>Ga0310786_10008069_pt1 | contig 13600 bp, 10 predicted proteins | sample AusTroGonzalo_MG_FD_203881 | JGI IMG/M metagenome (GOLD analysis project Ga0310786, IMG submission 203881) | Bovine rumen microbial communities from tropical cattle in Woodstock, Queensland, Australia - Gonzalo_03 (v2) (version 2) | ecosystem: Host-associated > Mammals > Digestive system >... | reverse complement strand
CCGTTATCGTCCAGCCTCACGTCCACATCCACGGGCTTTGAAGGATTCTTCAAGTCCACATACTGAACCTGCACCTCCGTATTCATTCCCTTTCGGTAGTTCATCGCCTTGAAATGGATGGTGACTGGTTCATCGCTGTATTTCATTTCCGCCAACACATCCTCCTCCGCATAGTCGGCTTTGTATTCATCCGGCACTAGAGTGACGGGCATCATGTAACTCTTCTCATGGATGGCGAACACCTTGAAATCATTCAATGTCGTGCCTTCCAGAAAGTCAAACTCCTTCGTGTCAAGAGGCAGGGGCTTGAAATGGAGGACAAACTCCCTGATCCAAGTATTTTTATTAGTGTAGCACTCCTCATCCAGCGCAATGCTGTCACTTCCAACAATGGCATACGTCTTGCCATCCGATTGTAGATAACTCTCCTTGGAAATCCGAAACCACACATTTGGTGGATACTGATAAACGGCATACAGCGTTGTCTTCTCTTTCGAGAATTCCACCTTTGTTATCATAAACTGAGGATTGGGAGAATAGCCTATAGCCAACTCTTCCCATACCAACTTCTTCTGCCCCATCGCCACAACGCTCATGAGGGCAAACAACAATGTCAAAATCTTTGTTTTCATTGGCTTGTTATCGGAAGGAATCGGTGAGGAGCTTGATTTCGATTTGGGGGCTGATGCGCTCGTAGAGGATGTTGTAGACGGCGTCGAGGATGGGCATGTTGACATGGCAGTGGCGGTTGATTTCCTTCATGCACTTGGTGCCGAAGTAGCCCTCGGCTATCATCTCCATCTCGATTTGTGCGCTCTTGACGGAGTAGCCCTTGCCAATCATGGTGCCGAAGGTGCGGTTGCGCGAGAAGTTGCTGTAGCCGGTGACGAGCAGGTCGCCCATGTAGACGCTGTCAGCAATGTTGCGCTCCATGGGGTTGATGACCTTCAGGAACCGCGCCATCTCCTGCACGGCATTGGCCATGAGGACGGCCTGGAAGTTGTCGCCGAACTTCAGTCCGTTGCAGATGCCGGCGGCAATGGCGTAGACGTTCTTCAGCACGCTGGAGTACTCGATGCCGATGACGTCGGCAGAGGTCTTGGTCTTGATGAAGTCGCTGGCCAGGATATCGGCAAAGGCCTGCGCCTTGTCGCGGTCTGCACAGCCCACGGTGAGGTAGGAGAGGCGTTCGAGGGCGACTTCCTCGGCGTGCGAGGGTCCGCCGATGCAGGCGAGATTCTCGTACGGCACGTCGTAGACCTGATGGAAATATTCCGAGCAGACGAGGTTCTCGTCGGGCACGATACCCTTGATTGCGGTGACGACGTACTTGTCGCGCAGGCGGACCTTCAGTTTCTTCAGGTGTCCCTTCAAGTAGGGCGAGGGGGTGACGAACACCAGTGTGTCGTACTGCTCGGCAATCTTGTTGAGGTCGCTGGAGAAGAATATCTCGTCAATGTTGAAACGTACGCTCATAAGGTAGGCGGGGTTGTGGCCCAGACGACGGAAATCGTCGATGCGGTCGTCGCGTCGCATATACCATCCAATGTGGTGAGTCTTTCCCACCACGATCTTGGCTATCGCTGTTGCCCACGACCCGCCACCGATAATCGCTATGCGTCCGCAATCATACATACACTACTGCGCTTTTGAAATCCACTCAGCGACTTCGTCGACGGAGGGCTTTTGGAGGTCGAGCTTGTACTTCTTGAAGATTTCGCCAATCTTTTGCTGGAGACCTTGGGGCTTCTCAGTGGCGATGTTCGAGACGAGGTTGAAACCAGCCTTGCGCAGTACTGGAACGATGTCCTCGGGAACGCCGATGGCGGCCCACTCGGCGGGCGTCGACTGAGGAATCTTCTTCTCAGGCTTCATCTGCGGGAAGAAGAGCACTTCCTGAATGAAGGTCTTGCCCGTCATGAGCATGACTAAGCGGTCGATGCCGATGCCGATACCTGAGGTGGGCGGCATACCGTATTGCAGGGCACGGAGGAAGTCCTGGTCGATGATCATCGCCTCGTCGTCGCCCTTGTCTGCGAGCTTCATCTGCTCTACGAAACGCTCCTCCTGGTCAATCGGGTCGTTGAGCTCGGAATAGGCATTAGCTAGCTCCTTACCATTCACCATGAGCTCGAAACGCTCAGTGAGTCCGGGCTTGGAGCGGTGCATCTTGGTCAGTGGCGACATCTCAACGGGATAATCGGTGATGAAGGTGGGCTGGATGAAGGTGCCCTCGCAGAACTCACCGAAAAGCTCGTCGATGAGCTTACCCTTGCCCATGGTCTCGTCGACGTCCATACCCTTAGACAGACAGAACGTACGAATCTCTTCCTCGGTCTTGCCGTTGCAATCGAAACCTGTCTTCTCTTGGATGGCCTCGAGGATAGGCAGACGGCGATAGGGTGCCTTGAAGCTCACGATGTTACCATCAATCTCGCGTTCGGGCTTGCCGTTCACGGCGATACAGATGGTCTCGAGCAGCTTCTCGGTGAACGACATCATCCAGTTGTAGTCCTTATATTGTACATAGAGCTCCATGCAGGTGAACTCGGGGTTGTGATTGCGGTCCATGCCCTCGTTGCGGAAGTTCTTGCCAATCTCGTAGACACCCTCGAAACCACCTACGATGAGGCGCTTCAGGTAGAGCTCGGTGGCGATACGCATGTACATATCCTGATCGAGCGCGTTGAAATGGGTGATGAATGGACGTGCCGAAGCACCGCCGGCAATCATCTGCAGGGTAGGGGTCTCCACCTCGGTATAGCCTGCCTCGTCGAGCACTCTGCGGAGAGTGCGGATGACCGTAGCACGCTGCAGGAAAGTATCCTTGACGCCCTCGTTGACCACGAGGTCTACATAGCGCTGGCGGTAACGCAATTCGGGGTCGTCGAACTTGTCGTAGGCCACCCCATCCTTATATTTTACGATGGGTAGAGGCTTCAGTGCCTTCGACAGCAGCGTCAGTTCCTTGCAGTGGACGCTGATTTCGCCCGTCTGCGTGCGGAACACGAAGCCGTTGATGCCGATGAAGTCGCCAATGTCGAGCAACTTCTTGAAAACGGTATTGTATAACTCCTTATCCTCGCCAGGGCAGAGGTCGTCGCGGGTGATATACACCTGAATGCGGCCCTTGGAGTCCTGCAGTTCTACAAACGAAGCCTTTCCCATGACGCGGCGGCCCATCATTCGGCCAGCGATGCATACCTCGCGCGGGTCGGCGTCGTCCTGGAAGCTATCTATAATCTCCGTAGAAAATGCGTTGGTAGGAAATTCTGCTGCGGGGTAGGGGTTGATACCCATCTCGCGCAACTGTTGCAGACTTTCGCGTCTGCCAATCTCTTGTTCACTAAGTTCTAAAACGTTCATATTTTGTAAATATATGTTCACAATGCGTCTGCAAAGATACGAAATAATTGATAATTGACCATTGAGAATTGAGTTTTTTTGCCTTTGACGTTAAATATTTGCTAAATTCTTGACAAAAATTTGGTGGTTTCAAGAATATTTCTTACTTTTGTAGCACTATTAATAGAAACTACGGACGTATGATACATGAAACAATCAAGACCCGTGTGGTCGGAGTAGACATCCAGATAGACACTACTACGCTGGCGGTGATTGACGTGCGCGGAAATATCATTGCAAGGGAAAGCTTCAACACGGGAACGAATCCCAATATCGGCGATTTCGCGTCGGTGTTGAGCGAACAGGTAGTGACGCTTGTGGAAAATAACGGCGGCTACGAGAGCATCCGTTCGCTGGGTATCTGCAGCCCGAGTGCCAACTACATGACGTCGTGTATCGAGAATGCGCCCAACCTGCCTTGGAAGGGTGTAGTACCCTTGGCAGCCATGATGCGTGACAGACTGGGACTGGCCGTAGCATTGGGTAATAACGCCTATGCCCGTGGATTGGGCGAGCTGGCCTTCGGCGTGGCTCACGGTATGAAGAATTTCGTGTTGATGACGTTAGGTGGCGGTGTAGGCAGTAGCATTTTTACCAATAGTCAGTACTATTCCGGAGGTGACGGCTTTGCCGGCGAGGTCGGCCATAGCTTAGCCGTACACGACGGTCGGCAGTGTGGCTGTGGTAACAAAGGCTGTTTGGAGATGTACTGTTCGCGCAAAGGTATCCTGATGACCGCTCAGGAGGTGATGGCCGAGAGCGACGTGCCTTCGAAGATGCGTCTGACGGAAGCGCTGACACCCGAAATCATTGTGTCGTTCTGCGAAATGGGTGACGAGTTGGCCATAGAGACCATGCGCCGGACGGGTGATTATCTGGGGCGTGGATTGTCCATCTATGCTACTATCATCAATCCTGAGGCCTTTATCTTTACAGGCAGCGTCTCTCACTTAGGCGACTGGCTGTTTGACCCAGCTTGGGAGAGTTTCAACGATCATGTGTTCCACAACATCAAGGGAAAGGTGAAATTCCTGCCGTCGCAGTTTGACGAGAAGGAGGCCAATCTGCTGGGTGCCAGCGTGCTGGCGTGGAACGTGAAGGAGTACTCACTGTTTAAGTAATAACTATTTCTAACTAAACAATAACGTTTCTTACTACTATGGATGAAGAACTGAAAAGTAAGGTCATTGGAGTCGACATCAGTATCGAGCGTACGACGCTTGCTATCGTCGACATTCGCGGAAACATTCTCGCGGAGGACAGTTTTGTAACTTCCGACTATCAGAATGTCAGTGATTATGTGTCGGAACTATCAGACCGCCTCTACATGCTGATGGAGAACAATGGGGGTTATGAGAAGATTCGTTCGATAGGAATCAGCGCGCCCAGTTGCAGTTCGATAACAGGATGTATCACCAATGCTGCCAACCTGCCTTGGAAAGGTGAGATACCCTTGGCAGCACTGGTGCGCGACCGCATGGGAATGGCCGTCGCAGTGGGCAACGACGCCCACGTAGCTGCATTGGGCGAGTACACCTATGGCTCGGCTCACGGACTGAAGGACTTTATCATCGTCAGTCTGGGTGTGGGTGTAGGCAGCTGTTTCTTCTCGCAAGGCCGTGAACACATTGGAACCGACGGCTATGCTGGTGAGTGGGGACACGCTACTTTGTTTGACAACGGACGGCAGTGTGGCTGTGGTAAGAAAGGCTGTATTGAGTCGTATGTCGGTGCACATGGTATTGTACGCACGGCCAAGGACTTGCTGCTGGAGTCGGATAAGCCGTCGCTGATGCGCGATATTGAGCATTTGACCTCCAAGAACATTTTTGAATGCTGTGAGCAGGGCGACGAACTGGCTATTGAGACTTTCAGCAAGACGGGCTATCTGTTAGGTATGGCACTGGCTAACTACGCCAATATTATCAATCCGCAGGCTATCATCCTGACTGGTGGTATCTCGCGTGCAGGTAAATACCTATTGGAACCCACGCGTGAGTCGTTTGAGAGTCACGTGTTCCCAAACATGCGTGGCAAGGTGAGAATCGTGGTGTCGAGAATGGACAATCGCGAGCGCGACGTCTTAGGAGCAAGTGCCCTGGCGTGGGAAGTGCCGGAGTACTCGCTGTTTAAGTAAGGAGTTAATGAAGTTAAGTGCCTCCTACGAAGTCAATGATGATGTTCGTAGGAGGTATTTCTTTGCGCGTACCTTATTATATATAAGGCACTGATATGTTTGCAACCGAGTTGCGAAAGGTTTTTCCTACCTTTGCACCCAGAAATCAATCAAACGAGAGAATATGTGTAAAGAACATTATCATCACGAAGAAACGTGCTCATCTTGTGAGCATCATCATCACCATCACGAAGAAGAAGGACAGCGTGGAAAGCTGTTGAAAATCGTACTGGCGGCAGTACTGCTGGCAGTAGCAGTCTACATCGAACATACATTTACGTTGCCAACATGGCAACTGCTGCTGGTTTACCTTGTGCCTTACCTCTTGGTGGGGTGGGACACGCTGAAGGAAGCTGCAGAAGGATTGATGGAGGGGGAAGCCTTCAACGAAGACTTCCTCATGGCTGTCGCCACATTGGGAGCTCTGGGCATAGGCTTCTTGCCTGGTGCGGAGAACGAATTCCCTGAGGCAGTTTTTGTCATGCTGTTCTTCCAAGTGGGCGAGTTGTTTGAGGGCTATGCCGAAGGAAAGAGCCGCGAGAGCATTGCCCACTTGATGGATATCCGTCCGGATGTGGCGCATATAGAGGGAAGAGGGCAGATGGAAAATGGAAGAGCTGAGAGGTCTGAAGTCAGAGACGTGGCTCCAGAGGAGGTGGCAGTGGGAGATACAATCCTTATCCGCGTAGGAGAGAAGGTGCCTTTGGACGGTGTCGTTGTCGAGGGTAGCAGCCAGCTGAATACTGTCGCACTGACGGGTGAGACGATGCCTCGTAGCGTGGAGACTGGCGACGAGGTAGTGTCAGGCTGTGTCAACTTGTCAGGTGTGCTGCGTGTACGTACCACTAAGAGTTTTGGCGAGAGTACCGTCTCGAAAATCATCCGACTGGTAGAGGATGCCGGCGAGCATAAGTCGCAAAGCGAGACCTTTATCACCAAGTTTGCTCGCATCTATACGCCCATCGTCGTTGGGGCAGCTGTCCTGTTGGCTGTCGTCCCCACGCTGTTTGGTGGCGACTTCGCTACATGGCTGTACAGGGCGTTGATGTTCCTGGTGGTGTCGTGTCCCTGTGCATTGGTGCTCAGTGTGCCTCTGACATTCTTTGCTGGTATAGGCGGGGCATCGCGTCGCGGCATTCTTATCAAGGGTGCCAACTATATGGATGTGCTGTCGAAGGTCGGCACGGTGGTATTCGACAAGACGGGTACGCTAACGCACGGACAGTTTGCCGTTGAGGCTGTTCATCCTGACAGCTTCGACGAACACCAGCTGTTGCACTTGGCCGCACACGTGGAGCATTTTACGACGCACCCCATTGGAGCAGCCTTGCGCGACGCCTTCCCTGATGAGGCTACGGACGGATGTGAGGTGAGCGACGTCGAAGAGATATCAGGAAAAGGTATCAAGGCGAAAGTAGGTGGTAAGATTGTTTGCGTGGGTAATACGAAGCTGATGGATGCCGTAGGGGCTCAATGGCACGATTGCTCGCATGTGGGAACGATTATCCATGTGGCTATTGACGGACAGTATGCCGGCCATATCGTCATCAACGACAAGGTCAAGGAGGATAGTGTTGAGGCTATTGCACAGTTGAAGGCGCTGGGCGTCAGTCGTACTGTTATGCTGACAGGCGACCGTCGTGAGGTGGGAGAGCGCGTCGCAGGACAATTAGGCTTGGACGAATGGTATGCCGAGCTGTTGCCTGCTGACAAAGTGGAACATGTGGAGCAGTTGCTTACTTCTAACCCCTCACCCCAAACCTCTAACCTCGCCTTTGTTGGTGACGGCATCAATGATGCTCCTGTGCTGGCGCGCGCTGACGTAGGAATCGCTATGGGAGGACTGGGAAGCGACGCTGCCATCGAGGCTGCCGACGTGGTATTGATGGACGATCATCCGTCGAAGGTGGCACTGGCCATCCGTATTGCCAGGCGTACGCTGTCGATAGCCCGTCAGAACGTGTGGCTGGCTATTGGTGTCAAAGTGGCAGTGCTCGTGCTGGCTGCCGTAGGACTGGCAACGATGTGGATGGCTGTTTTCGCGGATGTTGGTGTCACGGTGTTGGCCGTGTTGAACGCCATGAGGGCATTGAAATGTTAAAAAACAATATCATTGTTGCTCGTGTCAGGAAAAAGTGTTACCTTTGCAGTCAATAATATTAAAATAAGACAAACGCAATGAAACCGACATTATTTCTTTTAGCAGCTGGTATGGGTAGCCGTTATGGTGGCCTGAAGCAGCTTGACGGTCTGGGACCTAACGGCGAGACCATTATGGACTATAGTATTTACGACGCTATCCAGGCTGGTTTTGGCAAGATAGTATGGGTTATCCGTAAGGACTTCGAGGAGCAGTTCCGCACTCAGATTCTCAGCAAGTATGATGGTAAGGTGAAGTGTGAACTGTGTTTCCAGGCACTCGACGCACTGCCCGCAGGATTCTCCGTTCCTGAAGGACGTCAGAAGCCTTGGGGCACCAACCACGCTGTGCTGATGGGTAAGGACATCATCAAGGAACCGTTCTGCGTCATCAATTGTGACGACTTCTACGGTCGTGACTGCTTTATGCAGATTGGCAAGTTCCTAAGCAATCTGCCTGAAGGTGCCAAGAACCAGTATGCTATGGTGGGCTTCCGCGTGTGTAACACGCTGAGCGAGAATGGTAGTGTGGCTCGCGGCGTATGCTCGTACAACGACAAACGCCATCTGACAGACGTCGTAGAACGTACGGAAATCCTTCGTCAGAACGGTCATATTCAGTTCAAGGACGAGCAGGGAGATTGGCAGAACCTTGATGACAACACGCCTGTATCAATGAACGTCTGGGGCTTCACACCCGACTATTTCGAGTATAGCGAGGAGTATTTCAAGGAGTTCCTGAGCGATCCTAAGAATATGGAGAACCTGAAGGCCGAGTTCTTTATCCCTCTGATGGTGAACAAGCTGATAAACGACGGAACAGCTACCTGCGAGGTGCTCGATACTACCAGCAAGTGGTTTGGTGTGACCTATGCCGCTGATCGTGAGGCTACTGTAGAACGTATCCAACAGCTCGTCGACGAGGGCATTTATCCCAATAAGTTGTTCTGAACTGCGCATTTCACGAACTTACTAATCATTCATGTTGAATAATATTATGACTGATGGGGAGTGCAGCACGCTGCGCTCCCTCATTGATGAAGCAGAAACCATTGTGATATGTGCTCACCAGAATCCTGATGGTGACGCTATGGGTGCCATGTTAGGGTGGTTTGCCGTGTTGCAGCATCTGGGAAAGGATGCCTTGATGGTCGTTCCTGACCAGTATCCTGACTATCTGCAGTGGTTGCCTAACACAGAGAAAATTGTACGCTATGACAAACGTAAGGACTATGTCGATACGGTGCTGAAGATTGCCGACTTGGTGTTCTGCCTTGACTTCAACACGCTTTCGCGGACGGACGAGATGGAGAAACCGCTGGCAGAATCGCCTGCCAAGAAGGTGCTGATAGACCATCATCCCAATCCGGATGTCGACACTGTGCTTTGTATCTCGCGTCCAGAGGCTTCGTCGGCCAGTGAATTGGTGTTTCGCGTCGTATGGCAGTTAGGAATCTTCGAACTGCTGAGCAAGCATTTTGCAATACCGGTCTATTGTGGTATGATGACGGATACAGGAGGCTTTACGTATAACTCCAACGATCCTGATGTATTCTTCATTATCAGTCAGTTGCTGACAAAACGTATCAACAAGGACAAGATTTATCGCAACGTATATCACAACTATTCCGAGCATCGTCTGCGGATGGTGGGATTCGTGCTTTGCAACTGTCTGGTAGTCGACGACAAGCGCCATGCGGCCTATTATACGTTAGGTCGTGACGATCAGAAGAAGTTCCATTTCGTCAAAGGCGACGCTGAGGGATTGGTGAATATGCCGTTGCAGATTAAGGGCCTCAAACTGAGTATCTCGTTGCGTGAAGATACGGAACACGAGAAATTGGTCTGGGTCAGCCTGCGTTCGGTGGATAGTTTCCCTTGCAACAAGATGGCGGCACAATTCTTCAATGGAGGCGGACATCTGAATGCCTCTGGAGGGCGTGTCTATGGTACGATGGATGATGCTGTCAAGACCGTACAGGATGCGCTGAAAGCCTATGAAGACCTGTTAAAGTAGTCTAATTCTCCATTCTCAATTCTCAATTTTCCATTGTTTTTTCGTACCTTTGCATCCAAATTTAGCAAAATGACAGAAATGAAGAGACTCATTTACCCCATAATGATCATGCTCTGCGCCATTTTATACGTGAGTTGTGATGATTACGAAACCTATGGCGACAAGAAGGCAAAGGAACGTGATGCCATCAACCGTTACATCTCAGAGAATGGCATCAACGTCATTGACGAGAACCAGTTCGAAGCTCAGGGTCATACGACAGATACGGCGCAGAACCAATATGTGCGCCTCTCACGTACGAATGTCTATATGCAGATAGTACGCAAGGGCTGTGGTAGTCAGCTTGAACAAAAGAAGTCGGTCAATGTCATTTGCCGCTTTACGGAGTATAACATTCTGGCAGACTCTATGTTGCTGTCGAACTTGATACCGATGTACATCTACGATAATTCTATAGGGACGTATATTGATACTTCACAGTATTACGAAAAAATGAATGTGACACGTAATGGTACGACCTATACCGCTTCGTTTGTTTCTGGTCTGATGGTGCGCTATCATAGTTCGTCGAGCGTGCCTTCGGGATGGCTCGTACCAATGAACTACATCAATATCGGGCGTCCGGAAGACGACAGTGAAGAAATTGCCTATGTGAAACTCATAGTACCTCATTCGCAGGGAACGGCTGACGCCTCGTCGAGTGTATATCCTTGTTTCTATGAGTTAACATACGAAAGGGAGAAATAAACTGAATTTAATATATAAAAGAAATAGAAGAAAATGACACTGATTAAATCAATATCTGGCATCCGCGGAACTATTGGCGGACGCACGGGTGATACGCTGAACCCATTGGATATCGTGAAGTTCACCACCGCTTATGCGACGTTCATTCCTCGCAAGACGGGAAAGATTGTTGTTGGACGCGACGGACGTATTTCCGGTCCGATGGTTCGTGATGTGGTTTGTGGCACACTGGTAGGCATGGGTTTTGACGTCATTGACATTGGCTATGCCACGACACCTACCACCGAGTTGGCAGTTCGTATGAGCGGTGCCGATGGTGGTATCATCATTACTGCTTCTCACAACCCGCGCCAGTGGAATGCGCTGAAACTGCTGAATAGCGAGGGAGAATTCCTGACTGCTGCTGATGGACAGAAAGTTCTGGAAATTGCTGAGAAGGAAGATTTCTGCTATGCGGAAGTTGATAAGCTGGGAAAGGTTATCGTCGACAATTCCTTCGACGACCGTCACATACAGTCTGTGCTCGACCTCAAGCTCGTTGATGTCGACGCTATCCATCAGGCTCGTCTGACCGTTTGTGTCGACAGCATCAACAGCGTTGGTGGCATCATCCTGCCCAAACTGCTCGAACGTCTGGGCGTAGGTTATAAGTTCCTGAATGAGCAGGTAACTGGCGATTTTGCCCACAACCCCGAACCTTTGGAGAAGAACCTTCAGGGCATCATGGATGAGATGAAAACAGGCAAATACGATTTGGGTATTGTCGTTGACCCTGATGTTGACCGTCTGGCCTTTATCTGTGAGGATGGAAAGATGTTTGGCGAGGAATATACGTTGGTTAGCGTTGCCGACTACGTGTTGTCGCAGACTCCAGGTAACACCGTCAGCAACCTCAGTTCTACCCGTGCCTTGCGCGATGTCACCCAGAAGCGTGGTGGCCATTACACCGCTGCAGCTGTTGGTGAGGTGAATGTCACTACGAAGATGAAGGAGGTGAATGCCGTTATCGGTGGTGAGGGAAATGGTGGCGTCATCTATCCTGAGAGCCACTATGGTCGTGATGCACTGGTAGGTATCGCCCTCTTCCTGACCTCTTTGGCCAAGAAGGAGTGCAAGGTCAGTGAGCTGCGCAAGCAGTTCCCTGACTATCAGATAGCCAAGAACCGTATCGACCTTACTCCTGATACGGATGTTGATGCTATCTTGGTAAAGGTGAAGGAGATGTATGCCAACGATCCTACCGCACAAGTCAACGATATCGACGGCGTGAAGATTGACTTCCCTGACCGTTGGGTACATTTGCGTAAGTCTAACACCGAGCCGATTATCCGCGTATACAGCGAGGCTGCCACGATGGAAGCTGCCGACGAGATTGGTAAGAAACTGATGCAGGTGGTTTACGACATGCAGTAAATATCTGCTTGTCATCACATGACATATTCAGGTGGACGTTTTCACATGTCCACCTGTTTTTTTTCTGCCAATGTGTCAGTTTATCACAATGGACACGCCCCTTTGGCACGGTTTTGGCTATGAGGAGGGCAAACTTAAATACAAACAATTTTAAAAATATAGTATTATGAACATCAAACCATTAGGAGACCGCGTGCTGGTAGTGCCTGCACCGGCAGAAGAAAAGATCGGTGGTATCATCATTCCTGATACTGCAAAGGAAAAACCCCTTCACGGAACCATCAAGGCTGTTGGTCAGGGTACCAAGGACGAAGAGATGGTGCTGAAGGCGGGCGACGAAGTGCTGTATGGCAAGTACGCTGGTACTGAACTCGAGTTCGAGGGCGAAAAGTTCCTCATGATGCGTCAGAGCGACGTTTTGGCAGTATTAGAAAAATAACCATCGTAATAACGAAATAACGTTATAACGTAATAACAAAGAAAGGAAATAAACTATGGCAAAGGATATTAAATTCAATATTGAGGCCCGCGACCTGTTGAAGAACGGTGTGGACCAGTTGGCAAATGCTGTAAAGGTTACGCTCGGTCCGAAAGGTCGTAACGTTGTGATTGAGAAGAAGTTCGGTGCTCCCCAGATTACCAAGGACGGTGTGACCGTTGCTAAGGAAATCGAGTTGGAGGACAAGTTTGAGAACACTGGTGCTCAGCTCGTTAAGAGCGTTGCATCAAAGACAGGTGACGATGCTGGTGATGGTACCACGACTGCTACTATCCTGGCACAGTCTATCATTACCGAGGGTCTGAAGAACGTCACCGCCGGTGCCAATCCTATGGATCTGAAGCGTGGTGTTGACAAGGCTGTAAAGGCTGTTGTTGACTTCATTCAGAAGAACGCTGAGCGTGTGGATGACAACTACGACAAGATTGAGCAGGTGGCTACCGTCAGTGCCAACAACGACGAGGAGATTGGTAAGCTGCTGGCTGAGGCCTTCCGTAAGGTTTCGAAGGATGGCGTTATTACCATCGAGGAGAGCAAGAGCCGCGACACCCACATCGGTGTTGTCGAGGGTATGCAATTCGATCGTGGCTATCTCTCTGGCTACTTTGTTACCGACAGTGAGAAGATGGAGTGCGTGATGGAGAATCCCTACATCCTCATCTACGATAAGAAGATTTCCAATATCAAGGACTTCCTGCCCATCCTGCAGCCTGCTGCTGAGAGCGGACGCCCCCTGCTGGTAATTGCTGAGGATGTTGATTCTGAGGCTCTGACCACATTGGTTGTAAACCGTCTGCGTGGTGGTCTGAAGATTTGTGCTGTCAAGGCTCCTGGCTTTGGCGACCGTCGTAAGGCTATGCTCGAGGATATCGCTACCCTGACTGGTGGCGTCGTTATCAGCGAGGAGAAGGGGCTGAAACTGGAGCAGGCTACGCTTGATATGCTGGGAACTTGCGACAAGGTGACTGTCTCTAAGGACAACACCACGATTGTCAATGGTGCTGGCGAGAAGCAGCTCATTCAGGATCGTATCGCTCAGATTAAGAAGGAAATTGAGCTCACCACATCTTCTTACGATAAGGAGAAGCTGCAGGAGCGTCTTGCCAAATTGGCAGGTGGCGTGGCAGTACTCTATGTCGGTGCCAACAGCGAGGTGGAGATGAAGGAGAAGAAGGACCGCGTTGACGATGCGCTCTGCGCTACG
>Ga0310786_10008068_pt1 | contig 13601 bp, 10 predicted proteins | sample AusTroGonzalo_MG_FD_203881 | JGI IMG/M metagenome (GOLD analysis project Ga0310786, IMG submission 203881) | Bovine rumen microbial communities from tropical cattle in Woodstock, Queensland, Australia - Gonzalo_03 (v2) (version 2) | ecosystem: Host-associated > Mammals > Digestive system >... | reverse complement strand
TTGTCGTTCTGCATCTTACTTATACTTCTTTATCCTGTTCTGCAACATGACCCTTGCGCGCTGCAACTGCGAGCGGGAAGTGGCTTCGGAGATGCCCAGCATCTCGCTGATCTCCTTGTGCGAGTACCCTTCTATCAGGAAGAGGTTGAAAACCGTCCTGAATCCCGGAGGGAGCTCCGCTATCATGCCCATCAGCTCCTTGTACGAGATGCTCTGCAGGGCGGAGACGTCGCTCCCGGACAGACTCCGGGCGCTTTCGATGTCCTCGCTCTGGCGCATCACGTCGTTCCTGCGCAGCGTCATGAGTGCAGTATTGACAAAGATCTTCCGGGCCCAGCCTTCGAAGGAACCCTCCCCCGAATAACTGTCCAGCTTCGAAAATAGTGAGATGAACCCCTCCTGGAGCACATCTTCGGCTGCCTCCCTGTTCCCCATATACCTTATGCATATGGCAAACATCTTCGAAGACAGTGAATCGAACAACGCCTTTTGTGCAGCCCTGTCCCCCTTCTTGCAAAGGGCAATCATCTGCTGCTCGCTTAGGGTCGTCACGTCTTTCGAAGTCTGGTTCTGGGTCATTACCCGTGTGTTAAGATGCGTTTTGTCTCCAAAATGTTGCATGACACACCGAAAAATATTCAAACCCGGTACGAAATTAGTTAAAATATCAGAAACAAGCCCCAGCAAACGAAATAAAGTAGTATTTTTGTATCATGAACAAGACCGCGCTTATTCTATATATTTTAATAGTTTTCGCCCTTTCTTCGCCTTTCTCACGGGCGCAGGGAAGGGTTTCTTCTCTCAGGGACACCGCCGAATCGCTGCTTGTGGATGCCGTGCAGGAATATGACGCGGGAGACATCAAGAACGCCCTGGCGCGCCTTTCCGTCATCACGGAAGCCTTTCCGGAGAACGATGCCGCGCATTATTATACGGCCCTGTGCTACATAAGGCAGAACGATGCCGACGCGGCCGTGAAGGAACTTCGCGAGGCCGCGCGGCTCGACCCCTCCAACTATTGGTACAAGGACCGCCTCGCCGCCCTCTACGCGATGACGGGCCGGGAGGACCTGGCCATCGAAGTGTATGAAGACCTCGTGAAGGACCATCCCCGCAAGATCGACCTTTATTATTCCCTCGTGAACCTCTATGCCCGTCAGAACGACATGGACAAGACGATCAAGGCCCTGGACGAGATAGAGACGATGATGGGCCGGGACGAGCAGACGGCCATGGCACGCTACGACATACTCATGCACCAGAACAAGGGCGAAGAGGCATTCAAGGTCCTGGAGGAGCTCAACGAGGAGATGCCTTCACCGCAAGTGCTCTCGATGATGGGCGACGCAAGGCTCGCTGACCCGGACGATTCCCTGGCCATGGCCTATTACGACCAGGCCCTGGAGCTGGATTCCGAGTATGCACCGGCTCTGCTGGGCAAATCCGAGATTTACCGCATGCGCCGGTCCTTCGACTCATTCTTCGAGACCCTCGGACGCTTCGCCGCCAGCCCTTCCATACCCGTCCAGATGAAGAGCAGGTACCTTTCCGACATCACGGACCACATGGACGGGCGCTTCTTCCAGAATTTCCGCGTACAGCTGGACACCCTCTTCGAGACCGGCGTTCGCGCCCATCCGGCGGACTCCTCCATGCTTCTCGCGGCAGGCACGTATTACTACCGCACCGAGCGCAGGGACAGGGGCGTGGAACTGTTCAAGGCCAACAGCAATCTCTATCCCGACGACTTCAACGCCAGGGCGATGTACATCCAGTCCCTGAGCTACAACGACGACTGGGACGGGCTGCTCACGGCCTCCGAGGAGGCCTATGCAGCGTTCCCGGACGAGCCTGCGTTCCTGAACATGAGGGTGATGGCCTACTACAACCTCGGAGACATGCCCGCGGTCATCACGGAGAGCGCCCGCATGGCCGAAGCCTTCAAGGACAATCCCGACGTGGTGGTTCAGGCCCTGTCCACCATCGGCGACAGCTACCATCAGCTGGGTAACGAGAAGGAGGCTTTCAAGGCCTACGAGAAAGCCCTGAAGATCAATCCCGATTACGCCCCCGTGCTGAACAACTACGCCTATTTCCTCTGCATCACCGGCAAGAAACTGTCCAAGGCGGCGGCGATGAGCAAGAAAACGGTGGAGCAGGAGCCGGACAACGCCACCTACCTCGACACCTACGGATGGATACTCCACCTGCAGAAGAAGTCGCAGGAGGCAAAGTCGTACTTCAAGCACGCCATGCTTTACGGAGGCAAGGACAGCGCGACCATACTCGACCATTACGCCGAGGTCCTGTATACCCTCGGCGAATATGACCTGGCCAAGGTCTATTGGGACCAGGCATTGAAGAAGGATACCGAAAACGAGATCCCCGACCTTGCGCAGCGCGTCGAGCAGAAATTGAAAGCCGTAGGCAAATGATGAGACTCCGTCAACATATCCTCCTGTTCCTACTGCTCTGCGCCGTCCTCCCGGCAAGGGCGCAGGACACCTCCGCGCAGAAGTCGCGCCGTGACCGCCTGGAGCGGGAGATATCCATCATCGACGGCCAGCTCCGCGACAACGCCACCCGCAATTCCAACGCACTGAACACCCTGTCCCTCGTACAGCAGAAGATAGACCTCCGCCGGAGCCTCATCAAGGAGGGAGAAGCGGAGATTGCGCGGCTTGACGGAGAGATACGCCGCAAGCAGATGCGCATCGACAGCCTCCAGGTACGCCTGGACACGATGACATTCTATTACAACAAGCTCATCAAGGGCGCCTACAAGAACCGCGACGCCCGAGTCTGGTACATGTACATCCTCGCCAGCGAGAACCTCGCCCAGGGTCTGCGCCGCTATTCCTTCCTGAAGAACCTCTCGCGCGAGATGAACTCGCAGGGCGTCAAGATAAAGGAGGCGAAGGTCGTCCTGGAGGGCGAGCGGGAGCAGTTGGCCGGCCTGCGCAGCGATGCTGCCGCGCTCCAGCAGGAGCGCCTCGCCGAGCTGGAGAGGCTCAAGCGCGAGGAGGCCACGGTCCAGCAGACCATACAGGTCCTGAAGAAGGAGAAAACCAAATACCAGAGCCAGCTCAACTCCAAGCGGAAGGAGGTGGAGGCCCTGAACAAGGAGATTGCAAGGATAATCGCGGAAGCGATGAAACCGGCTGCCAGTTCCTCGAAGAAGAACGCCAAAGCCGATACCAAGAAAGCGGAACCCATAGACTACACCCTTGCAAATGAATTCGCCTCCAACAAGGGCAAACTCCCCTGGCCGGCCGAAGGCCCGGTCGTTGAGAAGTTCGGTGCGCAATACCATCCTGTCTATACACAGCTCAAACTTCCGGACAACGAAGGCATAACCATCGCCCTCGCCAACGGCACCCAGATCAAGGCCGTGTTCGACGGTGTGGTCAAGAGCGTCATCGTCCAGCCCGGATACAACAAATGCGTGCTGGTCCAGCACGGCGACTATTTCACTTTCTATTGCAAACTTGGGACAGTGTCGGTCAAGGCCGGAGACAAGGTAAGTACCGGGCAGGTCCTGGGCGCGGTCGAGCCCATAGGCGGCTCGACCCAGCTGCATTTCCAGCTGTGGTCCTCCAAGGGACCGCAGAATCCCGTCCCCTGGTTGAGACCGCAATAAGGCTTAAAAATAATAGGCGCGGACTGATGCCCGCGCCCTGACAAAGTGAAAAAAGCGTATCGTCAAAATGAACAACACGATCTTTCCGTATTGTAGTTTTCTCTTCTCCTATTACAAAGATAGGATTTTCCTTTGTTTTTGATTCCCCCCAAAGGAGAAAAATTTTCAACAATCATAAAACAATCCTGTTAATCCTCTGATTGACAGGATTGTCTTTATTCCCTTACCCAGACCAGGACGTGGCGGTCGAAGGTGATGTATTCGAGTTCCAGCTCCTCTTCGTAACCGTCCTTGTGGATGAAAGTAGCCTCGAGCTCCCCTTCTCCCTTGGAGCGGAAGCGCTCGATCTCGATCTGCTCCACGAAGTCGACATTGTACTGGGACATCTTCTTGAAGATGGCTTCCTTGGCGCACCAATAGATGGCAAGCTGCTCGTTCTTCTCCTCGCGGTCGTCCTCGAGGTCGTCGATCTCGTCCTCGGAGAGGGCCTTCTTCTCGACGACGGAGAAGTCGCGGTCGAGCGACTCGATGTCGATGCCGACCTCGTCGTTCTGGTCCAGGATCACGGCCACGTACTTCTCGGTGTGGGTGATGCTGATGTTGATGGAGTTGTTCTCTATGTAAGGCTTGCCGTTGTCGTGGTGGGCCAGGTAAACCTTGTCATCGAAGAGCTCGTTGAGCAGGGCGCGAACCGCCAGGCGCTGCTTGCGCAGTGACTCGCTCTTGATGAAGGATATCTCCTCCATCTCGTCAGAGGGGGTGGAACTCAACTCGCGCAGCTCCGCTTCCGTCTCGGTGATCTGCCAGACGGCTACTTTAGCGGTGTTGTCAAGCTCTTTCAGTAAATAAAGTGCCATATAGTTTCATTTAGGACACGACGGAGCGGCCGGAGACTTTCGTCCCGACTGGTGCTGGTGTATGTCTGTACGTGGAGTATGTCAACGGATCCTCAGAGGCTGGGTCCGCTTGCATGCCGGTGTCTGTCAGAGTACAACTGGGAGGCTCCATACTTAGTGTCAGTGTTCAACTCTGCAAATATAGCGTTTTTTTTGATTTCCAAGAAATACACGTCTCTTTTGTCATATATTTTGAGTATCTTTGCAGTCCCCGAACGTACGATAAAACTAATAAATAATTTGTTATGAAATTCTTGACTGACGAAAAATTGCTCATTGTCGGCGCCGGCGGCATGATCGGCTCCAACATGGCACAGACCGCCATGATGCTCGGTCTTACCCCGAACATCTGTCTGTATGACATCTACGAGCCCGGTGTGCATGGCGTTGCCGAAGAGATGTATCACTGCGCCTTCCCGGAGGCCAACATCACCTGGACCGTCGACCCCGAGGTCGCATTCAAGGATGCCAAGTACATCATTTCCTCCGGCGGAGCCCCGCGCAAGGAAGGCATGACCCGCGAGGACCTGCTCAAGGGCAACTGCCAGATCGCAGCCGAATTCGGCGAGCTCATCGAGAAGTACTGCCCTGACGTGAAGCACGTCGTCGTCATCTTCAACCCCGCGGACGTCACGGCCCTCACCGCCCTCATCCGCTCGGGTCTCAAGCCCAACCAGCTGACTTCGCTCGCAGCCCTCGATTCCACCCGTCTGCAGGAGGCCCTCGCGGCCGAGTGCGGCGTGCAGCAGTGCAAGGTCACCAACGCCTACACCTACGGCGGTCACGGCGAGGCCATGGCGGTCTTCGCCTCCGAGGCCCTCATCGACGGCAAGCCCCTCTCCGAGTTCAACATCTCCGCTGAGCGCTGGGCCGAGATCAAGCACGCCACCATCCAGGGCGGCTCCAACATCATCAAGCTCCGCGGCCGCAGCTCCTTCCAGAGCCCTGCATACCAGGCCGTCAAGATGATCGAGGCTGCCATGGGCGGCGAGAAGTTCACCTGGCCTGCCGGCTGCTACGTCAACTGCGAGGAGATCGGCTTCAAGAACGTCATGATGGCCATGCCGACCGTCATCGACGCCGACGGCGTCCACTACACCGCTCCGAAGGGCACTCCCGAGGAGATGGCCGCCCTCCAGGCTTCCTACGAGCACCTCTGCAAGATGCGTGACGAGATCATCAGCCTCGGCATCGTCCCCGCAGTCGCCGACTGGGCATCCGAGAACCCCAACCTCTAGGGATTGATTCCCCACCAATGTCTGATAGACCGGCTTCCACATTCGTAGCCGGTCTTTTTTATGTCTAAGTGCTCCCGAAGGTCCATCATTTGGACCGTCGGCGACGTTTTAGGGCGTTTTTGCTCCTGAAGGTCCAAGTCATGGACCTTCAGGGACACTTTCTGTTAAAATGATATCCGCCAACTGAAGTTTGGCAGGATAGGAAGGAGGGCGATCTCTTTCCAAGACTCCGTGGTCGTATCGAAATAGAGCATAAAGGGATTGAAATGGTTGGTGACGTTGCAAACACCCAGGTTCAATGTATGCTCCAGATAACCCGTTCTGAAAGATTTTTGCCAACCCAGATCTAAACGGAATACAGTGGGCATATGATAGTTGTTCACCCCTGCATAATAATCCGCCGTCCAGGAAGAACCTGCCAGATAAGGCAATTCGTATGTTTCCGCAGCTCCGTTCTCCCAATGCCCACTCTGCATAATGATCGTTGCAGAGAAACCGCGCCACTGTCCCGTCGCATTCAGCACATGTCGCCTGTCAAAGCGCGCATGGAACGGACGGCCTTCATAGAATGAGGGAAAATCTTCTCTGGTTGTCTTCGACAATGTATATGACACCCGGGCATACCAGTTCTGTGAGATGAATTCGTACAAGGTCTCCAGGCCATATGAGCGACCGTTACCCAATTCAACATCATTCTCCCACGACGACAACGCACCGTTGAACAATGCTTGTGAATACTTATAGTAAATCAGGTTCTCCATCCTTTTGTAGTATCCGCCCAGGGAGAGGGTATGGGATCCGAAACGGCTGGACAGACCGGCGTTAACCTGTCGCGATAACTCTGGTACCACTACGTTTCCTGATGGGACGATCATATCCAACGACCAACCAACCGGCAGTCCTTCCAGCGTGTGGTAATACTGCATCATCTTGTCGTAACTTGCCTCCAGAACCAAGTGAGGGGTGATATTCCACTTTGCAGCCACACTTAATTCCGGATCCACCTGGTTTGTGAACATACCTTTCTGCCATTGATGCGCCAGCCCCGGAAGAAGGCCAGACAGCATGGTAAGGTTGTGGTAATAATTGCCACGGAAGGCGGCTTTCAACGAAAGAAAATCCGGAATCACATATTCTGTCTGAAGCCATGCGCTTGCGAGCAGTGTATTTATCTGTCGCGTATCCTCCTTTACTTGCCCAGGAGCGAACTGAGCATAGCGAACATTCAGTCCTTCGCATAAAATGATACGGTTCCTCTTTCCCAGGTGGTGGCGAAAGCCCGCCATCAGGCTGTATTCAGACAGGCTTGACTTCAACGACAATTGATTTGTCGTTTCCCGATAGGTTTTATACTGTTGCTGGCTGCTGCCATAACGATTCGCAGACGCGGTGACTTCCATCCGCGTTCTTGACCAATCCCAATGCCACTTGAGCATTCCCAACAGGTTGTTCCATCCCATCATCTCTTTCGAGGTGTCCGGCATTTCAAAACCGTAATGGTCCAGGCTGCCCAGAAAAGATGCTTCCAACGTGTTGGTCGGATCAATCTCCCATCGCAGTTTACCATAACCATCTCCAACGTCCGCATGGAATTGGTCCAGGCCGCCCAGCATACCGGGCAGCATTCCGCGGACAGCGCGGTATTCCCAAGTCAGCGGGGAGATTCTGGCGGACACGATATACGAGAGTTTCTTTCCAATAGGTCCTTCCGTTCCCGCGCTAGCCAGGAAATTGTTAATTGCAAAATCCAACTTCTGCGTTTCGGACGGTGTTTTGGTGACGATTCGCAGATGTGCTGCAGTAAAATTACTCTCAAAGCCGTCAAAGCCTCCCTTCCCCAATTCTGCACTATCCATCACTCCAGTAGGTACGATGGTGGTCAGGCCTAGGATGTGAGAGTAGCCATAGACCGGTACACCGTCCAGCGAGAACAGGTTGTTGCCCGAGCCACCACCGCGCACGTACATCGCCGTGGTGCCGTCGGCTCCCGTCGACACGCCCGGCAGTCCCTGCGCCCAACGGATCGGATCACCCTCGCCCATAGGAGAAACTATGCTTCGAATTCCGTCCAGACTTGTCTGCAAATGCCCCAAACTTAATTCAATACGACGAGTATCAGTCTTCACCGCTGCCTGCAGCGTGTCCTGCCAGGCTACCGTCTGGGCCGACAGCGACAGGCTGACAAGACTAAACAGGAGTAAAAAGAGGCGTTTCATAAAGGCAAATCCGGAGGAAAGAAAGGGCTATAACTCTCCCTGTACAATTGTGCAATATCCTTATGGGGAATCCCGGAGTCGACATACGTGTATGTCCTCCCCCAAGGGTATTTGCGTATCGTAGCAGCGCCGAAGATACCGATCCCGCCACCGTGTATGTTCGAATAGATATTGTCCCTGAGATAGATGGTCGAAAGGTCTGTCGAGGCGCGGATCTCTTGATATTGGCGTGACTCGAAAAGATAATGTTCATAATCCTTGGAATATGCCATGCACAATATATACCCTTCATCTTCCGCCAGATCCCGTGCAAGCCCCCAATTATAGGCAGCAAAGGTTTCGTCGCGTTCTATCGAATTGTTCCAGGGGAAAATCCCGTAATACTCATTCCCGGCCTGCCGACGGCAGAACTCCCCCTCGAAGCTGCCGGACAATGCGAAAACCTGTACAGCCTCCGTGGGCAAAACGCGCAGGAAACAATCATGCATGCTCATACCCTTCAGAGATGGATACAGTTCCATCCGATGGGCGGCATAAAAACCCTGTTCCTTCTCAGGCTCGTCATAGTCGGCACTGAACTTCCAGGGATTCCGGACATCCTGCTGCGGAGGATCATACACTTTATCGATGACATTGCACGAGTCAACGACGGCGTCCGTACAAATCTCCTGCGCCATCTCGTGCTTCCCCGTTAACGGATTGTAATTCATCGCATAAATCCAGACCGGACTCTCGGCAGACCACATTACATAATAGGTCTCATAGTCTGGGAAAGCCTCATCCGTTGGCCATATACGAGGAGAAATAATCAACCCATCGATATCTTCCTCTTGCCCCCACGGATAATACCAGCCGGACCAAGGCTCGATGCATTTACCAAAATGCGTATAGCCGATACACTGGATTCTCGGCGGCGACGGCATAGTCTGTTCGGCCCATATCTTGTCGTACTCAGGAACCTCCACCTCCAACCGATAGCTATGCCCGGTCACAGCCAAGTATTGAAGAGTCCATTCATTTCCTTGTCCGTGGTGGAATTCCCCAATTTTCTTATCCCCCTCATATAGAGCAGCCTTCGCTTCCGTCAGCGGAGGGGCTTCAGACAGAGATGCCCCCTTTGTGAAAGATAGTCGTAATGTCTGCACGGGATCATCTGTCAAGATGCACGCCACCACCACCTGCGGTCTCTCCTCAGCGTCCAAGATTACGTCTCTCACACAAGAGACTAGCCCAGATACCATCGCCAAACCCAGAAATATGATGAGTTGTCTATTCATATTTTAGGATAAATTTGTATATATAACGAGAATTGTCGAGTAATACTGCACGCTTCCCATTGATCTTAACGTGCATCCTCCTGGAAAAGGTTTTTCAGGGGTCGAATTGTAATCGAGATGAGAAATGGTTATCTTTGCCGGTGGTTTTATGTTCATTCAAATGGAGCACAGGATAATCATTCCGGACATAAGCGCGCTGGACGGGGCGGCGAGGGAGTTCCTCGGGCAGATCGGGGAGCACAGGCTCATTGCGTTCTACGCTCCGATGGGGGCGGGCAAGACGACCTTCACCACGGCGATCTGCCGGGCGCTGGGCGTCGAGGGCGACGCCGTCAGCAGCCCGACCTTCTCCATCGTCAACGAGTACCGGACGAAGGACGGGGATTCCATATTCCATTTCGATTTCTACCGCATCAACCGCATCGCGGAAGCGTTGGACATAGGGTTCTACGACTATGTCGACAGCGGCTGCCTCTGTCTGATGGAGTGGCCGGAGAACATCGCGGACATCATCCCTGACGAAACCGTCCGGGTCCGCATTAGCGTGGACCCGGACGGCTCGAGGATTCTCTCCTGGGAGGATTAGAACTTGTAACTGACGGACTTGAGGTCTGCGTTGGCTGAACTGCCGCCGCAGAGGAGTTCGTACTGTCCGCGGACCGGAACCATGTCCTGGTCCTTCTCGGACCACCAGAGGAAGGTCTCCTTGTCCAGCGGGATGCTGACCTTGACGGTCTGTCCGGCGGGGACATTCACGCGGCGGAAGGCCCTGAGGGTCTTGACCGGGCCGGTAGTGTCGTCCGGCTTGCGGACATAGAGTTGGACCACCTCGGTGCCGTCGACGGAGCCGGTGTTGGTGACGTCGATCTCGACCTTCTTCCCCTTGACCGTGGGCTCGCCAAAAGCGAACGAAGTGTAACTGAGGCCGTAGCCGAAGGGATAGAGCGGCTCTCCGCGGAAATAGCGGTAGGTATGTCCCTCCATATTATAGTCTTCAACGTCAGGCAGTTGGTCGACACTCTTGTAGAAGGTGACGGGGAGTTTGCCGGAAGGGTTCACGTCTCCGAAGAGGACGTCGGCTATGGCAGTGCCGCCCTCCTGGCCGGGATACCAGGCCTGGAGGATGGCGTCGCAACTCTCGGTCTCGGGGACGAGACCGATGGCGCAGCCGGAGAAGTTGACCAGGACGACCTTCTTGCCGGCGTCGTGCAGGGCCTTCAGCAGCCTGCGCTGGACGCCGGGCAGTTCGATGTCGGTACGGTCGCCGCCGGAGAATCCGGGCACCTGAACGCGCATCTCCTCACCCTCGAGGCGCGGGGAGATGCCGCCGGCGAAGACCACCACGTCGATGCCTTCCAACTTCTTCAGGACCGCCTCCTCGTCGAGCGCGGGCATGAAACTCCTGCGCTGCTCCTCGTCGCGGCGGATATAATTCTTGATATCATTGACACTCACGGCATAACGCCTCGCGGCCGCCTCCAACTGGGCCTCGCTGGCGCCGATGAGATTGGCGTAAGCGGAGCCCGCCGGAGCATACTGCGCGTCAAGGATGCCGCATGCGCGCTCGTACAACAGGCCGGGAACGCGCTGCTGCATGGCCTGGAGCAGAGTGACGGTGCTCTTCGGAACGGGATTGTAATTGCCCCACTGCATCTGGGCGTCGTCGGCGTTAGGCCCGATGAGGGCTATCTTCTGACCGGCCTTGAGCGGCAGGACGCCATTGTTGCGGAGCAGGACCATGGTCTCGTGTGCAATGTCAAGCGACAGGGCGCGGTGCTCGGGACCCTCGACGATTGCGGGATCAAGATTGTCCCAAGGGGACTCGCCGTCCATCTCGCCAAGGCGGAAGCGCTCAGTCAGCACGCGCAGTAGGTTGCGGTCGAGATCCTCCTCCTTCAGGAGGCCCTGGTCGATGGCAGCGGGAATCTTGGAGAACGTCGAGCCGCACTCCACGTCGAGGCCGTTGGCGACGGCCAGCGCAGCGGCTTCCTCGCCGGTGGCCACGAAGCCGTGGCGGCCGTTCTCGAAGAAGTCGGGAATAGCCCAGCAGTCCGATACCACCAGACCCTTGTAACCCCACTCCTCGCGCAGGATCTTCTGCACCAGATACTCGGATGCAGCGCAGGGATAGCCCCTGAAACGGTTGTAGGCGGTCATCACCTCCTTGACTCCGGCCTTGGTCACAAGGTCCTTGAAGGCAGGAAGATAGGTCTCGCGGAGATCCCTCTCGCTGACCTGCGCGTCGAAACGGTGACGATTACTTTCGAGGCCGGAGTGCACTGCATAGTGCTTGGCACAGGCGTGGGTCTTGAGCACGTCGGCATCGGGATCGCCCTGCAGGCCACGCACGACGGCCATGCCCAGCTGGCCCATCAGGTAAGGGTCCTCGCCGTATGTCTCCATTCCGCGGCCCCAGCGCGGGTCACGGAAGATGTTGATGTTCGGGGTCCAGAAGGAGAGGCCGGCGTACTGATAGACCCGGCCGGCTTCAGCAGCGATGCGGTTCTTCACGCGCGCCTCGTCGGAAACGGCGGTGAATACGGTCTCGATCTTGTCCTCGTCGAAGGAGGCGGCCATGCCGATGGGCTGCGGGAACACGGTGGCGCTGCCGTTGCGCGCCACGCCGTGCAACGCCTCGCTCCACCAGTTGTAGGCCTTGATGCCCAGCCTCTCGACGGCCGGGGAATTGTACTGGACCAGGCCAGCCTTCTCTTCCAGGGTCAGTTTGGAGAGCAGGTCCTTCGCCCGCAGTTCGGCGGGCAGGCTTTTGTCGGTGTAGGAAATCTCCTTGGGGGCGCAGGCCGTGACGGCGGCCAAAATGCAAGCGAACGCGACTGTGGCCCGCAATGCTGTTCTAAGGTTCTTCATATCGTTGTCGGATTGGTATGCAAGTTTCCTTCAAAATTAGTGAAAGTCCGTTGCAATTCCAACAGCCCCGTCATCTTTGTCGCCTGCGGGGTGCTGTTCCGCGACGAGCGACACCTCGGTGATGAAACCGTTGACATCGATATCGTAAAGCATCTCCCCGTCGCGCCAGAGGAAGGGCCGTTCCCCCTCGGCAATAGGGTTCATCGCAATGTACAGGCGGTGCCCGGAGAGGCAGGCATTGCGGAATGACAGGAACAACACCTGCCTGTCGATGTAGTGCGACGTGGGCCATAACGGGGAATAAACCGTGAGCCTGCCCTCCTTCGACACCGCCACGACATCCTTCCAAGCATCTTCAAGGTAGGTGTAAACTGCTATGGCAGAAGTTTTTATCAGAGAATAATCTGGCGTCCCGTCCCGGATGCGGATGTCATACATCCGCCCGTCCGGGACATCGACGCGCGACTCGATCCCGTCTTCGACGACATACCAGAGTTTGATCTCGCTCCCCTCCTCCAGCGGCCTCCAGTAACTGAAATACATATGCCCCCGGTCGCGGTACAGAGCCCCGGAAAGGTATGAAGGATTGGCCGAGAAATGCGCGGCTATCCCGCCGTCCGGACGGGAGAAGAGTTCCTCGCCGTTCCGGCGAAGGGAAAAGCCTTTCCCGCTCCTGCTGCGGCCGAGGGTATAGACGTCGTCCCCCTCGACCAGCAGCCCGCAGAGCAGTTCCCGCCCGGGATAGGAGAAGAGAGTCTTCCCGTCCTTCCCTATGACCGTTTCATCCGCGGTGCAATACTCCGTGTAAATGTGTCCGTCAAAGAAATGATGGAGGTCGGGGTCAAGGCTGGCCGGGTATCCGGGGCCGGCCGGGACCTCCAATATGCGCAGGCTTTCGCGGTAAAGGACCAGGCGGCCCTGCACTTCCCCGAAAGAAGTGTCCCTGCGCCAGTCGTAGCCTTCGGGGAACTCCACGGCCGTCATATAGAGGACGGTGTCAACCGGCGGCTGCGCGTGCACAGGCACGCCGCCGCCCCGGACACTCTCTATGTACCGGTCGCCAAATGCGTCCAGTTTTTTGATGCCGTCGCTCTCCCTTACACAGCCGGAGAGCGTGGCAAGAATGATTAACAATCCAAATAAGTTCTTCATAATCAAATTATTGTCCAAGGTTCTGCCTGTCCAGGAAACGGTATCCCGCGGCTTCGATAATATGTCCGGGCAGGATGTCGTCCGCCCCGTCCAGGTCGGCTATGGTGCGGGCCACCCTTATTATCCTGTAGAAGGCCCGCATCGAGAGATTCATCCTATCCATAATCTTAGACATCGCCTCCCGGCAGGTCGCCGAGAGGACGCAGTACTTCTCTATCTGCTTGTTGTTCATCTCTGCGTTGGTGAAGACGGGCTCCTCCGCGAAACGGTGCTTCTGCGCAATGCGCGCCTTGAGCACGCGCGCCGCCACGTCT
>Ga0310786_10008066_pt1 | contig 13602 bp, 11 predicted proteins | sample AusTroGonzalo_MG_FD_203881 | JGI IMG/M metagenome (GOLD analysis project Ga0310786, IMG submission 203881) | Bovine rumen microbial communities from tropical cattle in Woodstock, Queensland, Australia - Gonzalo_03 (v2) (version 2) | ecosystem: Host-associated > Mammals > Digestive system >... | reverse complement strand
CTTTAAACTATATTCAGGTGGTTATAGCGCTGAGGTCCCACCCCTTCCCATTCCGAACAGGGTCGTTAAGCTCAGCATCGCCGATGGTACTGCATTTGTGGGAGAGTAGGTAGCCGCCATTTTTGAGCCCCGAGATTTATCCCGGGGCTCTTTTTGTGCATTTTAAAGAAGAACTATTTCCGTACTGACGTCACTCTTTCCCCACACACAACTCAACACCAGTTGCATATTTCCTTGCGTCTCGCCAGTAATTCTTGGAGATTCTATCTGCTGGTAGAAAATATACAAAAAGAGCCTCAATTTCGCAATTGGGGCTCTCTTTTTGTGTTATTGAATTGTTATTTATCTGGGTGATTAATCCACTACAACTGGTTTGTATTTCGGAACAAGGCCCTTCATAATGCACCAAGCGGTGATATAAGCTATACCGCAGAAGCAGAACATAATGAAATAACCTGCAGGTTTACCGGAGAAACCAAGGAAAGTGAAAGCATCACCCATGTTCTCAGCGTGCGTAAACAAGTTGCCTGCTACGCGCTGGATAATCATAGAACCGATGCCTCCGGCCATTGCGCCGATGCCGGTGACAGTAGCAATCGTGGATTTCGGGAACATGTCGCCAATAGTGGAGAATAAGTTCGCTGACCAGGCTTGGTGTCCTGCTCCGGCAAGGCCGATAAGGATAGCTGGCCACCAAGCAGAATGAGCACCAAGTGGCTGTGCGAGCAATGCACAAAGCGGGAAAGCGGTGAAAATCAACATAGAAAGCATACGCCCTGCGTATGGTTCCATTTTCTTCTTTTCAACGAATACTTTCGGTAGATATCCGCCAAAGAGCGAGAGAATCGTCACAATAGCATAGAGCGTGAAAATCAACGCCATACCCATACCTTCTGAGGCTTTGTAGCCAAATTGGTTCTGGAAATACGAAGGTGCCCAGAAAAGGAAGAACCACCAAACGCCATCAGTCATGAACTTGCCTACGATGAAAGACCAGGTTTGGCGATAGCCAAAGCAACGAATCAGCGGAATAGTCTTCTCCTCTACGGGAGCAGCCATAGCCTGTTCTTCGCCTTCGTCTTGGCGAATATATTGAAGCTCAGCTTCATTTACATGTTTGCTCTTCTCGGGTTTGTCGTACATAAACTGCCAGAAGAACATCCAGATAAAGCCTAGTGCACCAATGACGATAAACGCCATTTCCCAGCCGAAGTGTTTTGCCAGCGGCGGGATACAAAGCGGAGCTGCCAGTGCACCGACAGAGGCTCCGGCGTTGAATACTGACGTTGCAAATGCGCGGTCTTTTTTCGGAAAATACTCTGCCGTAACCTTGATGGCTGCGGGGAAGTTACCTGCTTCGCCCAATGCCAAAATACCTCGGCAGAGAAGGAACAAATAAACTCCAGTAGTTGCAATTCCGAGTGCTGCGGTACTGCCTGCCTCCACGGCCTTCATGGCTTCCATGCTCTCAAAACCCTCAATATGCATCGTAGCCCAGCCGCAAGCAGCGTGCATGCAGGCACCTGCCGACCAAACGAAGATAGCAATCAGGTAACCTTTCTTCGTGCCCATCCAGTCCACGAACTTGCCCGCGAACAGGCAGGCGATAGCGTAGAAGATGCTGAAGTAACTGGTTATCTTGCCGTAGTCCGCGTCGGTCCAGTGGAACGTCGGTTTGATGAATTCCTCGTATGTGAGCGAGAGAACCTGACGGTCCAGATAGTTGACGGTCGTTGCTACGAACAGCAGCGAGCACAGCCACCAGCGCCAGTTGGTCATAAGTTTCTGTTGTGTACTCATATTAAATAGTAATAATTTACTACAATTTACAAATTCTTTATTATTTCAAAGCACTCTTTACACTTGTTAGTTACGTATGCCCAGTCCTCGGCTTTCACTTTGTCCGAGGGGAACAGCTTGCTGCCCATGCCTACGCAAAATACGCCGGCATCGAACCATTTCTTCAGGTTCTCTGCATCAGGCGACACGCCGCCGGTGACCATAATCTTCGACCACGGCATTGGAGCTTTCAGACCTTTTACCATATTCGGGCCATACACGTCGCCGGGGAAGAGTTTCGTCAGGTCGCAACCCACTTCCTGCGCTTTTCCAATCTCGCTGACGCTACCGCAGCCGGGGCAATACGGAACGAGACGACGGTTGCAGACGGGAGCGATGTCGGGGTTGAACAACGGACCCACCACGAAGCAGGCGCCCAACTGGATGTACAACGCTGCCGTAGGAGCGTCCACAACAGAGCCGACGCCCAGCGCCAACTCGGGACACTCGGTAGCCGCCCATTTCACTAGCGGACCAAACACTTCGTGGGCGAAATCGCCGCGGTTGGTGAACTCAAACGCACGCACGCCGCCTTCGTAGCAGGCTTTTACTACGTGCTTGCAAACCTCCAGGTCTTTATGGTAGAAGACCGGAACCATCGGTGCCGCCGCTATCTTGGCCAGCACCTGTATTTTATCAAATCTTGCCATATTATTCTTCTGTTACGATTACTTCTTCAACAACGACTTCTGCCTTGGATTCTTCTTTCGGCTCTTCTTCTTTGGGTTCCTCCTCGCGGGTCAGGTTGCGGTAGATAACAGCGTCCAGACCCAGTGCAAACGGCACGAACAGCAGGGAGATAATGCCGTTGAGTATAGCTCCGAGCGTGGTCAGATCCGCTGCTGCGCAAATGCCGACAACGATACCGTCAACGATGGCCAGACAGACACTCAGAACAAACACTAACCCGAAGATTCTCCATTTGTAGCCGTAGGTCAGTTCGTTGGACTCGCGCAGCGCGTCCAGCGGTTTCATGTTTTTGTCCACAAACAGCAATACTGCCAGACTCCATGAAAGGCCCAGAACGAATGCCGGAACCACCAGGGCGCACAGGGCAATAATGACAACGGTAAACTCAATGAATCCGAGAATCAGGTACTCGCCCATATTCTTGCGGTACTTGCTGCCGAAGATGAAGAACGGGTCAATCACATGTCCTTTGGCCAATTCTGCCGGCAGTGCGTTCATAGCGAGCGTGGTGCCGATGTTGATGTACGGAACCCAGATGGTAACGATGTACAACAACGTCACTGCAATCAGCGACAGGATGTTCTTGAAACCTATCTGACACGCTTCGGAGAGCGTCTCTTTGAATGGTAACTTGTTCATAATCGTGTGTTATTAATCGTGTGTTATTGATGCTTTAAGGAGTAAAGACCGGTTGTTAGCGCTGTACGCGGCCGTTGGCATTACCGCCGGCGAGAGAGAGCACTTCGTCTTCGCTGACGAGGTTGTAGTCGCCGTTGATAGTGTGCTTCAGGGCCGAAGCGGCTACGGCAAACTCGAGTGCTGCACCCTGGTCGTCAGGATACTTCAGCATGCCGTGGATGAGGCCACCCGAGAAACTATCGCCACCGCCTACGCGGTCGATAATCGGGTTGATCTCGTAGCGCTTTGACTGGTAGAACTCCTTGCCGTTGTAGATAAGTGCTTTCCAACCGTTGAACGTAGCGCTGAACGACTCGCGAAGCGTGCTGACCACATACTTGAAGCCGAACTCCTCCTTCATCTGATGGAAGATCTTTTCGTAGCCGCTGGCGTCGGTTTGGCCACCTTCCACGTCTGCGTCGGGCTTGAAGCCAAGGCAGAGCTCAGCGTCCTCTTCGTTGCCGATGCACACGTCCACGTACTTCATTAACGGACGCATAATGCTGATAGCTTTCTCGCTGGTCCAAAGTTTCTTACGAAAGTTGAGGTCCACGCTGACGGTCACGCCGTGACGCTTGGCAGCTTCGCAAGCCAGACGGGTCAGTTCGGCTGCTTTGTCCGAGATAGCAGGCGTGATACCCGACCAGTGGAACCATTGGGCTCCTTCCATAATCTTGTCGAAGTCGAAATCCTTCGGTTCGGCTTCCGCGATAGCGCTGTGGGCGCGATCGTAAATCACTTTCGAGGGACGCATCGAAGCACCGGTCTCGGCGTAGTACAGACCTACGCGGTCGCCGCCACGGGTGATGAACTCGGTGTGAACGCCGTAGCGGCGCAGCGAGTTGACTGCAATCTGTCCGATCTCGTGCTTGGGCAGTTTGCTCACGAAGTAAGCCTCGTGGCCGTAGTTGGCTACGGAGATAGCTACGTTGGCCTCACCGCCGCCCGGAATGATGCGGAAGATGTCAGTCTGAATGAAACGGTCGTTGCCGTTAGGGGAAAGGCGAAGCATAATCTCGCCAAGGGTAACAATTTTTGCCATAATTATAGTAGTTTTTTATTCGGTCATTTAAGTCGTTAGAATTGGAAGTAGTTCTTTGCGTTGTTGTAGCAGATATCCTCCACCATCTGGCAAACGCGGTCGTGCTCGTAGCCGGTGAACGGAATCATGCCGTTCTCAATGTCGTTGCCAAGCACGTTGCAGAGCGTGCGGCGGAAATACTCATGTCGCGGATAACTCAGGAATGAGCGGCTGTCGGTCAGCATACCTACGAAACGACTCAGCAGTCCCAAGTTCGACAACGCCATCATCTGTTTCTCCATGCCGTCCTTCTGGTCGAGGAACCACCAGCCGGAACCGAACTGGATTTTGCCCGGGCAGCTGCCGTCCTGGAAGTTGCCCAACATCGTGGCAATCACTTCGTTGGCGCACGGATTTAGGTTGTATAAAATGGTCTTGCTCAAGTGACCTTCGCGGTTCAACTCGTCCAAGAAATGACTCATCGCTTTAGCCGTCGTGAACTCACCAATCGAGTCAAATCCTGTGTCTGCACCTAGGCGTTCGAACATCAAACTGTTGTTGTTTCGGATAGCGCCATAGTGATACTGCTGCGTCCAACCGGCCAAGTTGTCCATCAACGCCATTTCCTTCAGGAATGCGTGTTTGTATTTACGTTGCTCTAGTATCTCAAGTTTCTCACCAGCAAGCGCTTTTCTCATGATGGCATCTATATCTTCCTCGGTGAAAGGCTCATCGTAGAACTCCTCAATACCATGGTCGGACAACTTGCAGCCCTTGCTTGAGAAGAAGTCGTGGCGGTTCTGAAGTGCGGCAATCAAATCGTCAAAGGTCTTAATTGTCACGCCTGAAACTTCTGCCAGTTTTGCGATGTATGCAGGCCAAGTCGCTGCTTCAATATTCATTGCTGCATCAGGACGCCAAGCAGGAATCATGCGCGTTTTGCAAGTCGGGTCAGCGGCTACAATGTCGTGATATTCAAGTGAATCTACTGGGTCATCCGTTGTGCAGACAATCTCTACGTGGTAGTGTTCCATGAGCCCTCGCGGTGTGAACTTAGGGTCATGAGCAATCAAGTCGTTGCATTTGTCGTATATCTCTTTTGCCGTCTCGGGATTCAGGCGTTTCTCAATACCAAAAGCTGTTTTCAATTCCAAATGCGTCCAGTGATAAAGCGGGTTACGGAACGTATAGGGAACTGTCTCTGCCCACTTTTCAAACTTCTCCCAGTCTGTTGTATCTGCACCTGTACAAAAGCGCTCCGGAACACCGTTCGAGCGCATTGCACGCCATTTGTAGTGGTCACCCATGAGCCAAATTTGTGCAATCGACTCAAAACGCTTGTTTTCTGCCACCATCTTCGGAATAAGGTGACAGTGATAATCGATAATCGGCATTTTCGCCGCATGTTCATGATAAAGTTCCTTCGCAGCGTCTGTCTGCAGTAGGAAATCTTTGTCCATAAAAGTTTTCATTTTGTATTTGATTTTAAAGATAAATAGCTCCTTTTGAGAATAGATTTCTATTCAGCCGCAAAGTTATCACTTTTTCCCCATATTAGTGTGTAAAAATTACCACGAAATGTGTAAAAATTACTTTTTTTCTTTGTAATGTCAAAAAAAAGCAGTATCTTTGCAGTCCGAAACGTAAAAAGTGACCGGAAAGTGAATGTTACGGAAGAAATAGAGAAGGTATTGGGCGCGGAACTGAACAAGTTTCGTGAGGCGTATGCTGCGGCATTACGTTCGGATAATCCGTTACTCCAAGCTATTGGTGAACACTTGTTGTCCCGCAAGGGAAAACAGTTGCGCCCGATGCTTGTATTGTTGGCCGCAAGACTTTGCCATGGCGTCAATGAGAAGACGATTTCAACGGCAGTGGCCTTTGAACTTCTTCATACTGCCACACTCATTCATGATGACGTTGTGGACGATTCTGAATTACGTCGCGGCGTGCCTACAATCAAGAAACGCTGGACGAACAAAGTGGCCGTTCTTGCGGGCGATTATCTACTCTCAAAGGTGATTGCTATTACTGCAAGTCTGCGAAACCAAAAGATTTTCAATGTTGTAGGAGAAATAGGCCAAACACTGGCGAAGGGCGAATTACTCCAATTGCATACGAACGGGTCTCTCCAGCAAACGGATTCTTCTCGTGCAATGTGGATTGATGAGCCGACTTATTTTGCTGTCATTGAGCAGAAAACAGCGAGTTTGTTTGCGGCCTGTACCCAAGCCGGAGCGGTTTCGTCCGGTGCAAGCATGCGACAGGAAACAGCGTTGCGGACATTCGGATTGGAACTCGGTCTGATTTTTCAGATGAAGGACGATTTGCTGGACTATTCTGATTCTGAGGAACTTGGCAAACCAACTATGAGTGACATCGCAGACGGAAAGGTCACGCTACCTTTGCTGATTTCTCTGCAACGGGCTCCGAAAGAGGACGCAGATGAAATACGAACTTTGGCAGAGAAACTCGCAAACGGAGAAGAAACGCCCTCCGCAGAACAGACGATTCTATCATTCGTATTGCGTTATGATGGGGTAGGTTATGTACGTCAGCAGATGGAACTTCACAAGCGTAAAGCTGTCGAGGCGCTCTCCGTATTCCACGACTCATCGCTCAAAGCCGCACTGATTCAGTTACTGGAATACACAATTACGCGCGTGTATTGAAGAATCCGCCAATAATACAAGCAATCAAGTACCACGGATATAAAATCGTAAGGAGTAGGGTTTTCGCCCAAAGATAATCCAAAACTGTTTTGTTTGAATCGTTTTGCACGTTGCGACGTAGTCGGCGTTGCAGGAGCATGGTGTTTGCAATCCATTTGCCGATAAGCCACAAAGGGCATGCCACGGCAAGCAGATTACTCAGTAAAATTAGCGTACCGTAGCGGCGAAAGTGCTTATCGGAATAGTGAGGAACTTTCGCAAAGACATGCATACGTTGCTGAAACAATAGTCGCAACGTCGGAATTGTCTGAACAGTTGCTTCGTAGAAGTCCAGTGCAGCAATACGTCTTCCGCGACGTTTGAAACTATCAAGCAGAAACATATCCTCACCATCCGGAAGATTGTGATGAAGGTTCGGGAACGATGAAAGCCAGGCCTCGCGGTCTACAATCATATTCTTGCCAGAGCAAAGAAACGGTCGTCCTTGTTGTGCAGAACGAATCGTCAACTCCTGAACTGCTGCAAATTCAATCTGTTGTAGTTGCTCAAAGAGTGTGCCATTTGGCGATTCCATGCGAAGCGGCAAGATAATCAGGTCGGCGTCAGGAAGTGAAGGGGGAAGCATTTTGGGTAAGGAAACGCCGGAATCATTCAACCAGACAAAACGTGTGTAGGTGACAGAGAATCCGTTATACAACGCCTGTTTCTTTCCCTTCCCGTGGTCCGGCACGACAAGCGTTGTCAAACCATCATGTCCAACAATTGGTTTCTGCCCATCTTGAATAGGAATAATACGTGTTGTATCAAGTAGTTGCTCTACAAAACGCGGATATGATTTACGGATGCATTCGGTGTTGTCCACGGCATAACCTGCCGCCATAAAAGCCATGGCAATGCGGTGGTCTTCGTAACTCAAAAGCGGATATTTGCCCTTTTCAATGCGGCGGAAATTTTCCTCCAGTGCTTGCTTGCGGTCTGATTCTTTCAATCTCAGACTCTCTGTTCCGGTGAGTTGTACGTCCAGATGGAGCATGTAGCACGTGACGGCTATGGCTGGAACAAGGTCGGGGAAATCAGTGCAATCAAGCGTTTTCAATGAACGGTCTTCAATTTGTCGGAAAATTCTCTCCACTACTTTGTCGCCTTGCAGAGAGTCTTTCTTAAGTCCCGGGAAAGTCGGTTCTTTCGTGTACCCCAACGCCTTGCGTTCGAACCAAAATGCTGCGGCTGACCAATCGCGCTCCATTTCTTCGCGTCCGTTTACAACGGCGCGTGTCATGTCTATGTAGGGCGATGAAATGTCTGTCGTCACATCTGCACCAATAAGAAGCAATGCGGAAACGAACTGCGTGGATTGCGGTTGGACGATATGTAAGCGCTTGTTTTTTAGTTGTTTCCCGCGGATTCTAAGCGGCGGATATCCCTCTGTTCCAAGATATTCTATCTCCGCTCCGAGTTCACATAGCGCGTCCACTTCTTGTCCAATAGGTCTATCGCGCATGCGCGCGCACCCGTCAATAATAAGGTCTGTTCCCTCTTTAGCAGCAAAGTAGGCGGTGAGAAATCGCATAGCAGTGCCGCTGTTCCCCACGTCAATTCGCGAGGGAGCAACGGCACAAAGACTTTCCGCCATAATCCGCACGTCTTCGGGCATCGCGCTGCTTCTGAAGCCACTCAAGTCTTCTCCTCGCAGCGCTTTCCGTATGAGTACGCGGTTGGCGATACTCTTGCTTATGGGTAACTCAATTGTCAACTATCAATTGTTTACATCCGGCAGAACAGAATAGTCGCGACTATAGCGTAGATGCTGCTCTTCGTAGCCTTCCGTGTAGTCGATGCTGACGTCCGTAATGTTGCCGTTTTTGTCCAAAACAGGCGTGTAAACCGGATTGACAAAACCTTTATATGGCGGAATATTCAGTGGTTTGTAGCGTTTCAGCATTTCTTGGTGCAACGCAGGATCTACACGCACGGCATAGTCCTCAACCAGTTGTTTGGCTTGTTCGTAATCGCCAGTAGAAACCACTTCCTGCACAATGGCAAGCAGTTTGCCGAAGAGCGCACGAAGTCCTTCATAATCATTGATTTGCATATAATGCTTCCCCTCCTGCTCGATGATAGCGGCTTCCGGCTTCTCTGGATTGGCATGCGCAAGCACCCAGTTGGCAATGAGCGCGCGGTTACGCATATGTGCCTCCTCAATGTTTTTCCCGGGTTCCACCCGCACCAGTTGCGTCATGGCGCCGTTCATCATTTGCTCGTAGAATTCGGCTTTGTATGCCTCATTGTCAGGTAAAATCCCGAGTTCCACAAGTTTTGGGTCAGCGATATAGTAAAGCGAAAAGAGATCGGCGCGTGCTTCCTCGATGGTGGAGGCATGTTCGCGCAGATTGTCTTTCGTCACGCCCGGAAGCAGTTGGCCGGAACCATGTCCGAGACATTCGTGTAGGTCGATTTGTACGTCACCGGTCAAAGCCGAGTAACGCTTGGCGTACTCAATCTCTTTATCCGACAACATAAATTCTTCGATGAGTCCATTGCCCAACGCAGCTTCGTTATACGCTTCAGTCAGGTTCTGGATGGTAACAGACTTCGATCCGTATGCCTTGCGAATCCAGTTGGCATTAGGCAAATTAATGCCGATAGGTGTGGCTGGATAGCAATCGCCGGCAAGGATGGCTGCTGTGATGACTTTGGCTGTAACTCCCTTACATTCAGCCTTTTTAAAGCGCGGATCAGTAGGAGAATTATCCTCAAACCACTGTGCGTTGTCCGACATCTTAATCGTACGCTCCGTGGCTTTCATGTCCTTAAAATTAACCATGGACTCCCACGCACCGGTAATGCCGAGAGGGTCGCCATAGACTTCGGTGAAACCATTGATGAAATCTACCTGACTTTGTAGGTCTTTCACCCAAGCGATGGCATACTCATTGAACGTCTGCAAGTTACCTGTTTTGTTAAACTCGATGAGTTTCTCTATAACGACCTTCTGCTCTTCGGTTTCTGCAAAAGGAAGTGCTTTCTCCAGATTCTCAACAACTTTCGCAAGCGCAGCGCTGTAAAGTCCGTTGTCGTTCACTTTGTAGGTCCGCTCTATCACGTTGCCGGCTACATCTTTCGTCAGTTTGCTGTTAAGCCCGATCCAAAGCGGTTCAGCGGAATTGTCGCGGTGAGCGGCATAATATGTTTCGGCTTCATTCTGCGTAACACCTTCGTAATAGTTGCAGGCGGAGTTCAAAAGCAAGTCCACGCCTGCGTCCTGGCACACTTTCTTCGGCAGTACGGTCGGGTTGAAAATCACGTCAAGCAAATCAGAATAGTCCTCTTCTTTCAAATTGCTCTGCTTGCAAGCCTCTACAAACCACTCGCGCGAACATTCCGGCAGGAACTTGTCCTCACTGTAGTGGTGATGTATGCCGTTGGAGAACCAGACGCGCTTCAAATAAAGCACGAATTTATTCCATTCTTCCGACTCTTTGTCGCCGGCATAAAACTCATAAATTGTCTCGCACAAGCGACGCACCCGCAGGTTGTAGCGGCAGTTTTGGTCGGTGAGAATATCACGTCCCCAAAGTGCTGCTTCGCTCAAATAGTAAATGAGTGATTTCTGCTGCAGCGAGAGGTTCTCAAATTCCGGCACGCGGTAGCGCAGAATGCCCAAATCGTAGAATTGGTCCACCATAAACGGAAAATCTTCAATCGAAGGCGTTTCTTGCACCTTCTCTTTGTTACAACCGGTCAGGCTTATTAGTCCTATAAGACCGATAAGCCCAATACGTCCTATTTTTCTCATATTCTTTCCAGCACGGTTTTTACAAGTTCTTTAATTCTCGGCTTGTAGTCCGTGTTTGCAGCTTCTGCCTTGCGTTGTGCGATTACGCAGCACACGGTCATGGCCTTGTGTCCCATGAGGAGCGCAAGTCCGGCTATCGCGGAACCTTCCATCTCGTAGTTCGTAATGCGCTGACCTTCATAACGGAACGCCGTAATCTTCGTGTTGATGTCTGGTACTGCCAAATCACAACGGAGCACACGACCTTGCGGTCCGTAGAAACCATTGGCAGCAATGGTGCAACCGCGATACATGTCTGTGGATGCCACACGGTCAATGAGTTCCGTGTTGGCCGGCACGATATATGGTACAGCGGCTTTCTTCGGATAACCGATGAACTCCACAAGCGCTTTCTCAAAACCGAGGTCACTCAAGCGGTCACGACCTTCATAAAACGCCAAAACACCATCGAAACCGATGCTCTTCTGCGAAGCCAGGAATGCGCCCAACGGGATATCCTCCTGCATAGCGCCGCATGTGCCGATACGCACAATCTCCAACGTCCTGTGCTCGGCTTTCTCTGTGCGAGTCTCGAAGTCGATATTGGCGAGCGCGTCAAGCTCGTTCATTACGATATCTATGTTGTCCGTACCGATACCGGTGCTCAGACAAGTCACACGCTTACCCGCAAATTTGCCGGTGATGGTATGAAACTCGCGACTTTGGATGTCGCATTCTATGGAACCTTCGTCGAAGAAAGACGCCACGATGTTCACGCGGTCCTGGTCGCCGACGAGGATAACTTTATCTGCCAAATGCTCAGGACGGATATGCAAGTGAAAAGCACTGCCGTCTCCATTGATAATCAATTGGCTGGCTGGAAATGTTCTCATGATAAATATCTAATTGTTAAATGGTCCGACTATTGTTTTCTATGCTTCGCCTCCGGCAAAAGACATCGGGATGTTGTTCGCAGGAGCATTGCGCAACTTGATGGTTCCGAAGTTGGCTTCGTATTTGCCCACGTTTTCCTGCAACGCACCCAAAAGTCGCTTGGCATGCTCAGGGGCCAGAATAATTCTGCTCACCACATTGGCGTTTTTCTGTGCGGGCAAAACGCTGGCAAAGTCCAGAATAAACTCGGTCTGTGAGTGACCTATGATGGCCAAATTGGCGTATTTACCCTGTGCGATTTCCGGAGAAACGGTAATCTGAATCTGATTGTTCTGTTGTTCCATATTATTTTTATTTTTAGTTATTTACTATTGTTTTTGTATATGTTTTCCGTTATGCTGTAACACGTCGTTGTTCGTTGGGCAGGCTCGGCAAATATTATTTCGCGCTGCAAAGTTACAACTTTTTTCTGATATATGCAAATTCTATGCAACTTTTTCGCCTGCCGTATCGTCATTTTCTGCCTTCCGCAGGCAAAACCGTTACTTTCCTCCCTGTTGCGTCGTACTCCGTTCCGTTACCATCCGGCACAACAATATAAATCTGCCCCTCTCGCCAGAACTTGTATCCTGCTTTCTCTGCTTTGGGCCGTTCCAGTTTCGTCGCGGTGTTTTCATACTCGTAGTCAAGGACAATGTTCAAATCCGGCAGACATGCAATCGTGTCGTTGATGGCAAAGTAGGCACTGAAAGCATAAACGCTTGTGTCTTCTTCTGGCAGGACTGGCTGACCGTTCGTGTCAAGGTAGAACTTCGTGCTGTCGTTCGCCGTGAGCGTCACTGGCGCAATACAACCGATGAAATCAGCGTATGAAGTCTCGATGCTGTTTGTCTCCGCGCTCATTACCACGCCAGGGAAAACAGGATGCTGGATGTCTTCACCTTCCGACCATTTCACCAAATACGGTTTGCCGGCTTCTATCGCACTGAGCGTGTCACTGAAATTCAAAGTGAGTGTGCAGGTGCTGTCGTTGTACGCCGATCCGCTCAGCGTCTTCACTACCGCCCCTTCAAGTGGCGTGCCGGTAAAATCGTTTACGGCAAACGGCAGACACAGCGTGTTCCATGTGTCGTTTTTGTGGAGCGTACAACCATACAGAGTCGCAGTCACCCGCTTGTCCGCGTAAGAAGCAATAAGTATACCGTTGTTCCTGTTGGTGTGACTTAACGTCACGGAAGGTATTTTGCGGTAAATTTGCGGAAGATAACCGTTCGTCGCGGTGGGAAGATAGCACGAAAAAAATATATAGTAGTTCCAATAGTCACTGCTGTTAATACGCATGGTGTTATGCTGCCACGCCTGGAAAGTAATGGTCGCCTCTCCATTCGTGATGTCAATGGTGGCTTGTGCTTCCTTGTATGGGTATGAGTCGGAACATGTGCGGAGGAAACTGAAATAACTTGAAGGGGCGCTGAGGTAGCCGCCTGACTGAGTGCTGAAGTAACCGCCGGTTCCTTCCTGCTGATACGTACCTTCAACATGGAAAAGGTAACAATTGTCCGCCATCACGATAGTGAGCAGTTGTGCTTCCGCACCGGGGGTAATCGTTCCGTCCGCATTGCGGATTACATCGTTTGTCGCTAATCGGTAGTTATTTAATTGTGTCCTGCTGAGCACACGGCAACTGTTCTCAGTGACATGCGCGATGAGTACTTCGTCTCCTGTGGCAAGCGTCGAAGCATCTGTCACCAATTCGTATCTGTCCGTCGTGTCCGCTCGTGCACTCGCGAATATAAGCATACTCACGGACAACATTATTACTATAATCTTTTCTGCCATATAATTTGTATCCTCTCTTCAAAAACTGCCGTAACTTTTTCGAACGGGCTCCGTACCATCTTGCTACACAATCTTGAATCGCATTCTGCGGTCCAGTTGCCAATCGCGGAACGAGCGGAACGGAAGTTTCCAAATCGTACTGTCCGGCGTGCGCACGACATACTTGCGGAATGAAGGCGTTTCTGTGTGCCGCA
>Ga0310786_10008065_pt1 | contig 13602 bp, 8 predicted proteins | sample AusTroGonzalo_MG_FD_203881 | JGI IMG/M metagenome (GOLD analysis project Ga0310786, IMG submission 203881) | Bovine rumen microbial communities from tropical cattle in Woodstock, Queensland, Australia - Gonzalo_03 (v2) (version 2) | ecosystem: Host-associated > Mammals > Digestive system >... | reverse complement strand
TCCAGTCTTGCGGGACCTGGAACATAAACGCGTCGTAGGCGGCGTCTCGCGGCCAGGCGAAGAGGCTGAAGGAGGGCTGGTGAATATGCCACCAATGTGCGAGGCCCGTATGGGTGTTGTAACCGGAGCGGCGCTCGAAGACGCGGTTGTAGTAGTCGCGTTGTTGGACGGGGATGAGCCAACAGAAGGCGAGCAGAACAGCGACGAAGGCGGACCATGCGCGTCGTTGGGGTTCACGCCAAAGGAAGAGGGACGCGAGCCAGATAAGGTCAGGCAGGAGCATCCAGAGGAGCATGTCGCGGTGGAAATACGTGAGGAGGCTATCCTCGAAACCGCGCAAGTTGCCAGCCATACGGATCATGTCGGCCGTCAGGACTTGCCCCCAAGCGCGCTCGTAGGCGAAGTTCGCGAAGAGCCAGATATTCGTTGCGGCCAGCAGGAGCAGCGTCCACCTGGGACGGCGTTTGCTCAGGAAGATACCGGAGGCGAGCAGCATAGACGCGGTCAGGCAGCCCAGAACAGGGACGGCCTTATCGGCGAAGAACTGCATGTGCCAGACGGCACATTTGCCCGCCAACAGCAAGGTCAGCAAGGCGAAGAGTTCCCATTGAATATATTTCCGGCAACGACTTTTCATTCTTAACAGGCTGCAAAGTTACTGCTTTTTTTTGAGACCGCCAAATCTTTTCTAAAATATTTGTATTTTGAGGATAGAGCGGGAACGCAAAAACAAGGCAATCTGGTAACGGAGGCAAGAGAGTGCTTGCGGTTTGTTGCCGTCTCGTTGCCCCGGTTCTATGCTACGCACTTGTCCTCGGAGTGCGTTCCGTCGCACTCCTTCACATTGCCGTGTTTGGTAGCTGGGGGTATCCATGAGATAGGCGAGGAGGCAGGGGAGGAGGAAAAAGTGCATAAATATTCATTTTTCCACGAAAAGAGGGTGTTTTGGAATAAAAATGCTATTTTTTTGGAAAAAAGTTGCGCAAAATGTTGCATATATGAGAAAAAAGCAGTAATTTTGCGCCGCGATTCGCGAATCTAATGCCACTTCGGCCTCCCAGCCGAAGGCATTTTGGTATTCGTAGAACCGCATAAAGAGGCGGACCTCGCGGGCCGTTTCGAAGGACAAAGACTTTGGAAACTAAGCGAAAACAAACACATAAACAATAACTAATTATTAACGCTTATGAAGAAATCATTACTTCTGATTTTGCTTATGACGCTATTGGCGCCGTTTGCAATGAGAGCAGATGAGGTGATTATTGGCAATGAGGAGGCAACCACGAGCGGTTATGCACTCCCTGCCAATTTGTTCTACCACTACTCCCTGACTCAGCAACTTTACACGGCTGATGAGATTGGGATGGCAGGAACAATCAACTCCATCTCGTTCTACTACACCTACAACACATCTGCCACGATGTCGAATATTCAGGTGTACATGAAGAACTCCGAAAAGGAGAGTTTCGCATCCAACACCGACATGGAGGCCATTGAAGATGGTGACCTTGTCTATGAAGGCAATTTTGAGTTCCCTGACGCTCCGGGTTGGGTCACTATCACCTTGGATAATCCGTTTGCGTATGACGGAACGAGCAACTTGCTGGTCTGCTTCTATGACCCGACGAATGGTTATCCCGGCAATTCATTCAAGTTCCAGTACACCGCTACTGAGGTGAACATGGGTATTAGTTATTATAGCGATTCCTATGTTCCGGACCCAAACGACCTTACGACTTTTTCTGGCTCTAAATCTGTTTATAAGTACCGTGCCAATATTATGCTTGACATCACTCCGGGTGGTGGCGGCGCTGATTGTCCGAAGCCGGAAGCTCTTACCGTTTCGGATATTACGGCCAGAACTGCTCACTTCTCGATGACGGGCAATGGCGGCGTTTCAGAGAACTGCGTGTTTGCTATCGTTCGCGCCACAGATGACGAGCCTAATTGGGCCGAGCTTCAGGAAGGTGAAGTTCCTTTTGAAGAGGAAGCCGGTGTGGACGTGGATACGTTGCAGCCGAATACCTCGTACAAGGCTTACCTGCGCGCATTCTGCGGCGACTGGGAGAATCTCAGTGGTGCCAAGAGTGTTTCTTTCAAAACGCCTATTGCTTGTAATGTAAGTACCACGCTGTCGGCCAAGACTGTTGAGGGCAATGGTACCCAGGCCGTTTTGTCATGGCTTAGCAGTGAAACAACAAGCGACTGGCAGGTTATCTACAGTCGTAAATCCAACCTTACCGATTCGCTCGTAGTAGACGTAGAGAACGACACCACGGTGCTGCTCACTGATTTGCTTCCTGATTCACTTTATTACGCGAAAGTTCGCGCCAATTGTGGTGACTATGACGGCTTCAGTCCTTGGGGCAACCAAGTATCATTCGCGCCGAGCGATAAGCTTGTGATTGGCTCGGGTACGACAACCAGTACGTACATTCCGTCTCAAACCAATTACAAATACTCGTTGACCGAACAGATTTACACAGCTGAAGAGTTGGGCTCTGCAGATGCTTTCTTGAGTATTGACATCTACTCTTCCGCTGCGAAAACGCGTACGATGGACATCTATATGGTGTACACCAGCAAGAGCGACTTCGCCAGCGCAACGGATTGGATTACCGCAACCGCTGCCGACAAAGTATTTAGCGGCAATGTTACGTTCAAAGCCGGAGGATGGACAACCATCTCGCTCGACCGCGCCTTTATCTATGACGGTCAGCAAAACGTGGCAATTATCATTGATGACAACACCGGTTCTTACAACGGTGCAGTCTCTTTCCGCACATTCTCTGCCCCAAGTCAAGCCTTGTATAAGTATTCTGACTCGGACAACTATGATCCTCTGAACCCGAGCTCCATCTCCGGTACAGTATTGTCTGTCAAGAACCAGATTCGTATCTTGAAGGGTGAGGCTCCTACGTGTTTCAAGCCCGAAACGCTTGAGATGGATACCGTCACCGCAAACAGTGCTATTTTCCACTGGACGCTCGGCGAAAACGAGACGCAATGGGAGTGGGCAATCATTAAGGCCGACAGCAGCCTGGCTGATGCTGAATGGCATTTGGTAGATACGATGTATGCTGAAGTTGGCGGTTTGGCGCCCAATACGGACTACGAGTTCCACGTACGTTCCTACTGCTCAGAGAGCAGCCAAAGCGACTCACGTAGTTATCCGTTCTATACAGATTGCGCCGTCATCACCGAGCTTCCGTATTCGGAAGACTTCGAAGGTGTAGGCATCCGTTGCTGGTTGGGCGGCAACTTCCAAAGTTCCTATTCCACCTATTGGCCGAGCCTCAGCTCCACTTACAAGTACGAAGGAGAATTGGGCTTGCATCTGTACGCATGCGCGACCAGTTCTACCGAAGCCGACTCTTGCTTTGTTATCTTACCGGAGATGGCGTTTGAAAACGGCATTCAGAATTATTCGCTTTCATTCTATGCCAAGTCCGCTAATTCCGGTGCCGCATACAACCACAGTTTGTATGTAGGTGTAATGAATAATGACACCAACATCTATGACTTCGATATTATCGGTGCTGTTCCGGTTGGTGACGCTTTCGGCAAATGCGAACTTGTGTTGAACAACTATACCGGCAACGGCAATCGCATTATGCTTTTGGCTGCCGTAGATCAAACATCTACTGCTACAAGCAAATATGCTCATTTCTATATTGACAACATCGAAGTCTTCAAGACTCCGGCTTGCCAACCGTTGGCTAAGATCTCGGTTAGCGACATCGAGCGTCGTTCGATGGTACTGAACCTGCAGCCGAAGACGGGTGTGGCACTTGGTTCTTACGAGTTGGTTTACAGCACCGATTCGTTGGATGCAGCCGCGTTGGAAGCCGCAGCGAAGATTCTTATCAGCGACACCAACAAGTATACGATCAACGGCCTGATCCGTAACACGAAGTATATTATCTACGTTCGCACTGCTTGCGGCGAAGAGGGCAATACTGACTGGATGAGCATTTCGGCCAGAACCAAGAACCTTGGTGCCGGCTGTACGGGCGAAGAAGAGCCTGTAGCGCTGAATAACAGCACGACTGCCAAGCAATACTTCCCGTGGGGTGATTACTTCAAATCCTACTACACGCAGCAGATTTATACCGCTGCTGAACTGTCAGCAATTGGTCTGCAGGCCGGATATATTTCCAAACTTGCATTCCAGTATGCGTTGTCAGCTGCTTATACGAAGACCATCACCATGTATGTTGGAGCAACAACTGATTCTTTGTTCGCTACGACTTCGTTTGCCACTCTTGAGCCCGCCTCTGAGCCGGTTGAGACCGTATTCGATACGCAAGGCAAGTGGTATGAATTTGAGTTGTCCAATCCGTTCTACTGGGACGGCGAGAGCAATATCATCGTAGGTATGTTGGCTATGGGTACAAATTATCCGAGTAGCGGTACTGCCACCTTCTATGGTGAGACCACGACAGCAAACATGGGCTTGTATAGCCGTACTGACAGCGGAACGCCAAGTGCCGTCTCCGGAACCAAATCGACGAACCGCTCGAACATCCGCTTCACCATTTGTGGGCTTGCTGTTCCTTGCCCGAGTGTAACCGATATGAGTTACGAACTGGTAGGTGTGGGTACAACCGAGGCAATCGTTCGCTGGACCAAGGCTGACGCTGACTTCCTGAGCGGTTACGATATCATCCGCAGCACGGAAGAAATCTCTGACTTCACAGGTGTTGAGCCTACGTTCACCAATATCCAAGTGGATAGCATCAACCTCGCAGGTTTGACTGCAAGCACACATTATTATGTATACGTACGTGCGAATTGCCAAGCTGAAGGCCAAGATGAGGGTTCGTCCGACTGGGTTGGCATTGACTTCTCGACACTGGCTGACTGCCCGCATGTAGAAAACCTCGCTACAGAACTCGTTGACGCCAACGCTATTTCCGTATCTTGGGACAAGGCATTCGAAGAGCAAGAGCTGCACTTCGCATACATCGTTTCTCAAAGTGAGTTGGATGCTGCTGCACTTGCCAGCGCTGCCAAGGTGGCCGTTGACGACACGCTCGCCGCTCGCATCGACGAACTCGAGTTTGACACGAAGTACTACATCTACGTAGCAAGCGTTTGCGGTGTGGACTACTCACCTTGGGAGATGGATTCTATCCAGACTCTGCCCGCTTGTATCCAGGTTCGCAACCTTGAGATTGTTCGCAAGGAGCACAACCGTGTTGTACTGAGCTGGCAGAAGGGTATCTTCGCCAAAGAGGCTCTTTGGGAAGTAGGTATCGTTGGCCAAGAAGATGAGGCCATCACTACTGCCGACACGACCGCTTTGGTAATCGGTTTGGAGCCCGCTACAGATTATGTAGCTTACGTGAAAGCCGTTTGCGGCGAAGAAAGCAAGAGTCTTGCAACGACGCTGCCGTTCACGACTGCTCCGGCTCAAGGTGATTGCTACAATACAGGTGATGGCACCACCACCGGCAACTTGCCTGTCACCAACTACAACTACGCGTACACGCAGATTATCTATAAAGCAAGTGATATTGATACTATCGGTAATCTCATTGGTCTGCAATTGCAACGCTCGACCTATGCGAACGTGATGAACAACATGAAGGTTTATGTCGGCCTCACCGACAAGGACAAATTCGCGTCCACCACGGATTGGGTTGCGGAAGCAAACCTGACTCAGGTTTATTCCGGTAGCTTCGCTGCTGGTACGGAATGGCTGGCATTGCCGTTTGACGCCCCGTTTGCTTACGACGGTACCCAGAACCTGGTTGTAGCCATCTCGAACGGACACGGCAATTGGAATAGTATCCAGAACTTCTACTACACGGCTACTGACAGTTCGCTTATAACTCGCCGAAATGATGACGATGCTACATACGCTAATTATCCGGGCACAGCAGCTGCTAACGTAATTTCGAACGCACGCACCAATATCCAATTCTGCTTCGAAGATTTGAGCACATGTAAAGAAGTGGCCGACCTGTCTGCCACTAAGGTTGAAAAGACCTCTGCTCAGATTAGTTGGGAGCCGATGGGTAGCGAAAGATCTTGGAAGGTACTGCTTACCACAGACTCTCTGCCTGATCTCACGGATGCTATTGAAACGGATGCATACATCCACGCCTATTCCGAACTGACTCCGGGCACGAAGTACTACTACTTCGTACGTCCTGCGGGCGATTGCGAGGATGCTTGGATAAGTATCCACTTCACGACGCTGGCTTCTTGCTTGCCGCCGAGCGCGTTGGAGATCGGTGAAATCACCGAGACTTCTGCTGCTATCAGCTGGATAGACGCATACGACGTCAACGAGTACGTAGTAGCTTACGGTTTGAAGGATAGCTTCGACATCGCCAACGCTGCCACCTACGAGGTGAAGGCTGTTAGCGGCGCGAAGGAGACCATCCTGACCGGTCTGCTACCGAACACCGCTTACAAATTCGCCGTAAAGAGCGTCTGCAGCGTGGAAGACCCGAGCGTTTATACTGACGCGGCCGATTTCCGCACCGAATGCGAGGCTATTGTCGAGTTCCCGTGGGTTGAGGACTTTGAAAGCTACACCGCTAATACAACGATTACTTATTCAGCGCTTTACGCGTTCAATGAGCCCTGCTGGATTAACGAGCATATAAGCGGTGCAGGTAATAAACTGTTCGAGCTTAATGCATATTGCGCCACCGGCGATAACAATGCCACGAACAAGCTCCGCTTGCCGGACCAAACTTCGGGCACGATTACTCGTCTGACCTTGCCGGAGATGAATATCCCGAGCACGGGCTATCAGTTCGAACTGGATATTTTCCGCAACGTAGGTAGTACGTCTTATCCGCAAGAAGGTATTCGTATCTTCGCTGCTCACGGCAATGATACCATTGAGTTGGCATTTATCTCACGCAACTACACCGTTGCAGATGCTGCTCACGGTATTCCGGCCGAGACGGCTTCCGGTTGGTACACCTATGAGTTGGTTATTCCGGACACTTGCATCGGTCTTTGCAACATTATCCTCCAAGGCGAGAGCAAGTATGGTTCTCACACTTATATGGATAACTTCAAGGTTCGCAAAGCTCCTACCTGCTTCAAGCCGACAGACCTTGCTGTTTCTGACATCACGCTCTCCGGTGCATCGTTCGTATGGACTCCGACCGGTAGCGAGACGCAATGGCAATGGGCTATAGCTGAAGCCGGCGAAGAGCCTCTGTGGGTTGCCGACGAAGACCATATCGTTAGCGACGATTCTATCGCCATTGGCGGTCTGGAGGCAAGTACTGCATACGACTTCTACGTTCGCGCTTACTGCGCTGAGAACGACCAAAGCGACGAGGAAACTATTAGCTTCAAGACGCTGTACACGGTACCGTTCGCTCCTGAGTTTACGAGCACAACCTTCCCGTCTGACTGGATGCGCTCCAGCACTCCTGCTTCCAGCGTCTTCAGTGGTACGGCAATGGTATCTGCTTCTTCTGGTTGGAGCTTGGTTGCTGCAAGCAACATCATGGATGCATACAACTTCAAGATGAACATCTATAGTACCGGTAAGTACTGGCTTGTTACGCCGGCAATCGTCATGCCGAACGAGATTGGCGCAGAGTATGTTCTCGACTTCGACCTTGCTTACGACAAGTACAGCTCCGGTGGTAATGTTGTTTCTGCTCCGGATACGACCGGCACAGACGACCGCTTCCTGGTAGTAATCTCTGCCGACGGTGGCCAGACCTGGCTCGAAGCTAACAAGACCGAATGGAATAATGCCGGCACAGGTGACTACGTGCTCAACGCTATTGACACGCTTGCTACTCCGTACAGCATTAACATGACCGCTTACGCCGGACAAATTATCAAGATTGGCTTCTACGGTGAATCCTCCGTAAGCAATACGGATAACGATATCCACGTTGGTCATATCAACCTGCACGTTGGCGAAGGCGGCGGCACTTCCATCAAGGAGATTGACGTTACCGAAAAGGCTATGAAGTTCTTCCGCAACGGTCATATTTATATCCTCCGCAACGGCGTTATCTACGACGCTACCGGACAGATGGTAAAACGTGACTAAGCAAACGATAACTCTTAAACTTCAGCCCCTCTCCCCTACGGAGAGGGGTTGTTGTGTAATAGGCGGGCGGTGCTCGTTTCGTACAAAAAGAATACTTTTTTGAAAGAAACTTACCCAAACTCTTGCACAATCCAAAAAATCTTTGTAACTTTGCAGTCGCAAAGAAATGCGCAACCGGAAAAATACAAAACAAAACAATAAAACTGATAAACTAATGTGGTTAACTGATTCCTCAATTGGACGTAAGCTTGTAATGAGTATTACGGGCACTTGTTTGGTGCTGTTCCTGCTCTTCCACGCCTCGATGAACCTCGCGCTCATCTTCTCGGAAGACGCTTACAACTGGATTTGCCAAATGCTGGGAGCTAACTGGTACGCGCTGGTAGGCACCGCAGGTTTGGCTTTTTTGGTACTTGTACACTTCATCTATGCGTTTGTGCTGACGGTACAGAACCGTCGCGCTCGCGGTAACGACCGCTACGCCGTCAACGACCGCCAGAAAGGTGTGGACTGGGAGAGCCAGAACATGCTGGTGCTCGGTATCTGCGTGATTGGTTTCCTGGTGCTCCACCTGGCCAACTTCTGGTTCAAGATGCAGTTCCAAGAATTGACCGGCCTCAAGACCGGTGCGTTTGACCCGCAGAACGGTGCCGCGTACGTGAAGTACCTCTTCGCAGGTATTTACGACCCCGCTATGGCGATCAACGGTGAGCCGCAGATGGCGGACTGGATGCATCCTGTTGTTTGCGCCCTCTACCTGATCTGGCTCGGCGCACTCTGGTTCCATTTGACACACGGCGTTTGGTCGGCTCTGCACACGATGGGCTTAAGCAGCAACATCTGGCTGCCGCGCATCAAGGTGATTGGCAACGTAGTGGCAACCATCGTTGTACTGATGTTCGCCGCTGTGGTATTCTATTTCTTAGGTATGTATATCGGCGCTGCCTGCGCGTAACTTTTAAAACTGTAGAACTATGAAACAAGAAGAGATAAAAGCTGCAGCAGAGAAAATGCAGGAAAAGGCCGCTCAAATCGTAGAGAAAGTAGTGGAAGAGACCGTTGAGAAGGTTTCCGGCATCGTAGCCGAGAAAGCCGAAATGGTCGCCCAAGCCGCCAAAGAAGTGGGCAAAGAGGCCAAAACAATCGCCAAAGAGGCTGCCGAGGTAGCCAAGCCCGCACCTAAAGCAACCAAGGTGATCACGCCCGAAATGGCGAAGATTCCTGCCGGTCCGCTGGAGAAGAAATGGACCAACTATAAAGACCACCAGAAACTCGTTAACCCCGCCAACAAGCGCAAACTTGACGTCATCGTCGTAGGAACGGGTCTGGCCGGCGCTTCGGCTGCCGCCTCGCTCGCAGAGATGGGCTTCAATGTGCTCAACTTCTGCATCCAGGACTCGCCTCGTCGTGCCCACTCGATCGCCGCACAGGGCGGTATCAACGCTGCCAAGAACTATCAGAACGACGGCGACTCGGTGTATCGCCTCTTCTACGACACCATCAAGGGTGGCGACTATCGCGCTCGTGAGGCCAACGTCTATCGTCTGGCTGAGGTCAGCAACAATATCATCGACCAGTGCGTGGCACAGGGTGTTCCTTTCGCTCGCGAATACGGCGGTCTCTTGGACAACCGTTCCTTCGGTGGCGCACAGGTGAGCCGTACGTTCTACGCCAAGGGCCAGACGGGCCAGCAGCTGCTGCTCGGCGCCTACTCTGCCCTCTCCCGCCAAATCGGCAAGGGCAAGGTGAAGATGTACAGCCGCTACGAGATGCTCGACATCGTCATGATTAAGGACGAGAACGGCGAACAGCGCGCTCGCGGTATTATCGCCCGCAACCTCGTAACCGGCCGCATCGAGCGCTTCTTCGCGCACGCAGTGGTAATCGGTTCCGGCGGCTACGGCAACACGTTCTTCCTGAGCACCAACGCGATGGCAAGTAACGGCTCGGCTGCCATGCAGATGTACCGTCATGGAGCCTATTTCGCCAACCCCTGCTACGCGCAGATTCACCCGACCTGTATTCCGAAGCATGGAGACTTCCAGTCCAAACTGACGCTGATGTCGGAGTCGCTCCGTAACGACGGTCGTATCTGGGTGCCGAAGAAACTGGAGGACGCCAAGCGTCTGCAAGCCGGCGAGATCAAGGGCCGCGACATCCCCGAAGAGGACCGCGACTACTATCTGGAGCGCCGCTATCCGGCCTTCGGAAACCTCGTACCGCGTGACGTGGCTTCGCGTGCCGCCAAAGAGCGTTGCGACGCCGGTTATGGTGTAAACAACACCGGTCTGGCGGTGTTCCTCGACTTCTCGGAGGCTATCCAGCGCCTCGGCAAGGACGTCGTAGCACAAAAATACGGCAACCTCTTCCAGATGTACGAGAAGATCGTGGACGAGAACCCGTACGAGAACCCGATGATGATTTTCCCGGCTATCCACTACACGATGGGCGGTATCTGGGTGGACTACGAGCTGCAGACCTCCGTCAAAGGTTTGTTCTGCATCGGCGAGGCCAACTTCTCCGACCACGGAGCTAACCGCCTCGGCGCTTCGGCCCTGATGCAGGGTCTGGCCGACGGCTATTTCGTGCTGCCTTACACCATCCAGAACTACCTGAGCGACCAGATTGGCGTACCTCGTATGTCGACCGACCTGCCCGAGTTTGCCGAGGCCGAGAAGGCAGTGGAACAGAAGATTGAGAAACTGATGTCCATCCAGGGCAAGCGCTCCGTGGATTCCATCCACAAGGAACTGGGTCTCATCATGTGGGACTTCGTAGGTATGGGCCGTACGGCTGCAGGCCTCAAGGAAGCCATCCAAAAGATTGACGCCCTCAAGAAAGAGTTCTGGACCAACGTCTATATCCCGGGCAAGGCCGACTCGCTCAACAACGAGCTTGAGAAAGCCCTCCGCCTGGCCGATTTCATCGAGATCGGACGACTCATGGCCGTCGATGCCCTCCACCGCGAGGAATCCTGCGGCGGACACTTCCGCGAGGAATATCAGACGCCGGACGGCGAAGCACTCCGTCAGGACGACAAGTTCTCGTATGTAGGCTGCTGGAAATATACCGGCGAAGACAGCGAACCCGAACTTATCAAGGAGCCGCTCGACTACGAGTTCACCGAACGCAAGACACGTAACTACAAAGCTTAAGTACAACTATGGACAAATACATCAATATCAAAGTTCGCGTCTGGAGACAGGCCGGACCGAAAGCCCAAGGTCGCTTTGAGACCTACGAACTGGAGCACATCTTCCAAGGGGCGTCGTTCCTCGAGATGATGGATATCCTCAACGAGAAGCTCATTTCCGAGCACAAAGACCCGATTGCGTTCGACCACGACTGCCGCGAGGGTATCTGCGGAATGTGTTCGCTCTACGTGAACGGTCACCCGCACGGACCCGACCAGGAGGTAACCACTTGCCAGCTCCACATGCGCCGCTTCCACGATGGCGAGACCATCACGATCGAACCGTGGCGTAGCCGCGCTTTCCCTGTAATCAAGGACTTGATGGTGGACCGTGGTGCCTACGACAAGATCATGCAAGCAGGCGGTTTCGTGTCGGTCAACACCGGTGGTGTGCCTGATGCCAACGCCATCCCCATCCCCAAGCCGAAGGCTGATGAGGCTATGGACGCAGCTTCCTGCATCGGTTGCGGCGCTTGCGCTGCTGCCTGCAAGAACGGCTCGGCTATGCTCTTCGTGGCTGCCAAGGTTTCGCAGCTGGCTCTGCTCCCGCAAGGCCGCGTAGAAGCCAAAGCGCGCGCTAAGGCGATGGTGGCCAAGATGGACGAACTGGGCTTCGGTAACTGCACCAACACCGGCGCGTGCGCCGCTGAGTGCCCGAAATCGGTCAGCCTGGCTCATATCGCTCGCCTCAACCGCGAGTTCATCGGCGCCAAGTTCAGCGACTAAACAGCTGACCATACATGCAACAAGGCGAGTTCATACGGACTCGCCTTGTTTTGTTATTATCGCAATCGCTTTATTTCTTCCGCTTCCTCAGCACGCGCTTCAGCACGGGAAATAAAACCGTCGCGAACTCCAGTTTAGGCAGGAAAAAACTGGCAATATTCTTTAGGCGGAAAACGCCGTTGATCCATTTCTGGGCGGAGGCGTGCAACCCGTTGAGGTCGTTCAACACGGCACTCTCCTGGCGGCGGGCACGCTTCTGCAGCTGCTGCTTCTCTTGCTGCAACTGCTTCAAACTGCGAATCTGACTGAAGTTATTCATACGTCTTATCCTCCGTCTCTTTAGGTAAAACCTTCCCCTCGGTCTCCGGCTCGGCGAACAGTATCTTCGAGAGCGAACGTACTGCCGGGTTCACGAACCATTGCGTCTTGAACACGATCACCAGCACGATCGCCAGGAGGAACACACCGCCCAGAATGCAGCAACTAACCGACATCGGCAGCACTTTGCTCAGCACGAACACCAGGGCAAAACCGAAGAAGGCAAAGGCCGCGAAGAACAGCAGCACGACCACCAGAGCCAACAAAATCAGCCCGATGATGCGCGACAACTTCTCCAGCAGTTCCAGCCTCAGCAGGTCGTAGCGCGAGCCCAAATAAGCCCGCGCATCGGCCAGCAGTTTCTTGTATTCGCGATCGTCCATCACGCCTTATCTACTTCGTCAAGAGCCTCTTCTACGGCCTCTTCCAGTTCCTCGTCGGTGAAATAGTCTTTCACTTTACCGATTACTCGAGAGCACAGAGCATCGAGCTCTTCCTTGTTGAGTTTAACACCCTTCTCGCGAACCAGCGCGATAATTTCTTGACGGGTTTCCGCACCGCTTTTCGGTGCCAACAGCAGCGCTGCTACTGCGCCCAATGCTGCACCGCCCAGCAGAGCAGCAATCACTTTACCTGAATTGTTTGCCATAGTTCTTACGTTTTGAATAGTGTTTATTGTTTATAGTAGTTTGGCCAAAGCCTTGTTTTCCTTCTCTGTCATCACAGCGCGCGCCTCCGGACTTTTATCCTCCTGCCCTGTCAAGTGCAGTACGCCGTGGATGATGATTCGCATCAATTCATCCGCAAAAGGCGTGCCAATCTGCTCTGCGTTGCTCCTGACCATATCCAGTGAGATAAATATGTCACCCGAGATGACATGCTCCGAACTGTAGTCGAACGTGATCACGTCCGTGTAAAAATCGTGCCCCAAATAGGTTCGATTCACCTCCAGCTCCTTCTCGTCGCTGCAGAAGATATACGTGATATCGCCGGTCGCAAAGCCGTACTCCGCCGCTACGGCACGTATCCAACGCTCCGTCTTGCGCCTGTCCAGCGCGGGCATCTCTATATCCTCTGCCGTGAATCGTATCATTGATTATCAACCGTATAGTTCAAAAAGTCATTGATGGGTTTACCCGCTTTGCAAAGGGTCAGCAACTGCTCCAGGAACTTCGGACTTGCCACTTCCTTCTCGCTCAACGGATAGGAGAACGTGAACGTCTTCCGTTTCAACCAATCCGCGTGCGGCCACTCGAGGTCGAAGCCGGGATTGGCCTGACGAAACGACGCCGGAACCGTCTTCAGCATATAATCCGTGTCG
>Ga0310786_10008064_pt1 | contig 13603 bp, 9 predicted proteins | sample AusTroGonzalo_MG_FD_203881 | JGI IMG/M metagenome (GOLD analysis project Ga0310786, IMG submission 203881) | Bovine rumen microbial communities from tropical cattle in Woodstock, Queensland, Australia - Gonzalo_03 (v2) (version 2) | ecosystem: Host-associated > Mammals > Digestive system >... | reverse complement strand
AGTTCACCGAGTTGACGATGTTGCCGTTCTCGAGATAGTCGCGCATCTCCTTGACAGCCATCACCGCGCAGTTGTCCTCGGCCTCCTCCGTCGAGGCGCCGAGGTGCGGGATGACGATGCAGCCCTTGTGGCTGGCCGTTCCGGGCGTCGGGAAGTCGCTCACGTAGCGGCGCACCTTGCCGCTGTCGAGCGCGGCCAGCAGGTCCTTCTCGTTCACGAGCGCGTCGCGCGCCGCGTTGATGATTATGACGCCGCGCTTCATCATCGCGATCGCCTCGGCGTTGATCATGCCCTTGGTCGAGTCGAGCGCCGGCACGTGGATGGTGATGAAGTCGCAGGCGCGGTAGATCGCCTCGACGTTCTTGCAGTGCTTGACGGCGCGGCTCAGGTTCCAGGCCGCGTCGACCGAAAGGTAGGGATCGTAGCCGAAGACCTCCATGCCGAGGCCCACGGCGGCGTTGGCGACCTTCTGGCCGATCGCGCCGAGGCCGATCACGCCGAGCCGCTTGCCCTGGATCTCCGTGCCGGCAAACGCCTTCTTGGCCTTCTCGGCGGCCTTGCCCACGGCGGGATCCGCGGCGTTCTCCCTCACCCAGCCGATGCCGCCGACGATGTCGCGGCTCGCGAGCAGCATGCCGGCGATCACCAGCTCCTTCACGCCGTTGGCGTTCGCGCCGGGCGTGTTGAAGACGACGATGCCCTTCTTGGCGTATTCGGCGTGGGGGATGTTGTTCACCCCGGCGCCAGCGCGGGCGACGGCCAGCAGCCGCCCGCCGGGCACGAGCTCGTCCATCTTCGCCGAGCGCACGAACACCGCGTCCGCGTCCTCGAACTTCTCGGTCCGGGCGTAGTTTTCGCCCAGGTTCGTCAGCCCGCACTCCGCAATCGGGTTCAGGCAGGTGTACTTGTAGTTCATTTTGCTTGTCCTTCTTTTCTTCCGTAGAGTTTATCGTGGAATTTTCGCCGCCACGCATGGCAGCGGCGTGTATTATACCAAATTTTGGGGCCTAGAGGCTGGAGATTTGGAATTAAAACTCGTACGACAGCGTGAAGAGGAAGCTGCGGCCGCAAGCGGGGTAGTAGTAGCCGACGCCGGCGTAGTCGCAGTAGTCGCGGTCGAGGAGGTTGTCCACCGTAAACGCCGCCTTCCAGCCCTCCGCCCACGACGGCGAATAGTAGACGCCAACGTCGAAGAGCGTGTACGAGGCCAGCTTGTCGCAGTCGTTGGCGAAGTCGCCGGACACGTACTGCCGCCCCGTGAACGTGCAGCCGCCCTTGACCTCCAGGTCGGCGAAGAGCCAGACCCCCGCCTCCGCGCGCGCCCGGTGCGCGGGGACGAACGGCACCTCGCGCCCGCCGTACTCGCCGCCGGAGAACTCGGCGTCGACGAAACCGTAGCGCAGCGACGCCTCCGCCACCTTGTCGCGACGCCAGGAGATTCCCGCGTCCACGCCGAGGCGCCGCGTCTTCGCCGGGCTGTTGCAGTTGTATCCGTACGGCGCCAGCGCCGGGTCGAAGAAGATCTCGTCCTCCATCAGCATGCCGTAGCCGTTCACGTCGAGGCGGAACTCCTCCGCGAACTCCCACTCGGCGCCGACGTCGAGCGACCAGCCGGTTTCTGGGCACAGGAAGTCGCCGTCCTTGGTGTAGCTCAGCTCGTCGCAGAACGCCGAGCGGTGGAAGCGGGTGCCCTTCAAGTAGGTCTTGAGCCCCTCGACGGGACGGAAGACGACCCCGAGCTCGTAGTCGCCCATCACGTCGCGGCTGTGGTCCTCCGCGAGGCCCGAATACCCCTTCCAGCGGTTGCCGATGCGCTCCAGCCGCCCGCCCGCCGTCAGCGACAGCGTCTCCGTGACGGCGAACTCGTCGTGCAGGAAGAACGCGTAGCGGTCGCGGCGGAAGCGGCGGCTGTCGCCGTCCTTCGGCTTCTCCCGGTAGCCGTCGAAGCGGAAGTCGAACCCGGCGGTGAACTTGTTGCCGAAGCCCAGCACCTCGTTCTCGTTCACGTAGCGCGGCGAAAGCGCGTAGCTGTAGTAGTCGTACTCGGTGTCGGTTCCCCAGGCGGTCATCTTCGCCCGGCGGTGCTGGTGCGAGAAGCTGCCGTCGAGGTAGAGCCACTGGCCGTCGGCGAGGAGCAGCTTCGAGTCCAGGGCGAAGCCGTAGCTCCACTGGCGCGTCCAGTCGTGGTCGTTGTTCGCCCACCGGCGCGTGCACGCCCACTGCTCGCGCGTCAGCGAGCCGGGCAGCTCGTAGAACGCGTTCTGGTAGTTGGCCCGAAAGCCAACGGTGGAGCCGTTTTCGAACACCTTGCGCAACCCCGCGTTGGCGGTGTGCAGCTCGTAGGCGCTGCGGTCGCGGTAGCCGCCCGACCGCAGGTAGTCGTAGGAGGCGTTGTAGAGCCACCCCTCGTCCTCGAATCCGCCGCGGGTCTGCGCGCCGGCGCCGTAGGTGTCCTGCGAGCCGGCCTTCGCGTAGAGCTTCGTCCAGCGAGAGTAGTCTCGCGAGTCGGTGGACACGTTCACCACCCCGGCGACCGCGCCGTCGCCGTAGAGGACCGGGCTCGGGCCGTGGATCACCTCGACGCGCTCGACGGCGCCGAGCGGGATGCGCGTCAGGTTGGGCGCGTTCATGTCCACGTTGTTCAGCTCCTCGCCGTCCAGCACCACCTTCGTGCGCCCGAAGGCGTTGTCGCCGAATCCGCGCATGGCGATCGAGGTCAGGACCGGGTTGCCGTTCATCGAGTGGACGTCCACGCCGGCCTTCCGCTGCAGCAGCTCCGCGAGGTCGCGCGCGCCGCTCGCGGCGATGTCGTCCGCGTCGAAGACCTGCACCGCGGCGGGCACCGTATCCACCGTCGACTCCACGCGCGAGGCGTAGACGACCACCGGCGGCAGCACCGCCACTTCGTTTGTCCCCGGGACCGCCTCGGCGCACGCCGCCAGCCCCGTCCCCGCCAGCACGGCGGCCAACGCTGTTTTCCTCATCTTCTCCTCTTTCCCCCTCATGCGAGGGTACTCGGGTTCATGTCGTGGGGCGGCGGCCGCATTCCGGCTTTGACGGCTGCGCGACAGTGCCTGGTTTCCACAGGGCTTTCCGGCCGTCGCCTCGGTTGACGCAAATTATACCATAATTTTTTGGTATAATACGGCCATGAAGATCAAAGAGATTCTCGCCGCCGGACGGCCGTCGGTCTCGTTCGAGGTGTTCCCGCCCAAGAAGGACGCGCCGTTCGCGCCCGTCAAGGAGGCGATCGAGCGCCTTGCCAAACAGCGACCGGCGTTCATGTCAGTCACCTACGGGGCATCCGGCAACGCGCAGGCCAACACCACCGCGATTGCCTCGCACGTGCAGTCTTGCGGCGTCACCGCCCTCGCCCACCTCACCTGCATCTCGGCGACGCGCGAGGGCATCGCGAAGGAGGCCGCGGCGCTCCGGGACGCCGGGATCGAGAACGTCCTCTGCCTGCGCGGCGACGCGCCGAAGGACGCCGCGCCGTCCGGCGACTTCCTCCACGCCGTCGACCTGGTCCGGGCGCTCGCCGGCTCCGGCTTCTGCCTCGGCGGCGCCTGCTACCCCGAGTGCCACCCCGAGTGCGAGCACATCGAGGACGACATCCGCCGCCTGCGCGAGAAGGTCGAGGCCGGGCTCGACTTCGTGACCACCCAGATGTTCTTCGACAACAACATCTTCTACCGCTACCTCTCGAAGCTCCGCGACCGCGGCGTCACCGTGCCGGTCATCGCCGGCATCATGCCGGTCGCCAACGGCCGGCAGATCGCCCGCATCTGCCGGCTCTCCGGCACCTACCTCCCCAGCCGCTTCAAGGCGATCGTCGACCGGTTCGGCGACACCCCCCGCGCCATGCTCGACGCCGGCGTCGCCTACGCCACCGAGCAGATCGTCGACCTCTTCGCGAACGGCATCAACGCCGTCCACGTCTATACCATGAACCGGCCCGAGGTCGCCGAGCGGATAATGGCCAACCTGCGGGGAATCGTCGGCGGCGGCGAGGCGCAATGACCGTCGCGCCAGCAGACGTCCTGCCCTACCTGCGCATGGGCGGCGGCCGCGAGCCCGGCGCCGCCCTCGCCGCGCGCATCGCCGCGCTGACGGAGGAGGCTCTCGCGGCGGCGCGTCCGGCGCGGACCTGGCGGCGCATCGCGGTCCCGGGCGGCTGGCTGGAGACGTCGAAGGCTCTCTCCCTCCGCCTCGCCGGCTGCCGCGACGTCTACCTCGCCTGCGGCACCCTCGGCGCGCCCTTCGACGCCTGGCACCGCCAGGTCACGGTCAAGTCCGCCGCGGACGCGCTCGTCGTCCAGGCCATCGGCGCCGCGGCGATCGAGAAGGTGATGGACTCCATCGAGGACGACATCCGCTCCGAGCTCGCCCCCGGCGAGTCGCTCGTCGCGCGCTACTCGCCCGGCTACGCCGACTTCCCGCTCGCCGCCCAGCGCGAGCTGCTCGCGCTTCTCGACGCCCCGCGCAAGGTCGGCGTCTCGCTCACCGACTCGCTCCTAATGGTCCCCTCCAAGTCCGTCAGCGCCGTCATCGGCGTAAGGCCCGCAACCGCACCCTGACGTCAAATTTCATCATTTCTCTTAAAGTTATCTTGCGTTTTATACCAGCTTTCAGAGCATTTCTTCTAAAGTCAAATATTTCTTTACTGTGGCAAAACCAAGATCTCCCTGGGCTGTGCGCCAATCTGCGGCCCGACGACACCACGCTCTTCCAGTAAGTCGATAAGGCGAGCGGCATGTTTGTATCCAATGCCCATTTTGATTTGAAGATGCGATGTGGAAGCGTGATTCGTCGTGCGGACAACTTCCAACGCCCGCGCGTACATTTCTTCTTCGCTCGGGCCGTCTGTGTCGGGTTGCGGTTTTGGCGTCGCTGGGAACACGACATCGGGAAGCGATGCCAGAAACTTGGGACTGCCGTACTGCTGTTCGACAGCCTCGATGATCCGGGACTCTTCTTCTCCAGAGAGATACGCGCATTGAGCGCGGGTAAGCGTCCCGTCCTTCTGTCGCACGAGCATATCGCCGGGCGCACACAGGACGTCGGCGTCTGGGGCGTCGATGATTAGCTTCGATTCCGATTCACTGTGGGTCTTGAACGCAATCCGTCCTGGAAGATTGCAGCGGAGGGTTGCGGACAGCACTTTGTGGTCGGCAACTTGCGTTGCAACCACGAGATGGATTCCGGCGGCACGGGCAAGTGCGGTAAGCCGTGCAATAAGCGGCTCGACCTCTTTGCCGAAATTTAACATCAAGTCCACGATCTCGTCTATGATGACAACAAGGTACGGCATCTGGTTTCCGGCCTTGCGGTAGTCCTCGATATTTCGGCAAGTGGCTCTGGCAAACTCCTTCAGACGCTTATCCATCTCGCACACAAGCCAGCGGAGAACATACACGAACTTGTCACCGTCGGTTATCACGGGGAATGACAGATGCGGCAATGCCGAGTATTGTACGAATTCCACGCACTTCGGATCAAAGAGTACGAAACAGAGCTGTTCAGGCGGCAGAAGTCGGGCAAGACCGCTGATGATGCAGTTGAGCAGATTCGACTTGCCCTGCCCGCTTGCGCCGCCAACGAGCAGATGTGGCAATCGCGCAAGATCAATAACCAGTTTCTCGTCTTGCGATGTCATGCCGAGGCAGAGCGGCAACAGCATTCTCTGCGCCTCTTTCGAATCAAGTGATTCTGGCCACGCCTCGGCGAAATCCACCCCATCGTGCCGTCCGATGGAATCCGCAAGCGATGTGATTTCGCGGGCGAGTTTATGCAGACGCCGGACGCTCTGCGCATCCGCCGAGAACGGCGCGGCAAGCGCATCTGCAATCTCATGAAGCCGCAGTTCCGTATTGTTGTCGATTGTATTCTTCTTATCCATGTCTGTTTCCTTTTTTAGATTTTGCCTTCCCATTGCGCATGGTACTTCTGGATTCTGTGTGACACTTCTTCAAGCTGGCTGCGCGTGATCCAACCTTGGCTTTTGTACTCTTCGGCGATAGGTGTCAATATGGGAGCGTCAAACTTGTTGAATCCTTTGCCGTTATCCCTGATCGTCGCACCTTCTGAACGTTCCTCTCCAGTTTGTCCTCCATAGACGATCATCAATTTCTTGATGTCGATATGGCTTTCCACGCACTCTTCAATCTGGGCTTGGTTACTGACAGGCAGACTCCTCGATTCGCAACTTATGTCAAGGATTGACGGCGGCTCTCGGGATGGCGTTCCCTTTCCCTGAAGTTGGGCAAGATATGCGCGAATCGCCGCTTCGTATTCCGGCGGAACATTGATCGGCACGGAATTGGACTTGGACTTTGGAGTGTTCAAGGATTTGTAGAAAGACACGACAGCAGGGTCAAGGATCAGATCCTCCTTCATCACCGTCCGGTCAAGGCGCAATCCCTCCAGCGTCCGGCAACGCGACAACGCCGTGTAAAGCTGCCCGTGCGTAAAACATCCACTTCCGAGTTTCAGATCCACATAATCGAGACTCAAACCCTGCGACTTGTGGATCGTTATCGCATACGCGAGACGGATGGGTAATTGAACAAACTTGCCCACCTCCTTCTGGCGGAGAGTCTTTTTGCCGCTCATCCGGTCTTCTTCAAGGACATAGGTGTAGTTCTTCCACTCGTTGCAGCTGACCTTTACTTCATTCCCCCTGTCCAGCCGTATCTTCACCCACGGCGTATTGGTGCCGGGCGAGAGTTCCAACACCTGTCCCATATCGCCATTCACGTACTCGAAACTTCCGTCCGGCAGCCGCTTGTTGCAAAGCAGCATCACACGCGCACCCGGCATTAGCTCAAGCTGCGCCTCCGTCGGGAAATCGCCTTCGGGGAACTTTCCGGAGACAACTGCGTTGAACTTCGCGCCAGCATCCTTCAGCCGCGCCCTTGCCATCGCGTTTATGGCATGAGCTTCGCGGTTCGTAGTACAGAGACTCACCGGCTGGCACGGCATGTCAGGCTTGTCAAGGCAATGGCGATTGAGCACTTCAACCGCCGACAACATGGCACCGCCATCATCCTGAATGGTCTGTGCATCGAGTTCGCCGTTCCTTATGTTGTTCAGAACCGAGAGAAACTTCGTGTCGCTTTTCTGGCGGTGAATCGTCTTGAGAAAAACGCTGCGGAAACCCGCCCGTTCCCACAAGCCCGTCAGAAAGGCATAATCGCCGCCATACTCACGCTTGAGGAATTCGCTTTCGGTCTCGGTCTTCACGACAGGCGGCAGCTGGAAGAAATCCCCGACAAGTATCATCTGCTTGCCTCCAAACGGCTTCTCCCTGTTGCCGCCGCGAGCCAGGGAACGCAGACGGATGTCTATGGCCGCGAACACGTCGCTTCGCACCATCGATATTTCATCGATGATGATCGTCTTTGTAGCTCGTATGACCGCACGTTTCTTTCCGCTCCCGATCTCATCTATCGTGTCCTTGGTCATCAGCCCCGGCCTGAGCATGAAGAAACTGTGGATCGTAGAGCCACCGACATTGATTGCAGCCACCCCAGTAGGCGCCAGGACGGCACACGCCCGGTTGCATTGCCGCCTGAACTCGCGCAAAACCGTGGACTTTCCTGTCCCCGCCTCACCTGTGAGAAAGACGTTGCGCCCCGCCATCATGGCGTCAAGTGCCGACTGCTGTTCGCCGTTCAGCTGGATCATTGGGCGTCTCCCATTCCAGAGTGGTGTCGCCGCGAAAGAACCGCAGCAGTCTGTCGCAACGGTTCTTGTTCGAAACAACCATAAATCCCAAGACGAGCGAGATCGCCAATGCAGCCAGCGACAGCCATTTCAGGACCCACAATGCAATCCCTCCGATATTGGCCCGGAGCACAATCGGCAAAATGCTCCAGTAGTTCACTTTGAGGGGCAAATATGCTTGGTTACCCGGCATCGATACCGATTCACGCCGTTCTTCGTCCTCTTTTTTATACATGACATCTTTCCCTTCAGATTTTCAGGCAAATGACGAATAGCTCAAGGGCGATGACAACGAGTGCACCGGCCATGACGCTGCCAATGATTGTAAGCACACGCCCCCAATCCTTGAACGCCGCCGCAGACGCTTTCAGATCATCCACCCACTTCATCGCGCCAGCCTCGAAAGAATGTGCGGCGGCAGATCAACAACCGCCCCGCACTTGGGGCAGACATACTTGTAGCCGCCCGGGCCGCGCCCTACCGGGAACGGAGGCGTCCGCTTCACCGGTTTCATCGACCGGCACCCGCACTTCGGACAGCGCGGCCGGTTCAGCAATGCTCTGATGTAGTCAAACATACATCAGCACATTAGCAATGTCCGTGCCAAGGCGCAAATTGGCAGGGAATCCGACTAATCAACGCATCGTATGGCTATAAATCAACCACCGATGGGCAAAATATCACCGCCCACACTCCGCCTTTGCCATCTTCGCAAGCATCCCAAACAGCCGCCGCAAGAACATATCCTCGCGCTGCTTCAGCCGCTTCTTGATGTCATCGCCTTCCAAATCTTCTCAATCCCTTGCCATGTGTGTGCCAAGTAACTCTGACCCATCGAAGGTGGCGCGGCAGATCATCCTTTAAAAATATCGGTGACAAAATGCCAAAGACCTTTTGCATCATGACACACATCGTCAGCAATTTTTTTGGCTGTACTGTTGTCTTCACTTGTGTCATCTATTGAATCAAGCATATATCGGACTTCAATGCTTCTTGGGTAGCGAATCACTTCATAGTCAGGGTTCATTGTGCAAAGTCGGTGCGCCACAAACACAGCCGCGCCCCAAACATTGCATGCCGCAAGGAATGTCCCTTGAGTATAAACACGTACTTTATAGTTCATGCGCTCAAGTTCTTCTTCTAGTCTCCATGAAGCGGGTACAACATCTTTCATACTCTCAAGAAGAACACGGAAGCTACGTTTGTCTCGCATCAACTTTTCACCAATGGATGGATCAGATTGATATTCTGCCCATTTCAATTCCTTGACATTTTCAACAGAAACCTCAGACGTGAAAAAGTCTTCAGATTCAATGCGTCCGCCCTCACCAGCAGAAACACCAAGCTTTCTCATAATTATGGCCAGTTCCCTCTCTACCGCCGATAGGCCATCACTGACAGCCATAATGTCATCCATTCGTTTCAAATCAAATGTCAAGTCGGCTGCTCTTACAAGGCCTTCAACAAAAGCTTCCTCTGCATGATTAACAATCCTGTTCAATCCTCTTTGTTGCTGAACAGTGCGGCCTTTCTGAGATATCCATTCGCTCACATTGCCACTATACTCATTGATTTCCTTTACGACATTCGCATTAAGGGCACAGGCTACTTCTTTCACATGCTCTCTTTTCACACCAATCTTCTCTACTACAAGCCTCATTTGAGCATTCAAGGCTTGCTTTATGTCAACCCATAGTAACGTCAGCATGTCTTTGACAGAAGCATCCAACCTTAGACTCTTTGAAGCAATGTATCTTTCTATCTTGCCATCAACCGTAGAAGCATCGCCGACAAACAATCCACCATTTGACACTCGTTTCGCCAAATCAAATTGACGAGAAAACACCCGCCTTAGCTCCGCCTTCACATCAGACGAATCTGCCTCTACCAAAATTTGTGCTGCATTATCACCGTTCTTTATAACGCCTGCATCACCAAATCTAGCATGTAGATTGGCATAATCACATTCCCGATCATTGCCGCCAAGAAGATACATCTTGCTCAAAAGGCGCGATGACGTTGGCTGGTCATATCCCTGTGCGACAACCATCTCCATGAGTCCAATTGCCGCGTCCAAATGTCTTTTTGACTTTCCAGACTCATATGCAGACGCATAAAATATTGCCGCCTGCATCAAAAGGTCTGGTGCGCTACAGGCAAGCGACTTAAGATCGTGCAAAAATCCGAACTGACCGTCGACAGACTCCTCCCAAGTCTTCCCCCGCAACACGGCAATTTGAACGCGCCGCAAACGGGCTGCGGCAGCAATCATGTCCTCGCGCAAAAGTCGTGCGTCCATGGACACAAACGCTTCAAATGCAGCTTCGGCTTTGGCGAGAAAATCGTTTCGTATTGCTTCATCCATTCCATCCTTGTTTGCCGCAATGAAGGCACTTTCCCCCAACTCATTCCAATAATACGGATATGCCTCAAAATTTTCCTTGTATTGAGCCAGACGGAAGTATCGCCAAGCCGCATCTGGTTCGTCAAGAATTTGATTATACTGTTCGATTTGCGGAATCGTCAGGCGCCAAGCGTCCGCGAAGTCATATTTACTGGACAAACGCCATGCAGTTTCAAACAGCGAATAACGAAGCGCATGGAGCTGTTCGATGAGCGAACGCTCCAGTTCCCAAAGTTCATCCTCATAGGCTACTCTTGCGTCCGACTTGGTCTTTTTATAATTGCAGTACGCCCCTACAGCCATTATCGCCCCTGAAATCGCAGCCCACGCATTTGTTGGCGCAAAGAGAATGCAGGTGCCCTGCTGCCCTACACTCCATATCGCGCTGTTCAGTTTCTGCTGGTACCGAACCTCCGCTCTCTTTCTGTCACCAGCCTGCAACCGATAGAACGTAATCGTGTCGAGAATGGACTTGAACGTTGAGAGCAACGCCTCATCCTTGATCATGTTCTGAAGATTCAGGTTGTTCAGAATGGCGTTGTACTCGACATCAAGTACTTCCATGTCGTTTGACGCAATTATGCGCGAGATTGAAGTGGCACAAAGATTGAGCACCATCGCCGCCTTACGTTTCTCATCATCCGTCGGACGATCCCAGAACAGTAATTTAAGGTTCATTTGATTTCCTCCATTGTTGATTTTCCGAGCATAACATGCTCTTGACTTGATGATCCTACATCAAATTGCATTGCGACCGGTACATGGTCGGACATTTTCTGTCCATATTTCTTGAAGTCTCCACCATAATACCTTGTCGGCGCATCAATCCGTTCCACACCATGAATGTATTGATGCTCTCGATCAGAATGCGAGAAATGGTCGTAGTCATGGTCGGTATAGTGACCGGGGCTGCTGTCATCGCCTTGCGTTATCGTCGAGGCGAGAATCTGTCGCGTTTTCATGAAAGCAACCTCTTCCTTGGGAAGTCCATCAATCACAGAACATTCCCCCTGCAAAAGGTTGTAATCCCCCGCAATGAATGTATATGGCGTTCGGAAATTGCCGTCGGAACGGTCTTTGCAGACGCGCGGGAACAGCCTTTCGGACAACGCCCGATATTCGGCAAGACGCATTTCCTTGTCCGACAGATCATTGCCCCTATCACGCGAGTATTTGTCCTCGCCAAAGATAATGTGCGTCGAGATAACGCGCAGTTCGATGAAGGGAACACACCACCCAACAGGGATAAAGCGGGCTACACACGGCGGGCGCACAAGCGAACGACTCCATTCCGTGCGAATCTCCGGCTCGTGTACGCCGACAACTACGCGATTGCCGCCAATGACCTTTTCATTTGGGGAAAGATCGACACGCCGAGCATTCCACAAGAACGCATACCCCTCACCACGCATGTTGCGGCAAGTCTGGCGAGAGACACAGCGATACCGCCAGTCGCAGAGAAATCCGGCATTCAGGCGCTGACACAGTTGCAGTTTTAGGGGTGTCTCGCTGAACACCTCCTGAACTGCCACGATGTCCGCCCGCGTGTCACGCATGATGTCCGCCACCGTATTCCAGTCACGGTTCATCAGCGCTCCCCCGCCGACGTTTCTCATGTTGAATGACAGTATCGTATAGGACATATCAACAAAGTTGTCCGTGATCGATTTCTAAGAACTTTTCAACTGTTTCATGCTAAGGCTAATATGGCCTTTGGCTGCGTCTATACCAATTATCTTAACCTCAACGCTCTGGCCAATTTTTAAGAATGCATTTATGTCCTTGATGAAGACGTTACTGATTTCACTTATGTGCAGCAACCCACTTGTACCAGCGAAGTCAATGAAAGCACCATATTCTTTGATATTGCGAACGACACCATTGACAATGTCCCCTACACGAAGTTGCGGCATGTTTGCCGTCTTGTCAAACACTCTCCATTTTTCATAATAGCGGGGTGTTTTCAATTCCGGGAACAAGTCGCCGTAACAATACAAAACCGCGTTTCGTGATTTTGCCAACTCATTCAATCTCTCTTGCACTCTGGCAACAGCATCGCAAAGCATCTTCTCAACTTCTGAACTATGCGCTAAAGAAAATTCAGAGATAACTCCATCAGTTCGTTTTAACTCTACCGATTGACATGTTATCTGTTCACCAACCATATCACGTAGCGCTTTGTCGCACAGAACTTCTGCTGCGTCTTTGAATCGCAAAAACTGCCTAATCGCTCCTTCTGCCGGAAGTGGATGACTTTTGCGATTCCACACATTGCGGAAACTGCTCAACATTTTGTCAATCCGCGAATCAGAAATGGGCATGTCATTCCAGTCAGGTATAAGGTCGTGTAATTCGCGACGGAGATCATCATTTGTGTGTACGCCAAAATTATCTCCTTCAAAATATATCGCCAAATTCGGAATCACAAGGCGGACACATATGTCATCACTAAAACGAACGTACGGAGAATTGTCAACAAAGTCTATAGTCCCCGATATCGACTGATTCTTTGTTATAGCATTTAAGACGGATTGATTTCGCGTCAGCCTTTCTTTATCTGCGACAGAAAGCATGGAGAGGAATGCCGATGTCGCATCCCGAACTTCTCTACACTTTTGCCTAATATAATTATCTAGCCATTCGCTTGTAACGACTCCATGTTCATAGTCCAACTCATTTGATCCTCCCGATGCAGAGACGGAATCCCATGAGAATTTACTGCTAAATTTTACCTTGTTACAAAGGACATACTGACCTTCCAGCTCGTGTAAGGCATTTTTGCATATGCATTCATAGTCATACTTCTCCTTTGCCTGCTTGTCCGAATGTACCACATTTCGAAAATCAAGCCCAGCAACGGTGTCTCGCAATTGCCTTCCTTCGCGAAGGTCAAAACGCCATCCTGGAATAAGTTCTTTTACTCTCGCTAACAACTTTGGAGAAGATAACAACATGCTGTCAGGCGGCAGGATTACTTCTTCAAAAGGAGGATACTCATATATTCCCCTAATAGCATCAGAGAACGAAATGCGGAATTCGTAACAATCATAGACATGCTCTTTTTCGTCCACGTTCCTCTTGTGAGTGACCATACCTTTCCCAGCACCACCGTTAATCACATTGGATGCCTCTTGTTCCGCATTAATTGCGGCATCAATTATTTCTGAGAAGCCATCAATCTTACCTCCCCATAGGTCATTAACGAGTTTATTATATAACTCATCATTTATGAGCCGACGGTCTTTAAGAAGGTTGTACAACTCGCCAACCATCGCACGCGAACCATCGCGCTCTTGCTCTATTTGCACCTTGAACTCTTTGAGCCTTCTAATTTGCTCTTGTAGTTCTTCGTACTTCTCCTTGAGTCCTTTGAATTTCTCTTCTGCGAGACTAAAACCTTCCGCAAGGCCATCTGTATGTCCAGACGCATGCCCTTGCTTGTATGCGACAAACGTTGCAATAGCTCCGAGGATA
>Ga0310786_10008063_pt1 | contig 13605 bp, 16 predicted proteins | sample AusTroGonzalo_MG_FD_203881 | JGI IMG/M metagenome (GOLD analysis project Ga0310786, IMG submission 203881) | Bovine rumen microbial communities from tropical cattle in Woodstock, Queensland, Australia - Gonzalo_03 (v2) (version 2) | ecosystem: Host-associated > Mammals > Digestive system >... | reverse complement strand
TACAATGACATTCTGACTCTTGCCTTCTGGTTGAAGGCGGAGGTAGCAGACATCCTGCAAATATCTCACTATATCATCATAACCGTGTCGCTTCAGGTGCTCCTTAATGTAATTTCTATACAGAGCAATTGCATCTTCCTTTGTAAGATACGTTTTCCCAAGAATATTATCTGTTTCACAGAGCATAAACTCTGCGTCATCACCGAACTGCTCAGCCCACTCGCGAATACCATCACGAGTAATCTGGACTCCTTCATCTTTTCGGAAATCCTTTATCTTGTCAAAGACCTGTTCTACAAGGGCATCAATCATAGCTACCAAACAGTCCCTCATCCCAAGCATCAGAGAAATTGAGAGAAGAGTCACTACAAGTCACACTTATTACACTACGGTCAGGATTGACCTGGAACGTTCTCATCTTATCTTTTGACTCATAAAGAATGGTTATCCAATCCCCATTCTCAAAATCAAATCTATACTCCTCACTATAGAGAACAGAGCCATGAGAGCCAAGGTCTTTCCTGGTCTCTTTAACATCTGATCTGTTCAATGATGGCATCTTAAACATGTCTCCATTCTTCTCACACTCAGATATTGCTTGCTTAATGAGCTCTATTACTTGTTTCATAATATTATGCCTTTACATTATAAATAGCTTTTAGACTAACTCCATAACCAAAACCAGTCAAAGTATGATAAATATCGTGGAATACCACTTTACTGAAGAAAGGAATATGGGGTCTCTCATCGCGTTTTTTACTGATTATTCCATAAACAACCTCATAGTGTCTCGGAGTAAAGCCATCCATGGGTACATCCCATCCATCGGGAAGTCTGTTATTAACATCTGTGCGGAATGCTTGATCAAACAACATACGCGCTGAAACAAGGCCCTGATTAAATAGATGACCAATCACTTGCGATCCACCGTATTTCTTTACATGAATCATTTTACCAGACTGGTCATAAACATCACAGAACTCTATACCATTACCTGCCACTCCAGAAGGAATTAGCTTCTTATCCATCAAAAAGAATGTTTGACGGCTATTGGCTAAAGCCTCATTATACGCTCCCTCGTCATCATGATTATAATCAATCAGTGCTAAATTGCTTATAGGAGCATTATTATAAATAGCCTCAATCTGAGTCTTATAATCATTCTCTACCTGATACCAACTACCTGCATTAAGCATATATAGTTTGTTATCATGCTCAATTTCAGAATAAAAACACTTGTAGTATGGCCATCTATATCGCAGTTCTCCATTGGCATTGAAGGCACTAACATACTTGTGCTTTAAGAATGATATGGTCAAATCTCTTACAGGCAAAACTTCTTGACGGAATGTTTCCATCAAAATATCCTCGTGACCTTCACCTTCTTCTTCAAATTTAAGAGTACTGATATCTTCCCAATCAATGATATCAGGGACTGCCAACCAAGTACTTTGGTCATTGTCATCTTGAATACGCTCTAATAGCAAAGCATCAAGAGTCTCAATAAGTACACCTTTCTTTAAAGGCATGATATGGTCAATCCATGAGAACGCACCTCTATATTCCTCTGATTTATACTTTGTGTAGCAACGATCAAGAACCTCACCAATTGTCTGAATATCAGCCTCAACAGATATGGAGAACGAATCAGCTCCTGACACACTCTTTCCCATTCCTTCATCATTTGAAAGCCCAGTAGCCTGCCTTAAAAGGCTTTTCTCCACATCAAACTCAAAATCAGCAACTGCGGCCAATTTAGAAGACTGTATCCTGTTTTTGAGGGCATTAGTATCAAGTCTGCTAATATCTAAACTACGTAATTCTTGTGGGTTGACAGTATTAAGGGTCGTAATTAGTCCAAAGCGCTCCTCGATACTAGCCGGAACGAGTAGACTTCGTCCATAGCCAAAGCATACTGCAAATGTCCTCCGCTCATTTTCATATGACCGTTCAACCAGTAATACACCTGCAGAACTTGTAGTTTTCAAGCGTTCTGAACACGCTAATTGGTTGTTGAAAAATTTCTCCACCCACTTAGGAGTAGATGTAAAGGAATGTTTGTAATAAAAATCACATCCGGCAATTTGCTCATAGTGAATCCCGTCCTGCTGCTTGATAATCATATCAGCAGGGGTATTCTTCTTAATTAGGAGTATTGACAATTTATTTTTACTCATCCCGTTCATGCGTGTCCACTAAAAGTTGTGGACGATTATTATATAGTTTAACATTTAAAACAAACATGGTTCACTTGAACCATCAAGATTATTGACAATATTGTAGTTAGGTTTTCCAAAGAATTTATCAAGTGACGTTTTCTCTGTTAATGAGACACTTCCGAGCCAGATAGTTGAAAGCGTTACGGTCAAGGGAGTCTAAAAGCTGGGAGAACACGTATTTTCCTTTATTCATGTGCCATTCTACGATAGTCCGGCAAAGATAAATTCAAATCGGTTGACTCCTAAAACCTTTGTAATTACCTAACTCTCAATATTTTCAAAGAACTTTATTGATTTTTTAGTGGACACTAATGATTCAATGTGTTTAGTTTTTTCGTTTGCATGAAGGATCCGCTGTCTTCATGTTCAATATGCCCAACGTAAGGACATTGTGGTCTGCGCGTGAAGGGACGGCGGACTTTGGATCGCTATGGTTATCGCCTATTGTATTATCAATATATTGTTGTTCGTCAGGATATTGAGGACGGTCTGTTTGATTGAACTCAACTGTTGCTTCACAGCCTTTATCTCTCTATCCTTTTCTTCATCGGTCAAGTTCGGAAGTGCTCTGAAAGACACGCACGTATCAGAGAAATAGAAGTCAACGGCTTTCTCCACATTCTCCTTATGTACCTTCCCTTCTGCCAGTTCCCGGTAATACGCCTCCTGATAGGGTTTCAGGATAGCGGACTTGAGCAATTCCGCCAACATCTTCGTCGTATTCTCCCCCGACCGCTCCGCCAGCGCATCCATCGCCTGCAGCAGGCCCTCCTCAAATAACTTCCGGTTGTCCATAAAAGTCAATCATTCCACATTCAATCTATTCGACAAAAGAATAAGATCGTCTACCTCAGTTCTATTACTTCTCTCTTCTAGAAAGAGTTCATATGGCACAATACACTTTTCCATGAAATAATTGTATAGCAAAGTATGAATAGCCACTTTTGAGGCACGCATGGCTTTTTTGCGAATATCGTCAGAGTCCCTAAAACCAAGTATATTCAAACGTTTACGAATAAAGGAAGCGTTCATTGTGGCTAGCATTTCGCTTTTCAGAACATTGTTTCTTTTCTCCAGTATTCGACCTTCAATTGTATTGTCACCACCAACCTCAAATATGGAAATCCCAGCAAACTGTTTAATCTTCGGTAGATGATCTATTGTTGTAAATACCAAGGTGTGGTCAAATATCTTTGAGTATTCGGATATCTGTTCTGGTAATCTCCTTAAATTATCCTTTGCGCTCTTTATTTCAATTGCATAGGTTTCACCGCTATGTAATGCTAATAAATCCACGACCTTGCGGCTGCTGCCATACACCACCTCGTCACCAATGACCACACCATCAAACTTTTCTATAAGAAAATCAACGACCTTAGCCTTGATGATATCTGCTGGTCTTATTGTTAACGCCATGGACTATAAACCAAGTCTTAAAACCTGTTGACAAATATGAGTATTCATTCGAACCGAGATCCAAAATGATGGTTGCGAAGAAGGTACAGAACCCATAGAGCAATCAACAATCTGACGTATGCCCCATATATCTATCTGACTTAACGGGAATCTTGAATCTGCTGTAGCAAGCTGTGCAACCAGTTCATAGGTTGAAGAATAGGCGGTTGTTCCTTTGGGCCGTCTTTCTCTCTTGTAATAAACCAATCTTGGAAGTGCAACATCAATCTTCGGTAACCATCCATTCGCCATTATGATATTATCATTTCGCTGAGGATTCACTGTACCGTAATCACCATAGATAATGTCATTGTGCTCTTTACAAACACCATCGAACAAGTCAATTTCGCGAAGCGGTATATCGTCAGCATGTTCATCGTTGGTCTCTGTTACATTATTCGGATAGGTGGTTGATACGAGCACTATTTTATATTTTCTACCTCCAAGAATATCCTTTATACCTTGTATGATTGTCTTGCATGCAGCCATCGTGAAACTAATGGAGGAGGTAGGTACATATTCACAATCCACAACTACCAATAACTCCTTTTGTTCAGGGAAATTATCTGAAATCAGCTTCAAATCTGTCACCCCACCCTCATTACTAATTGAGTAACGAAACATAATGCTGTCAAAACGTGAATTTAACTGGTTGATTTCAGACTTGACATTATCCTCAAAGTCTTTGTCATCATAATTCAAAAGTACAGAAGGTATGATAGACTTGAAGTATCCCTCAACTCTCAAATCATCCAATAGTTTAATCCATTCAGAATAACCGCCCGTGTATCCAAACAAAGCATCAATTTCGGGCGATGATAATGCCTCACTTGATGTAACATCAAAAGCTATATCACAGCCGCGATAAATCTCTTTTACCTCCTCAATTAACTTGAGATACGGATAAGATACTACTTTCGTTATTTTGTCAGTAGTTTTACGGCCCCGCGTTAACTCAACAATGGGTAATATCTTGTCAAGTACATTACGTGAAAGATTGGACATCGCCCTCCTTTCTGCCTGAGCTGTTTTGGCAATAATACAGTACTTCTTGTCCATTATGCCTTGGTTTTATATTTCAAATCTTTCACCCGAAAAAGCATTGCAGCAGAAGAAACACCAAATCTTTCAGCCAATTCCGCTACGCTACGGACATTATCTTTATCGATCAGTTGACGCACCTGGTCTTCTGGCATCAGTAGTTCGGATGCAAACCTATTAGCAGTGTATTCCAAATTATCAGACGTCATACCTCTAAAGAATGTAGTGTCAACGAACTCATTCTCATCATCTTTGTGATAGACAAAATGGCCTAATTCGTGAGCAATTGAGAAGCGCTGACGTGTCTTACTGTGCATCTTATTCACACGAATCAACCAAGTTTCGCCTTGTTTCGATAGAGAACCAGACAATGTTGAATCCATTGAGGCATATTCCAACTCGACGTTTGGAATAAACCGAACAAGTTTCTCCACATCTAAAGCCAGGCCATCATAACAATCATTCTGATAGCCCAGGTTCCTCAAATCAGAGGCAGAGCGCAACAGAACCGGCGAAGCATTTCTTTGAATACTCCCGTTCTGTTCAACATTAATTATCCTTTTGCCTCTTGTACCCATACTATTCAGTTTTATTTAAAGCCGTATTAATGCCCGTAAGGGCCACTCCTACTTCAGGTATGTTTGATTATTCCTTGGTGGGGCCTTCCTCCTCATGTGTATCTCGAGCGCCATCACAGACAACGGCCCCCTTTGACACTTGCTCTTGGATTTCTGCTACTACCTTAAACAATTCCTGTTGGTTTTTCTTCACGTTATCCAGTGTTGTCGCAAGGGATAGTACGTTCTTTCCGTATGTTTCCAAATCGGAATTAATATCATCGACTTCTTCTTTGGTTGCGATTATATCTTCAATATGACCACCGACAGCTGATGTCACAACCTCATCTATTTTCTTGGAATCATTGAGCATTCCGCGCAGTTCATCCACAATCTTTTGACGTTGCTTTTCCTCAAGGGCCCTTGCCTTTTCTTCATACTCCCTAGCCTTGTCTTCGAGCTTTCCCTCAAACTTGCTTCTATTGGTCAAGTACGTTACGACTGTAAAAAGCACGAACAACGCCGTCAGTACTGCAACCAAGGTATTGTAGTAGTCCGTAATGCGAGAAGCGAATTCGTCTGCAGACAACAACTCTCCATTCTCACGCATTTTTTTTAGGAAAGCAGCGTTTATAGCCATTGTATCTACTTGGTTGGATGCGGCGAATAAACTTTGGGCTTCTTTTGTAACAATAAGTGTATTAGTTGTATCAGCCACCGCTACTATTGTTGCTTTTACAGTGTTGTGAACTGACGTATAGGGTTTAGCCCACACCGATGCCGCGATGCTTGTTATTGAAAGGAACAATACAACGGTGAAAATATAACCTATTGTTACACCTGTCTTCCTTTTTTCTATTGATGTGTTATCGGCTACTATCATAACAATTTGTTTTTACAGCCTCTAATGGCTCTTTTATTTTCGCAGCCTGTGGCTGGCTCGTGGTGTCTGGTTGTACTGCTTTCGAAGGAAAGCTCTTTTGCGCGTTCTTGCCTCGCAGATGTGCCTGGAGCGTTAGCGCTACGTCCTATCGGGTTTTTGCTTGCCTTGCAGTTTGCCGACGGGGCCTCGCCCGCGCTCGCCTAGGTTTTGTACATCAACTAAAGCAGTGCCAGGTATTCGTTAAACTGCTGCACGGTGGCAGGGTCTAAGAAACGGGCATTATAGATTCGCATAGTCGTGGTGCACCTGCTCTATCAACTCGTCAAAGTACTCATCCACCGAGACGGTACTTGCCATCACGCGCTCGCGGGTGGAGCGTTCCATCCCATAGGCCATCGCCGCCGGCTCTTCCAGCGTCTGTGGTTCTAATTCGGATATTTTGTAGTTGCACATAACTTGCGGTTTTTCCTCCTGTTTGTCAGGGATTCCGGGTCAAGCCCGGAATGACTAATCTAGTCTCTTTTAAACAAATCTCTGGTATATACTTTCTCCGCGACATCGTCCAGCGCCGGGTCGTAGCGGTTGGCGATGATGGCGGCGGAGCGGGCCTTGAAGGCGGCGAGGTCGTTGACGATCTCGGAGCCGAAGAAGGTGGAGCCGTCCGGGAGGGTGGGCTCATAGACGATCACGGTGGCGCCCTTGGCCTTGATACGCTTCATGATGCCCTGGATGGCGGACTGGCGGAAGTTGTCGGAGTCGGTCTTCATCGTCAGGCGAAAGACGCCGATCACGCAGGGGTGCTCGCGCGCGGAGTCGAACTGCCCAGCGGAGTAGTAGTCGTAGTAGCCGGCCTTGCGGAGGACCTGGTCGGCGATGAAGTCCTTGCGGGTGCGGTTGGACTCGACGATCGCCTTGATCAGCTCCTCCGGCACGTCGTTGAAGTTCGCGAGGAGCTGCTTGGTGTCCTTCGGGAGGCAGTAGCCGCCGTAGCCGAAGGAAGGGTTGTTGTAGTGCGCGCCGATGCGGGGGTCGAGGCACACGCCCTCGATGATCGAGCGCGTGTCGAGGCCCTTCATCTCGGCGTAGGTGTCCAGCTCGTTGAAGTACGATACCCGCAGGGCCAGGTAGGTGTTCGCGAAAAGCTTCACGGCTTCGGCCTCGGTGGTGCCCATCAGCAGGACCTGCGGGTCGTTGAGGGCGGCTTCTTTCAGCAGGTTGGCGAACACGCTGGCAGATTCTTCGCTTCGCTCAGAATGACAAGGAGATTCGCCGGTCAAGCCGGCGAATGACGACTTGTCGGAATGACAATCATAGCCAACGATAATCCTACTGGGATACAGGTTGTCGTACAAGGCTTTGCTTTCACGCAAGAACTCCGGACTAAACAACAGTTTAGCAGCGGGGTACTTGATCTGGAGGGACTTGGTGTAGCCGACGGGGATGGTGCTCTTGATGACCATCACGGCGGCGGGGTTGACCTCCAGGACCAGCCGGACGACCTCCTCCACGTGAGAGGTGTCGAAGAAGTTCCGCACCGGATCGTAGTTGGTCGGCGTGGCGATCACGACGAAGTCGGCATCGGCATAGGCGGCCCGGGCGTCCAGGGTGGCGGTGAGGGCCAATGGCTTCTCCGCCAGGTACTTGACGATATACTCGTCCTGGATGGGGCTGATGCGGCGGTTGATCTTCTCCACCTTCTCGGGCACGACGTCGACGGCGACAACGGTGTTCCGCTGTGCCAATAACGTAGCAATAGACAATCCTACGTAACCTGTTCCGGCTATTGCAATCTTCATAAAAGATTCTTCGCTTTGCTCAGAATGACAGGAGATTCGCCGATCGGAGTCGGCAAATGACGACCTGGTTAGATTTTCTCCAGAAAACTGGGATGGATGTAACTGACCGCGACGACGGCGACGCCGCTGACGGCCACGATGAGCTTGCGGTCCTTCTTGATGCGCTTGATGTAGCCCTCGGCGCCCGCGTAGATGCCGCCCGTCACGTGCACGCGGTCGCCCGTGTGGTACTCAGGCGCGTCGGCGCCGAAATACGTGGCGCCCCGCCCGGCCTCTGCCGAGGTGACGAGGATGAAGGAGCGCATCTCCTCGTCGCGGATCGGGCCGGGGACGTTGTTCCCGTCCGGGTCCTTGGCGGTGTAGTACATGAAGTCCTCGTTGTGGTCGCGCTTGAAAGCAACGAGCCACTCGGCGTTGCAGCGCACGAACATCAGCGAGGGGATGAGGGGCTCCTCGGTGTAGCTCAGGCGGCCGTGCTCGTGGGTCTCGACGGTGTGGACGGGGACGTAGCTCTCGATCCCGGCCGGCAGCAGGGACTTGAGATGGACGACCCGGTTGTAGAACACCTTGAGGGCGTACCAGCGGAGTCCGTCAGGAGAGGGTTCGATCAGATGTGGGTTGGGCACGGTGTGCGGAGGACATTTCTTTCACTCCCCGGCATGTGTGTAAAATGTGGTGCCGGGTAGGGTCCGGATTGGCGGGATCGGCCCGCACGGCAGTCGCGCTCCTATCCAAGAGCCGGTTCTGCAATCCTGTTGTATAAGTATTCTATCCAGAATACTATACAAACACAAATTTAGCAATATTTCGGCACACTACCAAAAATTAATCAACCAACCCCACAACTTTGTTCCAGTCGAGGGTTTTGTAGTAAGAATTCAGGACCGGACGGGAGGGGTTGGGGAGGTAGACGGAGAGGCCGCAGCAGCGGTCGAGGGAGAGGTCAAAGAAGGTGGCGGTTTCGTAGTGGCAAGGCACTGCCGCGGCAAGGGCAGAATCGAGCCGAGAAAGCTCGTCAGAAGACGCCCCGAGCTGGGCCGCCAGGTCCCGCAAATCGTAGAAGAAAGTGAGCGGTGTGGAGCTGTAAAAGTAGCGCTGGACCGTCCGTGATAAGGTACTGTAATTCAGCGCATCACGATGTGCGTCGATGATTGAGCGGAAGGCTTCGGCGAGCGGCTCCAACTGATGGCAATCGACGAGCGAAATCGTGCCGCCGCCGTTGCCGTCGTAATAGTCAAAATACTGCTTGCAATAGGTGTAAAAATCCGGCTCACCATAGGCAAAAACATCCCACGAAAGGATCGAATATCCCATGCCGTCGCGGAGGATTTCCGCCGGCGAAATGACGAGCTGATCCGTCACGTCCCGCAGCTCCCACGCCACCTCCACACAGCCGGACAGACAGGCGTCCAAAATCAGGAAATTCAGGTGGTATGGAATGGCCTTCGCGAGGTCCGGCAACTCGATCCATTTCTCCCCTGTTCCGACCCGCTGCTCACCTATGGCCGCAGGCCGCTTATTCTTGGTGTATCCCGGTGGCAGCCAGCCACTTCCATGCGAGGAAACAATCATCCCGTACCGGCGCGCGGGATACGCCTCACGGATCTCATTCATCACCCGCGTGAGCGACTCCGCAGAAGCACTGACGGTCATGTCCGAGTAGGTCTTGAGGGTGTCGCAAACGGGCTGGCCGTCCTTACCCCGGTAGATGCGCATCAGCACCGGCGGATTGGGCGTGGAATAGTTCCCGGGTGAAGCGGGCGTGTGCAGGAAGGCCAGGATGGCCTTGTCGTTGCGCAGGGCCGGAAGCACGTCGCGCTGGAGGTCCTTGATGTTCTGGCGAAGGTTGGACTGGAGGTCGTTGTAACCCATGCCGTAGTAGATCAGGACCTGGTCGTACGTCCCCTCGAAGGGGCGGTCCAGGCCGTCGCAGGCCGCCAGGAGGACGGTCGCGAGCAGCAGGAGATATGTCCGGATGCGACGCATATGTGCAAAGATAGCGATTTTGCGGGAATCTTTGTATCTTTGTGTGTTATCAACTCGCAAAGGACATGAAAGGCATCGTGCTCGCCGGCGGCTCCGGCACCCGGCTCTACCCGATCACGAAAGGCGTCAGCAAACAGCTGCTGCCCGTCTTCGACAAGCCGATGGTGTACTACCCCATCAGCGCGCTCATGCTCGCGGGCATACGCGACATCCTGATTATCAGCACACCCCAGGACCTGCCGGCCTTCCAGCGCCTGCTGGGCGACGGCTCCGATTACGGCGTTCGTTTCGAGTATGCCGAGCAGCCCTCGCCGGACGGTCTCGCGCAGGCGTTCATTATCGGAGAGAAATTTATCGGGAACGACTGCGCCTGCCTGGTGCTGGGCGACAATATCTTCTACGGCAGCGGCTTCACGCCCATGCTGAAGGAGGCCGTGCGTGCGGCGGAGCAGGACGGCAAGGCCACGGTGTTCGGCTATTGGGTGGACGACCCGGAGCGCTATGGCGTGGCCGAGTTTGACAAGAACGGTAACTGCCTCAGTATCGAGGAGAAACCGAAGGAGCCGAAGAGCAACTATGCCGTGGTCGGCTTGTATTTCTACCCCAACAAGGTGGTGGATGTGGCGAAGCACATCAAGCCTTCCGCCCGCGGGGAGCTGGAGATCACGACCGTGAACCAGGAGTTCCTTGCCGCCGGCGAGTTGAAGGTGCAGACCTTCGGGCGCGGCTTCGCCTGGCTGGACACCGGGACGCACGATTCGCTTGCGGAGGCTTCCATTTTCGTGGAGGTGATCGAGAAGCGTCAGGGCCTGAAGATTGCGTGTCTGGAGGACATTGCCTTCCGCCAGGGCTGGATCAGCGCGGAGCGGATGCGGGAGCTGGCGCAGCCCATGTTGAAGAATCAGTACGGGCAGTATCTGCTCAAATGTATCCAGGATAGTCATTCCGGGCTTGACCCGGAATCTCAGCAATGAATATTATAAAGACCAAGTTATCGGGCGTTTTGATTCTGGAGCCGCGGGTGTTTGAGGATCCGCGGGGGTTTTTTTTTGAGAGTTTTTCGCAGCGGGATTTTGATGCGCAGGTGGTGCCGCTGATTGGGCATCCGGTGCATTTTGTGCAGGATAACGAGTCGATGTCGTCCTATGGTGTCGTGCGCGGGTTGCATTTCCAGCTGCCGCCGTTTACGCAGGCGAAGTTGGTGCGGGTGGTGCGCGGGACGGTGCTCGATGTGGCCGTTGATTTGCGGCAGGGGTCGCCTACGTATGGGCGGCATGAGGCGGTGGAGCTCAGTGGGGAGAATCACCGGCAGGTGTTTATTGACAAGGGGTTTGCGCATGGTTTCGCGGTGCTGAGCGAGACGGCGGTGTTCCAGTATAAATGTGACGAATTCTATCATCCCGAAGCGGATTGCGGCATTCAGTTGCTTGACCCAGCGTTGGGTATCGATTGGCGCGTCCCGGTCTCCCAGATGCTCCTCAGCGACAAGGATCGCCTTCGCCCTACCCTCGCAGAAAAACCTATCGTCTTATGAAAATTCTGGTCACAGGTGGCAATGGTCAGCTAGGCATGTGCTTGAGAGATCGAGCCAAGGGCAACTTTGTATTCACGGATGTCGTTGATATTCCAGAGCTTGAAACCATCCATCTGGACATTACCGATTTGGAAGCCATCCGCTCCCTTGTAAAGACCCATCATATCGAGGCCATTGTCAACTGTGCAGCTTACACCAATGTGGATGCCGCGGAAGACAATCAGGAACTTGCAGAGCTGCTGAATGCCAAGGCAGTGGAGAATCTGGCCATCGCTATGAAGGAGGTGGGTGGATTACTCATTCATATCAGTACTGACTATGTGTTTGGGAAAGAACCCTATAACACCCCTTGCAGGGAAGATCAGAAAGGCACGCCTACAGGCGTCTATGGCTTGACAAAGCTTCATGGCGAGGAAGCTGTCTTGCGTACAGGAGTACGCTATGTCATTCTGCGGACCGCATGGCTGTATAGTGAATATGGCAAGAACTTCGTGAAGACGATGCTGAATCTCACGGCTACCCGGCCGCAGCTGAAGGTCGTCTTTGACCAGGTCGGTACGCCTACTTATGCCGGCGACCTGGCGGATGCAATTCTCACGATACTGGCACATCCCCAGGAGGGCATTTATCATTATAGTAACGAAGGCGTTTGCTCTTGGTTCGACTTTGCCAAGATGATTGTGGAGATGGCCGATCAGGTCGGCCATGACAATAGGAGTGCCTGCGAGATTTTGCCGTGCCATTCGGATGAGTTCCCGAGTCCAGTGAAGCGGCCGGCGTATTCGGTTCTCGATAAAACTAAAATCAAAGAAACTTTTGGTCTCACCATCCCCTACTGGACTGACTCGCTTCGACGGTGTCTGGGTGCTTTGCTGTAGGAGATTCGCCGATCGGAGTCGGCGAATAACGGGAGGAAAGCAGAAGAGCCGGCTAGCCTCGCGGCTCGCCGACTCTTAGACGTGTACTAAAACCTAAACCTACAACATAGATGCAGGAGGTTTTAAGAACGTTGCAAGGAAAAGAAAAATTATTTCTTAGCCTCAGCAACGGAGACTTTGCGGAACTCCTTGAGGTCCTTCATGAGCTCGAGGGCAGCCTTGCGGGCGCGAGCGCCAGCAGCCTTGTTACCCTTGTTCATCTGCAGAACAGCGTCCTTACCGAAGGCAGAAGCCTCAGCGTAGATTTTTTCCAAAAGTGCTTTCATTGTACTATTAGTTTTATTGGTTTGTGAATAAGTGTCATTCAATTGTCGTGGTGCAAGTTAACCAAAAAAAATAGAATCACAAATATTTTTTGGCCAAATTTTGTAAAAAACGGGCATTTAGGCCGTTTTGGGGCGGATATTGAGCTGATTCATGGCCTGGCCGATGCCCACGAAGGCCCAGGTGCGTGCGCCGGCGATGATCTTTTTGGCGAGCTCGGGGATCTCTTTTTTCTGCTCGTCGGAGAAGTCGCTCAGCACGAAGTCGATCTGCTGGCCCTGGGCGAATTCATGGCCGACGCCGATGCGCAGGCGCGCCCAGTTCTGGCTTTCCAGCAGTTCGGCGATGTTCTTGAGGCCGTTGTGGCCGCCGTCGCTGCCGGAGGCACGCAGGCGCAGGGTTCCGAAGGGAAGGTTGATGTCGTCGCAGATGACGAGGATGTGATCCAGCTCGATGTCCAGCTTTTGCTGCCAGTAGCGGACGGCGTTGCCGGACAGATTCATGTAGGTCGAGGGCTTCAGGAGGTGGAATTCGCGGCCTTTGTCGCGGACGACGGTCATGTCGCCGTAGCGGCCGGGCTCGAAAACGACATTGGATGCCTGGGCCCAGGCATCCAATATCATAAAGCCGATGTTGTGTCTCGTGGCGGCGTATTCGGCACCGATGTTGCCGAGTCCGACGACCAGGTAAGACTTTTCTGACACGGCGGGGTCGGGTTTACTCCTCCGCAGCAGCCGCAACAGTGACATTGCGCGTGGTCTTGACACCGCAGATGATCGTGTCCTTGTCGGAGACGACGGCGACGTTCTTCAGCTGGATGTCGCCAGCCTTGATGCGCTTGTCGAGGCCGAGGTCGGTGATGTCGACGGTGACCTCATCGGGGAGGTCCTTCATGGCGGCGCAGACTTTGATGCTGCGGGCGTTCTGGTAGA
>Ga0310786_10008062_pt1 | contig 13606 bp, 14 predicted proteins | sample AusTroGonzalo_MG_FD_203881 | JGI IMG/M metagenome (GOLD analysis project Ga0310786, IMG submission 203881) | Bovine rumen microbial communities from tropical cattle in Woodstock, Queensland, Australia - Gonzalo_03 (v2) (version 2) | ecosystem: Host-associated > Mammals > Digestive system >... | reverse complement strand
GACAAGCCGCGCGCCCAGGCCGCGCGAACAGCCTCCATGCTAGCTTTAGGCGCAAGACGCGCAAGCATCTTCGCCTCTTCCGAGAACCTGTCGTCTAGTTCCTCCATAAAGCCAATACCCTTTTAGACGTTAAAGCAACGCTCCCGCCGGGTGAAGTATGCAGCCGAATACTTCATACGATGAGTCGTTAGTGTTGTATCACCTATCATCGGACAAGATATATTATACCATTTTCTGTAACTAAGTAGTTACGGGGATTTGCTGAAAGGTGAAAATGGTTGTCCCATCTGGAGTCGAACCAGAACTCTGGGTATCAAAAACCCGTGTGCAGCCGCTACACCATGGGACAAAACTTGGCGTATTATACCATAAAACGCGGCACCGCGCAGGAACAGGAATAGCCAACCCCGCGATGGGTACGAATCAAGCGCCCTTCCGCGGCAAGTTTGCCGCGGAGTCCGTAGACGAGAACGCTTAGCTGATTGTCGCTCGCGCCCGAATCGCTCCCCCACAGCTTCGTCACGAGCCAGTCGCGGGAAAGGACTTCGCCGCGACTTGACGAAAAGAGCCGCAAAAGCGCAATCTCCCTGTCGCCAAGCGCCACCTCCTCGCCCGTCGAACGACGCATCGAAAGCCGCGACGCACTGACGCGCCATTTCCCGAAACTGAAATCGCCGCTTGGCTCGGCAGCGCGGGACCTGCGCAAGGCCGCCTCGACACGCGCGACGAGAAGCGCCGCCGGGAGAGTCTTCGACATGTAATCGTCCGCGCCGCAGCCAAAACCCTTTAGCTGGCTTTCCTCATCGCCAAGCACAGAAAGGAAGATGACGGGCACGGTCGGATCAGTTTCGCGAATCGCCTTGCACACGGAGAATCCATCGCCCTTCGGCATCATGACGTCGAGAAGCACCAAATCCGGCCTCGACTCCGAGAAAAGCCGCAACGCCTCTTCGCCGTTCTTCGCCTCGCGCACGGAAAAGCCGGCATCTGCGAGAAACCCCGCGACAGACTTCCTGACAGTCCTTTCGTCGTCGGCTACGATGATGTCGGCCCGTACGGACTGCTTTTGCGATTTCCGCTCCGAGACGGAGGACTTCATGTCCCCTCCGTCGTTTCCGTTCCTTCTGGGAAAAGCCGTGCAAGCACCTGCTCCGCCGGCGTATAGGATTTCTTGGCGCTATTGCACTCCTTGCAGCAGGGAACGCAGTTGCCGCGCGTCGACCGGCCGCCTCGCGATACCGGCACGACGTGATCGAGCGTAAGGTTCTCCGCGCCGACTTTCCTGTGGCAATAGTGGCATTCGCCTTTCGCGACGAGCGCCCGCCACCAGTCGGTCTTCCGCAGTTCCCTCGCCTTCTCCCTCTCGCGGCGCACATGCGCAGGATCGGGATTCAAATCAAGCCAGTCCTCCATAGCCGATATTATACCAAATGACGCCACGGCGGGAAAACTAAAGCCGACGGGAGGTGACTTCGATCACGCTGACCTGGTTGCGGAGCTGGAGGATGATCTGATTGACGACGCGCGCAGAGCCGAGGACATCGATCCTCATGCGCGAGACGGTGCCGTCCTCGGTCGGGCCGACATTGAGCGTCTGGATGTTGTAGCCGCGGCCGGAAATGAGCCCGACAATCCTGGCAAGGACGCCTGGCTTGTTCTCGACATAGCAGTTGAGGCGGTGGATTTCCTCTTTCATGCCTCTGCCTCCCTGTCTACGACGACCTCGACGAGCGTCGGCGACTTCGACTTGACCGCACGCGCGATCGCTGGTCCCAGCTTCGCACCATCCGCGATGCGGACGCCACGGATGCCGTAGGCCGCCGCGAGCTTCACGAAGTCGGGGGAGCGGAGGTCGGTCGCAAAGTAGTTGCCGCCGCACTGGTGCCGCTGCATCTGCCTGACGAGCCCGAGCGAGCCATTTGAAAAGACGATAAAAGTCACAGGGAGCTTTAGCTCGGAGCAAACCATAAACTCCTCTGCCGTCATCTGCGCGCCGCCGTCTCCCAGGAACGCAACGACCTTGTCGGATGGCATCGCGAGCGCCGCGCCGATTGCGGCGGGAATCCCAAACCCCATCGCGCCCATACCGCCCGAGGTGATGAAGTGGCGCGGGCACGTATGCCTGAAGCGCTTCGCCGCCCAAAGCTGGTGCTGGCCGACGTCGGTCACGACAATCGCCTTGCCCTTCGTCGACTCGTAGACCGCCTCGACTACCGTCTGTGGCATGATGACGCCCTTGTGCAAGGGCTTCAAGCCCTCCGTGCGCGGCCGACGGCGAGCGTCGATACTCGCAAGCCATTCGTCGTGCGACGCTGGGCGTATGCGCGAGTCGACGGTCAGGAGAAGTTCCTTGATGTCGGCCGTGATGCCGAGATCGACCGTCACGTTCTTGTTTATCGAGGCGGGGTCGCAGTCGACATGGACTATCTTCGCGTGGCGGGCGAACTTCGACGTGCTCCTGCCGGTGACGCGGTCGTTGAACCGGACGCCGAGCGCGAGGAGGAGATCGGCCTCGGCAATCGCGGCGTTCGCGGCAAACTCGCCGTGGAGCCCCACGAGCCCAAGCGCAAGGGGATCGGTCTCGTCGAACGAGCCGATGCCCATCAAAGTCGTGGCGACGGGAATCCCCGCCTTGTGCGCGAGCGCGGCGACGTCTTCAGACGCGTCAGACGCAATGACGCCGCCGCCAGCGAGGATCACGGGGCGCTTCGAGCCGTTGACGAGCTTCGCGAGGCGGCTCACCTCGGACGCCGTCGCGGAGACTTCGGGATGATACGCCCGCAGGACGACGCGCTCTGGATATTCCGCGGACGTAAGCGCCTGCTGGCAGTCGCGCGGCACGTCGATGACGACAGGCCCGGGCTTGCCGTGCGTCGCGATGTAGAACGCCTGCGCGACGGTCTCGGGAATCTCGTCCGCAGAATGGACGAGGAAGTTGTGCTTCGAGACGGCGCGGGTGAGCCCCGTTGTATCGGCCTCCTGGAACGCGTCGGTGCCTATCTGGTCAAGCGGGACCTGCCCGCAGACGAGCACCATAGGAACGCCGTCCATGTTCGCGGCGCCGAGCCCGGTAATCGTGTTCGTGAGCCCGGGGCCGCTCGTCACCACGACGACCGCGGGCCGTCCGCTCGCGCGGGCGTAGCCGTCGGCCATGTGGACGCAGCCCTGCTCGTGGCGCCCGAGGACGAACTTGAACGGCGCGCGGGAGAGCTCGTCGAAGATGTCGACGACGTTGCCGCCGGGATACCCGAAGACAAGCTCCGCCCCGACCCTCCCAAGGGCCTCTACGAGCGCACGCGCCCCCGTTCTCTGCTTCGTCTTCAAATCAGCCGCAGTGGAAGAATTCCTCGACGAGCGCCTTCATCGCCTTGGCGCTCTTCGTGACGCTAGCGCGGAGCGTGCGGTCGTCGAACGCCTTGAGCTCGCGGACTATGCCGTCGATCATCGTCGGCGAGAACACCCCCTTCGCCTCGTAGACGGCGCGCTGCTTGAGAAGTGTATCGGCCGAGGCCCAGCAACTGTCGGGGAGCGTCGCAAGCGAGGCGAGGAGCTTCGCGTTCTCCTTCTTGTGGATGTTGACGTTGACGTAGGTCGCGTCGGCGACCTTGACGCCGTCCTTGAGCGAAAAGCCATAGCGACACGCGACCGCGAGCGCGGCCATGAGGAGGTAGACGTTCGCCGAGGCGTCGGGCGAGCGCATCTCGACCGTCTGCTTCTGGCGGGTGTCGTACTTCGAGGCCGTCTCGTTCGGGTTCGCCTTGCGGCACATGTCGGCCTTGCCCGCCCAGCCGAGCGGGACGCGCACGAGGACGGAGCGGTTGCGGTCGCCCCAGCAAACGTTCGTCGGCGCCTCCTGGTGGGGGACGAGGCGGAGGTAGCTCGTCGGATTGGAGTTGCCGAACGCGGTGATCGACGGCGCGAGCTTCATCATGCCGGCGATGGCGCGCTTCGCCGTGTCGGAGATGCGGCCGTTCTTGAGCATCTGGTTCGCGCCGTCCTTCATGAGGCGCATGTGGATGTGGAGCCCGGAACCCGCCTTGCCGACGGTGATCTTAGGGGCGAACGTCACGTCGTAGCCGTACTTCGCGCCCATGTTGCGGATCATCCACTTGGCGATCACGAGCTGGTTCGCGGCCTCGGACGCCGCGCAGGGGAGGAACTCGACCTCGTTCTGCTCGTAGACGAGACCGTCCTCGGTGAAGTTGCCGACCTCGCTGTGGCCGTACTTGATGAGGCCACCTGCCTGCGCGATCGCGAGCATGCACTTCTGGCGGAACTCGCCGAACTTCGCGAACGGCGCGGACTCGTGGTAGCCGCGCTGGTCCTTCGCAGGGAACGACTTGGGGTCGGGCGCGATCACGTAGTACTCGAGCTCGCCCATCGCCTGGAACTCGAGCCCGGTGTCCTTCGTGAACGCGTCGCACGCCTTCTTGAGGGTGTATTCGGGACTCGACTCGAGCGGATCGCCGTCCTTGTTGAAGAACGAGCAGAGGAGGCAGAGCGTCGGGAGCTCCGCGAACGGATCTACGAACGCCGTCGCATAGCGCGGGATGACGTAGAGGTCGGACGAGCTCGCCTCGATGTAGGAGAAGAGCGAGGAGCCGTCGACGCGCTCGCCGCAGGTGAGGATCTCGTCGAGGTATTCGTCGGAATGGATGATGAAGTTGAGCGTCTTGAGGCGCCCGTCGCCGCCCGCGTACATGAAGTTGATGTGGCGAATGCCCTTCGCCTTCACGAAGCGCTTGATGTCGGCCTTCGTGAACGCCGCGCGCGGCTTCTTGAGGAACGAGACGATGTCAGTGAGGTTGATTTCCACTTTGGATTCCATGAGACTCCCTTTTCGCATGTTTTTGACATTATACCAAAAAACCGCCCTCCGGTCAGCGTGGTTCGCCAGCCGCGGCGGATTTGCCGCGGCGGCGAGTGGCGAGGAAAAGCACGGCGCCGGTGGCGATGAGGGCGATGGAGATCACCTGGCCTATGCTAAGCCCCCAGAAGGCCGCGCGCGGGTCGCCGCGGAAAAACTCCATGAAAAAGCGGATGACGCCGTAGCCCGCGAGATACGCGGCACATGTGTCGCGGCGGCGCTTAATGTAGAGCGCGAGAAGCGCGGCAAAGAGGACGAGAAGCGCCGCGGCCTCGAAAAGCTGCGTCGGGAGAACAGACACCATGCGCTGCCCATGCTCGTACCAGCTCGGAGAGAACTTCGGAAAGACGACTGCGCACCACGCGTCCGAATCCTTGCCGTAGCAGCAGCCGTAGAAGAAGCACCCGATGCGGCCGCAGGCATGGCCGAGGGGAATCACCGTCGCAAAGAGGTCGGCGAGCGCGAGAGGCCGCTCCTTCTTGATGAAGCACCACGCGAAGAACACGACGAACGCGAGAATGAGCCCGCCGTAGAACATGAGCCCGCCCTGGTCGACGCGGATGATGTCCTGCGGGCGCGCCGCGAACTCGGAGGACCAATGCTCTATCACGTACGCGGCGCGAGCTCCCACGACGCCGGCGACCATCATCGAGAGAATGCAGTTCGAGAGATCCTTGCGGCCAGAGAGCCGCTCAATGAGCGTCCAGCAGAGGAGAAAGCCGACGGCCATGCAGGCGCCGTAGGTGCGAAGGTGCAGAAAGCCGATGTCGATCAGGTCCGGGAACATTTCGAAACAACCCATTTGAACGCGGCGACTGCAGCCAAGCCAACGCCGATGTACGCATCAAGGACACGATGCACGAGAAAGCCGCCAAGCTGCGCAAACGAAAGCGACGTAACGGCGGCAAGGAACACGAGGACGAGCGCGACGTTCGCAAGGAAGATGAAGACCCACGAGAAGACGCGGCCGTACAGCTTCACGTCGGGCTGGCGCTGCGAAAGCGTCTCGATGGTGAAGAGGACGTGAAACGCCCACGTGAAGCCAACCATGAACATCCAGAGAGGAAGCCACGGCAGCGGACGGAAGAACGCGTAGGTTACAATAGCCGCGATGACGACAACAAAGGTGTAGAACGGGAAGAAGTACGGCGCAAGCGTTATCAGCATGTTGGACTTCGTGAGGTTCACGCTGCCGCCCGACTCGGAGATGCGGAGCCGCGAAGGAACCGCGCCAAAGAGTAGCCCCCAGATCGCGTGCGTGAGCTCATGCCCGAGCACGTACGTCTTCACGGGGTGCGGGACCGACATCCAGCAGAGCGCGAACGCGAGCATGCCGCCGAGAAGCGCTATCGACTCGGCCGTAATCCCGCCCGACTCGCCAGCCGCCGCAACGACCGAGTCGCAGAAGGCCCGGACCACACCCCAGCACATCGGCAGAAGCGCGACGCCCAGAAGCATTCGCAGGAAATTCGCCATCGGTCAGTCTTCGAAGATGAATACGAGCTCGCCCGGATAGACGCGCCCATTCTGGCGGGCAATGCGCTCGACGAGATCGGGGTCGGTGCGGAAGCGCCTTTGGAAATCGCGGAGACGCTCGATTTCGCGCTTCTTCTCCTCGATCTGCCGGCTGAGCCGCGCGTCCTCCGCCTTGAGACTGTTCCCGCGAAGATACGTAGGCCACGCCGTGTATGCGCCGACGAAAACGATGATCGCAAGAAGCGACATCGTTCCGGCGCGCCAAAGCCTGTCTTTGAATCCGTCTGTCATCGCGGAAGATTATACCAAAAATTTTCATACGTTTATCATTGACTTTTCAAAAAAATATGAGATACTATACGCCCGTTCGCTCGGAAAAGGCATCCTCAAGACCCTGTCCCCCGCAATCGAACACAATTACAAAACAAAAACAAAAGCAACAAAAAAAATGAAGATCAAGACTACAAAGAAGAGCGCTGCAAAGACGGTCGTCGCGAAGAAGCCCTCCGCCAAGCCCGCCGCAAAGAAGACCACGAAGTCCGCGAAGAAGTCCGTGACGTTCACCGTCCATGCCGAAAAGGGCAAGGCCGTGTATCTCGCCGGCTCCTTCAACGAGTGGAGCACGACGGCGAAGAAGATGGCCTACAAGGTCAAGAACGGGCTCTACTCCGCAACGGTGCAGCTCGCCCCCGGCGAATACCAGTACAAGTTCGTGATCGACGGCACCTGGTGCGCCGACCCGGAGAACGAGAACTCGGTCAAGAACGACCAGGGCACGTTCAACTCGGTCGTCGTCGTCAAGTAACCAACGACACAACACGTAAAAAAGAAGCCGCGGCACATCTGCCGCGGCGTTCTTTTTTATCTCGAACCTCTAGTATCTCTACTCGACGCCGCCGTTGGAGTCGGAGAGCTTCTTGAGCTTCGGCTCGAAGGAATGGCGCTCGGCCTCCGCCATGCGGTCAACATAGAGGATGCCGTCGAGATGGTCGATCTCGTGCTGCAAGGCGCGCGCGAGGAAGCCGCGGGCCGTCACGATCTGCGGCAAGTTGTTTATGTCGAGATACTGGCACGTAACCTGCGCTGCGCGCTCGACGGACCCGCCGATCCCGGGGAAGCTCAGGCACCCTTCCTTGTCGAGCTGGGCCCCGTCGCGCGAGATGATCTCTGGATTGAAGAGGACAAGCGGCATCTGGACAATGGAGTTGAACGCTGCGTCTTCGTCGGTCTCGCACCCTTCCGGGATGTCGATCACGCACACTCTCTCCGTGCGGCCGACCTGCTGTGCCGCGAGCCCGACGCCCTTCGCCGCATGCATCGTCGTAAGCATGTCTGCGACGAGCTCCCTAAGCGGCTCGGTGACGACGGCAACCGGCTCCGACTTTTCGCGGAGGACAGGTTCGCCGTACTTGTAGATCTTGAGTTTCAAGAGTTGTGACCTCTGTTTAAGCCGTGTAGAACATGTAGATCGTGTAGAGTTTCTGCATGTTCTACCTGTTCTACATGGCTATTTTCCCGTTGAGCCGAAGCCGCCGGCACCACGGTCGGTGTCGTCAATCGTGTCTGTTTCCTCGATCTCGGGCTGGACGACTGGCGCGAAGACGAGCTGCGCGACCTTGTCGCCCTTCGCGACGGAAAAATCCTTGTCGCCGAAGTTCGCGAGTATGACGCCGATTTCGCCGCGGTAGCCCGAGTCTATAGTTCCAGGAGTGTTTAGCACCGTTACGCCGTGCTTGAGCGCAAGACCCGACCTCGGGCGGACCTGGATTTCGTACATCGGCGGAATGATGGCGACAAGTCCCGTCGGGACAAGGGCCCTTCCACCCTGCGGAATCACGAGGTCGGCAACGCTCCGGACATCCATGCCGGCGTCGCTTGGATGGGCGTACGCCGGGAGCACAGCGTCGGGATGAATGCGCTTAAAGCGAAGCGTCATTCGTCAATCTCCGCGTCGACAACCGACGCACCTTCGCCCGGCTCGAAGCCAAGGCGATCGAGATTCCACTTCTTCCAAGACTCGGGGATCTGGCGGCGCTGGAGGGCTTCGACCTCGCTGCGCACCTGGAGCTTCCATATCTGCGCCTTGGCCGCATCGCCGGGAACGCGGTCCTCGCAGACGACGACAAGCGCCCTGCCGGTGCCGGTCGGCGTAAACTTGGACATCTCGCCCTTGCGGAGCTTCATAGCAGCGGACACAATGGAGTTCTGGTCGGGGAAGTCGCCCTGCTTCATGTCGCACACGGCGAAGGTGATGTTGGTCGAGACGTCGCCCGACTCGACAACCGCCTTCACTCCCTTGGCGACCACCGCCTCGACCTTGGCCTTGAACGCATCGGCCTTTGCGGCTACGAGCGCGCGAGGACGGACGATCTCCTTCGCCTCGTCGAACGTCGGCACATGCGCCGCGCTCGTCTCGGCCTTCTCGACAATCCACACCGCCTTGTCGGAGGAGACAATGCCGTAGCGGAGGTCTTCGCTCGACGAATCGAGCTCGGCGACGACTTCCTCGAAGCTCTGGGCGCCGGGGCAGATGGCCGTCGCGCGCTTCATGAAGCCGTCCTTGTAGGGACCTTCAAGCGAGAACCAGTCGCTCGTCTCGACCTTGAGACCCGCCTCGGCGGCGATCTCGTCAAGCCGGGACTTGCCCTCAGTGGGCTTCACGCCGTAGACGCGCGAGGTGAGGTTGGTGACGAGACACTGGACGGACTCGATGAGACGGACTTCCTTTTCGACCTCGGCCCTGACGTCCTCGAACTTCTTTACCGTCTCGACGCCGTTCGTGTCGGTCGTGGTGTACTTGTCGACGGTAACGTCGTAGTGGTCGCGGAGAGCGTCCTCGGTGACGGTCACGGCCGCGAGCGCGTTGCTCGCCGCGGCGTCGAACTTGACCATGCGCAGCTTCGTGCGCTCGGGGAGTTCGAGAGACTTGGAATTCTCGTCATACCATTTCTTGAGCCCGGCGTCGTCGAGCTTCACCGCATCGGCCTCGGCCTTGTCCTGCTTGAACCTGGCGACGCGCACGGTGTAGGAGTCGGTCATGTCGGCGACCGCCTGCTCGATCTCCATCGGGGAGGCCCACGAAGCGGAGCCGGAAAGCACGGAACCCGCGACCTTCATCGCCGTAAGGCGGCGCTTGAGGAACTCCTCGAAGCGCTCTGGGGAAAGACCGTTCTCGCGAAGGAGGACCTGGTACATGGCGAAGCTGAACTGGCCGTTCTGCTGGAAGGACCTGTCGCCGCGGATGGCCTGCGCGACCTCGGAATCGGTCGCCTCGACGCCGTTGCGGCGGGCGACTTCGAGAAGAGCCGTAGTCTCCCACGCCTCGCGGTTCACCTCGGCGTTGCTGCGGCGCCAGTCGCGGTTCTGGCCGAACCCGCGGACATCCTCGGCAATGGCACGGAACTCGGCCGAGCTGACCGGATTGCCGCCGAGAGTGCCTACACCAGAATCATTTGTCTCGCGCTTGCCGTCCCTCAGAAGATCGTCTACAAGAAAGTCGAAGGCGAACGCACCGCCGACGATTACCGCGAAAACACCCCAAAGCCACTTGTTGCGTATAAGCTTGTTGAACTGAAGAATGACCATTTTACACTCTGAACTTTCTGTTTCCCTGTTTGTTGTTTTTACGTGAAAGACGCATTAGAAATCGAGATCGTCGTCCGAAGAGCCGCCGCCAGAAGAACCGCCGCCGTTGTCCTCGGCTTCGGCCTCGACGGCCTCGGTTTCGACAGTGCCCGTGTCGGAAGTCGCTTCCGCGGCCTTCTTCTCGAGCTCGGCCTGGCTGCTCTTGTCATGCGGCGCAAGCTCGCCCGAGTTAACCTCGAAACGATTCTCCGCAAAGGCGCAGCGGTTCTTGAGGGTGCCCGTCGCGTCGAACGTCATGACGGTGACCGCCATGTTCTCGCCGATCTCCGGAACGGCGCGCTGGATGCGGACCGCCGTCTGGGGGGAGATCTTCCACTCGAGGAACTTCTGCTCGGTGTGCGACTCGCCGGTCTCTACGTCGCGAATCTTGATTAGACCCTGGTCGAGCTTGCAGATGTAGTCGCCGCGGGTGCCGTAGATCCCGGTGAAGAGCGCGTCCTGCGATGTCTGGATGCAGACTTCGTTGGCGGCGCGCATCGAGAGTATCTTGAAGTGAAGGCCCTCGATCGCAAGCGAGCCGGTGACGCAGCGGATAGTCGCCTTGTCGCCGTCTCCCGTCTTGGCGTAGCGATACGTCGACTTGCCGGCGGGGTTCAAGACGGAAAAGCCGGGCGCCTCGACGAAAAGGAGCCCTTCCGGAAGGTTGCGCGGGAGGTCGACCGTTATCGTGCCGCTCTTGAGGAGAATCGCCCTGGACTTGACGTCGAGACCCTGCCCGCGCGTTCCGAACGACGCCTCGCCCGCGATGATGACGCTGCAGTCCCTGCCAAGCGCGACGGTGAGGCGCGTTGCAGAGCCAGAGGTGCGGAAGACCGAACCAAGCGGGTAGAACCTGCCTTCCAGTGCGCTCTCCCAGTCGCGCGCGCCGGGCTTCAGGACGCTGGCCGAGCCCTCGAGCTTCGCCACCGTCGGAAGCGTGTGGAAGAACTTCGGCTCGGACTTCGAGTGGTGTATCTGCCCACCGATGTCGATGCCGACGTCGGCTTCTTCCCCGCCGTCGGCGGTTGTCTCGGTCGTGGTGGTGGCGTCATCTTCGACGTCATCATCCTGGGCCCAAAGCGACAGTCCACAGACCGTGGCGGCCACCGAAATGAACCGGGCGATGTTTTTCATGGTTGTTCCTTTCAGACGAGATGTGCGCCCTCGGAGGGCTTGATCACGCTGCAGGTCGGCTCGTCGCCGAACTTTGCCTTATACTCCTTGGAAATCTGGGCCGCGATCTTGTCGGCCGCCGACGGATCGACGAGAAGGCAGCAGCTGCCGCCAAAACCGCCGCCCGAGAGGCGAGCGCCGTAGACCTCGGGAATCGCCTTCGCCGCGTCAACGATGGCGTCAAGCTCCTCGCAGGAGTTCTCGAACCAGTTGCGGCTCGACTCGTGCGAATCGTACATGAGGGCGCCAAAGCCCTTGAGGTCGCCCTTCGAAAGAAGCTCCGCTCCCTGGATGACGCGCTCGTCCTCGCCGATCGGGTGGACCGCCCTCTTCGCCGTCGTCTCGGCGAGACCGCCGCGGTAGAGGACCCACTCGGCCATCGTGACGTCGCGGAGGTGCGTGACGGGCTTCCTGAGAACGCCAGCGAAGTACTTGGCCGCGTCCTCGCACGCCTGGCGGCGCGATGCATACGCACCGTCGACAAGAGCATGCTTGGCGTTGGACTTGACCATCATGAACGCGACGCCGTCGCCCATCGGGACGGACTCGAACTCGTTAGTGCGGAAGTCGCTCTTGACGAGCGCGCCGGCCTTGCCGTACATCGAGGACGCCTGGTCGAGAAGCCCGCAGGGGCAGCCCGCGAACGTGTGCTCGGCCTTCTGGCCGATCTTGGCGAGAGTCGTCCTGTCCTTCTCGATGCCGTAGATCTTGGAGAGCGCGAGCACGGTGCACATCTCAAGCGCGGCGGACGAGGAAAGCCCCGCGCCGAGCGGGATGTTGCCGAGGAACATCGCCTTCCAGCCGTGCTTAGCGGCGGCGGGATTGCCGTCGAAGAGCCAGTTGAAGGTGCCGGTGACGTAGTTCTGCCACGTCATTTCCTTCGCAGGAGCGACGGTGCCGATGGTGAACTTCGCCGTCTCCATGAAGTCGCCGGCGGTGAGCTCGCAGCTCTCGTCGGCAGTCGGCGAAACGGCGAAGAACGTCCCCTTGTCGATGGCCGCGGAGAAGACGTAGCCCTCGTTGTAGTCGGTGTGGTTGCCGAGAACCTCGATACGCCCGGGGGCGTACGCGACGACCTGCGGCTTCTCGCCATACATCTTCTCGAACTTCGCCACCAGCTCGTCGTAAACTTCCTTGTTCTGCATTTTAATTTCTCCTTTTACTGACACCTGACTACTGACCCCTGACGGCTTACTTCACCAGCTCGTCGATATTCTTCGGCGGCTTCGAAAGGAAGGCCGAGTAGACGAACATGTAGGCAAGCGCGAGGACGGGCACAATATACGACCACATGAACGCGGACGTAGACTTTGCCGCAATCTCGGCGGTAACGACAACGTCAGCGGCAATCTTGCCGCCTGCCGCTCCGGCGAGCGTGCTCTGCACAAGAGGCAAAACGCCGCCGCCAACAACCATCACCATGAAGAGGCCCGAAGCCGCGGCCGTGTACTTGCCGAGCTTTTCGGTCGCAAGGTTGAAGGTGGAGGGCCACATGATCGAGGTCATAAGACCGCAGATCGCGAAGAGAACAGCCGTGAGGGGAACATCGACGACCTGAATAATCGAACCGTCTGCGCTCAGCTTGTGGAAGAAGTCAAGCACGAACATCTTGGATGCAACACCGGTAGTCATGGTGCCGACGACGATAAGGCAGATGGCGACTGCCGTCGTGAAGGTCATGAGGATTCGCGACGAAATCTTGCCGCCGATGAACGCGCCAATAGTGCGCCCAACGAGCATGAGGAACCAGTAAGAACCCGCCATGAGGCCGCCAATCGTGGCCGCGCCCGCAACAAGGTCGGGATTGGACGAGGTCATGAGCGGGCCACCCTTGGACGAGAGCCAGAGATCCATGGTGGCGGGAATGCCGATTTCGATACCAACATACATGAAGATCGCGATAACGCCCAGGAGGCAGTGGCGGAACTTGAGAGGCGCGAAAACGGGGACATCCTCGGTCGTGTTGCCCTGGTCGGGATTGGTGATCGGAATGAAGGAAAGAATCACAAAAGCCGCGGCGAAAACGGCAAGCGCAATGTAGAGGACAAGGTTGACGTCCGCGACGACGGTTTCCTTCGTGATCTGGCCGATAAGCGCACCGACGAGGATCGGCGTCGCCGTGCCGGCGAGCGAATTGAGCGTGGTGCCGATCATGTTCAGCTGATTGCCCTTGTTGCCGCCGCCGCCGAGCAGGTTGAGCATCGGGTTGACGACCATGTTCAGCATGCAGACCGCGAAGCCGCACACGAACGCGCCACACAGATACACGCAGAACGGGATAAGGGCGTTGCCATCGGCCGCAAACGGGACGAAGCCGGAAAGATACTGGATGAGCACACCCACGAAGCCCGTCGCGATGCCGGCCATTGCCGTGAACTTATAGCCCTTCTTTGCGAGCATCTTGCCGGCGGGAATCCCCATGAAGAGATAGGCGGCAAAGTTCATCATGTTACCCATCATGCCAAG
>Ga0310786_10008060_pt1 | contig 13607 bp, 14 predicted proteins | sample AusTroGonzalo_MG_FD_203881 | JGI IMG/M metagenome (GOLD analysis project Ga0310786, IMG submission 203881) | Bovine rumen microbial communities from tropical cattle in Woodstock, Queensland, Australia - Gonzalo_03 (v2) (version 2) | ecosystem: Host-associated > Mammals > Digestive system >... | reverse complement strand
TACATCATTCTTCGTGAATGGTATCGTTATTTAAAAACCGAAGTACTCGTTCATAAAAACAGCAGCTTCCGGTTAACCGAATAGCTGCTCTTTATCTTTTGTACACCTTTATCCTTTATAGATCTTTATCTTTCGTAGGCATTTTTTTACCCGAAATGCCGCGTCTTGTTTTTTGACTCCTAGCCGCGCTAGGTGGGTAACCGCAACCGGACTTTTGTCTTCCCTTCCAGTCCTCTGATCCAGGCATGCCTGGGAGTGAGGGCTTGACAGCTACCCGGCAATATAGGAATCCCATGAAAGTAAATGTAGGTTCAAAACTAACAAGCTTTATCGAACATTTCAGGTTATCTTTATTATAACCTTTTTCATGCAAAAATACAAGTACAATTTTCAGCGCCAACCCGCGCCAGCCTTTACATGGAATTGCAATCTGTGTTAAATTCTGCTGAGGAAATATGAGAGCTGTTTTAGTTGTATCACATTTGATTTCTCAATCCATTGTGTCCGCCGGCTCTATCATTAATTTATGTGTGTTTCGGCACACTGCATAAGGCTCAATGATAACTGACTCTACGAAAAGTTTTAACTTTGTTTTTCGCGTATCTCGAAAGTTCCCTTTGTCTGCAACGGTTGTGACATGGCGCATCAAAAATGATCCATCGAGAGTCGCCATGCATGATCGTTGCCAACCATCCGGAGCTTAACGTTTCAGTAAAGGTCCTATGCGTGAGTGCGCGTCTATAGCGGAGCCCCTTTGTATCATAGAAAATCCGACAGAGTTTCCTATAATACAAAAAAGCGCTTCGCATGCGCACAGCAAACAAAGCACTTTCTCTCGATTGATGATCTTAGTTTTATTTCCGCAGTTTATTGATTTTGTAAATCCGTATTTTCGAGTAATATTTCGCCATCGGAGCATTTTACTGATCTGATATATTTTTTCGAGTTGACATCACACCAATCGTCAGCTTTCTGAATCCTGTTCCATTGTTCCATGTCACCCTCGTATATAATCTCGATCTCATCACCTGATCTGCTGATACATCCTTTAAATGCATTTTCCTGTATCAACTCTATGCTTGCCGGAATTGTAACACTGCTCAGCTTCATTCCCGTAAAAGTATTTTCCCCGATAGAAGTAATTCCTTCTCCGATAATAATTGAGTCGATCGGTACTATCCATCCCGCAGTCATATTGTTAAGTGCATGCCACGATTTGGTATTATAGTCCCTTTCAAAATTCATCATGTTCCCTTTTCCGACAAAACTTAAAACACATTTCTCATCATCATAATGCAAAGTGCATTTTACATTATCACCAGAAGATTCTCCTGCGCTCCATTTATATTCAATCAACTGGTTTAAGGGCGCTTTTGTCACATCAACGAAAAATGCTGCTCCGGCAGAGGCTCTCAGATACCAAATAATCGATACTGCAATTGCAATAAAAATCGCTATACATATGAACACGATACCTTTCCTCAGGTTTTTCCCATGTAATATCATTTCACTCATCCTCCATTGCCTCGTCTATCATCTCCCGAATACGTTGTGCATCTTCCTTGGGTAACTTTCTGTTTTTCAAAAATGCTGCTATGAAATTGGGAAGTGACCCTTCAAAAGCTTTATCCAAAAGAAGTTCCCCTTCTGATTTGTTCACCTGTTCTCTATCAATCAGTGAACGCACCATTCTCTGTTCATAAACAAGATATCCCTTTGCTCCCATGCGCTTTAACATTGTATAAACTGTCGGCTTCTTCCAGCCAAACTTTTTCTCGCAAATCTCTGCAAGGCGTGCCGAAGAAACCGGCGTTTCATCCCAGATTACATCCATTAATCTGTATTCGCTCTCACATAGCTTCAATCTTTCCATTTCTGTTCTCCTTTTGTCATTCTTTTAGCTTTTCGTTCATCACCCGACTTATCCGATCTTTGTAATGTATCATTTCGGTATGATTCATCGAAGCCCGTTAGAATTTCGCCATAAAAAAATCTCATTTAAGATGCAGTTATTGTCTTAGACACTTGTCTATCCTTTCGTAATTATACAGCCGTCTAATTCTTTTGTCAAGTTCTTTCTGAACAATTACTACATGACAGTTCTTTCTGAACAATTCCTACCTGAATGATTGCTAAAAAAACAAAGTTGAAACCGATGCTTTTTACCGGTCATTTAATGATACAAAAACGGCATGGTAGTTAGAATAACAACTTCTTAAACTCCATGCCTCTTTGACTTCTTTATTTCAATAATTTCGCGAATTAATTTTTTTGACTATTTTCTTTTCTTCTTTCTTTCCGCCTTTTCCCGGAATGAATTTTTACATCAGCAAAGCTCTTTACCGTTCCATTGCGATTCCCTTACGAACCTTAGTTACATTTTTTTAACAGTTCTTCCCATCTCTTGTCAACTTCCGCTTGAAATGCTACCAATAAGGATTCATTTCCCGGCTTAAAGAGATGCTTAAATCTTCCCTGTTTGCGCAAGAAGTCCTCTAATGGCAATTTGTGTTTGGGCTGATAATTCAGTCGCCACTCACCATCTACCACTTCAAACAAAGGCCAATAACAAGTTTCGACACCTAATTTACATATCTCAATGATATCCGGAGAATCATATCTCCAACCTCTTGGACATGGTGCCATAATATTCAGAAATGCCGCACCGGGTGTATAAATCGCTCTCTCGGCTTTTACATACAAATCCTTCATATTTCCTATGAAAGTAGTTTGCGCTACATAAGGAATATTATGCGCTGCAATGATCGTAGCAAGATCCTTTCTTGCCTGGGGTTTTCCATTTGACTCCTTGCCAACCGGTGTAGTTGTCGTATCCGCGTACATGGGGGTGGCAGAAGAACGTTGAATACCGGTATTCATATAGGCACCGTTGTCATAGCATACATATACCATGTCATGACCTCGTTCCATCGCACCCGATAAGGACTGCAGACCGATATCATATGTACCACCGTCCCCACCAAACGTAATAAATTTGTACTCAGATCCGATCTTCCCTCTTTTTTTGAGTGCATGATAAGCTGTCTCAACACCCGATAACGTAGCGCCGGCATTTTCAAATGCATTATGGATATAGCTGTCTTCATAAGCCGTATAGGGATACATGTAGGAAGATACTTCCAGACAGCCCGTCGCATTTCCGATCACAGCTTTATCTCCGGGATGAAGTGCCTTGAGCACATTACGAACAGCTATGGTACCGCCGCATCCGGCACACATTCTGTGCCCCGGTGCCAGACGTTCCTCCCTTGCCTGTATTTCTCTGAAATTAAAAGCATTCTGCTCCATTGACTTTTCTCCTTACTTTCATCGATCCGTGGATTGTTTCCTATACGCAGTCGCTTGCATCCGCACTTCGCAGCCCGAGATAAGGATAAGCGCCAAAAACATCCTCTCCCTGTGCGAGCTTTCCAAGCTTATCATATACTCGCTCCACATCAGAAACTTTCACATCACGCCCCGACAAACCATAGATAATATCAACTGTTTGCGCAGTACATTTTGCACGATACATTGCCGCAGTAATCTCTGCACCAAGTGGTCCTCCCACTGCATTATATCCTTCACTTCTGTCAAGAATTGCAACTGCCTTACAATTCTTCAATGCCGCCGCAAATTCCTCTCCGGGGAAAGGTCTGAACACACGAACTTTCAAAAGCCCGACCTTCTTGCCCTGATCACGAAGCTTGTCAATTGCATCCTTGATTGTTCCACACACACTTCCGATCGCAACAATTGCAAGTTCCGCATCCTCTAATTGGTATCCTTCATAAAAACCATATTTTCTTCCGGATAGCTTTTCAAATTCCTCCGCGACTTCCAAAATCACTTTCTTAGCATTAAGCATCCCCTGGGCTTGCGCACGTTTTGCTTCCATGCAATAAGGAGAAATGGCGTAAGGTCCTACTGCCATACTTTCATCTTCTTTCAGAAGATAGTGCTCAGGCTCATATTGCCCGACAAAAGCTTTGACCGGTTCATCCGGAAGTAAAGTGATATTCTCAACCGCATGGCTTGTGATAAATCCATCCTGACAAACCATGATGGGCAGTTTTACATCAGGATGCTCAGCAATTCGATATGCCTGTAATGTATTATCATATGCCTCCTGATTGTTCTCTGCATATATCTGAAGCCATCCGCTGTCTCTTGCACCCATACTGTCGGAATGCTCCGCATTAATATTGATAGGGCCTGAAAGTGCACGATTTACCAGCTCAAGCATGATCGGGAGTCTGTTCGAAGCAGCAACGTAAAGCACCTCCCACATAAAAGCAAGTCCACAGGAAGAAGTTGCCGTCAAGGTTCTTGCCCCTGCCGCCTCCGATCCGATCGCTGCACTCATGGAACTATGTTCACTTTCCACGGGAATAAACTCTGTATCAATCTGTCCGTTTGATATCATCGAAGATACAAATTGCGGAATCTCTGTCGAAGGAGTAATGGGAAATGCGGGCATAACATCAGGATTGATCTGACGTATTGCCTCCGCCACAGCTTCGTTGCCCGACATTCTTTGTGGTATACCTTTTTCACTCATATTATTGCCCCTCCTTCATTTCAATTGCACCAAAAGGACAAGCTTTTACGCAGATCCCGCAACCCTTACAGTGATCATAATCAAACTCTTGCCGTTTGTTATCTTTTGCTAAGATGCAACTGTCAGGACAATACGGAACACAGAGTAAGCACTGCTTACACTTTTCCTTAATCCATACAGGCGTATTGGTACGCCATTGTCCGGTCATAAAACCTTTGGAAGTAGCCGGCTCATGCATCTGGAGCCCCTCCGTCACATCCTGCCATACAACATGTTCATCTATTTTATTAGCCGAAAGTGCCATCAGTGTACCTCCTCCATAGCCAGACGAAGCGCTTTCATATTACCGTCAAGCACTTCCGGTTTTCTTGCGAATTTGTGTTCAAGCGATTCCTTCATCAGTTTGATAAAGGTTTCCTGTTCTATCACACCGGATACCTTTACAATCGCTGCCAGCATTGGTGTGTTAGGGAAATACTGACCGAGCGTCTCCATGCACACCTTTCTCGCGTCTATGATATGAACATCTCCTTCGTACCCCTTCAGATGTGGCAGGATTTCTTCTTTACTCTTAGAAGTATTCACCAAAATGGCACCTTCTTTTTTCAGACCTGCCGTCACATCTACAGACTCCAGTAATGTATCATCTACCACTACCACATAATCCGGCTCATATATATTTGAATGCACACGAATCGGATGATCACTGATACGGTCATAAGCAGTAATGGGAGCCCCCATTCTCTCCGGACCATATTCCGGGAAACCCTGTACATGTTTTCCCAGCTGAAATGCCACATCTGCCAACAAAAGTGCGGCTGTCTTGGCGCCCTGACCTCCACGGCCATGCCATCTGATCTCCGTCAAACTGTTCATCTCATCATTCCCTTTCATTATGGTTTTGGACCATTTTCAACCTTAGAATTGCTCTAATATAAACTATTTGAGCATATACGCAAAGTATTATACGACATTTTCCCAAATTAGTAAATAATAATTTTAAAAAGAACCCATGGTAATGCCATGGGCTCTTTTGATATTTGAATATGTGACTAGTACATCAGCATGCAATATTTAATCCCGTCATGGTACAACCTGCAGATGTTTTAGTACCGCTCCATTTATATTACAGCTTAGGACCTGCGGAAACCAGCGCCTTTCCTGCCTCATTGCCTTCATACTTCTTAAAGTTCTTAATAAATCTCTCTGCAAGATCCTTTGCCTTGGTCTCCCACTCGGAAGCATTTGCGTAGGTATCTCTGGGATCAAGAATTGCAGGATCCACTCCGGGAAGAGCAGTAGGAACCTCAAAATCAAAGATAGGGATCTTCTTTGTAGGCGCAGTGTTTACATCACCATTCAGAATTGCATCGATGATTCCTCTTGTATCTTTGATGGAGATTCTCTTACCGGTGCCGTTCCATCCGGTATTTACAAGGTATGCCTTCGCACCACTCTTTTGCATCTTCTTAACAAGCTCCTCGCCATATTTGGTGGGATGTAACTCAAGGAACGCCTGACCGAAGCAAGCTGAGAATGTAGGTGTAGGTTCGGTAATACCACGCTCGGTACCTGCCAGCTTTGCTGTAAATCCGGACAGGAAATAATACTATGTCTGCTCAGGTGTCAGAATGGATACGGGAGGAAGTACACCGAATGCATCTGCTGACAGGAAGATTACATTCTTCGCTGCAGGACCTGATGAGGTAGGATTTACATTCAGAACAATGTTCTTGATATGATCGATCGGATAAGAAACACGTGTATTTTCGGTAACGGACTTATCTGCGAAATCGATCTTACCGTTTGCATCTACTGTAACGTTCTCAAGAAGTGCATTTCTCTTGATCGCATTGTAGATATCAGGCTCGGAATCCTTATCAAGATTAATAACCTTCGCATAGCAACCGCCCTCGAAGTTGAATACACCATTGTCATCCCAACCGTGCTCATCATCGCCGATCAGCAGTCTCTTAGGATCTGTGGAAAGAGTAGTCTTACCGGTTCCGGACAGTCCAAAGAAGATAGCTGTGTTCTCGCCCTTCATGTCGGTATTTGCGGAACAGTGCATGGATGCAATGCCCTTAAGCGGAAGATAATAGTTCATCATAGAGAACATACCCTTCTTCATCTCACCGCCATACCATGTGTTCAGGATTACCTGCTCTCTGCTGGTGATATTAAATGCAACGCAGGTCTCGGAATTGATACCAAGTTCCTTGTAGTTATCTACTTTCGCCTTGGATGCATTGTAAATTACAAAATCAGGCTTGAAGTCTTTCAGTTCATCAGCTGTAGGCTGGATAAACATATTCTTTACGAAATGTGCCTGCCATGCCACTTCCATAATGAAACGAACTGCCATACGGGTATCTTTGTTTGCTCCACAGAATGCATCAACTACAAAAAGTCTCTTGTTGGAAAGTGCCTTCTGTGCGATCTCTTTAACAGTCTTCCATGTGCTTTCGCTCATCTCATGATTATCATTCTTATACTCGTCGGAAGTCCACCATACTGTATTCTTGGAATTCTCATCCATAACAATATACTTATCTTTGGGAGAACGTCCGGTATAAACGCCGGTCATAACATTTACCGCATCCAACTCGGTATTCTGTCCCTTGTCGTAACCGGTAAGGTCTGATTTCATCTCTTCCTCAAAGAGGGTCTCGTAAGACGGATTATATACAATATCCGTGCTTCCGGTAATGCCATACTTGCTCAAATCAATTACTGCCATTTGTATTTGCTCCTTTTCATAAAATATTTGTAACTTCCCATTAATTTTTCAGGTATTTGGCGGTATTTGCCTTGAAAAGTTACAAAGCTTCAGCAAAACGCCAAATTTGGATTTATTATCTCAAATTTTTCAATAAAAGTCAATATTAGCATTGAAAAATTCCGCCCTGATCAGACAGCCTCCGTTTCCGTCGCAAGCCACTTTCTTTCCTCATCATTCAAATACGGTGAAATCCGTTTGTATACCTCATTTTGATAAGCATTGATCCATTCCCTCTGCCTGTCATTTAAGTATTTCACCTCGATTGCTTTGCGCTCAAGCGGAACCCATGTCAGTGTTTCAAAGCACATGAACTGACCATATTCGTTCTTTTCAGCCTTTTGTGCTACCATAACATCTTCGATTCGGATTCCATGACTGCCCTCGACATAAATCCCCGGTTCATTGGTAATATCCATCCCTTCCTCGAAAACTGCCTCTGACACATCACTGCGATATTGCCATCTGCATGCCTGAGGTCCTTCATGAACATTCAGTATATATCCGACTCCATGCCCTGTCCCGCACTTATAATCAAGCCCCTTTTCCCATAATGGTTCACGTGCCAGAATATCAAGATTGCGTCCCGTGCATCCATATAAAAATCTGGCATTTGTCATTTGAATCATTCCTGCAGCAACTAAAGAATAATGATATTTTTCTTCTTCCGTGAGCGGTCCGAGAGCAATCGTTCTTGTAACATCCGTGGTTCCGCCCATATATTGTCCGCCGGAATCGACCAGTAAAAATCCCTTCGGCTCCAAAACGGCATAGGAGTCATCCGTGGCCTCATAATGCATCATTGCAGCATTTGAACCATATCCTGCAATCGTTGTAAAAGAAAGATCCAAAAACTCCGGAATTGCTCTCCGAAGCTGTTCCAATTCGTCCGCAGCGCTAATCTCTGTGATCTCCTTCGTTCCAATATTCTTCTTCAGCCAATAAATAAATTTTGTCAATGCGACATTATCCCGCATATAAATCTTTCGCATATTTGCGAGTTCCGTCGGATTTTTCACCGCTTTGAAAAGCTCTGTGGGATTTTGGCCTTCCACTACTGTGCCGGCTACACAAACAGTCCTGTAAATCAAATAACTGCAATACCGAAGATCCAACAGAACTTTTTCCGTCTTTCGTCCGGCTAGGAAGTTCATGACCTGATCATATTCGGAAACAACAATTTGATTCTTTTCAAAATATGCTTTCATCGGATCATCAAGTACTTTTTTCTGAAGAAAAATCCGTGTCTCTTTTAATGAAATATACAGACAGGACATTGCCACAGGATTACATTTCACATCTTCGCCGCGAATATTCAATGTCCACATAATATCATCCAGCTTCGTAAGGAGCAGGCTGTCAGCCTGTTCTTCAGATATCTTTTTGCGGATTCTCGCCAGTTTATCAGCCGCGCTCTCCCCGGAAACCTCAATCGGAAGCGCAAATATTCTTCCCGCAGGAAATGGGGGGCGTTCTCTCCATATCTGCTCCGCCAAATCCTCCTCAAAGCAAAGTTTCACATGTTTGAATGCAAGCTCTGTTTCAAAGTAAAGACCATCTTTCGAAGTGAGAACCCGCCCGTCAAATCCGAGCGTCATTCCTTCTTCCATGTGCGTCTTCAAATATTCTTCCACTGTCGGGACTCCATCCTCATTCATGCGCATCAGAGCGATCCCGGTACCTTCCAGCTCCGTTGCCGCCTGAATAAAGTATCTGCCATCCGTCCAAAGTGCTGCGCCTTCTTGCCATACAAGAAGCGTTCCGGCCGATCCGGTAAATCCGCTGAAATATTCCCTGACCTTAAAGTATTCATTCACATATTCCGATGCATGGAAATCATCCGTAGGGATCAGGTAATAATCGATTCCCTTTGTTTCCATAGCTTCGCGTAATTCTCCCAGCCTTTTCTGTATCAATTCATTCATGACATGATCTCTCCATTTTTTATGACAATGTAGAATCCCCGGTATCTGATCCTAGTACATCGAATACTAATTAACTAGCCATATCCTTGTTCGATAGCCCGTATGCTGCTTCATCGTCAGTCGTCGTAGCCCGCTACGCCTACGTTTTTAAATTACACTTATATTAAGATGTTGGTGGCAAAATGAGCTTGATCAATAACCCGTTGTCACCTCTCCCTTTAGCAGACCGACTGCGCGGGAAGTTCCTATCCTGTCACAACCAAGTTCCAAAAACATTTCAAGATCTTCCATGGTCGAAACACCGCCGGCTGCTTTTATTTTTACATTTTTCCCAATATGTTCCTTAAAGAGTATGATGTCCTCTTTCGTAGCTCCGCCGTCCCCAAAACCGGTAGACGTTTTTATATAATCAGCTCCGGCATCCGTCACAGCCTTACACATAGCAATCTTTTCATCCTGTGTCAGATAGCAAGTCTCTATGATCACCTTTAGGATATGAGCACCGCAGGCTTTTTTGATTGTCCGGATTTCCTCCGTTACTTTTTCAAAATATCCGTTTTTAACGTCACTTATATTTACTACCATATCGATCTCGTTACATCCTTCGGCGATCGCCTGATTTACTTCAGCCACTTTGGCTGCTGTTACGCTATATCCCAGCGGGAATCCGATTACCGTACAAATATTCAGCTTATCCGCATAAGTCTCATGAACCGCCTTTACATAGGCAGGCGGAATGCATACACTCGCGGTATGATAAGTAATCGCCTCCTCACAAAGTTTTTGGATATCTCCCCATGTTGCATATGGCTTTAACTGCGTATGATCTACCTTCCTTAACATTTCCTGTGCTGTCATTTTTCTTCCTTTCCGGCATCTTTTTTAAGACACCTTCCTTTCTATTTGTAAGACAGTATTTCCTTATACAAAAACATTTAATTTTTCAGTGTCTTTATATCTCTTGAAAAAAGCCTCCCCACTGCGGGAAGGCTTTTATATTGGCTTTCTTAAATCAGGTACTTTATTTCAAAAAGTCCTTTACCGTTTGCTTCATTTGATCAATGTCACATTGCTTATCATGAATTACCGGTGCTGTGCGTATCTCTTCAATTGCGGCAGGAACCTTTACATTTGCAATCTTTGATAATTCATCAACCAACTCAAAATCAGACATGGAATCATATTTTTCGTCGATCGCCTTCATCACGCTTCTTGTGAATTTAAACGGACTTGCAGTGGAAGCGATCACGGTCTTCGTTTCATCTTTTGTTTCCTTACAGTATTTCTCATAAACTGCAGCAGCCACTGCCGTATGGGTATCGATCACATAACCGCAATCTTTATAAATCTTATGAATGACGGCCGCCGTTTCTTTCTCATCTGCATAATTGCCATAGAAATCATTAAGCTGCGACTTCATCTCGGCAGTAATCTCATATTTTCCCTGCCCGGTAAGTGCATTCATAAAATCAAGGTTCTTCTGTGCATCATTGCCCGCTATACGGTAGATCAGTCTTTCGAGATTACTGGATATCAGAATATCCATGGACGGGGAACTCGTCAGTACAAATTCACGGTTGCGGTCATAAATACCTGTTGAAAAGAAATCAAACAAAACCTTATTTTCATTCGACGCACAAATCAGCTTATTGATCGGCAACCCCATATTCTTTGCGTAAAATGCTGCAAGAATGTTTCCAAAATTGCCTGTCGGCACAACTACATTAATCTTCTCGCCATCCGCAATCTTACCTTCGGCAAGGAGCTTAGCGTATGCATACACATAATAACAGATCTGCGGTACAAGCCGCCCAATATTGATAGAATTAGCGGACGAGAACTGGAATCCTTTTGCCTCCAATTCCTTTGCAAATTCCTTGTCTGAAAAAATCTTTTTCACACCGGTCTGCGCATCATCAAAATTACCATGGATGCCAACAACAAGCGTGTTTTTCCCTTTTTGGGTTACCATCTGCTTTTCCTGAATCGGGCTCACACCATTCTTCGGATAAAAAACAATGATCCTGGTACCTTCCACATTTGCGAATCCCGCCAAGGCAGCTTTGCCGGTATCACCGGAAGTTGCCGTAAGGATTACAATCTCATTGCTGATGTGATTCTTTCTGGCAGATGTAATTAAGAGATGTGGCAAAATTGATAATGCCATGTCCTTAAATGCAATCGTAGAACCATGAAATAACTCCAGATAATAGCTCCCCTCCGCTTCCACAAGAGGTGCGATCACATCTGTATCAAATTTCTGATCATAAGCTTTATCGATACAATTCCTAAGCTCCTCCTCAGTAAAATCCGTCAAATAAAGCTTCATTACTTCGTAAGCAACCTGCTTATAATCCATAGATGCAAGCTCTTTAAAACTCTTATCCAATACCGGAATCCGTTCCGGCACAAAAAGCCCTCCATCATCTGAAAGGCCTTTGAGAATTGCCTGCGACGCCGTAACTTTCAAACCAGAAGTACGGGTACTGTTATAGAAAACTTCCATTTAGCTCTCCTTCTTTCCTGTTCCGATTTCTCAGATATCAGTTTGATGAATCCTCTCCGTAATTCCCATAATATTTGCCGTAATATTTTCCATAATACTTGCCATAATACTTGCCATAGTATCCTTTTCCGCTGAGATTTACTTTATTGAGGACACAGCCTAAAATCCGGATACCTGCAACATCCAACTGATCCTTTACTTTACGGATGAAGCGATAGCTTACAACACCACTTGATACGACGATGATCGCGCCATCACAAAACTTCGAAATAACTGCAGTATCAATAACACTTCCTAAAGGCGGCGTATCAATAATGATCATATCATAATATTCGCGGGCATCTTCTATCATCTTTCGGAATCTGTTATTTCCCAAAAGCTCACTGGGGTTTGGCGGTACCGGGCCGGAAAATATCATATGCAGATTCTTAATATCAGTGGTACAAAGCGCATCCTCAAAAGTTGCTTTTCCTACCAAATAGTTGGCCAGGCCAAGACGAACTTTTCCTTTTTTATGTCTCTGTCTCATAACTGACTTTCTCAGATCCGCGTCGATCAGCAAAACGCTTTTACCCATTTGCGCATAGGATTTTGCCAATTCAAACGAAATACTGCTCTTACCTTCATTGGGAGTCGCACTTGTCAGGCAGATCACTTTGATGTCATCGCCGGAAAATTCAATATTGGTACGAAGGGTTTTATATGCCTCACGAGTCCTGTAATCCAAATCACTGTGCTGAAGTTCAATATTCTGCATGAGTTATTCCCTCCCTTCTCTTCTCGCGCGTAAGTCTTGTACTACGATCTCCATATCGGGAGCTTCTTCTTCTGCCACAGGCCTTCTTCGCATCTCCGGATTATATCGTTCCGGCTCAGTTCTTCTCTTTTTATGCTTGTCCGCCTGTTCTGCGATCGGAATCATAGCAAGTGTGCTAAGTCCAAGATATTTCTCCACATCTTCAGCACTCTTGATCGTATCATCAAGAAGGAACTGGATCACTAGAATTCCCGCACACGCAAAAAAGCCAAAGAAAGCACCAACGAAAGCCCATTTTCTTGCATTTGGGCCTGATGGCCTGTTCGGATAATTTGCTTCCGTCTCAAGGTTCGCTGCCTGAATTTCCATGACCTGTTTGATATGATCGGAAGCCTCAATCCTGACTTCCTTAGCCAAAAGCTGCGCCATAGCCGGATCAGAATCGGTTACTGTAATGGCGATCAGATTCGTATCGCCCACGGTTTCAACTTTGACTTTTTTGGAAAAAGCTTCGAAAGTCTCCTCCAATTCGCATTTTTCAATGACTTCTTCGAGTACATCCCGACTCTTGATGAGCGGGGTATAGTTTTTAGTCAACTGTGCAGATGTCTGAAAATCTGTATAGGATACAGTAGCTGTATTATTCTTATTCAAAATAAAAATTCTTGTCGTGGATTCATATTGCGGGGTCTTAAACAACTTACAAAATATCAGACCGCCAATTCCCGTAATTGCGCCGCACAAAATCAATAACCACAACCAGTGAAGCAAAAATCCGAAAAGTTCCTGCAGGTCAATTTCTATAACATCATCCTTGTTTTGCATATGCATTCTCCCGTTACTCTCATTTTAGAATATCCTGCCCTCAATCCTCAAGGAAAAAATCTCTGTAAGCGTTTGCAAACAATATATCATCTGCATATTCCCGATCGCATTTCTTATAGATCACATCCGCACATTTTTGTATTGCCGGTTTTCGGTTTTTGGTATTATGCGCATCCGTCCCCACATAATCGACCAATCTCTTTTTCAAAAGCTTTCCGATATAATGCTTCACTTTAAATCCATAATCTCCCGCG
>Ga0310786_10008059_pt1 | contig 13608 bp, 15 predicted proteins | sample AusTroGonzalo_MG_FD_203881 | JGI IMG/M metagenome (GOLD analysis project Ga0310786, IMG submission 203881) | Bovine rumen microbial communities from tropical cattle in Woodstock, Queensland, Australia - Gonzalo_03 (v2) (version 2) | ecosystem: Host-associated > Mammals > Digestive system >... | reverse complement strand
CCATGTCAAGGTCGGTTCTAGGGACCTTACAGGTACAAGCTTGCATGAGATTGCAGCCAACAAGGATAACCGTCCATATCTTGAAAGACAGTGGATTCTCAGGGAGCTTAGGCTATCCAATAATCTTGATGCGTCCGACCGCGTGGCCAGCCTCGGTGACTTGAAGAAAAAAATACAGGCAATTCCCGGAAAGCGTGTTCCGACGACAGATGACCTATATGCATTAGTCAAGGAAAATAGCGGCACAGTGGAAGTTGAAAAGATTCAGACCGATGACGATGTCCTTGGTTCTGCATGGAACCAGTTTGGTGGGTCTAAAGCGGACTCGTCCAATAAGGTTACCGGAAAGAACAGGACTACCAGTGCGGTGATTGATAACGAGGCTCCTATTGAAAGCGGTGAATCTGATGATTATGATGAGGAACTTGGCCACCAGGAAACCCATACCGCATTCGACGACAATGCAGAGGAAAAGTCGGAACGGAGCCTAGGCGACGTAACTGGGGTCGATACGACGGATTTTGGCGTGAAAGAAGTCGTTGTCGAAAAGGGCAAGAACGGCAAGAATGGCAATGAAACCGAGACGGTAAGCGTCAAGGATGTTGAAAATCCTGAAGGCGATGCCGAAGAAACCAATGAAGAAATGCCGGGCGATATTATCGCAAAGTGGTCCGGCGATGCATCCGAACTAGGCGTGAGCGCCATCGACCCGAACTACGATTTGCCGGAAGGTGCAATAGCCAAGGTCGAGGAGAAGGCCACCGAACTGAAGGATTCTTTCAGTGATATCATCGAAGCGATTCCTTCCATCAGTTCCCGCCCGGTGTCCCTCGTGCTGCAGTTGATGTTCGGCAAGCCCACCCCGGGTGCCGGTGTGCGAGGGGCCGTATTGCGCCTCATCAATGGCGACCAGGCAACCCTGGCAAAGATTGAGACCGGTGATGGAATCCTCAACGCGGACAAGGCAACTCCAGCAATGCGCAAGGAACTGTCGGATGCTCTGGATACTGAGCTTGTGAAGAGCGCGATCGATCGTGTCCAGGCCGAATTTGCCGAATTTGCCGACTTCATCAAGGAAGTTCTCCCTGAAGCCTATGACGAGGCATGCGGCATCGAATCCGGATCCGAGCAGTCCGCATATGGCCACATCGAGGATGTCGATGATGACTTCGTGAACCTGTTCCGTTCGATCCTGTTCGATCGGAAGTTGCCGTTCGGTGGCTATCCATGGAGTGTCGTTGAAAAGATGTGCACCGACCTCGGAAGCATCATGAAGATTGGCAAGGTCACCGCCGTCCCTACCGGCACCGGCTCGAAAGCGGCTATCAAGAAACCGGCCGTGATGGCATGAACAAAAACTACATGATGGTCGGAAAGTAGAAACGTGATAGTTTTAAGGGGAAAACGCCCCTTTTGTGCATTTGAACTGCACAAAAACTTCGCAACGCCTATAAACTTACTGAAAAATCAACGGAAATCGTGATGCAGAAAGCAGAAACACAGAGACTGGTAACGGCACTATTCAACAATGATGATGCCGAAATCAACCGAATCGTGAGCGCCAGGCTGGAAAGCCAGTTCAAGCGTCGCGTCGCGGAAACCAGCAAGGCTGTGTTCGAAAGCATGCTTTCCGACAAGGACCCGCAGTTTGGATAATTCAGGGAGCTGGCAAGATGGGTGCATTAACTAATAGCATGGGCATTTTTGAGACACCGGTGTTTGAGGGATCCACCTCCCATATCGGTGAGCGTATCGGCCTTGATGGCAAGCCCGTCAAGCGCCTTATCATCGAAGGTACCGCCATCGTGTGCGGTGTTGTTGGCATCAATGGTCGAGACTACCCGCTGGAAATCATCAACAGGGAAGTCGACAGGCTCAATCGCGACTATGTCGCCTATGGACGACTGGCTGCGGAGCTCAATCACCCGCGTCTCGACGAAAAGGGGCAGCCCCGTGACTATCCTATTTTCGAAATGAACTTGCAGAAGACCTGCGCAGTCATCGAGGACCTTCACATGGAAGGCGACAAGCTCAAATGCCGCATGGTTGTTGCAGAAGATACTGACGCCGGGCATGACCTTGCCGGTCTTATCAAGATTGGGTACCATCCTGGATATTCACTGCGTGGTGCCGGCGATACCGTCAAGAAAATTAACGCACTCACTCGCGAAGAATATGAACAGATTGCCGACAACTACACGATGATTACCGTTGACGTGGTCGGCAACCCGAGCTTTGGCCAGAGTGCAATTTTCACTGCAAGGCGTGAATCGGCCGAACAGCCGAAGCCGCTTAAAGTTCTTACTGAATCAATCAATTCGCTGCGCCGTGAAGTGGCATACAACAGGGCATTGATGTCCGCCGGTTACCGCAGCTACAACCGTGAATCGCTCGTTGGATACCTGAGCCAGGTGAGATAAGGGAAACTATGGTGCTGGAAAAAATATTGACAGAAGCCGAGATTGGCGCATTGCCGGATGGCGTGGCGGAAAAAATCGAGTCGGACTACCAGTCGAGGTTGGAGGCCGGTGTCAAGGCGGAGTCCAAGAAGACTGCCGAAAAGTTCGCCAAGTTGCTCGAATCAGTGAACAACAAGGTCGAAGACAAGATCAATGCAGCAGTTGAATCCTGCATGGCCAACATGCAGACCGACGCCATCAATACCAAGATGTACGCCGCATTGAAGGGCGTTGCAGCCATTCTCGAAAACTCGCTCGGTGTTGACGGGTTCGGTGACACGCAGACCGTAAAGGAACTGAAGAAGGAACTTGCCAAGGTCAACATGGAGTTAAAGGATAAGTACATCCAGCACGAGGAGCTGACTGACCGCTTGAACAAGGCCAACGCCGAAAAGAAGGTACTCAACCTGTGCCAGGGCCTTGATCCCAATACTGTAAGCGCTGTACTTGACCATTTCCGCGGGCATGATGAACGTGAAATCACCAAGGACTCAGTCACCTCGTTCATCAACGATCATCTTATCGACGACAAGAACGGTTTCGTTATCGATGTTGACCCGGATCCGTCTGACATCAACATGGACAAGATTCGAAATGCCATCAAGGATGCCGACGATGATTTCAAGCTGGATTTTAGCGGTGTAGCTGAACCTGTCGCCAACCAAGGCCAGCGTAATTTCGTTGAAGCCGTTGGACGCGGGTTGAAACCGCAGAAAATTGGTCTCCAGGGCACTACCGTGACATTGGAATCGATTCGCCAGGACGGCAACGAGTCGCCGGACGATGTCGCGTTGGCCATGAAGCAGATTGCCGCATACGATGATCTCGGAATCGGTGGCCGGTTTGGTTAATTTGTGACAAATTATGACAGAAAGCGGCGGTTTCCGCCGCTTTTCTTGTTTGCCAACAAAGAGATAGTTTTTCAGCGGATATGATGCCGTACAGGCGTACGGCTATAAACTGTCAACGAGGTTACTATGCGTTCTCAGAGAGATTACAAACAGCCCATGCAACAACCGGGTCTCGTGATGCCCGGCATGGCACCGGGTTCCATGCCCCCCGCACAGCCCGGTTTCCCGCAGCCACAGATGACCATGCCAGGTGGCAATTATGCTCCCAATCCATATCCATATCAACAGATGGGCCAGGCATTCGGTGGAGTCGGGTATGCACAAGGAAACTTCCCGCAGTACCAGCAGTCGGCCGGTGCGGGCGGATGGTCTTCTCCTGGGCACAGCGACCCTAACTCCATTTCCGACGTGATGAATGCTGACCAGGCCGATGCGGCCGTTGAGCATTACGACCAGCTCATCAACCAGATGAATGGCATCGATCCGGAACTTGCTGAAGTTCGGGCCGGGGGTTCCGTCGTTACAAAGAGTGTCGATGCGACATACCATGAACTGCTCCGCGTAATGAAGCTCCTTGAATTTCCAGAAGAATGGATTCCGCCGACCAGGGCGAAGTATGTCGAAGTTGTCCGTGCGGGAGGCAAGCCTATCGTGGACAAGCTGAAGAACTACACTGACCAAATCGCCAAGCTGAGGTAGTCCAATGTTCGGCCTTTCCCCACGCGTATTTACTGCCAGGCCCGATGAAGCAATAGGGGTCTTATACCCGCTTGATGAATCCGGTAATATCGACATAATATCGGCTGGAATTGACAGTGACGATCCGGCGGTATATGAAATCTTCGGTATTTCAATGATGCCTGGCTATTCGCCGGAAGGAGTGCCTTCATGGTATGTCGTGTGGAAAGGCGAGTCGTTTTCTGAAGGCGTGCGCCGATACGAGGTTCCCGTATATGTTGAATATGAGAACATCGGTACGGGCATCATGGAAAACTGGAAAGGATCCTTTGTAGTATATGCCAATGGCGAAACTGTTGCAAAGCCGGTTATCAAGTACATCGATAATATCGCAAGTAAGGTAGGTACTACGGAATACGTCACAATACATGGCCATGGCTTTAACGATGACCTGGATGTGTTTCTTGGCCGTCCTGACGGTTCATGTGTCAAGATTTCCGGCACTGACCTGTACCGTGAATATAATCCAAACGGATACGACACAATATCCTTCATCTTTGGAGATCCATTTGTATTGAGAGATACTACCTGCTCCGAAGTGTGCGGGACATATGACATCAATCTTGGATATGGAGAATGCGGTGCCAACAGCCTAGTTGCCGGTACAAATGATTATGACACGATATGGGACAATAACCTTTCGCTTATCAGATACAGGTTCGACAGTTCCAACAAGGAAGAGATGGAACACACCGCTGGAGGTCTAATGGCCACGGTGGACCCATCGTGTTTCTATGCATCGGAACTGTCCCTGGTAGTGGATGATTATGATTCTGCTTCCAAGGTTCCGCATGGGGGTGGTGTTAGTGGTAAACTGGGACAGTCGATCTATTTCAGAATTCATCCGGGAACCGACTGCACGAAAATCGGGTACTATCGCGTTAAGTTAAAGTATTCGGCTAACCTACCTATGCGTTACGGCGAAATGACCCTGAATGGCGTTCCGCTTAACGAGGGTGACTTGGTATGGCTAGACAAGCAGTTTGATGGCGGGGACGGGTTATGGATAGTGCAGACCGGTGAATGGATCGGGTTAAAAACATATATGGACGGCAAGGCTGATTTTGATGGCGGGGAACATCCATGTACTCGTCCAACACAGGAACCGCTACCGGTGGACGCCAATGTTATCGCGGATTTGGGTGTACATGTCATGGATAGAGTGTCCGTTACCTGCGATAGCGATGTACCGGAAGAACGTCGATATGGCGCCCAGCGTATATGTGGAAAAAGCGTCGTTCCCGGCGATACCGTTCTTTTGACAAACCAAAGTGACGGGACTAATGGAATATGGGAAGTTACCTGTGCAGAGTGGATACAACGTACTGACTATATACCGGCCCATGACGGATCGTCGATATCGGGCGACGACTTCGTGATAGTTCAGAATGACATAGACTTTTGCACCTGCGAACATGGCGGGAAGAACATATTCCACATATGGTATTATTACCTTAATGGCGCATGCTATCTTTCCAGGATTAGCCGTACCGTCAAAATTACCTGTGGAACCAAGGGTGCATTATTCCCATCCAACAAGGTGGATGTCACCGATTATTCGGTGACTGCTGGTGCAAATTCCGAACTGGTCAACGATTCCAGGCATACCGCCGGGGATCCGGTCCAGGAAACATGCACCCTTATAGTAGAAAATTATGACGCCGAGCATAGGGTAGGCATAGTGGACGGCAAGTATGGATGTGGCGAAGACGAACTTACCGCGCCGAACGGCATCCGGATATGCCGGTGTGAACACGTGTATAACATAGATGCGAACGAATCATTCTTTTCACGTGATCGCAATGGATTCAGCATCGTATTCTGGCAATACGACGACACGGATGAAAAGTGGCACTTATATGCATATATAGGGGCTGGCCGCTATGATACTGGAATGGATTATTACGTATATCATTTATGTACCAATGGCATTGCGGAAGAAGATGATGTCGACGAGAACCGTGATATCGTCCCGTTGGACTCCGATGGCCACCCCAGTATGGAACGCACCAGGGATGCCTGGTTTGTTCCACATGGTGGGCATCTGGCAACCGGGTTCGGCATGTTTGATGATACCTGGAACTTCAAGGTACAGAAATATGAACAAGATGGCTATGGCGAAACAATATATGACGCAAATGGGCTTCCTATCCCGGTAATCGACGAATATGCATATTCGCATGAGCTGAACGCAGAAACGTTGTATTCGATGTGGTCAATCAGGTGCACCACGACATTCTGCGGGATCAGGCTATATAAGGATACATCAATTCTCAGGAAAACATGTAAAGACATGACCGACGCGGAAACAATGAGCTCGGTCATGCAGGATGTTATGGCTACACCTGATACCTGGGGATTCAAGCTATACAATGATGTAATCAGCAAGGCACGCTTATGTGCAATATGGAATAGTTTTTCCTAGGGAAAACTAAGGAAATATATATATGAGTCAGGATAACAAGGTTACCCGCTATTCATCAAAAGTAAAGGCCAGCATGACCAATAAGATGCGGCCGGAGTTCGATGCCAACGGGGACCAGACCGAAGTATCGATGCTGTACGGTACCATAGACAAGGACTATCTTACCCGTCTACTGGTTGAGCATCGTGAAAAGATGCTCCCGTACATGGCACTGTGCAAGGAAGTAGGCAAGGAACGGGCAAAGGATATCCCTCGCCCCGAAATGGACAGGAGACTTGCCAGGATTATCCAGATTATCATCGAGAAGACGCTGGGTGCTGCCAGGTTCTCCGGATATACGCCGGAATGGAAGGAGGAGTTCAGGGCGCATGCTTTACTGCTGACTTTGCAGTATGTCCATAATTACAATCCGGCCAAGACGGAAACGTCCAAGAGCAACGATCCGTATAATTATATTCGCAGGTGCGTCAAGTGCGCATTCTTCCAGAAGTGGGAACAGTTGAACAAGCGCAGCGAGGTGGTACAGTTTGTTCCTCTCGACGAGGGAATCTTGCACTCATGCATAGCATTTGACCAATATGCCGGCATGGTCAAGCGGGAAAAGCAGCGTCGCCACTGGGGCGCGTCCGCGAATGCCGGTCTTACTTGTTCAACGATTGACGAGGCTGTCGAGAAGGTTGAACGCCTGGACAAGGATGTGGAAGACGACAATGTCCTCCCTAGCGACATGGAAAATCAATGATTCGCCATGTAGGAAGCACGTGCTTCCTATAAACTTATGGCGTCATAGGATATTGTAGGTGACCAAATGGGAATCAGAGTAAATAACGGCGACGCGGTGGGCATGATTGGGAATAACTTCGACACCCACCCGGATTACCGCCATGACCTTTTCTTGCAGGTGCAGCAGCTTGCACGTGGCGTTGGTGATATCAGTAGTGGAAAGGCGGATGACTTCCTTGAACGGGCTTACGAGCAGAACTGGTGGCACACCGAGGACCGTCTTGCGCAGGTGCAGGACAAGTTCAAGGAAGATGACATGATTAACAATACTCCGGGGCGCGGGCAGAAGAACTATCGCCGCATGGAGTATGATATAATCAAGAACCCGAATGGAAAGGGGGCTGAACCCGATCGCCAGGCCGCCGAGGAAAAGGGTCTCCTTTCCAAGGAAGAACTTCTTGAACGCATCAAGTCAAAGAAATGGACAATCTGTACCACGGCGAGCGCAGTGAGCAGCACTCCAATTACGCAGAAGGACTACGCCGGGCAGATCAAGCTCAGATAGCCTTTGATTTCAAATTGAAACAGAATTCATAAAAGTGCCGATTTTTCATTAAAATTGGCCCTTTTTTAACTTTGGCACGGATTTTGCAATAGTTTTCATGGAAACAAAAACAAAGGAGATTTCCAACTATGTATAGCACATTTCCATTTTATGGCCTCACATTTACCGACAACATCAGTGATGTAGTGAACGAGCTTGCATCCCGTGCAAAGACCGGCAACAGCGATATCACCTGTTACAAGACGGAGAAAGACGGTGCAGTGACTTACCAGTTCGACCTGCCGGGTTGCGAAAAGGATGCAATCCAGATCGACTTCACGGAGGGCGGCAAGGGACTTGAAGTTAAGGCGACCCGTAAAATCGGCGACACTGAAATTAAGCTTTCCACCATGGTGTTTGTATCCGGCAAGCTTGATATCAACGGTGACATCAAGTGCAGTTTCACCAACGGCGTACTGTCGGTAACCATTCCTCCACGGAAGGAACTCCAACCCCGAAAACTGTCAATTGAATAGTCTCGACAAAAAGAAGGCCGCTCATTTGGCGGCCTTTTTTGTCTTAAGAATTTGAATATTTGTCTAGTTTCTGTTTCAGGCGGGCTTTCAGCGGTGCCCGGTCAACCTGTTCAATCGCTTCCCGGAGCGCCTTGACGAAGTCCGGTTTGGGGGTATCTCCGCGAGCTTCTTCCAAAATCTGCATAGGGGTCTTTTCATCAGATTCTTGCTTAGGTTCGTTCTTTGGTGTATCTGCCATACGTTCTTCTTTCATATCTTCTTCAAGGCCGTACTTGCAGTGCCCGTTGCAGTCGGGATCGCCGCACGGGCAGTCCCCGGTGGATTCGATAATCACCGTTTTCATGCCATTGACGACACTTTCCAGCACGGCAGTGTCTTTGATGCTGTCCCTCGCTTCCTTAAAATATCTATCTAGTTCCTGTTTCATCGGAGATACCTCAATTATCAGTTTATAGCAAAATGAAAATCGGACGGCTTCCATTTTGCTATAAACTGTTAAGGCAATGACGCCGTTCTACTATGTAAGAGAAATTGAGAAGCTGCTTGTCGCCATCTACGACATGTTCGACAACCTGCGCGTGAACAAGTACACCGACATGAACCGTACCGAATATGCGGACACGGTCAGGGTGAAGCTGGTGACGCACTATTCGGACGACTTCGCCAACTGGCTCAGTTCCACCATGAGCAAGCAGCAGCTGCAGGTACTGCCGGTTGCCGGGTTGCGCTTTGTTGGCACTTCGAAGGACGATGCCAACCTAGTGCAGCCTACATACGGAAGGGAAATCTATTCCCGCCGGAACGGATTCTGGATTAGAGACATCCAGCCGAAACCAACTATATTCAGATACGAACTAACCGTATTGTCCAACAACTTCTCCGACTTTGCACAGTTGAAGGAGAATATCGAGCCGTACTTCAATGACTACAGGACAGTGCGTCTTAAGGAATTCGACTTTGCACCCGAGATTGAACAGCCTGTACCCGTGTTCCTTGCCAACGTAAGCGATGCACTTGAAGACGAAACCGACAACACGGGTTCAAATTTTCAGCAGTACAAGACAACCTACACGCTGGAAGCACACGGCCTGATGCACAAGCCATACGCGCTTCCGGCGGAAATCCGATATGCCGAGATGAATTTCATCGTGAACAAGCAGTACAACGATGTGGAGCAGATACTGGTGTACCCGGACGAAATCGCGAAACAGAAGCGTCGTGCATGGGAAACCGTGGAACCTTCCATAAGGGAAGGCTATTCCCTGCTGAAGACATTCGCCAAGACACTCGTGCGCCGTGGCGAGATTGATGGCGAGGAATACTGGGCCGACGAGACCATCAGATATGCGATGCTTACGTACAATGAGATAACGGGAACCGACTCAAGGGGAACGCCGGTAGGTAGCAACCCTGTATTGAAGGGGTACCAGAAGGATGCCGACGGCAACTATGTCCTCGATGCAGACGGGGATCGCATTCCCATCTATGACTGGGAGCAGGTCATCGTCGATGATATTGAACGACCGGCAGAAGTACCGTCGTTCGATCTCATTCACCTTACTTTTGACGAAGATAGCGCGGTGGCGACCGACATGAGTGGCCTTGGCCGAGACTTCATCGCCGTAAACGACGACACGCGCAAGTTCATTCCAGGGCTTCCGCCGGGAAACGGTACCAATACTGACGGGGGTTATGTCTACGACACGCCGGAGTCCGATGACAGGCGGGCATATTGGAGCCAGATCCTCAACTGGTTCGGTGACAACAAGGAAGGGACTGTCGAGAGCCCATATACATTCAAGGCCACGTTGCAGTTCCATGAGAGCGTACCGGGCGACACCCTGTTCCAGTACCTGTACAACCCGGAAGACGTGACCCTCGAAGACGGTACCGTGATTCCGGCCGAGAGCGTGTGGTTCGACTGGGGCGTGATGGACAGCAAGCTGTACTTCACCTACCACACTACGACCCAGAACAGGACATTCGAGACGGAGACTTTCGAGTTCGACAACCAGATGATATATTCGTTCTACTTCGTCCTCTACGACCACGGTACGAAGGGCATCTTCGGCGTAAAGACAAATCTAAATGACACTATGGTGGCGTTGAAGACCATGGAGGCGGAGTAATGACGGTTGCCGAGATAATCGCTGAACAAAGGCGCAAGTGCGAGGCCGACAAGGCCGCCCGTCGCGGACCCCCGTCCAATACTAACAGGCCGCCTCCACCACCGCCGAGGAGGATGACTCCGGCGGATATCGAACGTGCCTATGTCGAGGACCGTACTTATGACGGCAAGGCCCCAAATGGCGGGATGATGCAGATCATGCGCAAGGAGAATGCGGGAGAATATGTGGGTCGCGACGGTACGAGGACGTTCTGTCCGTGGCGATATGTGTCCATGCAAGACATTGAACTCCCGGATAGCGGCAACCCGTACCGCAAGAAGGAAGATGAAGCCCACGCCAAGAAGAATTATGACCCGTGGGGGCGTCCGTCCGGATATGTCGGTTCCGCCGCAGGGTCCGGGGGAACAACGGCAGAATATGATCCGTGGGCAAGCCACGACTCGGGGGTGCAGATACCCTCATCCCAATCCCCCCAACAGGATGCATCGTGGGACGACTGGCTTGCGCCTGCCGCCTCGCCGGGTTCCCCGGTACCGTCGGCACAGGATGATAACTGGCTTGTACAGCAGCAGGCGCCGGCAGGTGCAGGACCAATGCCGAATGGTGCCGACATTAACAGCGGGGCACTGGGCCTCATGCGCCAGATGCGACAATAGAAATAGTTTTAAGCAAAAAAAGGAAACCTGAACCATGACTATCCAAGAAATTCTTGCCGCCCAGAAAAAAGCCAGTGACGCCTCTCGTAAAGCAAGGCCAGCGCCGGTACCGACGCCCGCTGCACGCAGCACCGTATCCGAGGTACTGGCCGCACAGCGCATGGCGGCATCCAGGCACAAGCCTGCTGCGCCGGTATCAAATCCGGGACAACCTAATCATACGGTCGCTGAAATCATCGAGCGTCAACGCGCAACGGCCGCTGCGCAACAGGCTGAACGAAATGCAAGAGGTATTGCAAACGAGAATTCGGCCGTCATTAGTGAATTGAAGTCCAGATATCAGGCCTTCCTGAATGAACTTGAGGCTGAACTTGGTGACGAACAGCTTGTATTTGTGCCGAATGTTCCAGACAATGCCGAACCCGTCATGGTGCCTGCTGCGGAAAATCCAGCAATCAATGGAATCAGCGTCGGTTCCGAGTCCGGTGAGTCGGTCGCGATCGTCATGAAGCCGGCCACCAAGAAGCGCGGCTCCAAGAAGAAAAGGGAAGCTGTCGTGGAGGCAGTGCCGGCCACCGCAGCCGAATCCGGACACGAGGAAATAGGTACCGTACCTGAAGAAACGGCTGTAATCGAAGGCGAGGACTAGGAACATGTGGACAGCGCTCTTCATTATCGCTGTCCTGGTCGTCGGCTACAAGTTGTTTGATGCTGATGATTGGTACGGATGACTATGAATCATGCTTAATCCCCACCTACTAAACATGTACGTGGGGATTTCATTTTTCTATAAACTGCGAAAGTACAAAAAGAGGGTTTAAATATGGACTCAATGCGTAACAAGATTCTTACCGAAGCCGCCACACAGATTACCGGCGATCCGATGGTTGCCAAGCGCGTGGCGCTCATGGTGGCCAGGATGGAAGCCGCTGACGCAAAGGGTGACTCCTATTCCACGGTCAGAGAACTTGCCAACTGGCTGCTCGATGAATCCAATGGACTGAATCACATGCACTGGGGTGTAGACAAGATGTCTAAGCACACTCTTCTCCAGGAAGCCTATGACCTCTGTCGCGATACAGGCGATGCTCTGGCCGAAACCTATGTTTCGCTTACTGGAAAACCGGCATCCGATGACAAGACCGATGATGACTCCGTCCTCGGGAAGCTAGAAAATCTCCAGACCCGCATGGCGGAAGCCTGTGCCAAGAACGACAAGTTCCCGGAAGGCTTGAAGAACATTTTCGCCGATTTCGACGAAAAGATTACGGCAATTCTCTACAAATACCGCCAGTTTAACGGCTAGCCATTGGCAATGTAACATTTTCGTACTATATTTCCTTCTGAGGGAATCTATGGAAATGCGAGACATCATGACCGCGCAGCGCGAGGAAATGCTCCGGCACAAGTGGATTGAGTCGGAAAAGGCCGGCCATGATCTCGGTGATGCGGTAATCATGGAGCTGCCGGAAGGCGGCAAAGCCGTATATTTCGGGATTTTCCTTGATGATGAATCTCGGGAACGGCTGATTGAACGATTAAGGGGGGCAGTCCCCAGTTCATGGGAGTTTAAGTGCGAACGATGTACATTGGCATTCGGAGATCCTTATTATTTTCCTAGGGTAAAGGAATATATTGCGGCAAATCTCGGCAAGCGTGTAGAACTGTATGTAACCTCGATCGGCGTTGCCGTGGATGTAATCGCAGTCGGGGTAGAGGGAAGCTTCGTCTCGGCGATTGAGCGCCCCCATATCCCGGTGGCTGTACCACAGGGCGGACATTCAAAAAATTCCAACTATATCACTACATGGGAACATTATGTGCCCGACATGCCACCGCTTACTGGAATAGTGGACACGTTCCCTCGACTATATCCATGAAGCTTGAAATTAAAAAATATACATTTTCCGGTTGCCTCGATGCGGCACATGAAGCAGCATTTCCACTAGTTGCTGTCATGAGCAAGAAGAACGACTACTGCGACAAGGACGTGGTTTCCCTGGAAATTTGCGGAAAGCCGGTCGCCATGGCAATAGTGGATGCCGACGGATATCCGCTGAATGCGAAACTATGCGCATTCGAGGTGAGGCATGGTTACAGGCATCGCGGATTCGGCAAGCGACTCCTGATGCACATTGTTTCCGAGTACGAGGACCTGCGTGCTGTCGTACTGCGGGAAGCGGTCGGTTTCTATAGAAAGTGCTTCTTCATGGTCATCGAGGACAACGGTGGACCGGTCGTGACCGTAGAAACCATTGCCTAGCGAGTGCTCGCGACATTGTATGGAGGAGGGGACGGATATTTCCGTTCCATTTCCTTTTTAGTCAGGTACATCAGCTTCTCGAAGTCGGACATATTGTTGAACTTGATGATTTCCTTTTCGAGAAGGGGATTGAACTTCCTGATGTGCTGCCACTGCTGCTCGTCGCGCATGGCCTTTGCTGGATTTCCCTGTGCGATGATTGGCTGGACGAAGCATCCGGTCGGGTGCTTAGGACGGGCCTCGGTTTCCACAGTGGCATCGTTGTAGCTGGGATCGACGCATAG
>Ga0310786_10008058_pt1 | contig 13609 bp, 8 predicted proteins | sample AusTroGonzalo_MG_FD_203881 | JGI IMG/M metagenome (GOLD analysis project Ga0310786, IMG submission 203881) | Bovine rumen microbial communities from tropical cattle in Woodstock, Queensland, Australia - Gonzalo_03 (v2) (version 2) | ecosystem: Host-associated > Mammals > Digestive system >... | reverse complement strand
GGTCCTGTCGCGCCCAACTCCAGTTATAAGGCCACAGGTGGATATTACAGTAGTCGATATTCTTGTCAGCACAGATACGCTCATAACAGTCCCAGTCGTTCTCGCAGCCCCAGGAGCCCTCGCTGCCAACAGATATCAAGTGGTTACCATCAAGGCTACGGATGAGTGCCGAGGCCTCAGCGAGCCATTTCTCGAAGGCGGGCAGCGCCTCCTTGGCAAAGGCCCGGGGCTCATTCCCTATCTGCCACGACATGATGGCAGGGTCGTCCGAATATTTCACACCCGTATAGCGGTTGGTACGCGTGAGGATAAAGCGCACATAATCATAGAACAGTTCGTGGGCTTTCTGGTTCGAAGCATACTGCGCCACGAAATTCATGTAGGCAGGATAGCCGTCCTCATTGGGACGTGGCGCCTTACCCGCACCTGCATGCTCCAGATAGAAGCCATAGCCCCCACTCCATTCCCACGAGTTGTTCAGATAGAGCACAGCCACCATCTCTCGCTTACCCATCTCCATCAACAGATAGTCGAGTCCCGCCAGAATTGTATCGTTATAAACCCCAGGCTGAATCTGCAATGTCGGCTCCACCTTGGTGGTCACACCGCGTTCCCCATCACTGCCTACGAGAATGCGCAAATTGTCAATGCCCATCTCTTTCATCAGGTCCAGTTCACGAGCCAAACGCTCGCGATTACCCCCTTGTCCTTCCGAGCCTAATATCGCACCATACCAGAAATTGGTACCTACGAAATAATAAGGTTTCCCGTCACGTTCAAAATGCCCATCCTTAACGGTGACAAACGGATTGGTCTGAGCACAGGCACAGAGACAAATAGCCGCAAAAACAAGAAAGAAAAGATGTTTTAGTTTCATATTGCATTGAATTGGTGATACTTAATCAAGCCCTCGATAGGCGACTTCAGGATTTTCCCTACACAGAACCCCTCTGCTTTGGCAGCTTCTGCCAGCTGGTCCTGGAAGTGCCAGGCGATACTGCCAACAAAGGAAACCGGCATCTCCGGATGACCATAGGGACGGATATTATAGCGGAAGAAATCGCGGAAATTGTCAATGACCAACCGACTGACGGCATCGTCTGACAGATGGCGATGGATGAAAGGTGCGAACGAGGCTAAGAAGCGATTGGGCATGGGTTCACGATAGACATGCTGTATGACAGCCGACATCGTCAGGTTGTATTCTTGCTCAAACTCAGAGCGTATTTTTTCCGACAATACACCTTTATAGAGTTCATGCAGGAAATGCTTTCCGAGCACTCCTCCACTCCCCTCATCACCGAGGATATAGCCCAAGGCAGGGGTATTCTGAACAATGGTCTTACCATCATAAAGGCAAGAATTAGCTCCCGTTCCTAAAATACTGGCAATACCATAGTTATGACCACAAAGCGCACGTGCCGCTCCCAACAGATCACTCTGTGCTTCCACCTGTTTCGCCTGTGGGAAAGCCTCCTGCAAGAGTGCCACCATGACAGGCACTTGTTCCGGACGGACACCACTACCATAAAAACAGACACAAGAAACACTCTCAGGCTCCAGCTGCAGGAGCAATTCCTGACGCATGATCTCAGCGATGACACTTCGCTCCTGATGAAAAGGATTGATGCCTTGCGTATGGAAATACTCCATAGAGCCGGAAGCCGACTGCAAGGCCCAGTCGGTCTTCGTACTACCACTATCTGCTATCAGAATCATGCTGCAAAAGTACAAAAAAAAGTGAAAAAAGAAAAGGGAAAAGTAAAAAAAATGCAGTCGCACGTAAAAATTATGAACTATGGACTATGAACTATGAACTATTTTTTGTACCTTTGTCCGCTAAATTAGCAAGATATGAAAAGAATACTCATCATATTCGCCCTTATCATGGGCATGGTCAGTGAGGTTAGTGCCGTGCTGAAGGAGAAAAACCTCGACTCGACACTGGTCATCCTACGTGCAGAACTGACCAAACACTATCAGGAACTGAACGACCAGCGCATTGAACAGCGTAAACAGAGCATGGAGGTGTTTGCGAATCTGAGAGAGACGATGAAACAGTCGAATCAGAATGCCCTGATGCTCTACTCCCAGCAACAGGAATACCTGTTCGACCTGACCTATGCCTGTCATCAGGCCACGGAACAATACCAGCGTTTCCAGCGCCAGCAGCTTCCCTTCCGTGAGTTCATCAGCAATACCAGTGGTGAGATTGCCCGTTACGACAGCCTCATCAACAGTCTGCTGGTCATGCCCACGAATATCATGAGTGAACGTGCAAAGACCGACCGTAGTGTCTGTCTGACGCTGGCCACAGTCATCAAGCGTAACCTTGAGGAAGACTCCCAGCAGATGGAAGACTACATCAAATACTACAATCTGACTGAGCAGCGTTTGAAGCACATGAACGACTATGCCCAGAAGCGCTACTACGATATTCAGACAAGCATCTTCGTGAATGGCGGTGACACTTATCTGCAGATTCTGCGCAAAATCGGTGAGAAATGGCAGGATATGAAGGATATCGTATCCCGGAAATACACCACCGACGAGACCACCAAGCACTCCGACTGGAATATGTACTGGATCTTCGGTATCTTTGTCGCCATCGCCTTCTATGCCCTTCTCGCCATCGGCATCAACCTGCTCGTCTTCAAGTTCATGCCCCGTAGGTTTCATACCAGGGAGTTCCTCAAGAAGCGTTCTTCCATCATGTGGGCCACCACCACCATCACCTTGGCGATCTTGATGGGACTCATCCAGTATAACAGCCATCAGAACTTCGTCATCATGGCCTCGGGCCTGTTAGTGGAGTACCTCTGGCTGTTGGCGGTCATCCTGATATCACTGTTACTTCGTGTCAATGCCAGCCAGATCAAGAACGCCTTCAAGATCTATGCGCCCCTGCTGTTGATAGGCTTTGTGGTCATCAGCTTCCGCATCATCCTCATCCCCAGCGAACTGGTCAGCCTCATCTTCCCCCCGGTACTGATCGTCTGTCTGCTGTGGCAATGGTTGTGCATCCGTCGCTACAACAAGAACATCCCTCGCTCCGACATGTTCTATACATATGTGTCGATGATGGTGTTCATCGCCTCCGCCTGTTGTTCCTGGGCCGGCTATACCCTGTTGGCCGTACAACTGCTCATCTGGTGGATCATGCAGCTCACCTGTATCCTGACCATCACCTGCATCTCGCAATATCTGAAGATGTACGAGGAGAAGCACCAGTTCTCTACGAAACCGGTGACGCAGACCTGGCTTTACACCTTTACCCATCAGGTGGTCCTGCCAGTGCTCATCGTCTGTTCTGTGATGCTCAGTATCTACTGGGCAGCGGATGTGTTCAACCTCAGCGACATGTGCTGGGACATCTTCAACCACAAGTTCATCGACCAGAAGAACCTTCAGGTAAGTGTCGTTAAACTGGCTGTTGTGATAAGCACATGGTTCCTGTTCTCCTGGCTCTCCAAGACCATCCTCAGTCTGATGCGACTGCATTTCGAGACCAAGGATCCCACGACGGCAGAGAGTCGTTCTGTGATGGGTAAGAATGTCATCCAGCTCATCATCTGGGGCATCTGGCTGCTGTCGGTCCTCGCCTATCTGAATATCAGTGTGGAATGGCTGTTGGCCATCTCCGGCGGTCTGTCTACAGGTATCGGTTTTGCGTCGAAGGACATCATCGAGAACATCTACTATGGTGCCTCGCTCATGGCAGGACGTCTCAAGGCAGGCGACTGGATAGAGATAGAGGGTACCATGGGTAAGGTGACGAGCATCAGCTACACCTCCACCATCATCGAATCGCTCTATGGCGAGGTCATCACCTTCCAGAATGCCCAGTTGTTTACGAAGAACTACAAGAACCTCACTCGCAATCACGGCTATGTCCTGGCCGTCGTTCCCTTCGGTGTGGCTTATGGCTCGAACCTCAAACAAGTAGCCATGCTTGTCGAGGCAGCCATCAACAACCTGCATCACAAGTGGATAGACCCTGAGAAGCCGGTGAAGAGTGTCGTCTCTGAGATGGGCGATTCCAGCATCAACTTCAATTTGTTTGTCTGGGCTGACGCACCTAAGAAGTCGTATGTGGTCAGCGATGTGCTGAAATGTGTCTACGACACCCTCAACGACCATGGCATTCAGATTCCGTTCCCACAAAGAGATGTACACTTGATTAGTGAATAGTGAAAAATCCTGCCAAACATTTGGCGGATTAAGATAAAATGCGTATTTTTGCAGAGCAAATATGAGTCAGCAAGCAATATTTATTGCAGGTCCCTGCGTGATAGAATCAGCTGAACTGCTGGATACTGTTGCGCACAAGTTGGTGGAAATCAACGGGAAACATGGGACAGACATCATCTTTAAAGCGTCGTTCGACAAGGCCAATCGCACGTCAATACGCTCTTTCCGTGGTCCTGGATTGGACCGCGGCTTACAGTTATTATCAGACATCAAAACACGTTTTGGTCTCCGTCTTTTGACGGACATCCATGAATCCTGGCAGGCGAAACCTGTTGGAGAGGTCTGCGACGTGATACAAATCCCCGCCTTCCTCTGTCGTCAGACAGACCTGTTAGTTGCTGCGGCACAGACAGGACGGACGGTGAATATCAAGAAAGCCCAGTTCCTGAGTGGTCGCGACATGCGCTATCCTGTTGAGAAGGCGCGTGATGCCGGTGCGAAGGATGTCTGGCTCACTGAGCGTGGCAACATGATGGGCTACAACAACCTCGTGGTGGATTTCCGCAATATCCCCGACATGCTCGACATCGTGCCCACGGTGATTATGGACTGTACCCACAGTGTCCAGCGTCCTGGTGGCAGCGACGGCACGACAGGTGGTGACCGACGGTTTGTGCCTCAGATGGCCTTAGCTGCCAAGGCCTTTGGTGCCACCGGCTATTTCTTTGAGGTCCACCCCACCCCCGACCAAGGGCTGAGTGATGCCGCCAATATGCTCGAACTGGATAAACTGGAACGTGTCATAGAAGAATTGATCAAATGATGAAAGAGGCAAGAGAATCCGCCATACAATGCATAAGAGATGAGGCACAGGCCGTTCTGGGACTGATACCTCAGTTAGACGCGTCCTTCGACAAGGCCGTCGACCTCATGTATCATTGCAAGGGAAAGATCATTGTCACCGGTGTTGGCAAAAGCGGTCATATCGGTGCAAAGATCGCAGCCACCCTGTCCAGCACAGGCACCCCCTCGTTCTTCATCAATCCTCTCGACGTGTTCCACGGCGACCTTGGTGTGATGGCTCATGAGGATGTGGTGCTGGCCATCAGCAACTCCGGACAGACCGACGAGCTGTTACGTTTCATCCCGATGGTGCTGCACATGGAGATACCCATTATCGGCATGAGTGGCAATCCCTCCTCCCTGCTCGCCAAATACTCCACCTGTCATCTGAATGTGAGTGTTGAGAAAGAGGCCTGTCCTCTGAATCTCGCCCCCACCAGTTCCACGATGGCCCAGTTGGCGATGGGTGATGCCCTGGCAGTGGCACTCATCGAGAAGCGCAACTTCCAGCCGCGCGACTTTGCACAGTTCCATCCTGGCGGTGAACTGGGTAAGCGTCTGCTGACGACGGCACAGGATGTGATGCGCAGCGACGACCTGCCAGTCCTGCCTCCTGAGATGCACCTCGGCGAAGCCATCATCTTGGTGAGCAAAGGCAAGTTAGGCCTTGGTGTGGCAGAGGTAGAAGGAAAGATTGTCGGTCTGATTACCGATGGTGACATCCGTCGTGCCATGGAGAAATGGCAGGCCCAGTTCTTCGATCGTACGGTGAGTGACATCATGACGCGTACTCCGAAGACCGTCCGACCAGAGACTAAGATCTCTGAGATTCAACAGATTATGAATAGATATAAGATACATTCCGTATTGGTCACCGACGATAAGCAGCATCTGCTGGGTGTTGTCGACCATTATTCATGCATGGTATAATTATGAAGACTATAAAGAAACTGATCATCGTGTTGCTGCTTGCGCTGCCAATGGCAGTGGTGGCAGACTATCTGTTTAAGACACTGGATGCGCGTAACGGTCTGACCAGCAGTCAGATCAACTGCATCATGAAGGACTCTCGCGGTTATGTGTGGTTCGGCACACCCGCAGGCCTCTACCGTTTCGACGGCTATGTCTTCAAGAACTTCCAGAGTGACTCACAGGATGGTTCCTCTCTGCCCAACAGTTACATCAACTCTGTGCAGGAGACCCTCGACGGCAATCTGCTGGTCGAGACAGCCGCCGGCTATTGTGTCTATCATCCCCAGACAGAGAGTTTTGAGCGCGACATGAAGCAGGTCTTTGCCCGCATGGGTATTGAGACTATCCCCAGCATTGTCTATGTCGACCGTCACAAGAACCTGTGGGGTGCCATTCCCAACAAGGGTGTGGTATGCTACAACATGCAGCAGCAGTTGCTTTATGAGTTCGGCTATACCGACGATGCGCATGGTGTGCCGCAAGGTGTCATCTGCTCCATCAGCGAGTGTAAGGATGGTGCGCTGATTGTTTACGACGACGGACGTATCGTCTGCTGTGATGTCATGCACCAGCAACACACGGTATGGGGCACCAATGAGATTGCCAACCGCAAACTGCGCCGTTCGAAGACCCTTCGTGCTTTTGCTGATCAGATGGACAACATCTGGCTCTATGGTCAGGGTACGCTCTTCAGATATAACAAGAGTGCCGACACCTGGGATACCTCCATCAGTGAGAAGCTGGGTCTGACGAGCGTAGGTGTCGACCGTAACATCAATGGCATGGCAGGCGACCGCAGTGGCAATATCTGGATTGGTTCCGACCAGATGGGTCTGCTGCGCTATGACGTCAATACCCATGAGGTAGAACCTGTACAGCCCATCAACATGAACGACCGTCTGATACGTCATGAGACCATCAGCATCCAGAGTCTCTATGTCGATGATACAGACCTGCTCTGGGTTGGTACGGAGAAGTCGGGTATTGCCTATTCCGGTCAGTACATCTACCGTTTTGCCTCTCTTCTCAATGGTGATGTCACTGCCATTGCCCAGGCTGACAGCGGTAAGATCTGGTATGGTACCAGCGACAACGGTGTCATCGGCTATGAGGGTCCCCTCGCCAGTAAGAAGGTGTCAGCCTTGGCCTTCACCCCCGACGGCAGTCTCTGGGTAGGTTCCAAGCGCAATGGTCTCACACGCATCAAGAATGGCAGTGCCACCATCTACTCATTAGCAAAGGACAGTATGAAGACGCTGATCGACGATCATGTCAATGCACTTTGTACCGATAAGGTCGGTAACCTGTGGATTGCCACCAATGGCGGACTGCAGGTGTACAATCCCAGAATGAACTCCTTCTCCTCCTATACCCGTGAGAATGGCAAACTGAACACCAACAATGTCACTTGTCTCACCTATAATAAGGAAAGTAAGAAGAACAACCTCTATATCGGCACCTCTGAAGGTCTGGTTGTGCTGAACCTGTCGAACACTGAGAAGCGTGTGCTCACAGGCAATGTGGCCCATACGAAACAGTTCACCAACAACTACATTACCCAGATCTACAAGGATTCCCGTGGTCTGATATGGGTAGGAACGCGTGAAGGCCTGAACGTGTTGAATTCCAACAACGACCTGAACAACGACAACCTCGACTATATCACCGAGAAGCAAGGTCTCTCCAATAATAACATCTGTGGTATTGCCGAGGATATGAAGCATAACATGTGGATTACCACCAGCAGTGGTGTCACCCGTATTGTGGTGAACCGCAGCCATGAGGATGGCACCTTTATCTATGGTCTGTATAACTACACGACAGCCGACGGACTGCAGAGCAACGAGTTTAACCCCGGTGCCATTATCACCCGTCACGACGGTAATGTGGTGTTCGGTGGTCTTTTCGGTGTGAACTGGATGCGCCAGAATGGTAGTACTGACACAGATGCTCTGCCCAGAGTGATGCTCACCCAGTTGTTCTTAGGCGAGGAGGAAGTCTTCACCGGCCATGAATACGAGGGTAAGGTCCTGCTGACACAGGCCCTCAATGAGACTACGAAACTGGATCTGAACCACAACCAGAATACGTTCACCATCAAGTTTGCTGCCGGAAACTACAACCAGAGCGAACGTCTGATGTTCATGTACTGGATGGAAGGTCTCGATGATGACTGGAAGAACGGAAATGCCCTTTTGCATGGTGTAACCTTCCACGAACTTCCCAGCGGTAAATATACGCTCCATGTCAAGGCCGTCAGCACCGATGGTGCAGTGAGTAATCAGGAGCGTACACTTTCCATCACTGTTGCCAGACACTGGCTGCTCTCCTGGTGGATGCTCCTTGCCTATGCCATCATCGTTCTGTTAGCCATCTATTTCTGGCATGTCGGTCTGAAACAGGTCAAGGCCATCCGCGACCGTAAGCGTGCTGTTATCGACGAGCTGAAGCTCCAGCGCGAGGCTATCAAGGCCGCCAGCGACGACCTTCGCCAGCCGATGGCACGTATGACGTCTATCATCGGCAATCTCTCTGAGAAGGAGAAAGACCTCGAAGAGCGCGAGCAGCTCAATGCCCTCCACTCTCAGATGCTCCAGATCATCACCCGTGTGAGTGACATGCAGACCGAGTTAGAGCATCCTGAGGAGAAAGCGAAGTTTGCTGTTCACGACCGTCTGGAACTCAATGCGAAGGGTGAGATTGTCTTGCCTGATGTGCCCAGTGAGACGCTGACCTCCGAGCACACCCGGTCGAGGGCTGCCAGGGATACGCCTACCATGAAGTTCTCTGTCTTCATGATCGACGACAACGAAGACTTCATCAAGTTTGCCATGGCACGTCTGAAGTACGTCTACAACTTCCATGCTTACAACGATATCATCAAGGCAGCCACCGACATTGATGAGCTGCATCCCGACCTGGTTATCTGTAAGCAGAACATGCAGGGTCTGACGGGTAGTGAGTTGTGTAACCAGCTGAAGATGGGTCCCACCTCTCAGAAAGTGAAGTTCGTGCTGCTCACCGACAAGCCCCTCACCCCGATTGACATGCGCAATCAGAACATCACCCTCTCTGCCGACGACTATCTGGCAAAGCCCTTCAATCTGCAGGAGGCTGTCATGCGTTTCAACAAGGTGCTCGGCCTTGGTCCTATCGAGATCGACAACGACCTGATAGAAGGTGCAGAGACGCGTATGTTGGAGAACCAGAATTCCAGTATGACCACAGCCACAGAGTCCTACGACGACACAGATGCTGCCACAGCATTGGCTCAGGGCAACGGAGAGACCAATGAGGACGATCCCATCAACCTCGTTGATACGAAGATTGTGAAGCCCAATGTCGTGAATGCCCCTGCTATGACTATGACCAATACGCAGATTCCTGCCGATGAAGAGCCCACCTTGTCCGACTACTCCATGCTCGACATGATGGACCAGCAGCTGATGAAGAACATCGAACAGTATGTGATGCAGAACATGAGCCGTGGTCAAATCAGTCTTGAGGAGATGGCCTCAGCGATGGGCATGGGTCGCGTACCGTTCTTCCATCGCATCCGCAACCTGACAGGCAAGACCCCTGCTGAGTTGATTCGTGACCTTCGTCTGAAGCATGCCTGCATTCTGTTGAAGCGCACCAATATCAACATGAGTGAGCTGGCGACGAACATCGGTTTCATGACTGCCGAGAACTTCATCACCATCTTCCGTGAGAAGTTTGGTATGACGCCGCTCGAATACAGACTGAAACATAGGAAATGATGAGAATTCTCTTCCTTCTTACATCTTCCCTCTTCCTTCTTCCCTCTTCCGCGCAGACGAGCGATTCGCTCATCGTGCATCAGATGGAGGCCGAGGGTGTTATTTTCTCCCAGGGCAATTCCGTCAAGCTGCTGATGTCAGGCAGGGATAAGTTCGCAGACATGTTCGACGCCATCCGTCAGGCCAAGAGCAGTGTCCACTTGGAATACTTCAATTTCCGCAACGACTCCATCGCCTCTCTGCTCTTCGACATCCTACGTGAGAAGCGGAAGGAAGGTGTGGAGATCCGGGCGATGTTTGATGGCTTTGGCAACGACTCCAACAACCAGCCCCTGAAGAAATACCATCTTGAGAAACTCTGGGCCGACAGTATCAATATTGTGGAATACGACCCCATCCGTTTCCCCTGGGTGAACCATATCTGGCCTCGCGACCATCGTAAGATTGTGGTTGTCGACGGAGAGATAGCCTATACTGGAGGTATGAATGTGGCCGACTACTACATCGTGGGTACGGAGCAGGTGGGCGAATGGCGCGACATGCACTGCCGGATAGAAGGACCTGTGGTGAACGACCTGCAGACCATCTTCGCCCGTATCTGGAAGAAAGCCACTGATGAGGATATCTCCGACCCCAAGTATTTCCGTGGCAAGCCCTCCGGCGATAAGATGGTAGGCATCGTCAACCGCGAACCGCATGTCACCAACAAGATCATGCGTCGTTTTTATATCCAGGCCATCGACGATGCGCAGGATTCCATCCGTATCATCAACCCCTACTTCACCCTGATCCCTTCTATCAGCAAGGCCTTGAAACGGGCCATCAAACGGGGTGTGAAGATGGAGATCATGGTCTCTGCGAAGAGTGACATCCCCCTCACGCCTGATGTGGTTTATCGCAATGCCCATAAGCTCATGAAACGAGGTGCCACAGTGTGGCTCTATCAGCCGGGGTTCCACCATTCAAAGATCATGATGGTCGACGGCCGTTTCTGCACGGTGGGCAGCACGAATCTCGATGCCCGCAGTCTGCGCTTCGACTTCGAGGAGAATGCACTCATCATCAACCGTGAGACCACCAAGGAGCTCGATGACATGTTCGACCGCGACAAGCAGAAGAGCGTCATGCTGACCGAAGAGGAATGGGATCGTTTCCGCACAGGCTGGCAGAAGTTCCGTGGCTGGTTCGGATCCTTATTACAACCATGGCTGTAAAGATGGATGATGGATGATGGAAGATGGATGAAGGATGAGGGATACGACTATTTCTATAGCGAAGGGGATTGCGATCATTCTAATGGTTGTGGCGCATGCGGAGGCACCCGGGTGGCTCTGCAAGTTCATCTTTGAGTTCCACATGCCCCTGTTCTTCATCACCGCAGGCTATTTCTTTTCTGTTAAGTATCTCCACGACGAAGCCACCTTTGTCAAGAAAAGGATCAAAGGCCTCTACTGGCCGTTTGTGAAATGGGCCCTCTTCTTCCTGATTCTCCACAACTGGATGTTCGACATCGGCATTCTCAATGAGGTCTATGGCAACGAACAGGGGGGTGTGCTTCATCCCTGGACCTGGCGTCAGACGCAACAGAACATCTGGAACATCTTCACTGCCATGGGAGGCTACGATGCCTTCCTCTGCGGGGCGTTCTGGTTTTTCCGGGGGCTCTTTGTCGCCAGTATCCTATACCTTATTATATATAAGGTGCTCGATGCCGGATTATCCAGAATATCCGGAATATCCAGAATATCCGGTCTTTCCGGAAAACTCACCCCCTACCTCATCTGTCTGCTGATGCTCCTGCTCTGCGCCTGGAAGACGTGGTCAGGTCTGAAGATAGTGAACCTCGTCCAAGGCGGTTACCGCGAGCTGATGGGCTGTTTCTTCTTTGGCATCGGTTTTATCTTCCGACAGTTTGTCACCGCCTACCGTCAGCAGCTGTCACACTATTACGCCCGCCTATGGACCTCCCTGCTTTTTGCATCGGTGGTTTTCCTCTTCTCCAAATACCTCACCGCCAACATGAACTGGCGTTCCTCCTTCCAGCAGTTCCTCTCCCTCCCCCTCCCTGCCATCTTAGGTTTCCTGATGACCTACAACCTCAGCAGCTGGCTTGATGAACACGACAACAGGCTCAAGCAGCTGTTGGTGTATATCGGCGATCATACTTTGTATGTCTTCATCTTCCACATCATCGCCTACAAGACCGTCAGTCTGCTGAAGATCTGGTACTATGGTCTCGACCCGCGACAGATTGGCTGTCACATGGTCATCCATGAGCATTCACAAGAAGATTGGTTCTGGGTGCTTTACACCCTCGCAGGCGTCGGTCTGCCCATATTAGGCATCTGGCTTTACGAGAAAGGCAAGGCGCGGTTCAGAGAATATAGAGCATCATCTGCATCTCGGGTTCAGTGATGCCCTTCTCTAAAAGCAGCGTACGCTCATTGTCGATGATACTGGTTTTCAGCTCTTTCGAATCCTTCAGATAGCGATGGAAACAGTCAGCAGCGTCATCCACATGTCCCCCCAACCACAGGCAATAGCCGTAGTTCAGCAGATCTTCCTGCTGCAACTGGTCTTTCAATAGCTGGTCATAGATTTTCCCTGCCTGTTCATATTTCCCATCACAGGTGAGTGTCCATGCCAATACTCTGTTGACATTCACATCGTCCGATGATTCGAAGTTCAGTCGGTAGAGGTCTTTCAGGGCATCGTCATAGCGTCTGAGTTTCGTCAGACAGACGGCCCGGTTCAGCAGATAGCTCTTTTTCCCGGCATTGATGGTCAGTAGTTTGTCATAGACCTCCAATGCCTCCTGATAGGCCATCTGGTCAAAGAGTGCACGTGCATAACCCTGTAGGGCTTTCTCATTCTCCGGTTCCAGTTCGACGGCCTTCCGGTAGCAGAATTTAGCGTCTTTCTCCTTTCCGAAATCATAGCGGTTGTGCTGCAGCAGATAGCCGCACATCATATAATGCCGGAAGTCCCAACGTGCCTCCCCGCAGTTTTCAAGCACCAGGGCAGCCTCATTCGTTCGTTTCTGTTTGATGAGGAAGGCAGCCATCTCGTTGAAATAGGCCTCGACATGTGTCCGTGAGAAGACAGTCTTTGCCAGGAAGAGATACCGGAAGGGTTCGAACGGGTTTGTAAACTCCTTGCGATTGGGATAGATGCGGAAGAAGCGATAGAGGTCCTGCAGATAGGTGCGTCGTATATAGGCGGCACTGTTGATCTCCTCTGGCATGATCTCTGCCACACTGGCCTCTCCGCGCTCCAGCATCTCCCAGAGGTTCTTCGGGATATGGTTTATCACCTGGTTGAAGGCGAGGATAAACGAATATTTGTCACTGTGACAGAAGGGTCCTGCATTGATGAGACTATGCAGGAACTTGTTATTCTTGAACCGCTCCGCCATCTCTGCGATGCCCGGATGGTCGATATAGAAAGGCACAAACCAGTTGCATATTTCCTGGAAGAAGGAGAAGCGCTTCATCTGTGAGAAGCCGCCAAAATAGATATCCGACCCCTGTTTCTGCATCTGCTGCATGCGCTGGAAACTCTCTTCCACCTGTTCCATCCTACGCTCTTCCTCATCGGGATGCAGGATGTCGTCCAACGAAGAATCCTCTATTTCCTCTATGCCATTGCGCGTAACGCGGAAGTTACTGTTCTGTATCAGGTCGGGCATGATCTCCTGCTGGATGGTACGGTTGTCTTTCTCTGCATTGATACAGAAGATGATCTGTTGCTGCAAGTGCACCAGTTCCTGACAGACGGCCTTGTCTTCTAAGAGCTCATCCAGCATTTTTTTCTCCTCGCCATAGAGACTGGGAAAAATGTCA
>Ga0310786_10008057_pt1 | contig 13611 bp, 10 predicted proteins | sample AusTroGonzalo_MG_FD_203881 | JGI IMG/M metagenome (GOLD analysis project Ga0310786, IMG submission 203881) | Bovine rumen microbial communities from tropical cattle in Woodstock, Queensland, Australia - Gonzalo_03 (v2) (version 2) | ecosystem: Host-associated > Mammals > Digestive system >... | reverse complement strand
ATATATGCACGTGATAATTTACATGCAGGACAACCGCATTTATCATCCAAAGGTCTTTCATCATCAGTAAATTTAGCATTACGCATATTCATTGTTCCGTGTCTTGTGAACGCCTGTGCAGTGCGCCCCGCGCGTGTTGGCATAACACAATCAAACATATCAACACCACGTTCCACCGCACCCAATATATCAAGCGGTGTCCCAACCCCCATCAAATATCTTGGTTTATCGTCTGGCAACAACGGCGTTGTATATGAAATCATATCAAACATAACTGACTGAGGTTCTCCAACTGCCAATCCACCAATAGCATAACCATCAAAACCGATTGCTGTTAAATCTTTGGCAGATTTTTCACGTAAATCTTTGTAATCGGCACCTTGAACTATACCAAATATTCCATACCCATCACGATTAACAAATGCATCTTTGCTGCGTTGCGCCCAACGCGTCACCATATCTACGTTTTTTTCTGCACGTTCACGTGTGGTTGGCAAATGCAAACACTCATCCAAAACCATAGTGATATTAGAATCTAACTGATGTTGAATATGCACAGAATCTTCTGGTCTTAAAAAATGTTTAATCCCACCGTCTATGTGAGATGTAAATTCTACACCCTCTTCTTTCATTTTTACCAAATTAGATAAAGACATAACCTGAAAACCACCACTGTCTGTCAATATTGGACCATGCCAGCCACTAAATTTGTGAAGTCCGCCCATTTTTTCAACTAAATCACCACCTGGACGCATCATTAAATGATAAGTATTTCCCAAAATAACCTGTGTTCCTGTTGCGGCAACCTGTTCCATGGTCAAGGCTTTTACCGTAGCCGCCGTTCCTACTGCCATAAATGCAGGCGTTTGAAATGTGCCATGCGCTGTTTCAACACTTCCACGTCTTGCATTTCCATCTGTTGCAATCAAATTAAATTTTAATGACATATTATTCCTCGTTATTCTTAAACAACAAACAGCAATCACCATAACTGAAAAATCTATATTTTTCATCTATAGCATGTTTATATGCATTTTTCATATTGTCCAAACCAGCAAACGCAGATACCAGCATAAACAAAGTTGATTTAGGCAAATGAAAATTTGTCAGCAATACATCAACCGCACCAAATTTATAACCTGGGGTAATAAAAATATCTGTGGTTTGACATATTGGCATAACACGCCCTTTGTAGTCCGCCTTTTTCGCGTTTTGATATGCAGATTCCAACGTACGTAATGATGTTGTTCCGACTGCTATCACACGTTTTGCATTATTGATTATTTCAGCTTGTTCGTTTGTGATACAGCACCATTCACTGTGCATTTTATGTTCATTTAAATTTTCTGTTTTAACTGGCATCCAAGTTCCCGCACCAACATGCAACGTCACCTTTACAATTTTTGCACCAGCCCTTTCAATTTCAGATAATAATTCATTTGTAAAATGCAATCCTGCCGTTGGCGCAGCCATAGATCCCAAAGGTTGTGCATAAACAGTCTGGTACCTTTCACGGTCTTCGGTTTCTTCTTCCCTTTTCATATATGGTGGCAAAGGCATTTTACCGTATGTATTCAACAAATCAAAAACATTATCACAATCAAACTGCAACAACAAACCGCTTTCTTCATCTTTGTCAATCACAGTTATCTTTGTGCCATCTTGCATAGTCAAAATGTCACCGACATTAATTTTATTGAATTTTTTGCATAACCCCCACCAATTTTTATCATCAACCGATGTATGCAAAGTAATTTCATGATTATCAGCCATAAATCGCGCAGGGATAACACGTGAATTATTAAACACGACCACATCACCTGGTTTTAAAAAACTGATAAAATCACGAATATGTTTGTCTTGTATTCCATCTTGCACAACCAACATACGCGAAGCATCTCTATTATGCAACGGATGCGAAGCAATCAATTCGCTTGGTAATTCAAAATCAAAATCAGATGTGTGTAACATGTCTCGTTTTTCTATTTAATAAAATCTAATCCTTGGTCAGTATAATTTTCTGCGGTTTCTTCCCAATTAGGCTCTACACGAACGAACAAATGCAATCTTGCATTTACACCCCATTGGTCTTGTATATCATGACGTGCGGCTGTTCCTATTTTTTTCAATTGTTCGCCACCATGTCCAACAACAATCTTTTTGTGTGCTTCGTTTTGAACTACTATTTTTTGATATATTTCCAAAACGCCTTCATTATCCGTTTCAACACGTTCTGTCACAACATTGATATGATAAGGCAATTCTTGATGAATATATTTATAAACTTTTTCCCGTGTCAATTCTGCCAGATATAATGTATCAGGCACATCAGACGCATCTTTTGCTTCAAACAAATAAGGCGATTGTGGCATAACAGATGCCAACGAATTCAACATTTGTTTTATGCCGTCATTTTTCAGCGCAGAAATCATGAATATTTCACGAAAATCTGCCATACTTGATAATTCTGACACCATAGGTAACAAAGTTGTTTTTTCAACGGAATCGACTTTGTTCAAAGCAACAAATAAATTATCATGATTCTTGATTTTTTCGCATAAATCACGCACAGTCTGGGTTATCCCCTTTTGTGCATCAATTAATAATAAAACAGCATCTGCATCGTCCATAGCAGACATAGCAGCCCCAACCATCGCCCTGTCCAACCTGCGCTTTGGCGCAAAAACACCCGGTGTATCAACAAATATCAATTGTTTATCATCTACCATTTTAATTGCACGCAATCTTGTACGGGTAGTTTGCACTTTGTGCGAAACAATAGACACCTTGCGCCCCATAATTTGGTTAATCAAGGTTGATTTGCCGGCATTTGTCGGACCGATAATTGCTATAAAGCCAGAATATGTATTTTTCATAATGTTTATCTTAGCAAACCATTTTCAAAAGTGAATAAAAATATTGCAAAAAAAAGATTTTAATATTAACATCAACGCAACGAGGGGCGAGAGATAGAGTAAAAAAGGAATAAATTATGCAATTGACTGGCCCTGAAATTCAAAGCAGAATGCAAATATCAAACCCAAAAAATCCAAATCAACATCCAGATATAGTAATTGAACCTTTTTTTGAAAACTGTCTGGGTTCTAATAGTTATGATTTACATTTGGCCCCAGTATTAAAGGTTTATAGCTGCACCGTTCCACATGGCATGAAGATAGCTATTCCTTTTGATTCCAGCAAAGAGATGGAAGATTATTCTATGCGTGATTGGTTTGAAAGCGAAGAAGCCTATACGATTTATACAAAAAATCCTCTGGCTTTTGATCCTTCTCATCCAAAATATTTCTTAAATCCATCAAAAAAGAAAGAAACCGTGGAATTCAAAATTCCCGAAACAGGTGCTATTTTACATCCTCGTTTTGGTTATTTGGGTTCAACCATTGAATATACAGAAACATTTAATTTGTTCCCTTATATCGATGGTAAATCAAGTACGGGACGTAATTTTATGTCTATTCACCAAACCGCTGGGCGTGGTGACGATGGTTTCTGCGGTAATTGGACACTAGAAATATTGGTTCATTGTCCAACAATTGTATATCCAGGTATGCGTATTGGTCAGATATATTACGAACAATTCGTTGGGAATCGTAAACCATATAACGAAAACCCTGCTAGTCATTACAACAATCAAAAAAGTGCAACTTCCGCTGCACCTGTACCAATAGATGCACAAATTTTACAATATTTAAAACAACAAAAAATGTTGTAAAAAAAACAGAGTCACAATTGCGTGACCCTGTTTTTTTATTTATCTAAACGTTTTGTCCGCACATTTTTTATAAAAAATATTGACAAACGTATTAATGGTGTTAAAATTTTGACATAAAATAAACTACAAATTAATCATAAGAGAGGTAAAACAGATGACTATTGAGGAAAAAGAATATTACAAAGGCAAAATCAAAGCTTTTTGGGACAAAATCGAAAGTTATGTGGTGTGTGGTAGTGTTATATCTATCCTACTTATTCCTGCTTTCGTTATGCTGTTTGATGAAATACAAAATCAAAAGAAAATCCAAAAATCACGAGATTTGACTTGTGATTGTCAATCCATTGACAACAAGACAAACGACCATAAAACATACAAATGCGTTTGCAAACCCAAACAATCTGAAACAAACACTGGTTCGGAAATGTTATTTTGGCGAATAATAAATAACACAACTACCCCAGGTAGATAAGATAAATGATATAATTGATACTATTATTCAAAAAAAGATGAGTGATAAAATAAAAAGAATATTTAGAACAACAAACATACTGACATCTAAGGAGACAATTATGGTTATCGTAAATAGGATGGACTATAAAGACGTTTTTTATCTGATGACAGATAAAACGATTGATTTGTCTACAAGGTTTAAAACAAGTTTGAAGTGTATCTCGGAAATTCATAAATTTAAGCAGGCAGAAAAACAGGGGACTCTATTAAATAGATGCCTTTTTACGGTGAATCATAAAAATGAATCAAAAGATAAAATTTATTTTGATGGCATAGTTGGAGTTGCTACTTTAGAAACCAACATTGAAGCTGGCTTGTGTGTTTTTCCATCTTCTAATACTGATATTGATTATTTGGTAGACGGTACAAAACTAATTGTAAACGATTATTGTATTAATAAATTGCACTTAAAAAAACTTTATACACGTATTGATTTTGGTGATGAAAAATTGCATGAATTTATGAACAAGTTCGGTTATACAGATCGTACTTTCTATCCTAGTGGTTGTTTTAAAGAATTCTATATTTATGAAAAAGATTTAAGTAGTTCTAGATAGACATTAAAAAAATGCCCGATTGGGCATTTTTTTAATGTATTTTTTTCGTCCATTCGTTATCTGGGAAGTTTTTACGCAACATTTCTGCATAACCTGATGCCTGTTCTGGCAAACCGATTGCGGTATAACATTCAATTAAACGAAACATTGCTTCGGGGGTCATGACGGTTTCTTGAGCAGTTGCAACAACAGACTGAAGACGGCTGATTGCCGATACCCAATTTTGGTTTTGCATATCATCCCGTGCAGAATACATCACTTTGCCTGCAATATAATTTTTCAAAATCAGGATTTTATTTTCTGCATTTTTGGCATATTCTGAATTTGGAAAACGTTCAACCAATTGTTGAAATTGTTGCAAAGCATAAGCAGACATGCCTGGATCACGGCGAACATCACTGACCTGACGATAATAATCCATGCCACGCAAATACATCATGTATGGCACATCTTTGTGACCAGGATGAAAACGCATATATCTGTCTATTGCCAATATAGAACCAGCAAAATCATTATCCATATACCGAGAATACGCCATCATAACCAACGCATCAGCAGCCCATGGACTGGACGGATATTGAGATTCCGCTGTTTGAAACAACTCTGCTGCTTCTTCATAATGTTTTTTATTAAATTCTTGGTATGCCTCTTGATAAATATCTTCCAACGGGCGTTCAGCGACAATTTCTTCGCCCCCCCCACATGCAACCAGCGCACCACAAACACATAATAACAAAACTATTTTTTTCATACTTGAATTTCCTTGTTTAAACGCAGTATAATTAAACCTGTTAAAAAATAAAAGCAAAAAATAGGTATTATTATGAAACTTGGTAAAAATATATTCGGTGTTGGTATTATGACTGGAATCAGTCGTATATTCGGTTTTATTCGTGATATGTTAATTGCACGTTTCGTTGGCGCAGGAAGATTATCCGATATATTCTTTGCGGCATTTAAATTACCAAACCTGTTTCGCGATTTGTTGGGTGAAGGTGCTTTGTCGGCTATATTTATTCCGATGTACACAGATATGAAGAAAGACGAAAGTTTCGCCAAAAACGTTTTTTCATGGTTAATGGTTATATTGTTGGGATTGACCATTATATTTGAAATATTTATGCCTATTGTAATTTGGGGACTGGCACCGGGTTTCGCAGAAGATCCTGGAAAGATGCAATTGACTGTCACTATTGCACGTATAATGTTCTTTTATGTAATATTTATATGCGGTGCAGCATTTTTAGCGGCGGTATTAAACGCACACTCTAGATTTTTATTAGCAGCCTTTATGCCTGTTATGTTAAATATAATGTTAATTGCGGCTTTATTGGGTTCAATATGGTATGGCAACCATTATATATTATACGTGATGGCTGGTACAGTGGTTATATCTGGTATTATTCAATTCTTAACATTGTTGGCGCGTATAAGACATAAACATTTTGGTCTGCGTCTTATAGTTCCACATTGGAACAATCAAATAAAAAGCATGTTTAAACGTTTCTGTGTCAGTTTGGTCGGGTCTGGTTTTTATCAAATAACAATTATAGTTGGTACATTAGTTGCTAGTTTTCAATCTGGTGCGGTATCATGGCTTTATTATGCAGACAGAATTGTTCAATTACCCTTTGCTATGATTGGGTTAGCAGTTGGAACTGTTTTAATGTCGTCTATATCTAATGCGTTGGCAGATAAAAACATGCGCAGTGTTTATATTCAACAAAATTCATCTATGCGCCGTTCGTTAATGTTAATAATTCCTTGTATGATAGGCTTGTTTGTTTTAGCAGAACCTGTGATTAGATATTTGTTTCAATATGGTGCATGGACATCAGAATCTACGCACGCGGTTGCTTTGGCAATAAAAATTCAATGTCTGGTATTGCCTGCAATGTTAATAAGTCAGATTTACAGCAAGACTCTTTATGCATCTCAAGATGTAAAAACACCTGTCACAACCAGTATGACATCATTGGGTGTAGCAACTATTATATATCTAGTCTTATTCCCATTTGTTGGTTATTTATCCATTCCTATTGGCGTTGTAATCAGTGGTTATGTAAAAAATTATCTATTAAGACGTGTGTGCATAAAACGTGGTTTGATTAAAACAGATAAAAAAACTGTATGGTCTATGTTGTTCTTCACTGCATTATCTTGTTTATTAGGCTTTGGTTTATACATGATAAAAATCAACAGTATTTATATGCTGGGGGCTTTGATTTGCGGTTTTGTAATTTTATATTTGCCAATTGCATACATCATTGACCGAAAACTGATAAAATAAAATTTGCAAGTGTGCTGGATTTATGATAGAATATAATTACGAGAATAAATGGGATTGTCCCATCAAAGGAGAGACTGATGAAAAAACTTATATCTTTGGCAGTGTTATCTGCTTTGGTTGCAGGTTGTATGAATAACAGTTCTGATTATCCTGGGTATGGATATGATGGAATGGAAGAAGAACAATTAAATGCAAATGATTCTAATTTAAATGAAAATGCTTATTTGATGGCTGCTGCGCCAAAATATTATGTTGGTAATGCCTATAAAATAGAAGATATTCAATATATTCCTATGGAAGATTTGGCATACAATCAAACTGGCGTTGCGGGTATTATTCCTGTGGAGTTAAATGGTTCCAAAACAAGTGACGGTGAAATATTTGATTCTAATCAATTAGTTGCAACCAGTAAGACTTTGCCATTACCATCTATTGTTCGCGTGACAAACTTGGATAATGGTAATTCGGTTGTAGTACGTGTGAATAATCGTGGTCCTTTTGTAAATACTCGTATTATGGATTTGTCATCGGCAGCTGCTCAACAAATTGGTTTAGTTAGACAAGCAAAAGTCCAAGTTCAACTGTTGGCACCACAGTCTTTGGCTGTGAAAAAAGCTACTTTGGGTGAAACAGAAAAGCCAGCTACAGAAGAAGCTCAACCAGCACCAACAGAAACATGTCAAACACAGGCAGCTACTACTTCTGGTGAATATAGTGTTCAAATTGCAGCTGTGTATTCCGAAGATAATGCAAATGCTTTGGCAAAAGAATTGGCATCATATGGAAATGCGGTTGTTGTTCATGAAGGAGACATGTACAAAGTACGCATAATTGATTTAAATGCTCAGAAAGCACGCCAAACAATTGATGCCTTGCGTTCAGATAAAGGTATGGCGCCAGGCTTGCTAAAATCTGGCAGATGGATAAATGCAGACAGCATTTAATATAACAAGATGTAATAAATGATAAAAACCGCCAATTTGGCGGTTTTTTGCTTGATTTATTTGTATTTATGTGCTTAAAATCATTACCAAAGGAAAAAATTCATGCGTTTTTGTTTGATTGGATTTTTATGTTTTACCTTAACCGCCTGCAACAGCGTGTATTTAATACCAAATTCTTTGGATAAAAATGCTATGATATATACACCACGCGGTGGATTTACTATACAGCGTTCAATTAAACAGGTTATGGACGAACGTGGTTATAAAACACATTCCGGAAAATTAAAGGTTGTTATAGAGAAAAATATAAAAGATGATGAAATATATACTTCATCTAAAAATGTTAGATATTCTGTTCGCATGCAAGAACGCAAAGAAATATTAAGACCTTTGTGGTGCATGTTTAATGGATTTTGGTGGTGGAATTTTGAAATATCTATATCAGACAGAAAAATTGGCAAAGAAATTATGTCGTGGCGGGGACGCGGTTGTCAAAATAGTTCTTTGCGTAAATTAAATGACATTTTGAATGAATTAGAAATGAAAGAAGACACGCAACCAATCCCAAAAAAAATTCGCAGACAGAAACCAAAAACCTGTGAAATTCCAGATATCGTAATTACAGATAAAAAATAATCTACGTTATATTGCAGATTTTATTTTAATCAAAACTATTTTTCACTTGCGTTAAATCCAATTATTTTACTATGATGTACCTGTCAGGACGTGTTGTCTTGATGGGATTCAGAACCCTGTAAAACCTAGTTGTCTGCGAACCAATGCAGGCAAAAACGCTCCAATCACGAAAAGGTTGGAGGGCTGTGAATATATTGAATAAGCACGCTATTTTCTAGGTATTATAGTTCTGAACCTCCAACCGCCAGTGTAAAATTGGTGGTTTTTGATTGTGATTCGGGAGGCAGAAAGAAATGATTAAAAATACAACAAAGAAATTATTATCGGTAATAATATCAGTATTTCTAACAATAATGGTTATTTCTTCTACATTTGGTGCCGTTGTCACATATAATTTAAATGGTGGTGCTTTACCTACTGGAGAAACAGTTTATCAAATTGAAACAAACAATAACAGCGTTGTCTTAGATAATCCAACAAAAACAGGTTATATATTTACTGGATGGTGTGATTCTGACCACTATGCCAAAGTTAATAATCAGGACACATGTTCTACAGACCGCGTTGGTCTTGAAACGATAACAAACGATAATATATCAAAAACATTGGTTCATTGGACAGTACCAAATAATTTAGCAACCGATACAACCTACATCGCCATGTGGGAAGAAGATAAATTTCAAGCGACTACGACAAATTTATCTGTGAATGATACGTTCACTTTTTACATATCCGCTGGTGGAACGTTTTGGATTGATTGGGGTGATGGAAATGTAGAATATGTAAATAGAAATAATGTAAATTTGGATGAGTGTTCTGGTAATACGATTACGTTGATGATGTTTTCACATACATACACTGAAGCTGGTAAAAAGGTAATTAGACTAGGTGGTTTGGCAACTGGTTACTCAAGTGTGCCTGTGAATTCTACACTGTGTCAAACTACAATATCGTTTAGGGATAATACAAAACTTGCTGGTATATCTGGTTCGTTGGGTGCAATATTTCCAACAATTGGTGGTGCATCTGCAACTGTCGGATTGGACCCTGTTGATGATGCGGCCACTTTAAATGCAATACAACCAAGATTTTACAGCACATTTGCTAACTGTTCAAATTTAATAGGTCCAATACCAGCAACATTATTCAATGGTATATCTGGTGCACCAGCAAATGATATGTTTGATGGCACTTTTTATAGTTGTTCTGGTTTGGGTAGAGATGCACTTGAAGATGATCCATCCACAACAGATGTGGTTGAAAATGCACCAAAATATTCCATACCTGCAACATTATTCAGTGGCATATCTGGTACACCAGCAGAGGAGATGTTTAACATTACTTTTGCTGAGTGTTCTGGATTAACTGGTACAATACCTGCAACATTATTCAGTGGTATATCTGGTGAACCTGCATCTAATATGTTTCGTAGCACTTTTAGTAATTGTTCTGGTTTAACCGGTACAATACCAGCAACTTTAATAAGTTATTCTGTTGCAACAGACACAACTTATGGGGCTTCAGAATATATGTTTTGGGGTTCAGGGTTGTCTGATAATTGTTCAAATGAAATGGATACTTACTATACCAACAGTTACAAAGTATCTTGTATTGACCCCGATTCTATAGTGTGTGAGGCGAATATGTCTTTGTCCGGGACGAATTGTGTTGCATGTTCTGGTAATGATTGCCCGACAGTCAGGACGCTGTTTAGCTGTCCACCAGGATATAGTGCCAATGCTGTACATAGCGCATGTATAACAAAGTACACTATTACATATGTTTTAGATGATGGTACAGTGGCAGAACCAAATCCGTCTAGCTATACCAGTGAAACTAATGAGTTCACATTGAATAATCCAACGAAATCTGGGTACGTGTTTCTTGGTTGGTGTGAAGATGCTGATTTGAAGCTAAATTGTGAACTTACAAAGACAATTTCATTTGGTTCGTTTGGTGACAAAACATTTTATGCTAAATATGGTAGATACACTATCACTTACGAATTAAATGGGGCGGCATGGGGAGATGACGAACCTGCAGATTTTTACGTTCCTGGAATTGGATATTCTTCATGCATGATGCCAAATTTAGCCCCTGGTTATTTTTGGAATGGTTGGCGTGATGAAAACAATAATTGGTCATATTGTATAGATATCAGCGCACAAGATACGGGGGACAAAACATTTTATGCACAGTTTAGTTTAGTGACATTATATTGTAATGCGGGTCAATATGCATATGTAGATGGTTCGGCGGTATATTGCAAGGCCTGTCCAGACGGTTATTATTGTCCAGGTGGCTCTGATTTGTCAGTAAATAACCAAGGTTTGTATTTATGTTCACCAGGGGCGCATCCAGCATGTGAATGTGATCTTGCTAATAACTATCATTATGATTATACACAAAATACTTGCAGGTCTTGTTCAGAAGGATATACTTGGGGTTCAAACAATGGACGTGGGGATTGTGTCTGTAACGAGGCCGGAGGATATAAATGTTGTATTTCTGGTACGTATTTAAAATATAATTCTGATAAAAATTCATATAGTTGTGATATATGTTCAGCGGGTTCGTATTGCGCTGGTGGTGCATGGAAAGAATCAGAATTGAATGGTTCTGTTGGTCAGACACCATGTGACATAAACACTTTTACCCCATATGGGTATATGGGTGCTTGTTTACCGTGTGGCGATCATGGTCATACAAATACTATTGGTTCATCTGAATGTATTTGTGATACTGGGTATGGGTGGAATTATAAAGAAAATACTTGTGTTTCTACAAACTGTTCAACTGGATATGTTTGGGATTCCAAAGAAGGCGCTTGTATATGCGACAAAGATAATTATACATGTTGCGAACCGGGTGCATATTTGTATTATGATTCTGGCAAAGATACTTATTACTGTGATAAATGTCCTGCTGGTTCATATTGTACTGGTGGCGCATGGCTAACATCAGAACTTAATGGTTATGCTGTTGGTCAAACACCATGTGCGATAAATACGGTTTCAGATTATGGTATGAGTTCTTGTTTATCCTGTGGGGATCATGGTCATACAAATACTATTGGTTCATCTGAATGTATTTGTGAAGATGAATACAAATGGGATTCCAAAGGTTATACTTGTATTTGTCCAGAAGGTATAGAATGCGCCCCTGCATGTGACACAGAAGAAGTGACAATATTAGGTGCGCCAATATGCCTGATTGATAGCGACAATAAAACGAATCCTGCATTAGTGGTAAGGGCATCGAAAGGTAAATATTACATCAATTTAACCCAAGAAGTTGATGCAGAAAATCCAAAACACATAAACAATGAATCTGATAACGTATTGCGTATCAAAGTATATGATGCAAATAATATCAATGGTGTTATGTACAATGCACATGATTCATCTGTAAAATAAATTGTGTGTATGACAATATGCCAACAAAGTGAATTTCAATACTAAAACAATTCGTCTGTTGTTGCACAAAAGACCATTTTACCAGTTAATTCTGCAATCTTTTTAGCCTGCGCTAAATCAGATTCTATGAAGACACTTGTATTTGATAACTTTTTATAAATCTTGGCTTTGAATTCTGCATGCACACCCTTTTTACGACGTTCTTCGGCTGTCATATTTTGCAACATATATAATTTATCGTATTTAATACCTTGTTTTGCCAACCATTGTTCTGTTTCAGGACGCCATTTTTCCAATCTTGATGTGACGATGGCAGCTATCTTTCTTTTTGGAATATACAAAGGTTTCGCATTTAACAAAAACTGACGATATTTTTCACCATCATCATTTTCTGATTCTGATGGATCGAGACACAAAACACCATCTATGTCATAGCATGCAATCTCAGCAATTCTGTGATTCAAATAATTCCATTGAAAAACACGTGGTTGAGACAATATAACCAAAGGAACATCAACCATAGATGCTGACGTTTTATTTGAACAATAAACAGCACCAAAATAACAATGATATTTTTTTATCAATGCAGACACTTTCTTTTTCGTATCAGTCATAGATTTTCCACTGTCTATGCTATCATCTATGATTAAAACATTTTTTACATCACCACTATCATCAATAGCTCTGGTCAAGCCATGCGCACCATATTGACCTGATATAAATTCTTGCAAAGAACATACCCTTTTGTTCAGTGCTAAACCCAATATATAAGCAGGCAACATACCAGAACGCGGAACCCCGACAATCAAATCTAGGTTCTGTGGAATTTTATGTATATTAGCTTTGATATCTTTGGCTAAATCGTTATATGTTTTATAATTTAAGTTTTTTATTTTTTCTGGTGTTGATTTTTTAGTATAACTGAAAATCTTTTTACCCAGAACATAAATATTACGAAGATTATTTGCACAACGTTCTTTGTAAAACAATTTAGTTTTATATACAGGTATTATAAATTTTGCAAAATCCTTATTGTTTATCGCCTTTATTTGATATGGTTTAAAACGTGTAGCTATGTTTTTTATCCCCAAAATATCTTTATTATCTATTAACCACCGAAAGGCGGTTTCTTTTTGTGCATCAGAAAGTTTGTTAAATGTAAAATAAAAATGTTCTACTATGTGTTTAACAATAAACAAATTTCTGTCTGAATCAGAACCAAAAACATGTTCATATAACATAGCAATCTTGTAATTCAGCATTTTTATTCTGGATTGCAACTTTTCATCAGATAAAGTTTTTGAATCCAATGAGCCATCTCGTCTAACATAATGATAAGCCGTGTCTTCTACAATAATGATTTGTTTAACTTTTAAAACCAATCTCGATAAAAACACAGAATCTTGACCTGTCTTAACATCTTCTGGGTATAATATTTTATTTTTTAATAAAAAGTTTCTGTTGTATAAACCGGCAGTATGCGCATAATTAAAATTCAAAACGTTTTCTAGAATTAACAAAT
>Ga0310786_10008056_pt1 | contig 13611 bp, 18 predicted proteins | sample AusTroGonzalo_MG_FD_203881 | JGI IMG/M metagenome (GOLD analysis project Ga0310786, IMG submission 203881) | Bovine rumen microbial communities from tropical cattle in Woodstock, Queensland, Australia - Gonzalo_03 (v2) (version 2) | ecosystem: Host-associated > Mammals > Digestive system >... | reverse complement strand
CTGCAGGCAAAACTATTTCATTTCCATATAATGAAATATATCTTTGAATGTTATTAAATTCTTTTTGGAATTTACTAAATGAAGTTCCAGAGAATAATTCTTTTCTTATTTGAGTATCTTCTTTACCGATAAGTCTTGCAGCAGTTTCTGGATTAGAAGCTTTCTTAAATGCTTTTTGCATTTCAGGTCCCATAAGATCATTGAGTCTTATAACTACAAGATCATTATTTATTACAACAGTATCTTCATTTAATTCTCTGAAGTTGTTTGTTAATATTCTGTAGTAATCTGAGAAGCCTTCTGGTACTGCATGGTCTTTAACCCATTTAGATACTTGACCAATAGTAAGAATATTATCTCCATAAGTTTCTTGCATAGTAGCAGAATCAATAAATGATTTACTTAATCTATTAGGTTTATCTGTTGAATAAGGATTACCTAAGTCTTTAAAGAATTCTGTGTAGAATGCTTGTTTATCTACTTTAAGTTTTTTACTATCAAGTATTTGTGGAATAGCATCTGCCAAGAAATCTTTATATCTATTTCTTAATTGGTTGAAACCATTGTTATCAATAGTTACACCTTTTTGTTCTTGTTCTTTTATGAAATTCTCTAGAGTAATTAAAGATCCAATAGATTTCTTTTTATCTACCATACCTTTAATTTGTTTAGCTAGGTCTGAAGAATTTTTGTTGGAATCAAGGTATTTGATAAATGTACCCCAGCTACTTAGTTTACCAAATATTGTATCTACATCTTGATCATTGAATCTTAAAGTGATTTCAGTTTTATTAGAAACATCTGATGAATCTCCCTTTAAGATATCTTCAATATACTTAAGGACATCAATCTTTGCTTCTTCTGAAACTTCTGAAGAAATGACGGAGCCCTTTAGTTGTAGACCACTCTCTTTGTCCCTGATTCCTTGCTGAAAAGAATTGAGTCCCTCCAGTGTGCTCTTTGTTATTATTTTATTTTTTAAACAAAGTTCTTGGAAAGTTGGATCATTTTGGAATAAATTCTTAACATCGTCAAAGGCTTGTCTTTCTGCAGAAGTAAGTTGTTTATATTTCTTGAATTGACGAGCTTCATCTCCTTGATAAGAAATTATTTGTTTTGTGATCTCTCTTGCTTTATCTATCTTTTCAATAGCATCAAGCATTTTAACTGCAGTTGCATAATCATTTGTTTGACCGATCTTAAGTAGTGCTTCACCAGTAGGTAATGATTTAAGACCAGCTTCATTATTATGTTCTGCAAGATAAAGGTTAAGAGCTTTAATAAGTTTAGCTGCTTGAGGATATGTAATTAAACTATCTTTAAGTAACATATCAATTACTTGAACAGAAGCATTAAGACCATTTCTTGTAGAAAGAACTTCATCAGCTTCAGCCTGGGATTGAGTAAAGTAGCTAAGTAAGATTCTCATATACTTACCAGAGTTTTCTGAGCTAAGAACCTTATCATCATATACTGACATTCTCATAGCAGTTAATGCTTGGAGCATTCCTCTTACTTGTTCAACGGTATGAAGTTGTTCACCAAGTCCATTGAACTTAATAACGAATGCATCACCATATTTTTGAATGTAAGGATTGTCTTCACCTTCAACAAGATTAAATAATCTATAGATAACATCAAGATTCTTAATAGCATTAAGTCTATTGACATCTCCATCAGCTTGAGTTCCTTTATTAGTTGTAAGAATAAAGATATCACTCATTGCTCCATTGATATCACCTTGAGCATCTTTTTGTTTAAAGTATTCAATAAGCTTATCAGCTTCTGCTTCTTGGCCAGAATCTTTTAAGTGTTGTAGTAATGAATCTTCAATTTTAATCTTACCATCTGAATCTTTAACAATCTTACCCATTACTATTTGGCCATCATCAATATACTTAAGAGCTTCAGCTCCTTCAGCACCAAGTTCTTCCATATTGTTAGCAAAGAGTTTTGTTCTAGAGAATGAATCATTAATAGAAGCTTCCCATTCAGCAGCAAGTTCTGAGTTACCAAGTTTAGCTTGATAAATTTGCATCATCTTAATAGAAGCATCTTGCATGTCTTTACCGTACAAGAATTTGAATCCAGCTTTCTTAAATATATTTTTAGAAGCTTCAACTTGTTTAGCATATACTTCATTAATGTATTCAATACAAGCTGCTGTATATTCTGTTTGGATAGAAGATATCTTATCAAAACATTTTTGAATATTTTCTGTAATAGGATTTGCTTTAAGACCTTTTAAGGTTTCTGCTGATTTCTTGTCAAGATTATAAGATGGCTTGAAATCTTTAGCACTTTCAATGAACCCAAGTTCTTGAGATATCTTTTCAAAAGCTTTAAGCTTACCTTCAAGTGAAGGGCCAGCTGCAGCAAGATCAGCATCAACTTGTTTCATTGCATTCTTAAGACTTGCAGCAACATCAGGATCAGTTGCATTCTTATAAGCATCATTAAGAATAGATTTAGTAGAAGCAATAAGTTCAGATACATCTGTAGTTGCTCCGACAATATCTTGAGTTGTAATAGAGAAGTTATCTTTAAAGTTAAGCTTGGTTTGATAAGCAATGTTCATCCAAAGAGATGGAGAGTTAAGAACTTGACCAAGAGTATTGATATCAAGAACCTTACCTTTAGTTGCATAAGAAGTTTGTACCCAAGATGAGAACACATTTTCTACAGCATCCATTGCCATGTTACCCATACCAATAGCAATTCTACCTTTTAATGATTCAGTAGTTACTTTAAGAATTTGAGGTGAATAGTTAAGAAATGCTTTTAACCCTTTCTTTGATCCTTCTTTTATAGCATCACCAAGACTTGCAAATCTATCAATAGCTTGTGAACCAACAGCAGATCTAAGTGCAACACCTGCAACGAACTCTACACCGAATGAAGCAAGAGCTTTACCAAAGATCTCGCCATCAGTAAGTTCGTGATCAGTAACACCTTGAGCTGCTAGAACTTTTTTATTAACAGTTAATGTAACTGCTCCATTCATTGCATCTTTCATAGCAGTAGTTGCTGCATTACCAAGTATCGCACCTATTGTTCCAGAAGAACCCACCCCTACGCCATTTGCGTAACCAGTAAGTCTAACTGCAGTATTAGCAATACCTTTAGTAAGTTTAAGTGCACCTTTCTTTATGGCAGCACCTACTCCTTGTTTAGCAGCTGTGCCTGCAGCTTCTGATCCTGCAGCAGATGCTCCACCAACTGCAGCACCGATACCCATAGTAGCAACGAATGCAGCAATTGTTCCAACAAGTCTTCCACCTTGTCTACCAATTCCAGCCCAGTTAGTTGAGCCGTCTGAGTTTTTAAATCCTGAAGATGTAACATAGTCATGATTACCTAACCATGTAGTATTCCAGAATTGTTGCATTGAAGAGTTAACTTCTGTAGTAGCAGATAAATCCCAATCACCAGTGAAGATACCTTCACCAAGATCCCATATCAATCCACCTACTAACCCAACGAGGTCAGCTACTCCAGTAAAGAAACTTAAGAAACCTTTAACAGTTTCGCTAGCAACTTCACCCAAGTAAGAATCTGATTGCACAATTCTGTTAAGTGAGCCATCACTATTATAGTATGCTTTCATAGTATTAGCACCTTGGCCAGTCTCATTGACATTATAAAGTTTACCATCAGTAGAATAGTAATAATCTATTTTGCCATCACCATCAGCATCGATAGTAGGATCGAATCCTTGAAGCATACCTGCTCTATAATATTTAACAACCTGCTCAGCATTGTCGAAGTACTCGGTCATTTGTTTAAATGCTTCACCAAATATTTCTGCAACGGCTTGAGTAGGAAGAACTTCACCAGTGACATACTTAGCAAGCGAATCAGCGAGTGAAGTAGTTTGAATACTTTCGTACCATTTCTCTGCATGGAAAATATCTCTAGCCTGTTCTATAAGCTGGAGCATAAAAGTATTATTCTTTCTAGGATCATCATAATCCCCTTGTTTAAATTTATTATACCAATAAAGAGAAGAAGAGAAATCTACTCCTTGTTGTTTCAAGAGATCTTTGCCATACGCTTCATATAAGAAATCTTCTTCTGACATATTGCCAGCTTCTACTTCTGTATAAAGTTTCTTTCTTTTTTCTTCAGCGAGTAAAAGCTTAGCAGCGATCTCGAATCCTTTTGGTATGTAGTGTGTACGATTATAGTAGTCTGTAAAACTCTCATCATCTCTCAAGTTAAGCTTTGCCCTTAACTCATCGTACTCTGTAACGCCTAGCGTTTTTTCGTACAAGCGTTTAGATGAAAGAAACTCTTCAGCCTCTGGTGAGTCTGCAGCTCTGACCACTCCTGTGGTAAATTGAAGTTCTCCTTCTTCTTTAGCTTGATCCTCCACCTCTTTTGTAGTAGGTGTGGTTTTAGTCAGATAGTTCTCTGACTTGTGTGCACCAAGATTTAGATTGGTGCCAGACGATACTTGACTTACGCCAGTCACAGTGTCTACACCTTGAATGCCTTGGATGCCTTGAACCTTAGGTGTGGGACTTTGTGACTGAACTCTTTCGTTCTCGTCATACAAATTCTCATTGTCCATAAGTGTCCTCCTTTATATTTATATAACATATTATAACTATGAAAATGAAAAAAGGCAAGTGTTTTGCCTAACAATACTCCCATCGATATCCAAAAGCAGTCTTTCGCCTGCCTCTACAGACATCAATTATATGGGTAATATCATTAGGCTTTGTCTTGCCCAATGCTTTGGCAGCATCAGTGATAGAACTAAAAGTTGCTTTCACTATGCCATCAATGTATAGTTGTTTGATCTGTCTTTTCTTCCCTGCCATGTTCTTTCTCCTTTATATGTTCAATTGTATCATCTACATAACATTTATCATTAATCAAGTGTAAGTATACTAATGCACTTAATGGGAAGCTTGCCAAAAAGCAGACGACCACTTGTGCTAAGTATACTAGCAAATATTGCCAGAATGGCCATTGCAGTGCAGGTACTGGTCCACCAGTAAACCTACTATATGCATCTCCAAGTGCTGGCCATATCTTAAATATCCCAATAAAGATTAAGGCAATAGTTATTAATGATAAAGATAATATAAGTGTAAATAGGTAAGCATCTTTCCACGCTTTACTTTCGACCTTATCTCTTAACTCATTCTTTTCCATAATATATTTCCTCTATCCTAATTCTTATAACGAATATTAATACAGCAGTCCCCAGCAATATAATTAATAACCATTTCAGTGGGATCAGTAGTATCATTATCGTCTGGTTCAGTAGTTTCGTCATCTCCTGGAACCTCCTCTTGTTTTTCTTCTGGGTGATTGCCATGTATTATATAATCCCACAAGTTGTCGAACCACCCCTCTTTTGCTCCAATAGGTATAAAAATTGAAGCGACAATAAAGAGCACCATGAAGAATAATATTATAGCAATCGCATTATTGTGCTCCCCCATTCCTTATGACCTCCTCTATCTTCTGCTGTGCAGCATATAAGGTTTTGCGTAATGTGTCTTTAACATGTTGCTGTCCTCTTAATTGAGACATTCGATTAATGGTCTCAGTTACTAACCTCTTGTATGCACCACAGATAGCTTCACATAACTTCATCTGATTAGAGATATCTATCGGTCCTATTATAGCAATTTGCTCATCTTTGGTCAAGCATTTGTCTATGGTATCCTTCCCATAGTTAGGTTCTTGATAATATTCCATAATAGGTGGTGCCAAATTTAATACATCTTTTAAGTAGTCATCTATCATTTTAATATGTCCTCCATTATTTTCTTCTCAATTAATTCTGTAAGATTCTGAATTCTTAATTGTGTCTCCTTGTTAGAAGATATAACATTAAGCTTGGCTAACAATAATCTTGTGTATGCTCTCATTGTTGATATTGTTATATCTGCTGCACTTTTCTTTTTAGTAAGTGTAGCATCTAGTTGATTGATCCTATTCTCTAACTCTTGAATCTTAGCATTAATATTAACCGTGGCCATATCTAAATCAATCTGTGACGCAGGGCCTTGAGTTATAGAAGATAATGGTTGTACAGCAATTGTCCCATCATTATACTCTAGCTCTAAGTCTCCATTTGGAAGTTGCTTTGCACTAGTAACACGCCTTGTGTTTATATTGTAGTCTGAAGGTACAACCATGTTGCCTACTACTTTTAAATCCTCGTTCATATCTGTTCTCCTTGATTTTAGTATACCATACCAACTGGTATAGTGTCAAGTGTTTTGATTTGATTTTCCTGAAAATTCTGTGAGGTATGCTAAAATTATATATTGTTGTAGTTGATTACCATTTAAAAATTATATATATGTTGTAGTTGATGTTGTGATGAAGGGGGTACCCCAAAAAACCAACCAATATAAAAATCATAACAAAACCTATCACAACAAAACTAACTACTGTACATAAGAATAAAATTAAATAGTAAAAACACTACACGATAATAAATAGTTAATCTAATAAACTAGAAAGACTATCTATTATATATCACCGTCAGGTGAAACGAAAAGATTTTGCGAGAAGCCTGTCTGGCGTTTGAAGACAGCTGGTGAATGATCGTAAGATTTGAAAGTGCTCGAGCATTGATGCAGCATAAGAAAGTTTCCCTGAGCACAGGAAGAGCATTGCGTGTTCCGAACCGACACGAGATGTCCCGTGGTTTTTCGCACAGCAAGCGATGGTCGTAAACTTGCCCGTGTAAAAAGCTGGACCTACTGACGGTGATGGGCTCTTACTTATTCGTGCCCTTAAACGAATAAGAATCTTAGACGAAAGGAGGTGATAAGAATGCTATTTGAGACAGATGAAATGCTAAAGAGAATGGAAGAAGAATCAATGTTCGAAGACGATTATGAACCAGAATGGAAAATCGTAAGTGTTAATAGCTATGAAATCAAAAATAAAATGGTAGTGCTATTAGAAGATTTAGAATTATTCTTCTTACTATGCCCAGAAAGTATGAAGGATTCATTTACAGATTGGTTTTGGACGAACATAAATTTAATTACAAAATAAAACGAAGGAGAATTTTTATTATGAGTATTTTATTTAAACATGAAAAAGGTGAGACGGTTAAGACTATACCGTTGACAATGGACTGGTCATCACGCACCAGTAAGCTTGCTCAGTTAAATGAGGAGGAGAGAAGACAAGCGTGTGAGTTAATTGGTTGTGGAGATGTTTATCGTTACAACTTTATAGCGTCATTACATACAGATCGTGAGTATGGTTTTTCTAAAAGTATAGAGATACTTGCTGATCGTGAGGAAGATGCAGAGTTAGTTGCTAAGGATTATTTCCTAGCTGGCAATGTTGATATCATGGATTACTACAAACATCTTGCTGAGAAGGAGAATGGTTCTTGCTCATTTAATATGGAAAGAGTTCTAACTCAGTCTCAGGCTGCTCGTTTAAATGAGGAAGAGGATGCTTTCTTTAAGGCTCTTGAAGAGACTGAATTAGCTATGACTTTATAGTGTGTACTAAGTGGTACATAAACAGCGTACTAGAGATACATGAATGGTATATGAAATCTAGTACGCAGTTTTGCACCATCTAGTATTTTATTTATGTACTGTTAGTACGCTTTAAGGGTATTTTGTGGTTTGTTTAGTGTGTTGTGTGTTGAGTTGAGTGTGCTAAGACCTCTCAAACCAATTCTAGTACGCTTTTAGTACGCTTTTATTTCTTAAATGGAGCTAGAAAAAGTGCACCACTTAGTCCGAATTTATGTACATCTTAGTACGCTTTTGAAAAAACTTTTCCTACAGCCCTTTCCAAAGTTGTACATTTAGTATTTATGACTTTTAGTCCGTAAAGTGCACAATCTAGTCCTTTTCCTTATTTGTTTATCTTATGGAAAATCGTACTAGAATTCAACTTTGGAATGGTGCTCAGGAAGTATTTTTTGCTAACCGTACTGAATGGTACAGAAAATAGTTGACAACTTAGTCCACTGTGTGTTATACTTATACTGTACCAAATGGTATAGATAATTTATTGGAGGTAATGTAATGAAGACAATAATTAGATGCACTGATAAGTATTCTGGATTACAAAGAGATTTTGATTCAGTGCGAGCAGCCAGTGATTTTACTGGTGTTGACAGAAGAATTATAGCAAAGGCATTGAGTGATCCTTTTAATTGGGTACATCAATATGGTCCAAGAAAACTTGCTGATGGTTCTCTTTCAGTTAAACGAAAAGCTTGTCCGTTTGACTTTGAGTATGTTGGTGATGTGAAATCACCTATTGAGTTGTGGCCTGTTGATGATACCCTTGAGTCTAAAAGAATTAAATCAATGACTGCTCTTGCTAAATTCTTGGGTATTAGAAAACAAACTCTATATAATCTTAGAAAGAAATGTAGAGTTGGTGAGCCTTACTCAGAAACTGTTACTGATGTTGAGGGTAATGAGTGGCTCGTTGTTTTCAATAGAGAGATTGGTGACTTCGATCACTCTAATCTTAAAGGGCTACAAAAGAAGTAGTCCTTTTATTATTCTCATTTAAAGGAGGTGATGCGTATGAGAATAGTTTAGTCAATGACCTTGTGACTTTAAACAGATTAATTTAATATAACTTTGGAGGATAAATTTTATGAAGAAAATTCAAATCTGTTACAAAAATGGTAACGACAAAACTAAGTATGTTGATGTTATCTTGGATAACTCTGCTACTACAAATGATGCTATTGCATTGGTTAAAAAGAATAGTACTAGATTAGGTATTAGTCCACTTGCTTATATTGGTCGAGGTATGTCTGGTACAGAATATACTTCTCAATATAATAAACATAAAGCTGGTACAATTCTTGATGGTGATTGGAATAGCTATTCATTTGGTCAAGTCTTAGTTGAAGGAGGTAAATAATTATGAGTAAAGATTCAATTAGATTAAGTGAGAAACATGGTCTCAACCCTAGTATGTTACAATGTTTTTATTGTGGTGAGACAATTGGTATTGCATTGGTCGGCAAGTATAGAACTAAAGATGATCCAGATGCTGAGGCACCTAAGTATATGTGCAACTCAGTCGAACCTTGTGATGCTTGTAAAGAAAAGTATAAGGATTATGTCTTGATGGTTGAGAAACCTGATGTTGATTCTAATCCTACGGGTAGATGGTTTGCTATTAAGAAGGAAGTATTGAATTCTGCTTATAGAAATACTCCTGTTGCTTTTATGTTAACAGAGGATTTCAATAAGGTTTTATCTGACTTTAATCATCATGAGGAGGTCTAATGTATGAATGACTTAGAGATCCTACGAGGTAAGTTTGATGTTCAAACTCATGCTGATAACTTCATAAGTTATTTAGAAGTTATTGTTAGATGCGATGGTACTATTGAATATGCTGTGCCTAGTCATCAACAAAAACTTGAGGCTATTGCTCGTGAGATTTATGGTAATGAAAAGTTTGAACAAATGTTACAGACACCAGAGAGCTATGATTATTTGCAATGGCTTTGCAATATAACTCAGTGCGTATCTGTGTGGGATAACTTTTGTGTTAAACCTTTGAGTTATAATAAAGAACAAAGAGCTAGTCTTAAGTTACTTAACGAGAGTGTTTATACTAGAGCACCTCATATTCATTTGTATTCAGGAGGATTTTAATATGCTATCAAAAAGTACCATTAAAATAATCTGTGATCTCTATCATGATGGTCATCCTGTTAGTGAGATAGCTGGTGCTATTCATCACGGTCGTGATGCTGTGTATAGGAACTTAAGAAAATACTATCGTTCCGTTATTGGCGAGGATTTTCTTTTGAATAAAGAGATTAAACAGATAAAACTTTCTAAGTTAAAAGATGAGTTCGAGAAAATATATGTACCATTTAAGTATTCTCGTGCCAGTTTATCAAGAGCTCTTGGCTGTTCTGCTGTTGAGCTTGAGTGTATGCTGCAGAAATATAATTTAACTCATCTTAGATTACAAACTTATAAGTCTCAAAGAACTTTATGTAATGTTCCTAAAGAGATTTATGAAGAGTATCAAGAGTTTGCTAATGCAAACGATATGTCTATGCGTGATTTAGCTTGTCGTGCTATTAATGAATATATTTTATGGAGGAAATAATTATGCAAACTATTTATTTAATTAAAAAGATTTCAGTTACTGATGGTTTAATTGAAACTGGTGTAGAACTTTATACTACAGAAGAAGCTCGTGACCAAGCTTTTGAAACTTTAGTTCATGATCATAACAATATGATTCAAGATGCTTATGATGTTGATTTATCTAAGCCTGAATCTTATGAAGATAGTTTTTATTATGAATGGAGTAGTGACTTTCTTGAGTTCTATGATAAAGTAGAACCAGATTGTCATCATGATATTTATGAAAAAGATTGGGAGGTTCTACATGAAGAAGCCTAGAATGTGTAGTGGTTGTGATCATTGTATCTACATAGGTGAAGGAGATTATATCTGTGATAGAGCACAACCTTTTATCTGCATGGAGGATCATTGTCCTAACGAATTCTATGGAGCATGCAATGATCCTGTTACATGGAAATTAGCACAGGAATGTGTTGATGATAATGAGTTAAGTGACACTCAACAAAAGACAACAAAGGAGGTGGAAGCTATGATTGAACAAGAGAAGACTCGAGAGTATATCTTTAATCAAATGCAAAAGTGTAAGGACAACATAAGGATTCTCAGAGAATTGCTTGGTACTGCTATCTGTGATAGTGGTTGTCCTAAATTCAATGATGAATGCATTAGAGTTTGTCCTGTTGCTGTTGCATTAGAGAACTTCGAGTCTGATCCTACAGCTGACAACTGGAATAAGTTGAAGTCTGTTGTTGGATCTAAAGTGCATGAGATCTATGAAAGGAGGTGATGTAATATGGTCTTGCATTATGAATTCGGTGGCGATGACTATCACGAAGGTGATGACTTCGAGTATGATGTTGATCGTGACCAGATTGTAGAAGCTATTGCTGATTACATGGCTGATGACTTTATTGCTTTTCTACTTAAGAAGAAAAACATTCAAGATGATAATGGTCGTAAGCTTATTCGTAATCAAAAGTCTACAGTCAAAAAGATTTTCCAATGGCTCATCAAAGAATTTGATTTGTTATATGATGATGAAGACGATTGGAAAGATATAATCTCAGAGTATTGGGAAGATGAAGCCAGTGAAGAATGGCTTAATTCAAAATAAATTTAATAATAAGAGAGGTAATTTTTATGGAAAATTTTGAACTTAAAACTATGAAGGATAATGATATTGTTACCAGAGGTAACGCTTTACTTGGAGATATTGATATATCTAATTTAACTATTGATGATAGAATAGATTCACTTGCTGTGCTTCTAACTTATAAGAAGATGCTTGATGATAGATTCTCAAAGCAACTTCAATTGTTAGAAGACAGTATATCTCCAGATGATTTTGATGCTAGCGTTCAAGTAGGTAGTCACAAAGTGACACTTAAGGTTAAGGAGGTGATTGAAGCAAAAGCTATTGGTCTTACTAATGAGCAATTGAAAACTAAGTATAGTATTTCAGATGATATTATTAGTATAGATACTAAGACAATAGCTACCTTAAAGAAAGATAAGCTTGAACTTGCAAGAGCAGCACAAGTAACTGAGATACTTGATGCAATTAAGAATGGTGATTTAACTTGTGGTAAAGTTAAAACTAAAACTGTAACTGTAAAATAAATATGATAATTATAAGCGAGGTAAATTATGGAAAATAAGATTGATTCAAAAGTTTTTGGAGCTGTAGAAGCTTCTACACAAGACAATATTGTTGTGCTTGTGTTTGGTGATGCAAATACTGGTTGGCAATATACTGCTATTAAACCAGTATTACTACCTGATGGTAGTATTAATGAAGTTGAGTGGGCAAACTCAAGCAAGATGTATGTCTCTCAAACTATTGAGCCAGCTGTTAAGGCTCTTTACTCTAAGAGTAAGAAGCCTATTGCTGGTAGTTCTAGCTGTCCTATTCTTACTAGCTATAGAGTAACTCTTAAGAAAGATTTATCTCTTGTTTGCTATGCAGATAAGACAGGTCTTAGTCCTTTATCTTATGATCAAAAGGATGTTAATGGTTTAACTGTTAGAGATTTTGTTTTGAATACATTTGGTTATCCAGATCCACAGACTGGTAAGTTGACTGTTGGATTTGAGTTGAAAGATCCAGATGTAATTGATGCTAGTATTCAAGGTATCTTCAATAAGTATGACATTAATAGTCATGATCCATTTAATAATCTTAATGGTGAAGATGCTGAACGATTACAAGTTCATACTAATCAAGCATTAAAAGATAGTGTTTTACAATCTAAACTTTATAAAGAGATAATGGATTATCTTACTCTTGATGATGAAGCATTACATCAAAAAGGTATTTTAATCTATGGTGTACCAGGTACTGGTAAGACCACAGCTGTTAGAGTTATGGCTGAAGAACTTGGGCTACCTTATGCAGCTATCACAGGTAATCCTGCTTTGACTGAAGAGGATTTGTTTGGTTATGTTATACCAAATGATGACGAGAATAGTACAAAGCATTGGGTTACTGCTTGGACAGATGTTCTTAAGGTTGCACAAGCAGGTGGTGTTGTTGTCTTTGATGAGGCAAACAACTTCAGTCCTGCTGTACAGATTGGTCTTAATAATGTAGTCTATGGTGAGAATAGATTTATTAAGTTCCAAGATAAAGTTTACAATGTTCATCCTAAAACTATCTTTGTTGTTACTACAAACTTTGGTGAGCAAGGTAACAATCCTATGAATGGAGCTTTCAAGCAAAGGTTCTATCCTATTCTTGCTACTGAATTTAATTGTACTCAATATGCTGATTACTTATCTAAGTTATATCCAGCTATTGATCCTAAAGCTATGCAAGATTATGTTAAGTTTATGTATAGTGCTATAGATTATACTAGAAAAACTTTTGATAACTTGGATAGATATAGTCCTGATACTCCAGCACTTTATACTAGAGCTATCTCTCAAATATTAACTATGACTTTCACAAAGAAAAGTTTGAAGCAAGCTCTTGGTAACTTTGTGTTTGCTATTACTCATGGTGTTGAGGATAATAGAACAAAGGTACAAGGATTTCTTGCAAACTTTGAGAAAGAAATAACTAATATTGAGAATCAATTCTTTCTTAATAAACAAATAGTTAAAGATGCTAAGAGTTCATTAAAAGAATTGCTTGGTATTGGTGTTGATGTATCTAATACTACACCTAAGTCAAACAGTACTAACATAGATGATGTCTTTGATAAGGCAGCAAATATGGATAGTAGTTCTGCTGATGCTATAGCTGAAGGATTAAATAATCTTAATTGGTAATGGAGGATTATATATGTTTGATAATGTTTTTGATGCAGCAAAGTCTGTATCTATTAGAGATGTTATCCATAGATTCTCTAAAGTTCAATTAGGTACTGGTAGATTGTATGGTAACATACCTTGTCCTCTTGGTAGACATGAAGACAAGAAGCCAAGCTTTCATATCTATGATGATACTAATTGTTTTCACTGTTTTAGTTGTTAGTGTAGTGGTTCAGTAATAGATTATGTAAAGTTTGCTACTGGTTTAGCGAATAAT
>Ga0310786_10008055_pt1 | contig 13611 bp, 12 predicted proteins | sample AusTroGonzalo_MG_FD_203881 | JGI IMG/M metagenome (GOLD analysis project Ga0310786, IMG submission 203881) | Bovine rumen microbial communities from tropical cattle in Woodstock, Queensland, Australia - Gonzalo_03 (v2) (version 2) | ecosystem: Host-associated > Mammals > Digestive system >... | reverse complement strand
CTACGGTAGGTCCTGCTGGACCTATCTTCACGCGGATGTCACCCTCCTCCAGCACCACCGGCATAATGCTCTCGTCGTCCATGAAGAGGTTAGCCATGCGCACCGTGTCGAGCAATCCCGCGAAGTGGAACTCGCCATGTACGACATCACATGAGTCAATGTTCCTAATTTCACCTGACTTGAGAGCTTTCAGATAGAGCTTGCTACCGTCGAGCGATGACACCGAAGAGGAACCTGTCACACTCCAGGAGCTGGCACACGAAGTCATGATTAGTACGGCGGATGCTGCAAGTAGAATTTTATGCATAGATATTATTGTCATCATTTTGATTTTCGGCCACAAATGTACAACGTATAATCGAGAATAGGAAAAATATTTGCGCAATTTAAAACATTACACCGATATTTAGCGTTTTTTTGCCTCTTTTTCCAATTCGTTAGCAATTCTGTGGCTTGTATACAGCTGTAAGACTGCTGCGACCAGCAACACCACTATCCAGTTATTATGAACATATTTTATATAGGTCAGCAGGTTCAGCCCGAAGAAGTTCGACATGTTGGCAAACATCAGCAGTGCGGCCAACAGGAACAGCACGTCGCTCAACAACATGATATGGCGCAGACGGCGGATGGTGAAGTTCGTGCCCTCGTAGCGCTGCCGCATCTGCATGGCGGCAAACAGCACTGCACCGGGAGCAAAGACATACGGAGCCCATGTCTGAAGAAACAGGCTGGCTCCCGCACCAATCACCATCAGCAGGCCCCCTGCCAGCAGCAGATAAGTCTCTATTCTACTCAATGGTCTCATCGCTCATCCCTATCTGTGTGTCCCTCACGTCGTCGCTGAGCACGAAGATGTCCTCGTCGTCGGCCTTCATGAAATAGCGCTCACGGGCTATCTTCTCCATGGCCTTCGGATCTTTTTCTATCTGGCGAATGCGTGCCTGATTACTATTGTGCAGGTCGGAATACTGTTTAATTTCAGCCTGCAACTCGCTAATACGCTGCTTGTTGCGCAAATGGCTCCACACGCTGTTCTCGTCCAAGAATCCTATCAATGCCACGGCAATAATCGTCACCAGAACATATTTCAGCGCCTTGATGTGATAGATATTTATCAGTATCGTCTTCAGTTTCTTCATACTAACTTTTTCTTTTCAATCTGCAAAAGTAATAAAAAGCAAGAAAAGAACAAAATAAAAAGCCATTTATTTACGTATCGCATTTGTAAATAATCCTAAAAGTCCTTAGTAGCCCAGCGGCGAGTAGGAGTTTGCAGGCAAAGTTTGACAAAGTTACGACAAAGGCGAAAAAAGTAAGATGTTTATTTGGTTATTCCGAAAAAATGCCTTACTTTTGCATCCGCTAAAAAACCACCGTTGAATGAGACAACTGAAAATCACCAAATCCATCACCAACCGCGAAAGCGAGGCTCTGGAGAAATACCTGACTGAAATCGGCAAGGAGGAACTGCTCTCTGCCGACGAAGAGGTGGAGCTGGCACAGCGCATCCGCAAGGGTGACCGCAAGGCGCTGGACCGTCTGACGAAGGCCAACCTGCGCTTTGTCGTCAGCGTGGCCAAGCAGTACCAGAACCAGGGTTTGTCGCTGCCCGACCTCATCAACGAGGGTAATGTGGGACTCATCAAGGCTGCTGAGAAGTTTGACGAGACACGTGGCTTCAAGTTCATCTCATACGCCGTGTGGTGGATTCGCCAGTCCATCCTGCAGGCCATTGCCGAGCAGAGCCGTATTGTCCGTCTACCGCTGAACCAAGTGGGATCGGCCAACAAGATCAACCGCATGCTGAGCAAGTTCGAGCAGGAGAACGAGCGCCGCCCGTCGCTGGTGGAAATCTCGGAGCAGATAGACCTGCCAGAGGAAAAGATTGACGAGGCCATGCTGGTGACCGGCCGTCAGGTGTCGGTAGACGCCCCCTTTGTGGACGGCGAAGACAACAGCCTGTTGGACGTGCTGGTGAACGACGACTCGCCCATGGCTGACCGTCAGTTAGTGGTGGAGTCGCTGCGTGCCGAGATTGCCGACGCGCTGAAGACGCTCAACGAACGGGAGCGCAACATCATCAAAGCCTTCTACGGCATCGGCGAGCCGGAAATGACCCTCGAGGAAATCGGCAACAAGTTTGGACTTACGCGCGAGCGCGTACGACAAATTAAGGAAAAGGCCATCCGCCGTCTACGCGCCAACACGAAGAGTAAAATATTAAAAGCATATTTAGGACAATGAAACAAACAAGACTGGTTATGCTGCTGCTCGTCGCACTGGTAGCGGTCTCGGCAGAGGCAAAACAAGTGAGAATGTCGTCGATGTACATGTTCGGCTTCTCGGCATCGTTCAAGGACTCCGTCATCTACATGACTGACGTACAGCAGGTGGAGGGTGCCTGGATAGACACCAAGACCAAATTCCTGCTGGGTCGCGAAAACTACTCACACCAGCTGAAAGAGTACCTGGCCGACAAGCTTCAGCAGCCGGAGCGGGTTTGCATGGTGTTCTTCGCCAAGAAAAAGAAAAAAGCCGAGAAGCTCTACCTGAAGATGAAACGGAAATACGTGGAGAAGTCGAAGGGCAACTACGACGTGAGGTACCTGAACGAAAGGGCGTTCAAATTCGAGGCTGTCGAGATGGAAAACTAACAGATGAGCGGACACAAAATCATCAGCGACCCCGTTTTCGGGTTCATCAAGATCAGACGCGGACTGCTGTACGACATCGTGCAGCATTCGTTGTTTCAGCGCCTGAACCGAATCAACCAGTTAGGACTGGCCTCGGTGGTCTATCCCGGAGCCCGCCATACACGCTTCCAACACTCGTTGGGAGCCTTCCACCTGATGACCGAGGCAGTGAAGTCGCTGAGCGAGAAAGGCGTCTATATTTTCGACTCGGAGGCAGAAGCCGTCCAGGCTGCCATCCTCATGCACGATATCGGGCACGGCCCGTTCTCGCATGTACTGGAACACACGCTCATCAACGGTGTGTCGCACGAAGACATCTCGCTCATGATGATGGAGCAGATCAACCGCGACCTGAAAGGTCAGCTGGCACTGGCCATCAGCATCTTCAAGGACGAATACCACAACAAGATCTTCCACCAGCTCATCTCCAGCCAGCTTGACATGGACCGTCTGGACTACCTGCGGCGCGACTCCTTCTACACAGGTGTCACTGAAGGTAACATCGGGTCGGCACGCATCATCAAAATGCTTAACGTGATGGACGACAAGCTGGTAGTCGAAGCCAAGGGCATCTACTCCATCGAGAACTACCTGACCTCGCGGCGACTGATGTACTGGCAAGTGTACCTGCACAAGACGGCAGTGGGCTACGAAAAGGTGCTGGTCAACACGCTGACGCGAGCCCGTGACTTGATACGCCAGGGACATGAGGTATTTGCCTCACCAGCCCTCCACTACTTCCTGAAGAACGACGTGGTGTTTGACCAACAGGCTCTGCAGGTGTATGCTGAACTGGACGACTCGGACATCTGGAGTGCCTTGAAGGCATGGAAACACCATGATGATAAAATCCTGTCGATTCTTGCTACCGACATGCTCGATCGTCACCTCTTTAAGGTGGAGGTCAGTGAAGAGCGTCCAAGCGACGAATACATCGAGGAAATAGCCCGTAATATTGCCCATCGGCTGGATATCAACCCGAAAGACACCCACTACCTAATGGCACTAACGGAGATAGGAAAAGACATGTATAACCCCGAGGATGATAGCATCGGAATTCTTTACAAAAACGGCATCGTTAAGGACATTGCCGATGCTTCAGAAATCTTAAATGTTCAACTCCTTTCCAAAAAAATCCGTAAATATTACCTTTGTTATCAACGATTTTAAATAAAATTTAGTACCTTTGCAAAGTAAATAAAACTTTTGAGCGACATGGAGTTTACAGCAAAACAGATTGCCGACTACATCGGCGGACACGTGGAAGGCAACGAACAGACCGCCGTCAACACTTTTGCGAAGATAGAAGAAGGAAAAGAAGGAGCCATCACGTTCCTTTCGAACCCGAAATACACCCACTACATTTACGAGACCAAAGCCAGTATCGTGCTGGTTAACGAGGACTTAGAGCTCGAGCACCCGGTCAGCGCCACACTTATCCGCGTGAAAAACGCCTACGAGTGTGTGGCCAAGCTGATGCAGATGTATGCCATGTCGCTGCCAAAGAAAACAGGCATCGACCCGCTGGCTTTTATATCGCCAAGTGCGCAGATCGGTAAGGATGTCTACATCGGTCCCTTTACCTATGTGGGCGAAGGAGTCAGCATTGGCGACGGTACGCGCATTTTTCCCAACGTTACCATCTACGATGGCAGCCAGATAGGAAAAAACGTTACAATCCATGCCGGTGCCGTCATCGGTGCCGACGGTTTTGGCTTCGCTCCCAACGAGGAGGGTTATGATAAAATTCCGCAGTTGGGCATCGTCATCATTGAGGACGATGTCGAGATTGGCGCCAATACGTGCGTAGACCGTTCGACTATGGGACAGACCATCATCCACAAAGGGGTCAAGTTAGACAACCTGATACAGGTGGCACACAACTGCGAAATCGGCGAGAACACCGTTATGTCGGCACAGTCAGGCATGGCTGGCAGCACCAAGATCGGTGCATGGTGCATGGTTGGCGGACAGGCAGGATTCTCAGGGCATATCCAAGTGGCCGACCGTACCATGGTTGGTGCCCAGTGCGGCGTCATCAACAGCACGAAAGGCGGTGGTGAGACCCTGATAGGCTCACCAGCCATGGAACCCAAGATGTTCTTCAAGGCCAAAGCCCTCTACCGCCGTCTACCCGACATGTACAAGGAGATTGCCGCCCTGCGCAAGGAATTGGAAGAATTGAAGAAGAAAATTTAACGTCAATGATAACGTCAACGTCAACGTCAACGAAAACGAAAACGAAAAAAATAAGATGAAACAGAAAACTCTGAAAGGCAGCTTTTCACTTTTTGGAAAAGGACTGCATACAGGTCTGAATTTAACGGTGACCTTCAATCCGGCACCAGAAAATACCGGCTATAAAATACAGCGTATAGACATGGAGGGCGAACCCGTCATCGACGCCATCGCCGAAAACGTGGTTGACACCCAGCGAGGAACCATGCTCGGCAAGGGCGACGCCCGCGTCTGCACCGTGGAGCACGCACTGGCAGCGCTCTACGCACTGGGCATCGACAACTGCCTCATGCAGGTCAACGGTCCTGAGTTCCCCATCCTTGACGGCTCTTCCATCCAGTACGTGGAGAGAATCAACGAGGTGGGCATTGAGGAACAGAACGCACCGAAAGACTGGTATATCATCCGCAAGAAGATTGAGGTCAAGGACGAGAAGAGCGGCTCATGTATCACCATCCTGCCCGACGAGGAATTCTCGCTGACCGCTATGTGCTCGTTCGAGTCGAAGTTCATCAACTCGCAGTTTGCCACACTCGACAAGGTCGACAAGTTTGCCACCGAGATTGCCGCTGCCCGTACCTTCGTCTTTGTCCGTGACATTGAACCGCTGCTGCAGGCAAACCTCATCAAGGGCGGCGATCTGGATAACGCCATCGTCATCTACGAGCGACAGACCACCCAGGAACGTCTCGACATGCTGGCAGACATGCTGCACGTAGAACACCGCGACGCCACCGAACTGGGCTACATCCAGCACAAGCCACTGGTCTGGGAGAACGAATGTACGCGCCATAAACTGCTCGACATCATCGGCGACATGGCACTCATCGGCAAACCCATCAAAGGTCGAATCATTGCCACACGACCCGGACACACCATCAACAACAAGTTTGCCCGACAGATACGCAAGGAAATTCGCAAACACGAGATACAAGCCCCCATCTACGACCCTAACGAGGAACCGATCATGGACGTCAACCGCATTCGTGAACTGTTGCCACACCGCTATCCCATGCAGCTGGTTGACAAAGTCATCTCGTTAGGTGCCAACACCATTGTCGGCATCAAGAACATCACAGCCAACGAACCGTTCTTCGTAGGACACTTCCCCGAAGAACCCGTCATGCCCGGTGTCCTGCAGATTGAGGCTATGGCACAGTGCGGCGGTCTGTTAGTGCTGAACACATTAGAAGAGCCTGAACGCTGGTCAACCTACTTCATAAAAATCGATGACGTGAAGTTCCGTCAGAAGGTGGTTCCAGGCGATACGCTCATCTTCAAAGTCGACCTCCTGGCTCCCGTTCGTCACGGCATCTCCTCGATGAAAGGCTACATCTTCGTTGGCGACCACGTAGTGGCCGAAGCCACGTTCACAGCCCAAATCGTCAAGAACAAGTAATCATAAAAGCACGATAGTTAAATGAATCAAATACACCCATTAGCAGTAGTTGACCCCGAGGCAAAGCTCGGCGACAACAATGTGATAGGACCGTTCTGTGTCATTGACAAGAATGTAGTAATAGGCGACAATAACCACTTCCTGAACAGCGTCACCATTCACTATGGTGCCCGCATCGGCAACGGCAACGAGTTCTTCCCTGGTGCCAGCATCTCAACCAAGCCACAGGACCTGAAGTTCCAGGGTGAGGACTCGACATGTGAGATTGGTGACAACAATTCTATCCGCGAGAACGTCACCATCAGCCGCGGTACAGCATCGAGGGGCAAGACCGCCGTAGGCAACGGCAACCTGCTGATGGAGAACATGCACATTGCCCACGACTGCGTGATCGGCAACGGCTGCATCATCGGCAACTCCACAAAACTGGCTGGCGAGGTGGAAGTCGAGGACTTCGCCATCATCTCTGGCACCTGCCTATTCCATCAGTTCTGCCGCGTGGGCAGCTACATCATGTTCCAGGGCGGTTCACGTACTAGCCAGGACATTCCGCCATACGTCATCGCAGGCAAAGAACCCATCCGCTATGCTGGTGTCAACCTTATCGGTCTGCGTCGCCGCGGGTTCTCCAACGAGATTATCGAAACCATCCATGACGCTTACCGCATCATCTACGCACAAGGTGTGCTGAAAGACGGCATTGCAGAAGCACGAGCCAAATATCCTGATTCCAAGGAAGTGGAATACATCTGTTCATTTATCGAGACTTCGAAGCGCGGAGTGATACGTTGAACGGTGAGTGCTGAAAGGTGAAAACGCTCGTTGTCATTACAGGACCTACGGCCGTCGGTAAAACGGCGCTGACCATAGAGATTGCCAGACACTACGGCATCCCCGTCATCAATGCCGACTCCAGACAGATATACCGCGAGCTTAAAATAGGAACTGCATCACCCACAGAAGAACAACTGCAGCAGGCAAAGCACTACTTCGTGGGCATCAAGAGCATCGGTGACTACTACAACGCCTCGATGTATGAGCAGGATGTCCTCGAGTGTCTGAAGGTCCAGCCTTCTGCAATCAGCCTCCTCTCCGGTGGTTCCATGATGTATATCGATGCTGTATGCAACGGCATTGACGACATACCCACCATACGCGACGACATCCGTGAGGAAATGAAGCGGCGCTATCAGGAAGAAGGATTGGAAGCACTCTGTGAAGACCTGAAGCGACTTGACCCGGAGCATTACGACATAGTAGACCGCCAGAACCACCGCCGCGTCATCCATGCCCTCGAAATATGCTATCAGACAGGCAAGACCTATACCTCCTTCCGCACTCAGACCAGAAAGCCGCGCCCATTCCACATCGTGAAAATCGGGCTGAACCGCGAACGCGAGGAACTGTATAACAGGATTAACGCACGGGTAGACCAGATGATGGCCGACGGACTGTTAGCCGAGGCAAAGGCTTTTTACGGCATGCGTCACTTGAATGCGCTCAACACGGTGGGATACAAGGAGATGTTCGACTATATGGACGGACGCTGGCCATTAGACGAAGCCATCGAGCGCATGAAAGGCAACACCCGCCGATATGCCCGCAAACAGCTGACATGGTTCAAACGTGACCCGGAGGTTCGCTGGTTCCACCCTGACGAGAAAGATGACATCTTAAGCTATATTTCACAGTACGAATAAACACATTGGAAAGTAGACAATATGAATAAATACGTTGAAAAACTCGCCCATGCCCCCAAGAAGACTTGGCAATGGTATAAAGGATTGTATCAAGGCAGGAAGTGGTATGTCAAGCTGGGTGCCGGCTTCGCCACCTTCATCATTGCTTTCCTGCTCTATCTGGTGATGGTAGACATCAATTTCCTGTGGCTTTTTGGCAAGTCACCCTCCATGAACAACATCATGCACCCGAAGACCATCCAGGCCTCTGAACTGTATAGTGCCGACGGTGTGCAGATTGGAAAATACTTCAGCGAGAACCGCACACCCGTAGAGTACGAGGATGTCAATCCCATCTTCTGGCGTGCACTCATCGACACAGAGGACGAGCGTTTCTACAACCACTTCGGCATCGATTTCCAAGGTGTTTTCGCTGCCCTCAAGGACTACATCGTCCATCACGATGCCCGCGGCGCTTCCACCATTACACAGCAGCTGGTGAAGAACATGTTCCGGGTCCGCACCGAATACTCGACAGGACTATTAGGCAACATTCCCGGATTGAAAATGCTCATCATGAAGAGTAAGGAATGGATTACCGCTACCAAGATTGAGATGTTCTTCGACAAGAAACAGATTCTCACCATGTATGCCAACACCGTCGACTTCGGGTCCAACGCCTTTGGCATCAAGACGGCTGCCAAAACTTACTTCGGCACGACGCCACAGCAGCTGACTGCCGACCAAGCCGCCGTACTCGTGGGACTACTGAAGGCAACCACCTACTACAACCCACGCATCAATCCCAAGAACTCGCTATCACGCCGCAATGTGGTGCTTAGCAACATGCTCAAGCATAACGACATTACTGAAGAGCAATACGACACACTGAAACAGCTACCTATCAAGCTGGACTACAGTGTCGAGAACAACTACGACGGTCAGGCACAGTACTTCCGCGAAGCCGTCAAGAACTTCCTGAAAGACTGGTGCGACGAGAACGGCATCGATCTCTACAAGGACGGACTGAAAATCTATACCACCATTGACACCCGCATGCAGAAGTACGCTGAGGAGGCTGCTGTCAAGCAGATGAAGCAGGTGCAACATAACTTCAACAACCACTGGGGCAACACACCACCCTGGCAGGACGAGCGTCACATGGAGATTCCACACTTCATTGAGGACCTGGCCAAGAAGACGACATACTACAAGGTGCTGGACCAGAAGTTCGACGGTAACGCCGACTCTATCAACTACTATCTGAACGTTCCCCATAAGGTCAAACTTTTCGACTATGAGCTGGGAACCGTTGAGAAAGAGATTTCCACCCTCGACAGCATCCGCTACATGGAGCATTTCATGCACTGCGGATTCGTAGCCATGGAACCTCACACAGGACACGTCAAGGCTTGGGTGGGCGACATCGACTTCAAGACGTGGAAATACGATAAGGTGACAGCCATGCGCCAGCCTGGCTCTACATTCAAACTCTTTGTCTACACGGAAGCCATGAACCAGGGTATGACCCCCTGCGACATCCGCAAGGATGAGTTCTTCTCGATGAAGGTCTACGACCGCGGCCGCGAAGTAACATGGACTCCGACCAATGCCAACGGCTACTTCACAGGGGCAGACATGACCCTGAAGCAGGCTTTTGCCATGAGTGTCAACTCAATAGCTGTCCGTCTGGGTCAGGAGTGTGGCATCGACCACATCGTCAAGACTGCCCATGCCATGGGCATCAAGTCGAAGCTTGACCCAACTCCCGCACTGGCTCTCGGTTCCAGCGACGTCAATCTGCTCGAAATGGTCAATGGCTACTGCACACCCGTTAATGACGGCAAAGCCCATGAACCCGTTCTTGTGACCCGCATTCTGGACCGCGACGGTAACGAAATCTACACAGCTTCCACAGAGGAACGGCAAGTCATTTCCTACAAAAGTGCCTTCTACGTACAGCAGTTACTGATAGGTGGTATGAGCGGTACCTCGTCACGTCTCAGAGGCTATGTTGGCAACAGCGTTAACGATACCGACTTCGGTGGCAAGACAGGAACTTCAAACAATCACTCCGACGCTTGGTTCATCGGTACTACACCACGACTCGTCGTCGGTGCATGGGTGGGCGGTGAATATCGTTGCATCCACTTCCGCACAGGAGAACTGGGACAGGGTAACCGCACGGCACTGCCTATCTGTGGCTACTTCCTCGGCAGTGTGCTGGCCGACCCAGCCTTCAAGCAGTATCACGCTAAGTTTGCCACACCCAAGGATGCCGACATCAACATTGGACAATATGGCTGTGGCGGCTACTTCCGTGCTCCTGCCGACAGCGACAGCATCGGTGTTGACAGCCTCGCCGTAGAAGAGGAATTGGAAATGGTACTCGACGAATATGGCAACATGATTGTCAAGCCCCGCGAACAAGGTGAACACTCTGAGGAAGCCAACCAACAGCCTCAGCCTGACGACCCGCAGGTTGCCGAGGAACCGAAAGAAGACTGAAGAGTTGATGAGAGGAACCATTGAAAGCAAAGCAGGAACAGTTAGACCTTGACAATCAGGAGTGGCAACAGGCCCTGCAGATTGTGAACTTCACACGCCGCTCGCTTTTCCTGACCGGAAAGGCGGGGACGGGGAAGTCGACTTTCCTGCGCTATGTGGCCAAACACACCAAGAAAAAACACGTCATCCTGGCTCCTACTGGCATCGCGGCCATTAATGCTGGCGGACAGACACTGCACTCGTTCTTTAAACTTCCTTTTCATCCCCTGCTGCCCAACGACTCACGCTACTCTCCCCGTAACATCCGCAAGACACTCAAATACAGCGGCATCACCACAAAGTTGCTCCGCGAACTGGAAATGATCATCATTGACGAGATTTCTATGGTTCGCGCCGACATCATCGATTTCATCGACAAGGTACTCCGCATCTACTGCCGCAACATGCGCGAACCCTTCGGCGGCAAGCAACTACTGCTGGTTGGCGACATCTTCCAACTGGAACCTGTTGTCAAAGAAGACGAGTGGCGACTGATGCAGCCCTTTTATGCCTCCGCATACTTCTTCGACGCCAAAGTATGGCAAGAGATGCAGCTGGTCAGTATTGAGCTACGCAAGGTCTACCGCCAGAGTGACGCCCAGTTCATTGGTATCCTGGACCGCATCCGCCAGAATCAAGCCACAGATGAAGACCTGGCAGCCATCAACAGCTGCACGGAAGAGAAACATCGAACACAGAGGCGGTTGTCCAATGTCCAGACGTTCCCCATTACCCTTGCTACCCGCCGCGATACCGTGGACTGGATCAACGAACAGGAACTAGCAGCACTCGACGGAACCGTCACCATGTTCCAAGGCACCATCAAGGGCGATTTCCCGATGACATCCCTACCCGCCCCCATGGAACTGGAACTAAAAGCTGGCGCACAGGTCATCTTTGTCCGTAACGACAAAGAGAAACGCTGGGTGAACGGCACTATCGGCATCGTTACAGGTATTGACGAGGAGGAAGGCATCATCGGTGTTATTGACGAGGACGGACACGAGTACGATGTCGGGCAGGAACAGTGGGAGAATATGCATTACACTTTCAACGAGAAAGAGCAGAAAATCGAGGAAGAGCTTTTGGGCACCTTCAAACAATTCCCCCTGCGACTGGCATGGGCTATCACCGTACACAAGAGTCAGGGACTGACTTTCCGTCAGGTGAAGATTGACTTCTCCGGTGGTGGAGCTTTTGCCGGCGGACAGACCTACGTCGCCCTGTCGCGTTGCACCTCGCTCAACGGCATCATTCTGGAAGAACCTATCCATCGTTCCGACATCTTTGTACGCCCTGAGGTTGTCGCTTTTACCCGCCGTTACAACGACGGCCAACTGATGCGCCAGGTACTTTCAGAGAGCAAGGCTGACCGCGAATACCACGATGCAGTAGCCGCCTTCGACCGCCAGGACTTCGATGCCTTCCTGAAAAATTTCTTCCTGGCCATCCACTCGCGCTACGATATCGAGCGTCCTGCCGCCAAACGTCTAATCCGCCGCAAACTCGGCATCATCACCCGCCAGCAACAGCGAATTGCGGAACTTGAGGATGACATCCGTCAACGTGAGGCTCTTCTGAAACGCCTTGCCGCCGAATATGTGCTGTTAGGTAAGGAGTGTGAAGCCGAATACATGAAAGAGGCTGCCATCCGCAACTACGAGAAAGCTCTACAGCTCTATCCCGAAGCCTTCGAAGCCAAGCGAAGGTTGGAAAAGCTGCAGAGCGCCAAAAAATAATATTCCCTTATAAATATTAAAGAACGCGCGCACACGCGAATCATTAAAATACAAGTCCCGGTGACCCCAGTCCTCTTAAAAAGAAATCCTAAAAGGGCAGGTCGTCAGTGGAACCGTCACCAGCGGGTTCTTGAGCTGGAGGGAAGGGGGCTGCTGATGCCTCGGGAGCAGGTGCTGCCTGCTGCGGGGGGAACGGAGAAGCTGTAGTCTCAGAAGCCATTGGCTGCTGGGGAGGGAATGGAGTAGTACCAGAGATAGGTGCTTCACCTGGAACAGCAGCAACAGGAGCGACACCACGAATGATGTTGTAAGCACGAATGTCATTAAACCAACGACCGTTATACTCACGTGCATCTATATCAAACTGAACCGTCAAATCCTCACCCACCTGAATATTGTGTAGCTTGATACGGTCTTCACCGAAAAGGTTGAAAACCATACGACGGGGATACTGTCCTGGAACCTCAAGCACATACTCCTGAGTCATCCATTGATTACCTGTGCGCTGGGAAACGCCACTTCTTGGTTGCATTACTGCAATAATTCTTCCTGTTAAATCCATAATACGATATTTGTTGTTTTACGTTGAAATTTTCGTTTCAGATTGCGAAATTACGGAAAATAATTCTAAAATGAGAATTTTTTGCTAATTATTTTTGTTATTGAGCAATTCTTTTTGTATTTTTGTACTCAATTTGAAAGAAACGAAACTAAAAACAGTAATACTCATGAGATTTACAGTATCCAGTACTGCGCTTAGCAGTAAACTCAATGCTCTTTCGAGAGTCATCAACAGTAAGAACTCACTCCCCATTCTGGCCGACTTTGTCTTCGAGGTTCAGGACGCAGTACTTCATCTGACAGCATCGGACAGCGAGAACGTCATGAAGACCCAGCTTGACCTGACGGAAAGCGATTCTAACGGATGCTTCGCTATCAGCAGCCACGACCTGTTGGAAGCCGTCAAGGGATTCTCTGAGCAACCCATTACCTTCGATGTCGACCTTCAGTCTTTCTTGGCTAAAATCAGCTACCAGAACGGTCTGTTCTCACTTCCCGTAGAGAATGCCGATGAATACCCGATGGCTCAGAGCATCAGCGACAATGCCACCGAGATTGTCATCCCCAATGCCATGCTGGCCGAAAACATCAATCGTTCGCTGTTTGCTACAGCACAAGACGAGTTACGTCCTGTCATGAATGGCGTCTACTTCGACCTGACACCTGAGTGCCTGGCCATTGTAGCTTCCGACGGCCACAAGCTCGTTCGCAACAAGATCCTGACCATCCGTCGTGACCAGCCTTCATCGTTT
>Ga0310786_10008054_pt1 | contig 13611 bp, 20 predicted proteins | sample AusTroGonzalo_MG_FD_203881 | JGI IMG/M metagenome (GOLD analysis project Ga0310786, IMG submission 203881) | Bovine rumen microbial communities from tropical cattle in Woodstock, Queensland, Australia - Gonzalo_03 (v2) (version 2) | ecosystem: Host-associated > Mammals > Digestive system >... | reverse complement strand
AAAATAAAAAGCCCGGTATATACCAGGCAGGCACCATATTGAGGGAAGGAGCCATTATTTATTATATCATACCTCGTAGTACTTTTCAAAAAGCACTTTATAAATATAGCTTTCAAAAATGACAGCACGGCGCAGGTAGGCCAGCCACAGATAGTAATAGTCATGGCGAAAGCGTTTAAGCTCCATAGGACTGCTGTCATACTGGGAAGGACTGCCGCTGCTATGACCTGTAATATAGTAGTCATTACGGCTTTTATGACGGTATATGTTTAACTCACCTACTGTCACAATAGGCCTGTACTCTTTAAGGGATAAGCTCTTAATATCGGCCATTTCTTCAGCGGTAAACTCATTATCAAGGGCCATTTTACTGAAGGAGCTGTCACGGCCTGCCAGCTTATATAAAGACGTCTGGGCCTTCTTTTCGCTTATAGGTGTAATATTAAGCAGGATAAGTGTTAAATCGCGCAGAGGCAGGTTTCTGAGCGTCTGGCCACGTTTAAGCATTTTTTCACATTCAGTTACCAGCTGAAGTTCGATAAACAGAGGGTTTGCCAGCATATTACTGTTAGACAGTCCGATCACTTTCAAAGGCTTACGTCCTGAAAGTTCACGGTTACGTGCAATAGTTTCAATAGCATTTAGGAAAGCTGTACCTTCATGCTGGATCTTGCTTTCATGCTTTTCGCCGATAAACTCATCATAGATAAGACAGTCAACGTCTGAAGCATCAAAGCCGCGTATATTAGCTATGGTACTTAGAGCCATAAGATAACCTAAAGGCAAACCGCACGCTTTATAAATGCCGTCAGCGTCCTTTTCAGCGCGGTAGACGGCCGTTATGTTTTTATTAAGCTTTTTAATCACGGTAGCATAATCTTCGCCTAAAACGCTTTCCAGGGCCCTGAAAGGATTAAGGTCTTCGTTCTTTATCATGTCTATCTGGGTCTGAGTACGGCGCAGGAAAATGAACTTGACGTTATTATCAAGCACATATTTAAGCGCGCCAAAAGTCTTGCCTATACCTCTGCCGCCTACGATAAAGGTATAAGTAAGACTGTGATCCATGATATATTGAAAGTCTAAATAGCCATTGTTATCAAACATAATCTAAAAGACCTCTGTAATTAGAGGTCAATTTCTAAGCACTAGTCCCTACAAGGTATTTCCATGGTACCCAAGTGAATGTATCGTCTTGAGGGTCTTTATCTTCGCCAGTTGCTTCTCCCCATCTCATGGCTAAGCCGTTTCCTTCAGCGCCACTTGATAAATACAGAGGATTAAACGCCCATTGTGATATGCGTGTATTACCGTTTACATTAAGTTTTATAACTGCCACTAGAGCTCCACTGCCAAAACCTGTAGGTAAATTTAAAGCTTCATACCCGCAATATTCAAAAGATATTGAATTTGTAGAAGTGGTAACATAGTTCAAGTTGCTATATCCAAGTTTAGGAGCTATTGGCATACGATAGGCATTATAAGAGTTTGTAGCCGTTGTAGCCGTTGTAGCTGTTGTAGCGGTTGTAGCTGTTGTGGCTGTAGTAGCCGTTGTAGCGGTTGTAGCAGTGTCAGCAGTATCTGCATGGCTTACACTCTGTACCATTTCTTCCCAAGCAGTAGCATCTTGATAAGTGTTATCCGACTGCCGTGTATACAAGTGTCTTGTGTACCATTTTTTCGTATTCTGTCCCCATAACATCTGGAGGGTATCTCTGCACTGTACACCGTTAACTGTCTCTAAATGTCCTGTTGTGGAAGCAAGTATAAAAGCATATTCAAGACCTGTTATACCACTAGGTCTATTGTCTACAGGGTCATGGAGTGTATAGAAATCTACATGAGTAGCACTGCTTGCGATTGCTAAGTTAGCATCTGACCTCGGAGTGCTCTGCATACGAACTACTAAAGACTGTGCACTACTGGCATAATTAGCATTAGTAGCATTAGTAGCATTAGTAGCACTTGTAGCACTTGTGGCGGTATCAGCGTTACCATATAGGTCTCCTGTAACATTACCTGTCAAGTTACCTGTAACATTACCGGTTAACGGTCCGGACAGAGAGGCAGCGCTGAAGTTCTTAGTTGTACTGATATTGCTTCCGGCGATAGTGAAAGCAGCAGCCAGAGCTGACAGAGCAGCATAGTCATCACTGAACTGTTCTAACTGTTCAGCAAAGTCTGCAATAGTGAGATTTCCCTGTTTGACCTGCTCAATGACCCACCGGAGGTTCATCTCATGTATATTGGTATATGGAAAATTGTCATAAATTGCCATAAGTTCACCCCTTAAAGACTGCTAAATGTAATAGAACAGTCGCCAGTTATTTCATATACGCTAAGGGTATCGTTATAAGTTATGCTGCCGCTGGTAGTCGCTACATTGCTAAATGGAGCGTAGCACTTTCCTTTGTATAAAATTACGGTATACGGTGACCCTGAACCCAGGTTCATAGTGCCGACCGCACCCTCTACGCTATAGTCTGGATTTACAGTAACAATAGGCAGATACTCATTTCCTAATCCAGGGTTTCCAGTAACAGTTAACTGTGCAGTAGTAAAATCACTATCACCGCCACCGCTTACATTTACGTCTGCCAGAGCGTACTGTGATACGTCAATACCTGTGCCGTTGGCTGTTATCTCAATAGTTCCAGACGGTGCAGATCCTACGGAATATGACGTACCGTTTAACAGATCATAAACAGCACCGCTGATATCGCAGTTGTCGCTTTCATCGTCAGAAGATAAGACGACCTTCATGACGCGTTTTTCGTTTAATCTCACCAGGGCGGAAACGTCACCGTTGATACCCTGCTGGGTAAAATCTCCTTTATTGTAAGGCATAAGTTACCTCCTATTCCAAGGGGTTGTCAGTATGAACTGTTACGTCATATAAGGTAACGTCACCGGTGGCGTTATTTACCAGCTGCAGATAAATGGCATTATTATCTGCAGTGTCTACCTGTACAATAATGGTATGGGTTTCGTCCCAAGTAATTCTTGCTGTTAACATATTTACCTCTTTCTAGTAAACACCCAGGCAGAAACGCTTTTTAAAGTCTTCAATGATGATTTCAATGAGATCATTAGCCAGGCGTTCCTGGGTTTCCATTTTTAAAATCTCCTGACGGTTACGGGTAGCGCTGTCACCTTCCACATGGTATGTATCTGTTGTCGTGATATTACCGCTGTTGGACTTGTTAACGCTTCCGCTGTCGGTAGTTGTGACGGTACCGGAATGGCTTGTATTTATGCTGCCGGTATCCGTAGTATCCTGGTCGGTAATGACCTGGCCACGCTGTACGCCGGTAGCGGTGCCGTCATCATAAGCGTTGACATTGTTTTTACCGGTTACGTCATTAGTTCCCTTAAGATCTCTTAATTCACTGTCATATAACAGACGGCTTTCGCCAAGCGTCAGATCTCTTAGTTCACTGTCATAAAGAAGCCTGTCTTCTTTTCTGGTACGCCATTCATCACGGTTGACATTTAAGAACGGATCGTATTTCCTGTAAAGGACGTCCGCTATACGCTGCCAGGTATACAGTCTTCGGGCTGACCATGTGCCGATAGCCAGTTTCATATAGTCAGCGTCCGGATAGACTATCTCCAGTTCGGCACAGTCCAGACATATATTATCAATGATATTATCCTTGGTATATGGGATAGTTTCCGTATGGGTGGTAGTAGTACCGTCCGGGTTATTAGTTACATATGTAATAGTTGTAGGTATTACAAAGTTATTGAAAATGGTATGGTCATAGGCATATAAGCCCATGATATCAAGCCATGCGCCTTTACTCATAGTCTTCTTCCTCCATGTAGTTACTGTCCATGACTACCTTGACAGCATCATCAAAGCGGTATCTGACAGCGATATCAAGTCCGAACATGGCGTTGACCTTGTCAATGTCCTTCTGCATTGTTTCCAGCCATAAGTTAATGCGGCTCTGTGTGTCTACATTGTTGGCATTGACTTCATCAGTTATCATTCTTTCACGCTTCTGAGTGTTGGCATTAGGTATACCCACTATGGTATTGAACTGATCTTCAATAGTCTTCATATCATTGAGCAGTTCGCCGGTAACATAGTTGGCGCCTACATTCTGGGTGAATAACTGCCACGCCGGGGTACCGTCTTCTTTTGTGAGGTTCTTGTCAATAACGGCCATAGGTTCACCGCTGGCCAGCTTGTCATAAAGCTTTTTGAAGCTTTCGGCTGCTGTCTTGTTTTCGGCAAAGAAGACGTAACTTAATTTAGAGTTAAGAAGGTTGGCGCCGGTAGTTTCCAGCGCTAAGGCCATTAAGTCGGCGTATGTTGTTACCAGGTCCATGACGCCCGAATAGTTCGGCTGAAGTTTGATGATCTCGCAGTCCTCGCCGATCGTTAAGGTCCTGAAGCCCGGTAAATGCGGGTTAGCGATTGTTACGGTAGTCGGCTGATAAAATACATTATAGCCGGATAAACCGCAGTTCTGACAGATAACGCCGTATCTGTCGGTATTAATTACCGCTATAACACCCTGACCAAAAAGTACATATTTAAAGTAATTATCCGCCCAGGTTTCCGGAAGTCCGGTAAACTCGAAAACAGATATCACTTTCTGCAGTAAATAACGCGTATAGAACTCTACCAGCGCTGTATTACGGCAGTGTACCGTACTAGGTGATCGCATGGAGTTATAAAGGTTTTCAAACTCGTAATTAACAGGTAATTTCATTATGTTAAGATCACCTTTTGCTTTCTATCTTTTTTAATATAGGCCGCCAGCAGGTTACTGTCCATGTCGGAGCCTACCGGTAATATGATGAAGCCCTGGAAGGCATAACCGGTAAAACGGTACCACCCTGAAGCGGCTGTTATCGTAGCGGTCTGGAAGAAAGCACCGCCATAAATGCTTTCAGATACCGTACAGCTGACCGGAGTACCGCCGCTGTAGGTTATTTCCTCAATCACGGCCACATGACCGGAAGCTCCGTCGTCCCAGCAGGCAATAGCGCCCAGAGACGGAGTGCTGCTTCTTGGGTATCCGTCATTATAGGTATACCAGGCTGAAGCCTGATTTATGCAGAGATGCGGATCTGTTTGCAGTATTTCCCATGCCCTGCCGTAAGCATAGCCTACGCAGTTGGCCAGTACGTTGCCATAGCCATAGGAAGGATAGCCCAGGATACAGGGGTTAACACCGTTGCCATAACCGGACTTTATCCATAATACGTCTGTGTTAGACGGCTGCGAAAATCTTGGTGTAAAACTCATTCGTAAAAGAAGCCTCCTGCCATGTAGGCATTTATCATGTCAGCTTCCCGGCTGGTGCCGCTGATCTGAACATGTGGGTTATCTATTACCATGTAATTCAGTACCGTTGCCGGTGTTGAAGTCGTACAGTAAGGACGTCCCAGATCTGCCAGATCTTCATTAACTATCGGCTTGAAATAGCCGCGGAGCATGAACTTTCCGTCACCGTACTGGACAAAGCCGCCGCTGGACTGGTTACCACCAGGTGATGAATGGAGCCGGGTTGCAGCATTTCCGATACCTACCAGATCACCTATTACTGCCGCGGCCGTTGCCGCACCACCTGTAGCTACACCCGCCAGCGTAGTAGCTACACCACCTACTGATGAAATAAGGCCGCCTACATTTACCTGAGATCCAGACAGACTGATTTCGACAGCGTATTTAATATAGGTAGTATAGAAAACTACGTCACCGGCAGTAGTCAGTTCATATTTAGCCTGGCCGGTAGTATAGTCCGGGGTTACCGTGCATTTAATTGTATTGATGACCTTAGCGATATCGCTGCTGATCGGAATGACGCCGACCAGCGGGTCAACGATCTCGTAGCTGCTGTAAGGTGCATAGTTCAGATAGCTTCCTCTGGTGGCTGCCTGTGGGTGACGCATGATCGTTACCTCACGGCTGCACGGTCTGGTATCCTCAACGGTAAACGCCTGAATAGTAACAAGCGCGTTATTCGGGTCTGTACATTTCCAGGATCCAAGATAAACGTCTTGTGCCAGAGTACTTCCGTACATAGGATAAGGATACCACCTGATAGAAGTTATATAGTTGTCAAGGCTATTCAAAGCATTACGTACACCCTTTTCAAGGTTTCCCCACCAGTTATTATCGCCGCTGTTTGCATAGAAATAGCTGATGACCTTTAACAGTTTAGCAGTATCCATTATGTAATAAATAATACCGTTGACGCTTCCGGCACCGGTTCCCTGGATACCTACCACAAAGGTACCGTCGTCCCAGCTGGTAAAGCCCATGCTTAAGGCAGCAGGCCAGCCTGCAGAGTATGAACTGTAGGCTATTTCCGTACTGACACCTGAGGTAGCAGGATATAAGTTATCCATAATGTCACCGTCATAGTAGTTGGAAGATCTCAGGACGTAGCATGACGTGCTACCGATCGTGCTTTTGTAAGTAGCCAGGACGTCACAGGTCATGGATACTTCCCAGACACCGGCGTTCCAGGTTATGTCATCAATGAAATAGTAACGGCTGAAAGCACTGATATGTGCGTAGTTATAAGCCAGTGGGCTGTCACTTGCTTTCAGTTCTATTACCGGTTTAATAATTGAAGTAGCATCTTTCAGAAGACATGAAGCTGAAAGGGCAGCTGTACCTGTAGGCTGCTTAGTGCTGTTAGTCTTTTTTGTGAAAGTATAGAAGTCTACTGTTAAAGCCATTTTATTACCTTCTTTCTATTTACCGGAAGGCTGCCGCGGAAAATAATGGAGGCAGATTGAGTATTCGCGTTGTACCAATGAAAAGGAAGCACGGCAGCCCTCACGGTAGAAAGGAGCTAAACAGGAATGAGCGCCTGTTTTAGTCTAAGCAGAGTACCAGGCCCTTTTCGGTCAGGTCGTTCTGATAACGTACTCTTACGTTAGCGAACATGTTGTAGTACTGGCCTTTAGGGTTAAACGGTGAAGCGTCCAGAGTATCCTGGTAGATATTGTATCCGATAGCGTCACGGTCAAACATTACGCCGATAACTGCAGATAAGGTCTGAGCTGATCCGTTAGTTGCCATGCCGCTGGCGTCCATGTATTCAGGTGTTACCTGGATCTCGTCAGGGTTCTGGATATCCTGCCAGTAGCCTACACCTTCCACGTCAGCCAGTGATAAGAAGCCAGGGTTATAGGTTGTTGATAATACTTCAGCCTTCATGGATCCTAAGATATTATCCAGGATATAGATCTTCTGGTCTTCAATAGGTGTATGACGGGCAATTACAGCGCCGGTAATAGGTGCCTGGAATAATACTGATCTTTCAGTCATCTTCTGAGATAACTCAGAGATACGGCTGTAAGCCCAGCGGACGAATGGTCCCCAGTTAGCCGGCTGTCTGATAGTTGTAGCGGTAAAGGCTGGTGAAGCGCTTGTAGCTGTATTGTATTCACTAAGTAAATGAATGATACCGGCGCCGCTGTCAACGATAGCCTTAGCACCAATGAAGTTGCACAGTGCACTTCTTGAGAGCTCCTCTAACCATTGTTCTCGCTTATTACTAATGGCCTGCATGAGCCCAGAAATAAATCTTGCCAGTTCCTCAGGTCCGGTAAATGCCAGATCAAGCTGATTACGGAAGATAGTAACACAGTCCTGGTAAATTACAGAGCCGACAAAACGTGTTTCCAATACTTTTGGCTTGCGGACTACGAATGGATCATAGCTGACGCCGTCAGATAATTCGAAGCTAGGGTTAGCAATAGGATCAGTATCAATAAATGATAACTTTCTGACAATGCCTCCCCATTTTTCGTTTGATACTTCCAGGCCTGCGAACTTACGGCTGTAAGGTCTGACGGCTACTAAGGTCTTGCCGATAACCTGGCTGATAGCGTTTAATACAGGCTCATAACCGGCGGCCAGAGTAGCCTGGGCAACGGAAATAAAGCTTGTCAGGTCAACAGGAGCTACGGCTTTCTGGCCTGTTGCCTGTTCGTGCAGTTCTGCTACAAGAGCATAAGCCTGCTCGATTGACATGTTGTTAACTGCCATTTAAATTGTACCTTCTTTCTTATTTCTTTGGAGGGTTGATAACCTCGCCTAAAATCTTGGTGGCGATATCTTCCCTGGAAATAGTTGGCACGCTGTCAGTGTTAATGAAATGCTGGGCCAGCTGCTTTTTAAGGCCCTGGACTTCCGCTAATAACGCGGCGATAGTTTCATTTTCTGCTGCAGGTACGTCAGCTGCCTTCTGTTCCGGGACTGCCACGGGTACCGGTTCCGGATCAGCCTGGATAGTTGGAGTTTCTGAGGTTGCGGCTTCCTGTACCGGTTCTGCTGTTAAGGCTGCAATATCAGCCTTAGTATACCCGGCCTTAGTCAAAGCCAGGATATCTTCGATCTTAATACTCATTTTATTTTATCCTTTCTATTTAACGATTTCCCTGATCTGTTCTATCTTAGCGTTCAGGATCTCGTTTTTTCCCTTTTCTTCCTTATATAACTTTTCCCAGTCTTCTTCCTCGGGCCACGGTCTGGCCCAGGAAGGAGCGATATAGTCAGTGTTATACTTCTTATCATAATATAAATGTGATAACGGATCTATGGCATACTTAGTCCACGGATCATCAGATCCGGTCCATACAAAGACGGTATCCTTCGGTATGATCCTCGTCATGTAAATATGCAGATGCACGCCGTTTGAATAGCCGGTATTACCGCGTTTGGCGTTGGATACCTGCTGACCCATTTTATAGGTCGTACCGATAGCAGCGCTTATGGCCTGATATAAATGGATATAACCAACCCAGCGCTTACCGTCCGCATATTCATGTTCCAGTACGCACCAATAGCCCACCTCGCCGCTGTAGCCTTTAGCAATAAGTTTACCGTCCTGCCAGGCCAGTACCGGACAGTATTTATTCTTATACCAGCCGATATCAAGGCCACGGTGGCTTTCAGCGTTGAACTGCTTGGTGATGCCTGCTGCATCAGTCAATGGAATGATGCCTATTTCTCGCCAGTCCATTATTCACCTCTGGTGTATTTACCTTCGATCATTAAGGTAAGTTTCTGTAACATGGCCGTGTTTTCAGCGATAACGTCCTTTAGAGCGTTAGTTTCTTCCTTGTGGGTATCAAGCTGTTTATTTACGTACCACATGAGAATTAGACAGACTATGATCGGAAAGCCGGTAGTACTGATAGCCTGTAAGATCTGGTCTAAGTTTTCCATGTTATTACCTCTTTTCTGAAGGGAAGTTCTCGCGCTTTCCTTACGCCTGGCCCACGGTTCCGCCGTGTGGAAGATGGCCGCTTCCCTTCAATTTATTTATAACATAAAATTGCATATTATACCATATTAAATCACATAATTTCACATTATTTTTCGGGTACTTTCACATAATTTAAGCGTAAAATAGTAAGTGAAAAGAGGTAAAGAAAATGAGAAAAACTTACGGAGCACCTGATATAAACGGTAACATTGTCGATATCGACCACAAAGATGAAAACGGCTGGTCTGTTGTAAGAAAAGCAACACTGGCTGAAATACTGGATCGCATTGATGAATGTCAGAAGATGATCAAGGCAAATATGACTATCTATAATCGTGAAAATGATTTTGAATGGCTGGAGTATGCGGCCTTCTGGGGTGAGCAGCTGACAAAGTGCATTGACTGCATCAATGCCGGTACTTATGCTGAGGTTGATAACTATGCTGTATAAGACATACAGAGTTGTCTATCATCTGAAGGTTGGCCGTACACCTGAGCCGGTTATCATAATTAACCCTCAGGTGATAGCGGCTACCCCGACACAGCGGTTACGTGAAGGTCTGGCGGATCCTATGATCCTGCAGCATCTGATAAAGCATCAGTCCAGACTGGTAGAATGGGAGGTAGAGGAGTTATGATAAAAGTAATGAGCGTCGCAAAGTTAAAGAAGGCTGTCATGAGTGAAAAACAGCCTAGTATCCTGGTAGTTGATACAAAAGATAATACTATCGTAGCAAAGTTAGCACCGGGATCTGATTTATCAAAGTATAACAGATTTATGTATATGTTTTACTACATAAGACATGATTGGGAGAAAGAAAATGAGATTGATTGATGCAGATAAACTGCTTGAGGATCTCAAGCAGAAACGTTACAGCAAGCGTAGCCTGGAGCTAATACATGATCAGCATGAAGTAGCAGCAATACCTATTGAGTGGATTCGTGATTACATTGATTATACATTTATGCCGCCGGGTGATTATTGTGTATTACAGAAGATGTTGAAAGAGTGGGAGAAAGAAAATGAGAAAACTGATGAAGAGCATAACTGAAAAGCTGATAATGATTTTAATGGCTGCAGGCCTTATCCTGTTTTTTGAGATATCATGGTTACTGATGAACTGGTAACCTTCACAGCAGGCTTCCGGTGCGGCTGTATAGCCATGATCCTATGGGCCTGGCTGATTATAAGAGGTAAGATAAATGAGTAATAAAGACACGCGAAGACAATACGCCAGAATGAGCGCCAAGTTCCGCTATGAACTCAGGCAGCTGGAGATAAAGATAAACGAGGGCAATAAGCATTATGAGAAGAATATTGCCAGAGCTAACAGAACTATTGAACGTTTTAAAAACAAATACCCGGCTTTAAGTACACCGCTGGGAAAATACCTGACAGAAGAAGACATGGCCAGAGCCATGGCTGAAATGAGGGAAGCCAGAGCCGAAGGCGCCCTGTCTAAGATCAGCCGTAAAAGATCAGAAGCTAACCTGCAGGACTATCTGCAGCAACACGACATTCCATTGACAGATAAGCAGATGGACAGGCTTTATGACTTCCTGGAATATCTGCGTACCAATAAGGTAGCCCAGCAGCTTAGCCTGGGAAGCGATCTGATAATGGAGCTGGGATATAATGCGGTAAGAGGTAACTTTTCAAAAGAGATGATCATACGGAACGTGGAGGACTGGCTGAAGACCGGTACTAATGAGCCAAGATTACGCCGAAAGTTCGGAAAGAGCAGTAATACCGATTTCTGAACTTGATTATACGATCTTTGAGAAAATAAAGCCCTGCCACAATCCGCGCGGCAACCCACACCGATCCAAAAAGAAAAAATACCTTAACTGCATTACTACTTTTGACATAGAGAGCAGCAGGATCAGAGAACTGGAGCAGTCAGTCATGTATATCTGGCAGTTCAATATTGATGCCAGAATAACAGTGATAGGACGCTACTGGCATGAGTATTTTGATATGCTGAAGAAGATAAAAGACGTTATAGGTAACTATTGGCTTGTAATTTATGTGCATAATCTGTCCTATGAGTTTCAGTTCCTTAAGGGCTGGTATGATTTTCAGCCTGATGAAGTCTTCCGGACTGAACCGCGTAAGATCCTGAAATGTGAAATGTTTGATCACTTTGAGTATCGCTGCTCCTACTTTTTAACTAACTTATCGCTGAATCAGTTTACCAAACAGATGAACGTTGAAAACCGCAAGCTTTCCGGTGATATGTTCGACTATAACAAGGTCCGTTACCCCTGGACCGAGTTAACTGATTATGAGATACAGTACTGTATCAATGACGTCCAGGGTTTAGCCCAGGCTTTAAAGAAGAAGCTGGAAGCTGACGGTGATACCGTCCGCACGGTACCGCTTACCAGTACCGGCTACGTCAGACGTGATACTAAAAAGGCCATGTCGCTGTATAATCATGACACCCTGGCCAATATGCTACCGGACGTTGATTTATACTCCATGCTGCGCCAGGCTTTCCGTGGCGGTAACACTCACGCAAACCGCTGGTATGCCGGTGATATCGTGGAAAACGTCAGCAGTATAGATATCGTAAGCAGTTATCCGGCTGTCATGCTTACCTGTGAATACCCTATGGGACGCTTTCAGGAAAAGAAGGACTGTACCGTAAGAAAGCTGAAAACCCTTTTAAAACGTCATTATGCCGTGCTGATGCGCGTTGCCTTCTTTGACATAGATCTGCAGGACATATACTGCGGCTGTCCTTATCTGTCACGCGATAAATGCCGTGATATCATCAACGGTGAATATGACAATGGCCGTGTATTAAAAGCAGACTACCTGGAAACGACCATAACGGACATAGACTTTAATATCATTAAAAACATGTATAAATGGACCAGCCTTACACCGATAAAGGTAATGTATACCAAGTACAGACCTTTACCGGCTCCGCTTAAAAGCGTAGTGCTGAACTATTACAAGGTTAAGACGGAGTTAAAGCACCTGAGACCTGATGATCCGCAATATATCTATTACATGAATAACAAAGCTAAGTTAAACCGGTGTTACGGTATGACGGCCCAGGATCCGGTAAAAGATACACTGGACTTTATTAACGGTGAATTTCAATATGAAGATTTACCGATAGAAACGATACTGAAAGCATCTAATAAAAAGGCTTTCCTGGCATATCAGTGGGGAGTATGGGTTACCCGGCATGCCAGGGCTAGACTGCAGGCAGGCATAGATCTGGCCGGGCATAACTTCATATATGCCGATACCGACAGCGTTAAATATATCGGCGATCTGAACATAGAGCCGTTTAACGAACTAAGACGCCGTGAGGCTTTCATAAATGACGCCTACGCTTACGATAATAAGGGTGAGATACATTATATAGGTATCTATGAAAATGAAGGCTACACGCTCCCTAATCGCTTCTGCACCATGGGTGCTAAGAAGTATGTGCTGGAAGACAGCCAGGGCAAGCTGCATATTACCATAGCTGGCGTAAATAAGAAGAAAGGAGCCATAGAACTCGGTAAGATAGAGAACTTTAAAGAAGGCTTTATCTTCTATGATGCCGGAGGGACTGAAAGCTTATTCAATGATAACATTATCAGGACCATAAACATTGAAGGTCATGATCTGGAAATACGTGACAACGTAGTTATCAGGGACAGTACCTACACGCTGGGCCTTACGGCTGAGTATATACGCTTACTTACTAACTGTACGGTGCTTAAGTATAGTGAGTACAATATCTTAGGATATTACAAACTAAAGAAGGGCTTAACATGATATACCATGTGCCAATATAGAAAGAGGTAGAAAATGAACAAAGTATTATTAACAGGAAGATTAACACAGGATATTAAAATTAATGAGTATGGTAAAGGCGATAATGCCGGTGTCTTATGCGGCTTCAGTGTAGCCGTCCAGGGACAGACTAAGGAAGACGTTGTCTTCGTTAACTGTACTGCCTTTAACAATCAGGCTGAGTTTTTAGAGAAATGGTTTAAGAAGGGCAGCCCTGTAGAGATTGAAGGCCGTATCACCAATGACAATTACAAGGACCTTAACGGCGATATGCGCTACACCTATAAGGTAATCGTGGAGCGTGTCAGCTTTACCGTAAGCACTGCCAGCGCTGAGGAGCCAAAAGAAGAAAAGCAGGCAGCTAAAAAGTACAGACGTTAACAGGCATTAACTGCCAGACGCCCGGGGTATATACCGGGCTTTTTATTTTATCTCATGGTAGCTCTGGTAAACTTGGCAGAGTTTAAGTGAGAGTGCTAGATGCTCCGCCGGGTTGCTTGGCCTATATAGCTGGATCGCTGACGGACGGGGGGAAACCACTGTCCAATTTTTTGGACACCCATT
>Ga0310786_10008053_pt1 | contig 13612 bp, 14 predicted proteins | sample AusTroGonzalo_MG_FD_203881 | JGI IMG/M metagenome (GOLD analysis project Ga0310786, IMG submission 203881) | Bovine rumen microbial communities from tropical cattle in Woodstock, Queensland, Australia - Gonzalo_03 (v2) (version 2) | ecosystem: Host-associated > Mammals > Digestive system >... | reverse complement strand
TTTGGTACAAATCCAGCAGATCCACAAACTTCTTAGATTCTTTTTCCAAATAATCAGGGGTATTCTCCACCCCGCTACAATAATTTTTCATAATTTATTCCTTTCTTTTTATTATTAATAATGTGAAAACTCTCATGAAATCCGTCCTATGCATCACGCACCAGACGGCTGTGCGGCGACGCTTCACCGCTGACAAATTCAAAACACAACAAAACGTCCAAAATGAAAACAAATGAACACGTAGTATTAACTTTAAAAACCCAACCACAATTAGCATTCCTATATGTTTCTGGGGCCCACCCCAGCGATTTCTGTGTCAATATTTCAAAGAACCTTTTGTCTTTCGACACTGCAAAATTAATGAGATTTATGTGACCTTGTTTTAAAAAAAAGCACTTTAAAAGACCGCAATCGGTTCAATCGGATACATCTCAGAAAACCAATCGGTTCAATCGGATGAAGAAATAAAATACGAACGAAAAACGCATAAAAAAACGCCAAATAGCCTAAGCTATCTGGCGCTATAATATGTCTACAGAACTGAAGATTACTTTGTAATATCTTTCATACCTTGATAGATATCAGTAACCAATTTCTGGATTCTATTACGGCGTTCATTATCTACATTATATTTATAGTCGAAAGACCTCCATACCCTTTTATCAGGTAGGCAACCGTTATCAATAAACCACTTCTCACATTCTAAAGCCAACGACTCAGCATAAGACTTATAACGCAATGCTCTCGTCGTCTCGTCCTCTTTGATCTTAGGCAGCATACCAGGCATGAGCCCTTTCAAATCCTGAAGGAAATCTGTGTATCCTTTCAGATTTAACAACTGATCTTTCAAAAAATGATATGCGATATATACGGCCACCAGATCACGACCAGTATCCAATAGCATCCGCTTAAAAGCTTCCTTTAATACTTTACGCAAAGCCACTTGTCGTTCATATGTGCCGAACAAGTTTTTGTCAAAGAACTCAAGGTTTACATACTCAAAATCATTAGGCTCTTGTTTTACTTTGACTGGGTATGTTATATGCACATGAGTATTATCATGAATATCAAACATGGGCCCATTTACTGTAATATCGCCTGCTAAGGTGACTCCAGGTATATCGTTATTCTTCTTTGCCATTATAGTTACTTTTCTATTTTCACTTCCTGATTTCCTTTAATTTCATAGAGCGATCCAAACTGTGGATTCTTTAACACAATCTGCGGAATTGGTTCTTTGAAATAACCATTATGTTTCATTTCCTTATATGCACTCTCCCAAACTGCATTCCCTCGAAAAATTGATTGCATCAAATATTTGGCGAATAGTTTCTCATTCAAGGTGTCAAAGCCATCAAAAGCTTTAATAATAGCCTCCTTTTTAATTTGTGAGGCTGTCAGTTCTACTATTCTTTTATCTCTTTCAGCCAGCTCGTGCTGATACAATACCAATTCATACCAACCTTTCATTCCATCAACACGACGGAACAATTCTGGTGTAGTCTGAAGTAGCCGTCGGAGAGTTGCTTTAATATCACTTCCCGGTTTATATTTAACATAAGGTATCACACGCGGATATATATCCCTTAACCTGGCTCTACCACCAAGTTCTTCAAGAGCCCTTCTAACAGCTTCTTTTTGAGTTATTTTAGATTGTTTCTTCATACAGTTCGCAAAAGTACAAAAAAAGTGGATCAACACATGATCGGCTGATTAATATCCTAATATTTTTGATCAAATTTAACAATTTTGAGTCTTTTCTTGAAAAATCCACCTAAAATATTTGGAATTATCAGAAATAGTTTGTATCTTTGCACCAGCTTCTTAGGAAGTTAGCATGTGCTACGGCACGTTGCCTCGCGGAGGGTTAATGCCCTCCGTTGTTTTTTAATAAAACTTTAGGTCATTATAAAACAATCTTTTCTTACCCTTTTCGTACAACCAGACACTCTTGATGATGGCGCCAACTTTCAACCTGGCAATAATAGCTTGTCTAATAAACCGATCTGATGCTCCTTTCGTATTATTGATAATAATGTGAGAAGATTGTTTCATTCCATGAGAAATCATCCTTCGTACTTTCTCTTTTTTCCAAGGGTTTTCAAAACCCTCGTACTCATAGAAGACATCATCTACTAATAAATCTGGACACTTTCTTTCATATTTGGTCCCTATAAGTCTTCCAAATACGATTCGATATTCCTCACTCTTATAATGACAGCTCGTTAAGATCTTCACTTGATGTCCCTCTTTTGCAAACAAATTGGCAATAGTCAAGATGGCCTTATAGTCGGGTTTTTCTTTGTCAACTCCATTCATAACAAAAACACGCCCACCTCCTTTAAAGGTTTTCATAATAGAGAATAGATCAGATACTAAAATGTTTGTCATATCCAGATTCAAATTTAACTAGGTGCAAAGATACAACTTTATTCTGATCCCACCAAATTTTTAACGGGATTTCTTATACTAACTATAGAAAATCATTCAAACGATCTGATAACCTCTTCATATTTCTTTATCCAATAAGCTCCTCGCTGTTCATTAATTGACAGCAAAAGAGACTTGTTAAACACTTTGCCTTTCGTTTCATCCAATGGTCTTTCAAGATGGATAAGCCAGTAGGTGTTATCGCGTGTGGGCTTATAATCTGAGGTATGCGATGCCATTTCTGCAATCTGTTCACGAGTCTTCACTTGTGGTTTCAAACTGGATATACGGCATAGCTGGGCCTTCTTTGAATTTTTGCCAAGAAAAGCCAATACATACTCAGCGCCAAGGAGTTTCGGCATAGATAGAATCTTGCTGATGGGCAGTATGTAGGTGTGCGACTTCTCAAACCAATCCCATTGTTCTTCAGAACCAATTCTGCCAACAAGTACGTGATGAGGCTGTTCAGCTTGAATGGCTCCGTTGAAATCCACCAACACCATTTCCTTATAAGCCTGGCGTACCTCTTCATTCTCTAGCTCTTCACGACGTTTTGATGCCAATTCAAGATAGGACTTTTCCATATCTATACCGAGGTACTTCCTACCAAGCAACGACGCTGCAACGCCAGTAGTACCACTACCATTAAACGGGTCTAACACCCAGTCACCTTCTTTTGTGGATGCCATGATAATTCGAGCCAACAGACTCAAAGGTTTCTGCGTGGGATGTTTGCCACAGGATTTTTCCCATTTGGCAACAGCTGGCATTCGCCATACATCCGTCATCTGCTTGCCATCATTCAACTGGCGCATCAACTCGTAATTATAGCGATGCTGAGCCCGTTTCGATTTCTTGGCCCAGATGATATACTCGGCAGAGTGCTTGAATACTCGATGAGAAACGTTATCTGGTGGATCTGTTTTATTCCACGTCACCACGTTCAGTATCTTGAAACTCAATTCAGACAACTGGTCCGCCACAGAAAAGATGTTGTGGTGAGTACCGCTAATCCAGATGGTACCATTATCCTTCAAATTGTCTTTGCACGCCGACAACCACTTATGGTTAAACTCGTCGATATACTCTGTAGTAGGTGCTTTGTCCCATTTCCCTTTATCCACACAAACCACCTTTCCGTTACTCACGCTAATGCCGCCATTACTCAGGAAGTATGGAGGGTCTGCAAATATCATGTCGAACCTGAAGTCGAATGCTTCAAGTATCGACACACAATCACCTTCTACGAGGGTAAAGTCCTTGTTGACGGAGCGGTAATATGGAGTGATTGCTGCCATTATTCTTTGGGTGTCAATTCTGATAGCATAGTTCGAATCTCCTCATCGCTTCGTTTGAACACAGATACAAGAACATCCACAGGACATTGTTTCTCTTCAAATAAAGTTTTCAGCAATTCCAAATCCTTTTCAGACCATTGGTTATTGTTTACATCTGTTTTCTTTTGAGAAGCAACGATCAGCTGCATTTCATCTGTTCCTTCAGAGAAATTACGTCCTTTTTGTACTCCTATAATTGATAGTCTTGAACCACTTCTACAAGTTGAAATATGTGGATCTCCTATGAAGCACTCTTCCCAATTACGTTCTGAATTAGGTAAACCAAATTGGAAATGCAAACCGACATTATCCAAAATCAGACAGATATTTTTTCCTGCGGTTGGACGCAAACCACGCCCTACTTGCTGCAAATACTTCACTAACGATTTTGTAGGTCGTGCTAATTGGATAAACTCAATATCTGGACAATCAAATCCTTCCGAGAAAATATCCACATTTACAATAATATCTATCAACCCCTTCTTAAATCGTTCAACATAAAGTTTTCGTTCGTCTTTAGGAGTCTTGCTATCTATACGTACAATGTTTATCCCTGCTTCACGATATTCCTGGCAGATGTGGTCACTATGTTTTCTGCTAATAGAATATATGATACCCTTCTTACCCTTAGCGTATTTAAGATAACTATCCAATAATTGTGCTCGGATACGAGTAGTGTCTATTTTCTTCTCCAAAGCAGAGATCTTATAATCACCTTCCACATCAAACTCGGTGATAGAATCTATCTCCTTTTGAATCTCGCTGTTTATGCTAATTGAATAATAGTCGTATGGGGCTAACCATCCCGCATCAATAAAACTTTGAATAGATTGCGAGATAATGATTCTGTCAAATACACTTTCAAAACCGCTATTGTTCATTCGCCAAGGAGTAGCTGTAACACCGAGTTTTTTGGCATCTGGATACATGTCCCATAGCTTCTTATAAGAATTGGCAACGCAATGGTGGGCCTCATCTACGATGATAAAGTTGACATTCAAGTCACCTGCAACATCCAGATTATTACGGTGCGTAATAGTCTGCACAGAAGCTACCTGCACAGGGTATCTCAAATCGCGTGGTTTCCCTCCTGCAATAATACCGTGTGATACTTTGTATCGTTCCAAATTCTCACTTATTTGGTCTATCAGTTCTATGCGATGTGCAATGATTAAAATCTTGACATCCTCACTATTCTGCACACTCCATGTCTTGATGTCGCTGATAATAGACGAGAACAGACGAGTTTTTCCAGTACCTGTAGGCATCTGAAACATAACGGCGTTACATTCGTCCCAGGCAGAGAAGATTTCCTCCTTTGCATGCTGCTGATAAGGACGTAGCGAATTATCTGTTCTCGAAATATCCTTGTAGTTCATTCTGCATCAACGAAGTTGGCCAAGTGAGTATTGATGAGTTCCAAACGATTCAAGTCAGAACGTGTCATTGCAGAAGACTTTTTTCCTTTAGGCTCGCTAATTAGCGTCATCCAATTAAGTTTGTCTTTCTTGGATTTAAATGCAAGGCCTATGTTAATGGCGAATACTTCTTCGAATTCCGGATAGCTGAAATTCTTATCAATAACGTCGCGGTATTCGGATATTTCTAAATAATCCCTCCAGTCGTATTCTGACAAGTCAAAATCATCATTATCACCATATTCCTTTATGATCCTACCTTCAACTGAATTCTTGAGAATAGCAACGTTATTCAACCATTTTGCGCCATACACCTTTTCTAATCGAGCAAAGAGAAGCGTTCTAAGCTGATTTCTGATATCTGCCTTGCGTTCCGCACCTTCTTGCTGCAATGATTGGTCTTGCGTCTCTTTCCATTCTATCAATTCTTCTGGTGCATATTCAGGGAATTGCTTGTTGATAATGTTCTGGTAAGAACGAAGCCAGAAAGTATCGGCTCCCTGTCCCAACACTCCTTTGATAATACGATTGTCTTCATCAGATAGATTATTGAAGCTGTTAGCCAAATGCTGAATATATGGGGCTATTGCTGCAATTCTATCAGGGATTGACGATTGTGGATTTATCGTATTTATCTTGATAAGAAATGTATGCAGAGAACCCAATAGTGCAATAAATGCAAAAGTAGCACGGTTAGAGAAAAGGTAGTCTTGCTTAACTTCTTCTGTCATGATAGAGTCAGCAATTGCGTAGCCTCCATCAATAAACTTTGTGATTCTTGTACGAGAATCCTTCATTGCCTTATCAATATCCGTCTCGTTTGTGTTGTAAATGCAAACATCTGTATCACCTGTCCATTGAGTTGAAGTAGCTTTGGGAATTAACCCTGAACGTCCTAATGCCGTATCAAACGGTTTGAATGCCAATAACGACGGGTCTTCACCTACAGAAATCTTATTGTAAAGGACATAGTTTGAATTGGCTGCCAATGCCTTGATACAGGATGAACGAAGCGCTTTCATTCGAGAATCAAGACGAGCGGACTTCCAATAGAGGTCTTCTTCTAAGTCTAAACGAAGACTCGGACTTACAGCTTTCTGGTTCTCGTTAATCTCCATAAAAATCTTCAGTTGTTCTTCCGATTCCATACTCTCGAAGGCTACGACAGGAATTGTACTATCCTGTTTGTGCTGTGACTGAGCATATCCATATACACGGTGCTGCCCATCAATGATATATGCAATACCATAGGCATTGGGAATGCGAAGGAATCCAAATTCAGATTGAGAGTCTTTTTCTGCCTTAATGGGGGTGAACTTTACTCTCAAATCATCTTTTGCGGCACTAAAATTAATGATTATAGAATTGGGGAAATAGCCGCCTCCGTCAATAAACTTAGTAATACCTTTTAGACGTGATGGGACAAGAAGACGCTGATAAGTTGGGGCCATCGAATCGTTAACTCGTGTTCTATGCAGCACAAATCCTATTTTCAGTAACGTACTTGGCTCAATGGAGAATATATAATAGTCGCGTTCTCCCATTTTGCCTTTCAGCACAGGTATTTTTATAACCTCGTCATTGATAAGCTCATCCTTAAACATCAAGCCATAGAATTGGTAGATGACAGACTCCTTGTATGACTTGATAAGGTTATTGATATAGTTGTAAGAATTATCATTCAGATGGAATATCCCTGCATTTGCCATACGTGCCAGGTCTTCATCGTTAATGCGATAATTGCGAGATGCGAATAGAAATTTTACACGTTTGTCTGTTCCGTATATCTGTTGCAATGCTTTGGCAACTCCAGCCATATACTGTTCCATCTTGTTGAGTTCTGTTTTGAAACTATGATTTACTGATGTTTGAGCAGCCTTACATTCCACAACGAATATAGCATCATCACCTACAGCAATCACATCAAGTTGTTGGGTGTCTTCTTTATTTGGTCCCCATTGAACTACGAGCTTCTCGTCACCATTTAGAATGCGGAATCCAAGTTTATAGAACATACACCATACGTCGTCTTCAAACTGCACGCCATGATCCTTTTTGCGGGTCATCGTCGTTTTGCGGGCAGAAGAACGTACCACAGAATAACCTATCTTTTCGTAGTCTTCTACCTCATTATGGGGCCTGCTGATAGTATCAAACTCTGTGTTTTTAGCCTTGAACTTTATCTTCAAAACATCTTCGTCACGCATCATGTGTGACTTGATATTCTCCACTTGTAGTTCTGTAAGATGTGCCATATCGTTAATATTTTGTATTCATTTTCTCGATGATTCTTCTGCACCATTTCACGATATTATCTGACCTCCGCTCATATACAGCCTCACTATAGCCAGGGTAATATTCCTTTGTTAATTCCAACGCGAATGTTGAGGGGTCTTCATTCGGAAGCACATAGATTCGTGCGAAAATCTGCCCCATCAACTCGTCTGAAATAATTCTTGCATAAACGCGTTCTGAGATTTCAGCGGGATTGTTTGTGAAAATATCGACAGCAAGAGGGGTCTTGCTCCAATCGTCATTTATCAGATCCAGATATTTGCAGGCATTAGTATAGTAATCAGCCTGGCGGAGTGTAAATCCGCAATAATCAGCCAGCTCTTGCTTACTACATTCAGGGTGCATATAGATATACATAAAGGTATCTATCACCATATCTAGATTGTTGGCTTGTATCAATATCTTTCCCATAATTCAATAATTTCTGATGACTACTTCGGTTAGTTTTTTTCGTTTCTCCGGGTCTGCATTGATGAACCTCGACGCGAGTATCCTTTGAATATTATACCCCTCGTATAAGGTTTCAAAATACGAATCCCCATTCTCCGTTTTGCTATCAGAATTGCTCTGCATAATCAGGCAGTTCTGAGCAGATAGTTTATCGCAGAAGTGCTTCAATTCTTCCTGTTGTCTGTCTTCAAACGGATTGTTGGAATATTCTTTGAAAGAAGACGTGGCGTTAAGCGGACGATAAGGAGGGTCGAAATATACAAAGTTCGGATGATTCCTGCTGAGGTTCTGCCTGACAAGTTTATAATCGCCAGGCTGACGAATCACCAATTCAACAGAATTAAGCAGCCGGTGGTCTGCCATTATCAGATCCTCGTTACAGATGACAGGTTTCTTGTAGCGTCCGTATGGGACATTGAATTTGCCTGCTGCGTTTACCCGATATAGTCCGTTGAAACAAGTGTGATTCAGGAAAATGAATAGCGCAGCCCTTTCGTCAGGATGTATTCCATCGCTATTATACTGATCCCTATAAGCATAGAACAGTTCCTTTCTGGCAGGGAAGTCCACGCTATAATAGTTATTCTCAATGTTCTTCAACCTTTCAATAAGAGTCTGGGGAGAGTTTTCTATCAATTGATAACAGCGAATAAGGTCGGCATTAATATCGTTGATAACGGCCCGCGTGACACACTTATGGCGCTGCAACATGTGGAACAGCATCGCACCACCACCAACGAAGGGCTCTATGTAAGTTACATTCTCAAGATCATCGAAATCAGTTGGCAGTAATGCTTCCAACTTCTGAAGGAGATTTCCCTTGCCACCAGCCCATTTTACGAAAGGCTTGGCCATAACAGTCTTTTTCTTTACTACCGTGTTTTGAGGCATCGGTCAGTATCTGTTCTGACTGATACCCAAACGTCAGACGGTTCTTAGCTTTCATCAACAACATACAAAAAGCGGGGTATCCTCACCTGCCCGTTCCGCTATCTGAGGCCTTCCACAGCCCGACCAGTGAACGAACAGAGTCTGAATACCCACGCCGGTCAGTATATAATGCACCCCGAAAAGTGTGCGGGAGGGCACAATTCGCCCTCTGCACACTCCGGGAGTATATACTACACCCGTAGCATTCATCTCCGCTATTTGCTCTTGACTGGTCTATCGTTTGTGGAAGTTTCAGATAGCCAAAAACACAGCATCAATGACGCTTTCCAATATGTCGTTGTCCCACCCTATCCGCCCGTAGGCGCGGGTATGAACATTGCAAAGATACAAATAATTATTGAAATAAGTAAATGTTTGGACTTTTTTTTCGACTTTTTACCAATTTTGTCCAGAATTGGGGCTTTTATCCAGGATGTCAGAGGGTTAATGACATCAATATTTATAACGGGACGGTTTTTTATGCTATAACAAAAGAACCGTTTCTATTATCGATTGATAACCAGGGGGGTAAATCTCATTTAGCACAAAGGGCTCAGTTCTCGGAAAGTGAGGGCAGTATTATACAAGCGGAATCTCCCTCAGTTCCATAATATCAAGCATATGGAACATCACATCCTCAATCTTTGCATGCCAACTCTCATGGAAATGGCCATAGTACCAATATCGTAACGGATGGTTCTTTGAATATAGATAATTGTAGATATCGTCCATCACCTGTCGCTCATATTTGATATCATCCAGCAATTCTTCATCTCGCTCAGTCCAGTTTTTCAGGAAATGATGTGATGATAATTCGCAGAACGATGGCGAGGTATGGGTGATGACGGTATCAACGGCACATCGACTATCAATAATGTCAAGCTTCTTTCTGTCGAAAACAGGCTCTTCATTTGGCCAATATACATTCGGCATTATCAAGTCCTGCGGATTAGGTAAATGGTATTGCTTAGATGCCATACGGAAAGTGTCACGTCGGGGACAGGATACTTTGATACAGTAGGACTTTTATCATCGTGTCACGATGTATCCTGACCCCTCTATTGTGATATGCCATCAGAATCAGTTGCCGAGAATTTCTCGGCAACTTGTAACAGAGGGACGGTTCTTTTGTTACACGAAGGCGTGATAATAAAAAATCCGCCACACCATTTTCTCAAACAATGCAGCGGATAAGCAATCTAACCTAGAAATACTAACCTATTGAATATCTTTTTTACGTGACATGTCTATTATGAGTATATCCAATTTGTTTATGACATCTTTTGATAGTTGAACACCGGAGTGACCTTGATTCCATTCGATGGAGGGAATGGCGGTCTCCAACTTATTAAGGGGGATGCGTGGTTTGGTTCCTGTTTTATTCGGGCTCAGGCATATCATGTCCACGTACATTCTGCGTTTGTCAGAACCCGCCCAATCGTCTGCAGGGTATGGATCTGAGAGGAAAAATCCTGAAAATGCGATGCCCGCCTTGTTGTCGCCAACACGCATCATAAAGAAATAATCTCCACGACGGGCCTCCTGCCAGTCATAGATACTCCAGGTTAAGCGGAACATGCCATGTATCCTATTGGCCAGGCAATCCTTATAGTCTTTTTCTGTGAAGGAACTAATAGCAGGGTTCCATCGCATCAGATAAGTTCGATTATCTGGGAGCAGAGGCATAATTTCGAAATGAACTTTCCAAATGCAGCTGTCACCATCCTCGTCTTCAACTTTGGACTTGCCTTTGCCTCGGAAGCGGAATCGGGGGCCAGACTCAGTGTCGACATCAATGATTGTAGCCAAACAGAAGTCATCATCGTTTCCTTTTCTAAGGAGCAGAAATTGAAGTGAATCCTTGATGACGTAAGGGAACTCACCATTATTATAACCGTAGCAGCCATGGAACGTGTCTGGCGACCCGTCGACTCCCAGCACCAACTGTCCGTCAATATTTTGAAGTATATCGCAATAATTATCGTCGTTAATATCAATGACTATATGTGTAATCTCCCCTGAACGTACTTTATCAAGCTCTTCTTGCCCCGCTATAAGGGAGAGAGCTCTGATTTTTTCTTCTGATTTCTTTTCCATAATTGTTAATGTCTTTAGTTTTGTATTCTTGTGCAAAGATACGGCATTTTAATCAAAAAACAAAAAATTGTTCGGTTTTTCTTGCAAAAAGTTTGTGGATTCGGAAAAAATTCCTATATTTGCAACAGAAATCCCCCCTTGTATGATAAATACTTGGGTAAAGCCTCCTCAAGGGGGCTTTACTTAAATTTAATGTTATGAATAAGAAAAAAGTTATTGTTTATGTTGATCAGACTCAGAAGTATCAGTTTCTGGCATCATAAAGTTAAAGGCTCCACCACCGAAATAGTTGTCTGTATCAATCATTGAAAACACTTTCTTACGGGCATATACATGGAGTCTACATAACAAGACTACCGTAATGATAAAGCATAAGCCACCAAGTACGGCGTTAACCATTGATGTCATCAGTAATGCATCATATAATCCATGTGCCAATACAGGAGCGACCAGAATCATTACTGCAGTTCGACGCGAATGATCTACAAAATGATATTTAGAGTAATAAAATCCCATCAAAATAGCAAAAGCATAATGACCAGGTACTGCCATTAACGAACGAAAGAATGCAATGGACATCCAGTCTTCAATGTTTTGAAAGAGATATAGTATGTTTTCAAAACCTGCAAAACCTAAACCTACACAGACTGCATATACAATACCATCAAAGTGTTCATCAAAATATGGATTCTTTCTCAAGATTAGCCATAAAGCTAATAATTTAAACGTCTCTTCAGGAATGGCTGCTACCAGAAAAGCATTTGCAGTCGTTCCAATGAGCGTGGTAGGTTGACCATCTGGACCAAATAGTATTGTGCTTATTAGAATTTCTACCAAAGCGATAGGAAAACAGACAAGAACTCCATAACATGTTGCTTTAACAAGCAATTTAGTCGGTTCCTTCTTCTGATCCCTTTTCCAAATATACCACCATAATAAGGCGGCAGAAAGTAAAGCTACTATGAGAATAATTAAGAACTCCATGCCTCATTCAATTAGTTGTCCCATACTCACGAAGTGTCTGACACTTTGTGAGGCAAGACTTTGTCAGAAAGTATACTATACCGTATTGCATTGTTAATGTCTTTAGTTATGTATTATTTTGCAAAGATACGGCATTTTTCTTAAAAAACAAAAAATTGTTCGGTTTTTCTTGGAAAAAGTTTGTGGATTCAGGAAAAGTGGCTATCTTTGTAACCGATATGGGACCTCAGGTCTAAAATATGAATTAACATAATTATTTGATTTTATGAAGACAGAAGAAATCAAAGAACTCTTCAAGCAGTTTGAGAGTATCGTGTGTGACTACAACGGTGTAGAGTGTTGGAGTGCAAGAGAGTTGTATAAACTCCTTGGCTACGTACAATGGCGTAACTTCATGAGCATTATTGACAAAGCAAAGATTGCGTGTGAGAATGCCGGAATGAAGGTTGAAGACCATTTTGCTGACGTCAGCAAAATGGTTCCCCTCGGTTCTGGATCTAATCGAGATATCGAAAACTTCATGCTCACCCGTTACGCCTGCTATCTTATTGCTCAAAATGGTGACTCTCGAAAACCAGAAATCTCATTTGCGCAGAACTACTTTGCTGTGCAAACGCGTCGTGCAGAGTTGATAGAACAACGACTTTTGGATTACGAACGGGTACAAGCCAGAGCCAAACTTGCTGAAACAGAGAAGATTCTCTCTGGCATACTCTATGAAAGAGGTGTCGACAGTAAAGGCTTTGCTGTTATCAGATCGAAAGGTGATAAGGCTCTGTTCCATATCGACACAAAGTTGTTGAAACGTAAACTGCAGGCTCCGGATAGTCGACCTTTAGCCGATTTTTTGCCTACTATCAGCATCAAGGCCAAGGATCTTGCAGCAGAAATGACATCTGTGAATGTCCAGACTAAGGACTTACATGGTCAGAAGCCCATAGAGCAAGAGCATATCGACAACAACACAGCAGTAAGAGACATGCTTGTAGGCAGAGGTATCTACCCAGAGCAACTCCCTCCGGAAGAGGATGTCAAAAAGGTTGAACGTCGTCTGTCAAAGGAGGACCAGAAAGCAAAGATTGAAAAAAAGAGATAGAAAGATTTCTCATAGTAGATTTAAAGTTAATGGGCACGATGGTTCCTGACCCCATCGCGCCCATTAGATTGTTAGTTAGTAATTAGTTGGTTATTGGTTATTTAGTACATTGGGATCATTCTTTTTCATAATTGTAACTTTTTAATTGGTGAAACTTCATTTTAAGACGTCTTTTATCTATTTGAAGATGGTTTTCGGAAAAAATTAAGCTAATGTCGCAGAAAATTCGTATCTTTGCGAAAAATTTTTGTGCATGTATTATCTGCGACTGTCAGACGACGAGATTATAGAGGGCCGAGACCACAGGAAGAGGGTGCTCCATGCAGTATTGACAGAAGAGGATGCTAAAGAAAAGTGAAATAAGAATGATGAACTATAATATAGGAAAGAAACTGCTGTCAGAGAGATTTTACCTGACATGGGCAGGAGAAGAGATGAGTTGGACAGTCCGCATGACACTGAAGATGCGGGATTCCGTTGACGGGGATCTGTTGCGACAGGCTGTGGAACAAACCCGCCAGCGATATCCATACTATCAAGTGAAGCTCGACGTAAAGAAAGATGATGCTGGTACG
>Ga0310786_10008050_pt1 | contig 13613 bp, 10 predicted proteins | sample AusTroGonzalo_MG_FD_203881 | JGI IMG/M metagenome (GOLD analysis project Ga0310786, IMG submission 203881) | Bovine rumen microbial communities from tropical cattle in Woodstock, Queensland, Australia - Gonzalo_03 (v2) (version 2) | ecosystem: Host-associated > Mammals > Digestive system >... | reverse complement strand
GAGAGTATTCGCCTGGCATACATGGTGAGTTCCCTGTCTATCATGTGGATACGTTGAACTACGATGCCAACCGCATGTTTGCTGATCTCGCCAAGTCTGAATACGCCAACTGCCTCGTGGCTTGCGAGTTCTGGTTCACTTATAAGCATCGCAAGGACTTCTCCCGTCTACAAAAGGCTGGCGAGTGCAACAATGCCGGACTGATCTACACATGGGAGGCGCCAATCAAGGCTGCGAGTAAGCAAGAGCAGAGCGATGCTCGCATCTGCTCTGCCGAGCGGGAGCAGGCTCGACCTTTGGTCAAATTTTTTAAGGCCTACGGCGAGAAGGTGGTGGACAAACCCATCATATGGGTGACACCCGAAGCCATCAAGGGCGTGCAGCGCGTAAAAGCAGATGTCGACAACAAGTTTCTGAAGGATTACGAATGCTTCAACGTCATTGCAAAGGTTGCTGGCGAGCGCCACGACAGTTGCTATGTCTTCACCGCCCATTACGACCATCTGGGCAATCTGGGCAAAAAGATCTACTATGCAGGAGCCAACGACAATGCCTCTGGCACTGCCGCCATCGTCACCCTCGCCGCCTACTACGCCAAACATCGCCCATCCTACGATATGTACTTCATCGCCTTTTCGGGTGAAGATGCCAACCTGCGTGGCTCCAATTTCTACGTAGAGCATCCCATCGTACCACTAAGTCAGATTAAGTACCTCTTTAATATAGATATGATTGGCGACAACAATCCCGTACAATATTGCGAGGTGAGCGACGAAGGCATGCGCGGCTACAATCTCTTTGAGAAGATTAATGCAGAGAAGCATCACTTCAAGGCCCTGCATCGAGGCGATCTGGCTGCCAATAGCGACCACTATCCCTTCGCCACGCGCCACGTGCCCTGCATCTTCTTGGAGAATGAGAAGGGTGATGCCTTCCAGTACTACCACACCATTTTCGACACCTACAAGACGGTCCGTTTCGATAGTTATGAGCCCGTGTTCCGTTTGGTGCGCGACTTTGTAGAACAGTATTAATTACAATAAAAATAGAAAAAAATTAGATATTCGTGTAGTTATTCGTAACCATACTGCGTCTAATGGGTGTAAAGATTCAAAAAACAGATGAGACAATGACAACATTAGAAAGACAGTTTGCGCAAATCGTAGCGGAACAAAAGAGCACCATCTACACCGTGTGCTACATGTTTTCGCAGGATGCCGACGAAGTGAACGACCTGTTCCAGGAGGTACTAGTCAATCTTTGGAAAGGCTTCGAGAATTTCGAGCATCGCAGTGACATCAAGACGTGGATTTATCGCGTCGCCCTGAACACCTGTATATCGATTGACAGGAAGAAGCGCCGCCAAGCCACAGCCCGACTAACCATGGACATCAACCTGTTTGAAGACCGCGACGAGGACACGCGCCAGGTGGACATGCTCCACAAGCGCATCTCCAAGCTGCAACCCTTCGATCGTGCGATAGTCCTGCTCTGGCTCGAGAACCTTTCGTATGAGGAGATCGGACAGATTGTCGGCATCAGCACTAAGAACGTCAGCGTCCGCCTGTTTAGAATCCGTGAACAGTTAAAACAAATGTCAAACGATTAAAAAACTTACCCATTATGAACGAGAATTTTGAATTAGAGGATATGCGCCAGCAGATGAACACTCTGAAGAAGAAGTTGGACCAGCAGCAGATAGTGAACGATCATATTATACGTCAGTCGATGAAAAAGACGGCTAACAGTATCAAGACTCGCTATTATGCCATTATGGCACTCTCGCTGCTGATGATTCCCTATACCTATGTGATATTAATCGAGAGACTGGGCATCTCGTTTGCATTCTGGATTGCTACCGCCGTATTTATGCTTGTCTGCTGCGGAGCAACATACTACAACAGCCTGAATGTGAATATCCCCAATGCAATGGGCAGAAACCTGATAGAAGTAAGTAATAGGATGGCCCGTGCCAAGAAGTTCGATGCCAACTGGCTGTTCTTCGGCATACCTGCAGTAATAGTATGGTTGGGATGGCTCACATGGGAGTTTTATCAGAAAGATTTCGAAGCAGCACGCTACATGGTTTATGGCATAGCCTGCGGAGCCGTCTTTGGAGCCATCTGTGGCTTCAAGATGCACTTCAAGACCCAGCGCCAGTATCAGGACATCATCGACCAGATAGAGGAGATCACCACGGAATCGTAATCGTGCCATTGAGCTACGCTCGATGACATTCACGCTCGGCAAAACTCGAATCAATTCGGCTTTGCTCTCGCTTAATCATGTCATTCATCACAAAAACATGCAATTCATCCCAGAAATGGGGTGGATTGCAACTTTTTTATGTCTTTTCTGCATCAAACTGGCAAAACATTAAATTGAAAAGAAAAGATGAAAAGGTTTAGTTTGAAGATGGTGGCTTTGATAGCTGCAATGATGATGTGTTTAACAGCCGAGGCTAAGACTGAGGATGTAGGTGGACGAGTAATTGACGCGCAGGGTGAACCCTTGCCATTTGTAAGTGTGGCATTGCTCGCAGCCGACTCTACTTATATACAAGGTGCAACGAGCGATGTGGATGGATACTTCCAGATCCAGACCACTGATGCCTGCTGCATTCTGCGATTCTCGTACATCGGATATCGCACCAAGTATGTTGACGTAAATGGTTCGGAGATAGGTACCATCCAGATGGAGGAAGACCAGGCCATGCTCAGTGAGATTGTTGTAAAAGGACAGATGCCTAAAACGAAGCTGACAGGCAACTCGATGATAACCACCATTCAGGGAACTATCTTAGGACAGTCGGGTACAGCCAAGGAAATGCTGGCAAAGGTACCTGGTATGACACAGAAAGGCGAAGAACTGGAGGTGCTGGGTAAGGGCACACCTGTCTTTTATATTAATGGTAGAAAGATGCGAGATAAGGACGAACTGAAACGACTGCGTTCTGAGGAGATTCAGAGCATAGAGGTGATTACCAATCCTGGAGCAGAGTACGATGCCACTATTTCGGCTGTAGTACGTATCAAGACTGTTCGCCGCGAGGGAGTTGGTTTCGGCTTCGACTTGATGGCTGCCAACAATCAGGATCTGGCGTTTGGTTTCAGCGATCCCAGCAGCACGTTGAACCTGCGTTATCGCCACAACAACCTGGACCTGTTTGGCATGGTGAACTATTGGACGTGGGATAGTCCTAACGACCTGCATATTACGCAATCCACATTCTTAAAGGCCGATGAAGGCATCAGGAATATTCTTCAGGACAGCCACATGCGTAACGACTGGCATGGAGAGGGTCTGAACTATAACCTGGGCTTTAACTGGCAGATTAACGACAAACACTCTCTGGGTGCCAGAGTGGAACGCCACGACCAGTTTAATACGTATAACAACATGTGGGTAGATACCGAAAACAATCTCACAGGTCGCGACCTTTCGCACCAGGACGGTCATACTCATTATCCATACAATTGGCAGGGCAATGCCTATTATAACGGCCAGGTGGGCAAACTGAACATCGACCTGAACGTGGATTTTCTGACAGATAAAGAGAATGGCGACGACCAGATAGATGTGTATTTGCCAGAAACCCAGACCATGCAGCAGAACTCGCATACATGGTCGCGCCTCTGGGCTACCAAACTGGTACTGAGCTATCCTGTTTGGAAAGGACAGCTGCAGGCAGGAACTGAGATGAGTTTCGTGAAACGTCAGAGCAGTTCGTCGATTACCAACTATCCTCTCCCCTCTACCGATGCGGATGTAAAGGAGAACAACGTGGCTGCCTTTGTGGCTTACAATGCCAACTTGGATAAATATGGTACCGTAAGTGTCGGACTGCGTTACGAGCATGTAGGTTTCGACTACATCGACAACCTGGATGCCGAGAACAATATGACGCGCTATCAGGACGAGTTCTTCCCCAGTGTCACATGGTCAAAGCAGTTTGGAGCCATCCAGACCTCACTGAGCTACACCATGAAAACCGTGCGTCCGAAGTACAGCTCACTGAACGACCATATTTACTATCTGAACTCGTATACTCTGTCGCAGGGCGACTCGAAACTAAAGAATGCTATCATGCAGGAGGTGAGCATCAATGCCCGTTGGAAGTGGATTAACCTGTTTGCCGCCTACGAACGTCGTGACAACACCATCACACAGGTACCCATGGTCTATAACGACGAGGGTATCATGCTGATGAAGCAGGCTAACTTGTCCGATCCCGTTCGTAATCTGGCCATCTTCCTTTCGGCTAATCCCACATGGGGTGTATATAGTCCAAGCTGGACGATTGGCGGACAGAAGTTTTGGAACACAATGACCTACGACGATCCTCGAAGCACCACAGGCAAGACGGATGTGACCTTCACCAAGCCCATCTTCTTCTTCGACCTGAACAACACCTTCCGCTTTAAGCACAGCTGGCAGTTGGAGGCCAACGCTAACATCCAGACCAAGGGTGATGTACTGAACTTCCGTATTCTCTCACCTTCGTATAATGTCAGTTTTGTGGTACAGAAGTGCTGGTTGAAGAATGATGCCCTGTGCCTGCGTGCCAGCATCAGTGATGTGTTCCAGCGTAGCGTACAGGATATGGCTCATGATTGTGGTTTCTTCTACACTGTGCAGAAAACACGAAGCCGTAGCCACCGCCTGGACATCTCTATCCGTTACACTTTCAACGCCCAGAAGAGCAAGTATAAGGGAACAGGCGCAGGTAAAGCCGAGCAGCAGCGAATGGGCAGTAATTAATGTCCATTTATCAAAAAACCATATAGAATATCCCAGATATTTGGCAGTCTCGGCAATTATGTGTAATTTTGCAAACAAGTTTGCGAGAAACATATAAATATATGATGAAAATTAGACCATTCAAAGTCAACGATGCCTCGACGATTCTGAGCTGGTGTAAAGATAAGCATGCTTTCCGGCTTTGGAGTGCCGACAGGTATAAAGAATTCCCTGCTCAGCCAGAGGAAATGATGGAACAATACGAGGGCGATAATATGTATCCGCTCACAGCTATTGCTGATGATGAGATAGTCGGGCATATTCTATTGAGATTCCCATCAGAGGATAAAAGTCTTATTCGCTTCGGCTTCGTCATCGTGGATGATTCGAAACGCGGCAAAGGCTATGGCAAACAGTTGCTGCGCCTCGCTATCGATTATGCACAGCGGGAATTGGGTGCTCAGAAGATTACCCTTGGTGTGTTTTGCGACAACTTCTCTGCCGTTGAATGCTACAAGTCTGTCGGTTTCCGCATCACAGGAGAAGATGCCTATTCGATTGACGGAAAAGAATGGAAAGAGTTTGAAATGGAATTAGAAAAGATATGAACATACTGATCATAAACGGAAGCCCACGAAAGAAGGGACTGATTTCGCAGATGCTCGGCATCATGCGCGAAGAGGCGGAGAAGAGAGGCGACACAGTGGAGATGGTGTATACCAACGACCTGACCGTGAAGCCTTGCACGGGCTGTATGGCCTGCCGCACGAAAGGGAAATGCGTACTCGCCGAAGACGATTCGCAGCGGGTGCTGAAGATGATGCAGCAGGCCGATGCCATCATCATGGGTGCGCCCTGCTACTGGGGCAACATCCCTGGACAGATGAAACTGATGTTCGATCGTCAAGTCTATGGCATGATGCGCGACACACCACGATTCCCTGAGCCGCTGATGAAAGGCAAGAAGTGCATCCTTATCAGCACCTGCACTACTCCCTGGCCCTGGAACATTCTGTTCAAACAATCGCGAGGCGCCATCCGTGCCATGAGAGAGATTGCCCGCTATGCCGGATTCAAAATAGTGAAAACTATTGAGCGTGGTGGCACAGCAATGCATCCGGAACTGACAGAGAAAGACAAACAGAAGTGTCATAAAGCATTTGAAAGACTGTATATATAAACGACCAACCATTCGTCCCCAAAATATGTCATTCGTCACAAACTGCTGCTGAATATCCCAAATGTATAGGGAAATTTGCAACTATCTGTAATTTTGCAGCGTCAAAAACGATAAATGAGTCTAAGAATCGTTTTAAATAATGAATGAAATGAAGAATGTAAGTTTAAGATTCGCAGCGCTGATAGCTGCAATGATGATGACGATGACAACGTTCGCTCAATCAAACGACAGCATCTCGACGGACACGACAATGTGGTACAACCAGACACAGGAATTGAGTGGTGTGGTGGTAAAGGGGCGCCTGCCCAAAACGCGTGTAAAAGGCGATGCCATGAGGACAAGGGTTGCTGGTACCATACTGGAGAAGGCAGGAACCGTGAGCGATGCCCTGTCGAAGATTCCTTCGCTGGAGGCTGAGCGCGACGGTGGCGTGAAGGTGCTGGGTCGTGGCGATGCCGAAGTGTATATCAACGGCCGCAAGGTGCAGGATATGAAAGAACTCTCTCGTCTGCGCTCCGATCAGATCCAGCACGTCGATGTGGTGCAGAATCCAGGTGCCCGCTATGCAGCCTCAGTGAAGGCGGTTGTTCGCATCACACTGAAAAAGGCACAGGGCGATGGTTTCAGTTTCCAAAACAGCACGCAGTTCATGTACCAGTACGGCGGTTCGCTGAACAATAACCTCACTGTCAACTACCGCACGGGTGGACTCGACATAACCGGCTCGTTCTGGGTGGGCACCTATAATCATTATAAGGGTTTGCAGGTGAACGACATGCTTTACTATGTGGGACCAGATCAGGTGACGGGACACTCCACCCAGGAGATCAGGCACCCCTGGCACGCTTGGTCGCCACAGTTGCAGTTAAACTATATGGTCAACGAGAATCACACCTTTGGCGCCTACTACAAATACGACCGTACACCCAGCGGCGAGACAAAGGGCGACTACCTGACGGACATGTTCGAGAACGGCATCTTGACCGAGCGCTCCGCAAGTTACATTTGGCAGGACCAGAGTGTCAAGAAGCACATTTTCAATGCTTATTACAACGGTAAGGTGGGACAGTTGGGTATCGACCTGAACATCGACGGACTCTTCGATGATACCAAGACGCCTGGCCGTACGACGGAGAAAACAACGATTGTCGATGCCACCCCCGTTGACCGAAACATCGAGAGCAATACCAACAGCGCCAATAATTTCTGGGCCTCGAAGCTCATCTTCAGCTATCCCATACTGAAGGGTAACCTCTCCGTTGGCGGCGAGTACAGCTACAACCACCGCACAGATGCCTATACATTCCTGGCTTCCGACTATGTGCCCGTGAAGGCCACCGACACAGAGATCAACGAGAAGTCGGCAGCAGTCTTCGTCGAGTACGGCAGGCAGTTCGGTAAGGTTTTTGCTCAGGCAGGCCTACGCTATGAACACCTGACGAACGACTACTATAATTTCGGCGTAAGAGAGGACGAGGTGTGTCGCAACTATGGCGACTGGTTCCCCACTGCCACCCTCTCCGCTCCTATCGGGAAAATGCAACTGAGCCTCTCGTATCGCCGCGATATCCAACGTCCGGCCTACTCAAGCCTGACCAGTTCGACGATGTACGTTAACCGTTACACCTACCAGAGTGGCAACCCCTATCTGAAGCCAACCTACACCCATAGCCTCGTGCTGAATGCGGCCTATCAATGGGCAAACCTGTCCGTCGATTACGGCCGCCTAAAGAACAGCGTAACGATGTCCACCGAGCCCTTCCCCGGCAGCACGGATCCGCTCATCAGCCTCGTCCGTCCCATCAACAGTGAGGAGGACTACAACCAGCTCTCGCTGAGCCTCTCAGCATGCCCCACTATCGGCTGCTGGCACCCGATGTGGTATGCGTTCACCATCTTCCAGAACTATAAGACACCGACCGCCGACGGCACCATCAAGACACTTGACAAGCCATACGTCTCGCTCATCTGGAACAACGACATCGAACTGCCTCACAGTTTCCGCCTGAGTGCCAACGCCCAGTGGGCCTCGAAGGGTGACTACAACAACAATAGCATCATCTCCCAGCGGTTCAATCTCACGCTCGGCGTGCAGCGCGACTTCAACCTCCGCCGTCTGGGACAACTGACCCTCGATGTGCGTTGCGTTGACATCTTTAACACCAACAAAACCGATGCCACCATCTACGGCATCCGCGAACTGACGGTTCACAACCCCGCCCGTCGCACTTTCCTAATCAATCTCACCTGGAAGTTCAACGAGGCTCGTTCAAAATATCGCGGAAGTGGCGCCGGAGAGAAGCAGAAAGCGCGTATGTGATGTCGTTTGTCACAGAATGATGCAAATTATCCCAGATATTTGGTAATTCCTGCAACAATTTGTAACTTTGCGGTCGATAAGATAAATATAAAAATTGATGAGTAAGAAACGGCTTTTATATTTGGACAATCTGAAGGTGTGCCTGACGGTGCTGGTGATATTCCACCACGCTGGTCAGGCATACGGCGATGGAGGCGACTGGGCTTACCATCCCAGCAATCCTGCCGAGTTTATGCCTTGGATATGGCACTTCTTCTCTGTCAATGCGGCCTTCTTCATGGGGCTGTTCTTCCTGATTTCAGGTTATTTCGTGCCCACGAGTTTAGACAAGCAGGGAGCAAAGGTGTTCGTGCAGAAGAAACTGATGCGACTGGGTATTCCGCTTTTGCTGATGGGTGGACTGATATCTGTTTTGTCAGGCAAGCCGGAGATTGGGCACATGTGGTATATCGAGAGTCTGCTGGTGTTCTGTCTGATTTACGCCTTGATACGACAGATATGCAAACCAATCAATGGCGAGTACTCATCGAGACCCACCATCATCGGCCTACTGATATTTGGCAGCGTGATGGGTATTGGCAGTTATCTGATCCGTCAGATCAGTCCACAGGATCATTGGATCTGGCCCTTTGGCATCATCCCGTTGCCGATGGAGCCCGCCCACTATCTGCAATACGTCATGATGTTCATCATCGGCATTCTGGTACGAAGATTTGCCTGGCTCGAAAAGATGGGTAACACAAAGGGAATCATTTCGCTAACGATTGGCTGCCTTTTGGCACTGGGCATCTATCTTCGTGATGGCGGGGCATGGAACGCTTTCGTTACTGAGTGGTTTGGCATCTACGAATCGCTTCTGTGTGTCTTCATCTGCTTTGGACTGCTCTGGCTGTTCCGCGAATATGGCAATTGGGACAACAAGTTCTGGCAGTGGTGCGCCGCCCAGTCGTATGGTGCCTACATCTTCCATCTGTTGCTGATGATAGTTTTGCAACATGCCACCGACGGCATCTGGATGGGAGCCTTCGGTAAGTTCATGTTTATCGGCATCGTTACCACCATCTGTTCGTTTATGCTCACTTGGTTGGTAAGGATGATTCCAGGAGCAAAAAAAGTATTATAATTGAATAATGAACGATGTATAAAACCCGCAATTTACCCAACACCCGAATCGATGTGGCCGATGCCCTAAGAGGTATCGCTGTGGCCGGCATCATCCTGTATCACTCCGTAGAGCACTTCAACATCTTCACCCAAGAGCCGATAACCTATTCGCTGGCGAGTGACCAGACAGTAGCAGACGTATTGGCTTGGTTGCTCTCGGGCAAGATGTACGGCATCTTCGCTATGCTCTTCGGACTGAGTTTCTTCATCATGAACGACAACCAGCAGCAGAAGGGCAAGAATTTCTCCTTACGCTTTGCATGGCGGATGTGCCTGTTGTTTATGTTTGGCATCATCAACGTGGCTTTCTACGATGGCGACATCCTGATGCTCTATGCATGCTATGGTCTGCTGCTCATCCCCATCAGCTATCTATCGTCGAAATGGGTGTGCTGCATCATCGCCATGCTGGCTATACAGCCTGTTGAGCTTTACTGTCTGCTGACGGGTTACGAGATCGACCATACCAGGTTTTATGAGGTCTCTGGCATCATCAACAGCGCACACGAGCACGCTACGTTCTGGGAGAACACCCTCACCAACCTGCGATATGGCTTTGAGGTGAATCTGAGATTTAATGTTTTCAGCGGACGACTCACGCAGCTGCTCTGCCTCTTCATCCTCGGCATGCAGCTAGGCCGGCAGAGACTTTTCTATAATGAGGGGCGTAACTTGCAGATTTGGCATAACATACTTATTTGCTCGGCTATCGTTGTCATCGCGTTGAGTTTTGTGGATTTCGGTTCAATAGAATCTTGGCTTAAGCCTATCTACAATTTCATCATCCTGCTGATGATCGTCTCGTCAATTGTCTCTGCCTGGTATGCTTTCGAGGGCGTTCGCCGCGTACTCCATCATCTCTGTATCTTTGGTCGTATGAGTCTCACCAACTACCTGCTCCAGTCCATCATCGGCTGCGCCATCTTCTGCGGCTATGGTCTCGCCTGTTATCATCATTTAGGCATCACCTATGCTGTGATGGTTGGATGCGGAATGGTCATCTGCCAGTATCTTTTCGCACGTTATTGGTTTAGCAGCCATCCTCGCGGACCGTTAGAGGGTCTGTGGAGAAAACTGACATGGATTTAATTTCTAACATTAAAAATATGAACAAGACTGTATTGATAACAGGAGCAACAAGCGGGATAGGACTCGCCTGTGCAAGAAAGTTCGTCGAAAATGGCGACAGGCTGATTCTGACGGGAAGAAACGAACAACGCCTGAACGAAATCAGAAAGGAACTGACGGAAAAAGGTGCGGACGTGTTGACATTGGCTTTCGACGTGAGAGACCGTGAGAAAGCAGCGAACTACATCCAGGAATTGCCTACCGATTGGCAAGTAATTGACGTGCTGGTGAACAATGCCGGGCTGGCGCTAGGTCTGGAACCCGAGTATGAGGGCAATCCCGACGACTGGGAGACAATGATCGACACGAACATCAAGGGTCTGCTCACTATGACGCGCCTCATCGTTCCAGGTATGGTAGAGCGTAATCGCGGGCACATCATCAACATCGGCTCTGTGGCTGGTGATGCCGCCTACGCCGGCGGAAACGTCTATTGCGCCACTAAGGCTGCCGTTAAAACACTCTCTGATGGTCTGCGCATCGATGTAGCCAATACCGCCATCCGTGTGACCAACCTGAAGCCTGGACTTGTGGAAACCAACTTCAGCAACGTTCGCTTCCACGGTGACAACGATCGTGCTGCCAATGTCTATAAAGGTATCAAACCCCTGACGGGCGATGACATTGCCGATGTGGCTGTCTTTGCTGCCAATGCCCCTGAGCACGTACAGATTGCCGAAGTGCTGATACTGGCTACCCATCAGGCCAGTGGCAGCGTAATCGTCAGAACAATATGATCATGGTTAGAACTCTTATCACAATCGCACTGACACTGCTCTCATCGACGGCGAGCGCTCAAGGTTTCAAGAATCCTGTGCTGCCAGGGTTCCATGCCGACCCGAGCGTGTGCCGAGCAGGCAATGACTTCTATCTCGTGAACAGCACGTTCCAATATTTCCCAGGCGTGCCAGTGTTCCACTCGAAGGACTTGGTGAATTGGGAACAAGTGGGCAACTGTCTGACACGACCCTCACAGGTCGATCTGACAGGCACCGACGGCAACAGCGGCATCTATGCACCGACCATCCGTTACCACGAAGGGCGGTTCTATATGGTGACGACGGTTTTCCCCTCGCGCCGTCACTTCTATGTGTGGACGGACAATCCGGCAGGAGAATGGTCGGAGCCCATCGTGATAGACTTCGCCATCGGGAGCTGCGATCCAACGCTATTCTTCGATAATGGCAAGTGCTATTTCCTATGGAAGGAGGGTGATATCAAGATATGCGAGATCGACGTAGAGACTGGTAAGCAACTGGGCGAGATTCACCATTTGGGAACGGGGCTTGGCGGACGTTATCCCGAAGGGCCGCACATCTATAAAAAGGATGGTTGGTACTATCTGCTACTAGCAGAGGGTGGCACAGAGCATGGGCATCATGTGAACATCCTGCGCAGCAAGAGTCTCTTCGGTCCCTATGAGCCAAACCTAGCGAACCCCATCCTTTCGCACTTCAATATGAAGATGCAGAACAGCCCTATTCAGGGTCTGGGACATGCTGATCTAGTGCAGGCGCCAGACGGTTCGTGGTGGATGATTTGTCTTGGCTATCGTACCAGCGGCTACCTACAACATGTGATGGGACGCGAGACAATGCTAGCTCCTGTGGAATGGGCTGATGGCGACTGGCCTGTGGTGAACGGCGACGGTACGTTGCAGATAGACATGCAGTCCAAGACGCTGCCCTTGGTTCAGATGGCACAAGACCCTGTGCGCGAAGAATTTGATTTCTTCAAGCGCAATGTACCTGCCGACAGTTATCATTCGTTAGGCTTGCCGATGGGATGGATGAGTCTGTGCAACCCTGACTATAGCAAATACTCGCTGACGGAGCGAAAAGGCTTCCTGCGCCTCCATCCTAGCACAACCGATCTCAGTGAGACAGCCTCACCTACGTTCGTTGCCCGCCGTCAAACGGAGTTGAACTTCTCAACAACGGCACTGTTCGACCTCTCCCATCTCACTGAGGGCATGCAGACCGGCATTACCGCCTATGCCGCACCGCTGAACCACTACGATGTGGTGGCAGAACGTCGCGATGGAAAGCTTTTCGTCAAGTCCGTCGTTCGTCTCGGACAGATCAGCCACTGTGAAAAAGAACTTCCGCTGAATGGCGACCAGGCCTACTTACGCATCACCTCCGACAAGGACTTCTATTATATGCAGGTATCCTCCAATGGTACGAACTTCACCACGCTTGCCAAGATGGAATACCGTTTCCTCAGTACTGAGACCATCGGCGGTTTCACGGGTGTCATGCTCGGTCTCTTTGCACAGAGCAAAGAACAGACGAACGGATATGTGGATATTGATTGGTTTGAATATAAATCAACACAATTTGTAGCTTAAAAATAATAGAGTAATACCGTTTTATTTAATAATTATCTCATATTTCGACATGAACGAAGCCCCTGGCTGAAGATGGTTCATCAGAGGTTTGTCCTTGAATTCTCCTTTGAAGCCACGCGGATCACCGATTCCATACCAAGGTTCAATGCAGACGAAAGGCGCCTGTTTGTCGTAAGGACTCCAGAACGCAATCACAGGTGTGCGGAAAGTAACTGTCACCTCAGGCTCTCCTGCCTTATTAAGCAGCTCTGCACGATGTAACTGACATTTGTGTATCTTGATAGAATCATTGCGCCAGGTATTGTTTGAGAATTCCATCAGTCCGTTCTCAGCCTCATCGAAAGGCACCTCATCCATATCATGCGAACCATCGAGGTAACTATGAAGTACATCCATCGGTTCTTCGTTATCAAGGCGAATGCGACCACTCTGACTCTCACCAGGTTTCATGTCTGGGATGTTGAAAGCCGGATGCCCACCGATCTGGAAGTGGATCTCACGAGTATCAGTGTTGTGGACGTGCCAGATGACACCAATCTTGTTTTCATCTAGCACATAACTGACACTGAGGGTGAAGTCATAAGGATAGACCTTCTTCGTCTCCTCCGAGGATTCAAGCACAAAGGTCACCTTACGCTGACTCTGAGCGATCAGCTTAAACGCTGAATCACGGGCGAAACCATGACGAGGCAGATGATATTCTTTGCCATCCACGCGATAGGTCTCATTGT
>Ga0310786_10008049_pt1 | contig 13615 bp, 10 predicted proteins | sample AusTroGonzalo_MG_FD_203881 | JGI IMG/M metagenome (GOLD analysis project Ga0310786, IMG submission 203881) | Bovine rumen microbial communities from tropical cattle in Woodstock, Queensland, Australia - Gonzalo_03 (v2) (version 2) | ecosystem: Host-associated > Mammals > Digestive system >... | reverse complement strand
CGCTGCCGCCCTGTTCGGCGATTATGTATCTCACCCCCGCGTCATGCGCGAGCTTGAGGTTCTCGGTGTTGCGGTAGACGCCGGGGAAGAGGCTGTAGATGTTCATCCCGTGGGTGTAGAGCGTGGGATAGTTCCAGATCCAGATCTCCTTGCAGAGCTTGCCCCAGTCGCGCATCTGGTTCAGGAAGCGCACGTTGTACTTGTGGGTGAAGGACTTGGAAAAATCCTGCTGCAGCGGGGCGAGGATCACCGACATGTTGTCGGGGAACTCGAGTCCCTTGGGCGGGATGCCGGTCATGTCCTCCTGATACGAGAAGAAGCGGAACATGAGCTTGGGGTACTTCTTCTCGAAGTGTTTGCCCATCTCGACGAGGAAGTCGAAGTAGGGGCCGCCGGGAGTTTGATACTTTTCCGCCAGCGCCCGGCAGTTTTTGCAGAAGCAGAAGCCGCCGTGCCGGTCGTTCTGGGTGAAGTCCAGTATCGCGTAGGTCGCGGGATCGTATTTTTCGCCCTTGATCGCGTTTTCGACGTTCTTGATGAGCTCCTTGCGGACCTCGGGATTGGTGAAGCAGAGCTGCCGGTCGGGAACGCGCTTGCCGTTCTTGTCGAGCGTGAAGTATTCGGGATGATCCTTGAAGTACGCCTTGCCGGCGAGCGTCGGGTGCGGTCCCGCGAAGAAGGTCAGGTCGTCGTTGAAAGTCCGCGGTTTGCGGATGATCGGCGGCATGTACGCCGCGAGGGTGTGCGTCACGGGACCGATGTAGAACCACGCGTCGTCGGGTTCGCCGAACGCGTAGTTGGGCATCAGGAAGCTGTTGTTGCGGCGCACCCAGGCGCGGATCTCGGGATTCCTTACGGCGTCGCCCCACCGGCTGCCGTGCTCGAGCGACTTGAAGCTCGGGATGTGCTTGTAGTCGATCGCGTCGAATTTGAGGTCGGGATTCTTCGGGATGCGCTTGTCGCCGGTCGCGGTGTACCAGCGGCAGCCGCAGAATTCACGCAGGAAGTTGTAGATGGCTCCGGCGGTCCCGTAGCGGTAGTCGCCGTAGATGTAGAGGTCGTCGCCGACGCTCTTTATGCGGCGCTCGCGCGAGGCGATGGGGGCGTCGTCGCCGGGGGCGGTGACGCCGATGAAGATCTTGGGACCGTCGGCCTTTTCCGCGATCTCGAACTTGGCGCCGGTGATTTCCCTGAGCGTGGCGGCGAGGTCCTTGACCGCCGGATCGACCAGCAGATCGCCCGAGGGTTTGTAGATGATGGTGTACTTGGTGGCGCCGTTTTCGGCCAGCGTCAACGGCTGCGGCGCCGTTTCCTGACAGCAGCAGCCCGTCATGACGACGGCGGCCGCGGCGGCGGTGAACATGGTGGCGACGATTTTTTTCATCTGTTATCCTCCGTTATTCGGGTTGATCGAGTCACTTGACTTTGGCCAGCACCATCCGGTCGACGAGCAGGCTTTTTCCGTCGCCGCCGTCCTTGACCGAAAGGTAGATGTCGAACTGCTGATCCGGGTTGCGGCCGTCGAACAGTTCGCCGAGGAAGAACTGGACGTTGCGGCCCATTTCCCCCTTGTGCTCCGGCAGGGTGGAAAGCTGGATGTGACCGCTTTCCGAGAGGCGCGTCCGGCCGACGCGGATCAGCCGGTAGCCGTCGCCGCCCCGGATCTTCGCCACTTCGCCGCGCCGCAGCATCGGCTTGCGCACGGTGCGGGGAACGACGTTGTTCCACGGGAGACCGTCTTTGCTCGAAACGCGGATGTCCTTGACCACCAGCGGCGTGCCGCCCTTGGGGATCGCGATGCGCACCGCGTAGCCGCAGGCGGTGCCGTCGTCCCACATGGCGGGCGGGCGGCGGTTCTGGCAGGGCATCAACGTGAAGAGGTTTTCCCTGCCGTACTTGCTCGCCAGCTCGTCCGGATATTGCTGCGTGCGCCGGTTGAATTCGTACGCCATGCGGACGGCCGTGATGAACGAGTCGACGTGTCCCTTTTCCAACTTTTTGTTGCCGACGGAACGGTACTGGAGTTTGGCGTCGGCGCGGACGTTGCGGCAGTAGCGCTTGTAGAGCTTTTCGAGCGGCAGCTTTTCGGCGAAGGCGGGATCGGCCTTGACGCACGCGGGGTAGCAGAGGATGGTCACGGCGTCGAGGTTGATCCGGGCGCGGCGCACGTTGAAGAGCGCCTTTTTGTCGCCCTTGACCTTGGCTTCCATGCGGTCGAAGTCGCGCTGCCAGCGGATCAGGTTCCTGCCCGAGTGGAGCACCCGCCGCATCACCCGCGGATCGTACGGATAGCGGAAGTATCCGGGATCTTTCACCCCCTGTTCGTAGGTATCCTTCAAATACGCGATGATGTCGTCCGAAGCCGCGCCGTAGACGGCGTCGCAGAACTCTTTTATCGTCGCGTCGACGTCGATGTCGACGTTCTCGGCCATCATGTCCTGCAAGTAGACGTTGAGCTCCTTGAACGAGCAGCCGTGGACGACGCTGCCGCCCTGTTCGGCGATGATGTACCTCACCCCCGCGTCATGCGCGAGCTTGAGGTTCTCGGTGTTGCGGTAGACGCCGGGGAAGAGGCTGTAGATGTTCATCCCGTGGGTGTAAAGCGTGGGATAGTTCCAGATCCAGATCTCCTTGCAGAGCTTGCCCCACTCGCGCATCTGGTTCAGGAAGCGCACGTTGTACTTGTGGGTGAAGGATTTGGAAAAATCCTGCTGCAGCGGGGCGAGGATCACCGACATGTTGTCGGGGAACGTGATGCCCTTGGGCGGGATGCCGGTCATGGATTCCTGATAGGCGAAGAAGCGGAAGGTGAGCTTGGGGTACTTCTTCTCGAAGTGTTTGCCCATTTCGACGAGGAAGTCGAAGTACGCGCCGCCGGGAGTCCGGTACTTCTTTTCCAGCGCCCTGCAGTTTTTGCAGAAGCAGAAGCCGCCGGAGCGGTCGTTCTGGGTGAAGTCCAGTATCGCGTAGCGGTCGGGATCGTATTTTTCCGCTTCGATCGCATTTTCGACGTTTTTGAGGAGCTCCTTGCGGACCTCGGGATTGCTGAAGCAGAGCTGCATATCCTTGACGCGCTTGCCGGCGCGGTTCATCGAGAAGTATTCGGGATGCGTCGAAAAATACTCCTTGCCCGCCAGCGTCGGGTGCGGCCCCGCGAAGAAGGTCTTGTCGTCGTTGAACGACTTGGGTTTGCGGATGATGGGCGGCATGTACGCCGCGAGGGTGTGCGTCACGGGCCCGATGTAGAACCACGCGTCGTCGGGTTCTCCGTGCGAGTATTTCGGCATCAGGAAGCTGTTGTTGCGGCGCACCCAGTCGCGGATCTCGCGGTTCGCGACCGCGCCTACGTGCTTGCCCCCGTGTTCGAGCGATTTGAAGCTCGGCACGTGCCGGTAGTTTATGTCGGCGAATTTGAGGTCGGGATTCTTCGGGATGCGCTTGTCGCCGGTGGCGGTGTACCAGCGGCAGCCGCAGAACTCGCGCAGGAAGTTGTAGATGGCTCCGGCGGTCCCGTAGCGGTAGTCGCCGTAGATGTAGAGGTCGTCGCCGACGCTCTTTATGCGGCGCTCGCGCGAGGCGAAATCCGCTTGTTCGCCGGGAGGCGTGACGCCGATGAAGATCTTGGGCCCGTCGGCTTCTTCGGCGATCGGGAACTTGGCGCCGGTGATGTCCCTGAGCGTGGCGGCGAGGTCCTTGACCGCCGGATCGAGCAGCACGTCGCCGGAGAATTTATAGATGATGGTGTGCCTGGCGGCGCCGTTCTTCGCCAGTTCGATCTCCGCCCGCGCCGAAAGCACCGCCGCGACGGCGAACAAGGTAAGCATAATCTTCTTCATGCCGCAAATCCCCATGTTGGCGCGGATCGTTCTCATTCCGCGATTATTGATAATATTGCACCCTGCCGGGCAAAAAGCAAGAAACCGCGGTAAAAAATTGCTTTTCAGGTGAGCACGCCGATCGCGTTCAGCAATATCACCAGCAGCGCGGGGATGACCAGCAGCGTCATGCAGAGCTGGAAGACGTACTCACGCCGCCACGGACGCTTCGCGTCGCTGCGGAGTTCCTGCGAGAAACGCTCCAGTCCCACGACCGATACGACCAGCATGCAGGTGAATATCGCGCCGATCGGCATCAGCACGCTGTTGCTGACGAAGTCCAGCGAATCGAGGATGTTGAAATTCCGGCAGCTTTTGATGAACGCCAGCGGATGGAAGTTCTTGAACACGCCGTAACCGAGGATGGTGATGACGCCGACGCCGACGATCTCGGCGACGCAGACGGCGATCGCCCGGGGGCGGCTGATGCGGAGCTCCTGACCGAGCGTCTGCACGTTGGTCTCAAGCAGCGACAGCGCCGAGGTCGCCGCCGCGAAGAGCACGAAGATGAAGAACGCCGCGCCGATCCACTGCCCGCCGGAGAAGTTCGCGAAGACCTGCGGCATGGTGATGAAGACCAGTCCGGCGCCGGCCTTTTCCGCCGCCTGCCGTCCGCCGAAGGCGACCACGGCGGGGATTATCATCATCCCGGCGAGGAAGGCGACGGCGGTGTCGAAGAACTCCACGTGGTTGACGTTGGATACGAGGTCGTCGCTCTCGCGCATGTACGCCCCGTAGGTGATCATTATCCCCATCGCTATCGAGAGCGAAAAGAAGAGCTGCCCCATCGCGGCGACGACCGTCATGTAGCCGAAACGCGAAAAATCCGGCTTGAGGTAGTAGCGGAACCCGTCGCCCGCGTTGGGCAGAAAGGCGCAGTAGATGCCGAGCGCGAAGATCAGCACCAGCAGCGCGGGCATCAGTATCTTGTTGAAGCGCTCGACGCCCCGGCGCACGCCGAAGGCGACCACGACCACCATCAGCGCGACGAAGATCAGGAAGAATACGATCGGCGACCACGTCGACGAGATGAAGTCGCTGAAATACTTCTCCGAGGCGCCGGGAACGCTTTTGTGGAAATGCGCCACGTTCGTGGTGAGCATGGTGACGACGTAGCGGGTGATCCAGCCGCCGATCACGCAGTAGTAGGGCAGGATGATGAGCGGGACGAAGGCGTTGATGTAGCCGCCGATGCGGAGCGAACCGAGGAACGACTTCTTGCCGACGCAGAGCTTGCGGAAGGCGCCGATGGGCCCCCGTCCGGTCATGCGGCCGATGCAGTTTTCGGCGATCAGCATCGTGTAGCCGAAGGTCAGCGCGAGTACGAGATAGGTCAGCAGGAAGATGCCGCCGCCGTACTTGGCCGCGAGGTACGGAAATCTCCAGATGTTCCCCAATCCGACGGCGGAACCCGCCGCCGCCAATACGTAACCGAGCTTGCCGGTGAAGCCTTCCTGTTTTCTCATGGTGTCCCGTGGATCGTTAAGTGTGCGTCGGTGTACTTAAAATACCACCCGGCGGGCGCAAATGCAATTCCGGGGCGGATGATTCCGGCGTCAATGGTAGTTTTTGGGGGTGGTCCCGAAGTGCGAGTGGAACTGCTTGATGAAGTAGCTGCACGAACCGAATCCGCAGCGGGCGGCGATCTCGGCGATTTGCAGGCGGCTCTCGATCAGGAGCTGTCTGGCGGCTTCGAGGCGCAGGTTCAGGAGGTGCCGGTTGAAGCCGATGCCGTACTCCCGGCGGAATATCCGCGACAGATGCGACGGGCTGACGCCGATCTTCTCCGCGGCCTGCCGGAGGTTTATCGGAGCGGCGTAGTTGTTCTCCATGAAGCGCTTGACTTCGTTGAGCGATCCGGGGCTGTTGCGCCGGGCCGGCGGCGTCGCCGTGTGGTTCCGCACAAGATCCCGGTAAAAGAGCATCAGTATGCCGTGGAGCTGCAGCGCGGCGATTTTCCGGTCCTCTTCTTCGTCGTAGTCTTCCCACTGCCCCAGCGTGAATTCCAGCCGCCGCCGCACTTCGGTGCGCACCGGGTAGCTCAGATCGGCCAGCACCCGGTTGTCGACGAGGTCGAAGTATTCCTTTTTTTCCCAGTTGAACTGCAGCATCAGTATCCGCAGTCCCTTGTCCACCGCGAATTCGTCGCGGTGCATCACCCCCTCCGGCACGAGCAGAAGATCCCCCGGCGCCGCGTGGAATTTGAGATCGGGATGCATGTGCAGCGTCACCTTGCCGTTGAGGACGTAAAGCAGCTCGTTGTACGATGCGGCATGTTCGTGATCGGTGTAGCACACCGCGTAGTCTATGATCTTGAAGTTGTGGAAATCCGGTCGGCAGTCGAGGAAATTTCGTTCGGCGCTGTTCATGTCGGGATCCCTGTGCGTTTGTTTTCTTGCCGACTGTAAATTAGCACGTTTTGCGGCATTTGCCAGCGCGAAAGCCGTAAAAATCGGCGTATCCGGCCTTGTCAAGCCGCTCCGGCGGGAGTATCTTATCCTCGCGCCGGCCGTCGCGGCCGGATCTTGGAAAACCGAAAACCTCAAATCGGGGAATGGAAAAAATGGTGAAGCACATCATCCTGTGGCAGCTCAAAGAGGATATTGCGGACAAGGCCGCGGTCAAGGCGGGCATCAAAGCCGGGTTGGAAGGTCTGAAGGGGCGCATCCCCGGATTGATCGACATCCGGGTGCGGACGGAGGGATTGGCGAGCTCCAACGCCGACGTCATGCTGGATTCGACCTTCGCCGACGCGGCGTCGCTCAAAGGTTATGCGACGCACCCCGAGCACGTCAAGGTCGCCGACGGCAAGGTGCGTCCCTTCACCAGAACGCGGCTGTGTCTGGACTTCGAGGAGTGATTCAGACCAGCCCCGATCCGCGTATCACCTGACGGTATTCCTCTTCGCCGACGGCGAGCCGGAAGACCGTGAACGACGTCAGCATGGTCCCCATCACCCCGGGCACGAGCGCGCTCTGACCGGCGATGAAGAAGTTCGCCACCGGCAGTCTGCCGCAGAGCCGCGACTGGCCGCAGAGGTTGCGCACCCCGTAGGCGCTGCCCGTCGGGGGATCGTAGTCGCGGCAGGTTATCGGCGTGCCGGATGCGACGTGGCGCAGACGCCCCTTCGTTTCCGGATACAGCGCGGCGAAGTCCGCCGCGGCCTCTTCGGAAAAGCGCTGCTTGAGCTCCTGATACGCCGCGTCGCGCCGCCGTTCGGCCCGGGCGGCGGGAGCGTTTTCCGGCATCCCCGGCCGCATGGTGCGGAACGCCGCCACGGTGTTGCGCATCCTGCCGGAAGCGTCCGGTTCGCGTCCGACCAGATAGCCGGTGCTGTACGCGCCGTTTTCGCCCGCCAGTATGGCGTCGAGATCGTTGTGCGTGAAAAACGACACCAGCCCCGGAGCCGGGGCTTCGTCCCCCTCGATCTCGAAGTAGGAACAGAAGAAACTCGTCGATTCCCGCAGCCGCCTCAACCGCCGGAGCATCGACGGCGTCAGCGCCGTTTCCGGCAGAACGTCCTTTATCGCCAGCGGGTGGACGGCGAAGAAGACCTCGTCCGTTTCCAGCGCGTCGCCGTCGCTGAGGAACGCGGTGCGGCACGCGCCGCTCGCATCCGGCTCGGAAAAGCGCGTCAAGGTCGTGCCGGTGCGGATGGCGATGCCGAGTTTCGCGGCTTCGCGGCGGAAGCCCGAGATCATCGGATCGCCGCCCCCCACCGGGCGCGCGAGGTCGTCGCAGATGGCGAAGCCCACCCGGGCGTGGAAGGTCATCGCGGCTTCGCTCGGGAGCGAACCGTGACACATCGCGAAACTCCCCGTCGCCGTCGCCGTCGCCGCGCCGAGCCCGAGCGATTCGGTGAAATCACGGACGGTGGTGATGTCGTAACGCGTCAGTTCCAGCTGCGGCGGGGTGAGGTCGGTCAGGTCGCGCATCGGCGTGTCGCGCCAGATGTCGCGCACCGCCTGCATCAGCTGGCGCACGCCGGAAGCGTCTTTCGGAAATGCGGCGCAGAAGGTATCCTCCGCGCCGTGATGTCCGCTGTCGGCGGCGACGGTGATGTCGTCGCCGCTCGCTTTCAGCACGATCCGGTTGGCGATCGCTTCGGCGCGCACCAGATCGTCCATGCCGAGCACGCGCATCATCTGCGGCATGATGTTGGTGAAGCCGCCCGAAAAGTGGTATCCGGTGTCGAAGCGCATGCCGTCGCGGGTGAAGCGCCGCAGATAGCCGCCGATCTCCGGCTGGGAGTCGATCAGCGTCACTTTTCTGCCCGTCTTGGCGAGGAGCAGCGCCAGCGTCAATCCGCCGGCTCCGGCGCCGACGACCAGTGCCTTGCGCTCTTTCATTCAGATCACCAGCCCGCCGTTCACGGCGATGACCTGCCCCTGAACGTAGGTGCTGTCTTTTCCGCAGAGAAAGCTCACGACGCCCGCGACTTCGGCGGCTTTGCCGAAGCGCTGCAGCGGGATGATCGGCAGTATCTTGTCCTTCGGCAGTTCCTTCGTCATCTCGGTCTCGATGACGCCGGGGGCGACGGCGTTGACCAGTATGCCCTTGCGCCCGGTCTCGCGGGCGAGCGCCTTGACCGCGCCGATCAGACCGGCCTTGGAGGCGGAGTAGTTGACCTGTCCCGCCTGTCCCGACTGCCCCGACGCCGAACTTATGACGACGATCCGGCCGGAGCGCCGGGCGAGCATCCCGAAGACGAGCGGCTGGACGGTGTTGTAGAAGCCCTGCAGATTGGTGTCGATCACGTCGTCCCACTCGGCGCCGTCCATGAAGACGAAGAGGTTGTCCTTGGTGATGCCGGAGTTGTAGACCACCGCGTCCGGCGGATCGTCGGCGAAGGCGTCGTCGAGCGCCTTGCGGACTCCGGCGCGGTCGCGCACGTCGAATTCCAGGATCGTGCATTTGCGGCCTAGTCCGCGGACCTCCTGCGCCAGCTGTTCCGCCGCTTCGGAGCTCTTGCGGCAGGTCGGATATACGTCGAAGCCGTCCTCCGCCAGCCGGAGCGTTATCGCCCGGCCGATGCCGCGGCATCCGCCGACCACGAGTGCGGTACGAGTTTTCTCTTCCATCATCGTCCTTCCCATTTTTTAAATATCAGGGCGGCGTTGTGTCCGCCGAATCCCAAGGTGTCGATCAGTACGTAACGCGGATCGATCCGTGCGGGCCCGTCGGGGTTGACGTCCAGATTTCCGCATTCGGGATCGAGGTTGCGGCAGTTGATCGTCGGCGGCACGATGCCGCTCTGCAGCGTCCGCACCGCCGCCGCCGCCGCGAGCGCGCCCGCCGCCGAAAGCGCGTGCCCGATCATGCTCTTCACGGCGCTGATTTTTACGCGCGAAACTTTTTCGCCGAAAACGGCGCGGAACACCTTCGCCTCGACGCGGTCGTTGGCGACCGTTCCGGTGCCGTGGGCGAAGGCGGCGCCGATCTCCTCCGGGGCGCACTCCGCCATCCGGAGCGCGCGCCGGATGGCGTAGGTCATGCCCGCGCCCTCCGGATCGGGGGCGGTGATGTGCGTCGCGTCGCAGCTCGCGCCGTAGCCGACGACCTCCGCGAGTATCTCCGCGCCGCGCCGGCGCGCGTGCTCCAATTCTTCCAGCACCAGCGCCGCGGCGCCCTCGGCCATCACGAAGCCGTCGCGGTCCCGGTCGAAGGGACGGCTGGCGCTTTCCGGCGGGGTGCGGCGGCTCAGGGCCGTGAGGGCGTTGAAGCCGCTCATCATCAACCGCGTCAGGCACGCTTCCGAGCCGCCCGCGAGCATCGCGTCGGCGTCGCCGCGTTCGATCGTCCACACGCTCTCGCCGATGGAGTGGGCGCTGGAGGCGCAGGCGGCGACGGGATCGAAGTTGGGCCCGCGGAGCTGGTGGCGGATCGCCAACGTGCCGCAGGCGGAGTTGGGGATGAACTTGGGGATGAAGAATGCGGAAACTCCGCCGGGGCCGCGTCTTTCCAGTATCTCGGCGTTGCGGTCGTATTCCTCGACTCCGCCGTCGCCGTTGGAAAAGCAGACGCCGAAGCGGAACGGATCGATCCCGGCATCTTCCGCCGTTCCGGTCACGCCGGCCTGCGTCAGCGCCTCGTCGGCGGCGCCGACCGCGAAGCGGGTGAAGCGCGCCATCCGCCGCGACTCTTTGGGCGAGATCCCGGCCGGGGCGTAGTTCCTGACTTCCCCGGCGGGACAGCCGAGATCGGACGCGTCGAAGAGCGTCACTTCGCCGATGCCGCTTTTTCCGGCGACGAGGTTCGCCCACAGCTCGGCCATGGAGTTCCCGGCGCAGCATACGGCGCCCGTTCCGGTGACGACTACGCGGCGCTCATTCATTTTTGCCGCCTCCGTCCCGGTCGAGTATCTTCTGCTCGCGCAAAAAATCGATCATCTCCGCCGACCACTTGGCGGTCTCGGGGTACTTTTCGGCCTCGGCGGCGGAAAGCAGCCCCATGCCGTGCGGTCCGCGTTCGTAGAATATCACGCGGCGACGGACGTTGTTGCGGCGCAGCGCTTCGGCGAGCATCCGGGAGTTTTCGGGATCGACGACGCCGTCTTCGAGCGTCGTCCACAGAAACACCGGCGGGCAGTCCGCCGGGATGTTGCGTTCCAGAGAAAGTTTTTCCGCCAGACCGGGGGCGGGATCCGGGCCGATCAGATTTTCGCGGCTCATGGCGTGGGCGTATTTGCCCTCCAGCGTGACGACGGGGTAGCAGAGTATCGCGAAGTCGGGGCGCGCGGATTGGCGGTCCGCCGCGTCGGCGGCGGAGGGATCGGGAGCGCCGGAAGAGATCACGGTCAGCCCCGCCAGATGTCCTCCCGCCGAGGAACCCATCACGCCGATGCGGCGGGAGTCGATCCCCAGCTGCGGCGCGTAGTGCCGGATCAGCCGGATCGCGCGTTGGGCGGCGTCGAGCATCGCCGGATGGCGGCGGTAATGGCCGAATATCGAGCCGAGCGGGTATTTTACGACCACCCCGGCGACGCCGTGACGGTTGAGAAAGCGGGCGTAGTCGTTGCCCTCCTTGTCCATGGCGAGGACGCCGTAGGCCCCGCCGGGGAAGATCACCACCGCGGGGACCGGGCGCTTTTCAGCCTCTTTCGGCAGGTGGACGATCAGGCACGAAAAGTCGTCGTCCCCGTTCAGCCGGTAGCGGTGATCGGGTTCGGCGGCGGCGCCAGGGATATCCTCCGGCGCCCGGTCGGGGTGCACGAATACGAAACTGCTGCAGCCGGAAAACAGAATCGCGGCCGCACAGTACCCCCCGGAGAGCATCCGCCGGATAAAGCGCCGCGGCTTTTGAAAACCAAGGGCAGACATGACCTCTGCCGGTTATTTCCCCAGCTTCTTCACGCCTTTGACCATGTCCTTGCCGAACTCGTCGGTCTTCTCGCCGGCCTTTTCGAGCGGGCCCTTCTTCCGGCAGCCGGAGAGCGCGACGAGGGAACAGAGGGCGATGACGGTCACGAAGGCGATGGCAAATACTTTCTTCTTCATTATACATACCCTTTCGTTTGGGAAGAAAACGTTGTCGACAGCCGGAGTCGTTGCCGTCTGTCCGCCGATAATGTAATGTCTTTTGACGCGGATTGCAAATCGGCTCCGCCCGAAAAAACGCTTCGGGCAGGGCCGGTGCTCACAGCTCCCAGTGCGACGGTTCCAGACGGTCGAGCACGATGCGCGTTTCCCGATCGGAGGAGTTCAGCTTTTCCGCCAGATCCTCCGGCACGCCGCAGGGCAGCAGCCGCCTGCCGGGGGCGGTTTTCCCCGACGGCACGAGCACGCCGCGGCGGTTTTCCGCCGGATCGGAGCAGAGCAGCAGGGCGCATCCCCCTTCGGCGCGCGCCGGTTTGCCGGTCCTCCGCAGCCGCTCCGCCGCCTGCGAAGTCAGGCTTTCCTCGTCGGCGGCGACGATCAGCACCCGGCGGCAGGCGCGTGCCGAGAGCAGCGTCTGCGCCAGATCGACCGCCTCGTAGAACGGATCCTCGAAGCCGACGACGGCGAAGGTCGGTCCGTGGATGCGGTGCGCCGCGCCGAGGTAGGAGGCCGCCGCGTTGATGACCGAGTGCGAAAATCCGGTCGGCAGTATCTCCTCTTCCGGGTAATCCAGTATGTCGTCGAGCACCCGGCAGGTCGTGGAGGCGGGACCGTAGGAGGTCACCGTCAGAAGCGCGGTGTCGTCGCCGCCGAGTTCGACGCCGAGCCGTTCCGCCGCCGCCAGCGCCAGTTGAGTCAGGCGGTCGGGGCGGCGCAGGGCGTATTTGCGGCAGAGAGCCACGAGTTCGTCGCGCTCCGGCGCCTTGTCGGGCAGCGGCGCGAAGCCGGAAACGAAAACGTCGCACAACCCCGTATCCGGGACGGCGGCGCGGCATTTGCGCAGCACCAGCGCCGCGTTGGAGCCGCCGAAGGCCAGCGAAGTCGACACGGCGGCGCGGCCGGAAATGTCGACGCTTTCGCGGAGCGGCGGCACGGGTATCTCTTCCGAAACGTGTTCGCAGCGGCGACTGGGTGCGGCGCGGCGCTCCTCGAGCATCAGCTTGGCGAATACGGCTTCGATCGTCCCCGCCGCGCCGAGGGTGTGCCCGGTGAGCGCCTTGGTGGATTGATAGCGAAGCGTCTTGCCGAACACCCGCGCCAGAACATTGCTCTCGACGCGGTCGTTGACCGGCGTGCCGGTGCCGTGGGCGTTGACGAAGTCGATCCCGTCCGGCGGCAATTCGGATTGTTCGAGGGCGATGCGGATCGCCCGTTCCAGCTCCTTTCCGGAGCTTTCCGGCTGGGTGATGTGGAATCCGTCGGCGGTCTTGCCCGCGCCGCCGAGTTCGTATTCGACGTCGACGCCGCGTTTCCGCGCCCGCTCGGGAGCTTCGAGTATCACCACCCCGGCGGCGTCGCCGAGGTTGAGCCCGGAGCGCTCCGCGTCGAAGGGGCGGCAGGGCGTCGGCGAACTGACGCGCAGGGCGTTGAAACCGTTGAAGGCGACTTTGCTCACCGAGTCGCAGCCGCCCGCGATCACGAGATCGCAGCGGCCGGTGCGCAGCCACCCCAAGGCGATCGTCAGCGCGTCCGCCCCCGAGGAGCAGGCGTTGGAGACCGTCAGCGCCGGACCGTCGACGCCGAGCCGGCGCCGCAAATACTCCGCCGGCATGTTGCGGACGTACGGGATCACCGACGACAGATCGCCGAAGTCCCCCTCCCGGAACCGGGCGTGACTGGGCAGATTGTCGAGCTGGCACGCCACGGTGGTGCCGATCGCGATCCCGACTCGGCGGGAGCGCAGTTCCGCTTCGGTCAGGCGGGCGTCGGCGAGTGCTTCGTCGAGCGCGCGCAGCAAGAAACGCAGGGGGAGCCCCGGTATTTCCGGGATATCCGGCACGGGTATCTCGAAGACCGTGAGCGGGAGTTCGGTCTCGATGCGGCGCGGGGGTTCCGGCAGGCGAGGCGAGGGGGCGAAGAGGGCGCTGCGGGTGGCTTCCGCTCCCTCGCCGAGCGCGGAAATTACCCCGACTCCGCTGATTCCGGCGCGTGACATTCGGGCGTCCTCCCTACTTGGTGCGGTTCGCCATGATGAAGTCGGCGAGGGTGGCGAAGGTGGCGAAGATCTCTCGCTTGTTCTCGACTTCGGATTGCGGGATGCCGTACTTGCGCTGCATCAGTATCACGATCTCGACCGCGTCGAGGGAATCCAGCCCCAGCCCTTCCTTGAAGAGCGGTTCTTCGTCCTTGATGTCGTCGGGCGTC
>Ga0310786_10008048_pt1 | contig 13617 bp, 11 predicted proteins | sample AusTroGonzalo_MG_FD_203881 | JGI IMG/M metagenome (GOLD analysis project Ga0310786, IMG submission 203881) | Bovine rumen microbial communities from tropical cattle in Woodstock, Queensland, Australia - Gonzalo_03 (v2) (version 2) | ecosystem: Host-associated > Mammals > Digestive system >... | reverse complement strand
AACTATGAGAAGTTCGACGATGCCTTCCAGTTCATTCGCGATGTGGCTTGCGACTGGGACGATAGCCGTTACCTTGAAGCAGAGCCTGCCGACTATATCACCGTTGCCCGTAAGGCTAAAGGCACCGACAACTGGTTCGTGGGTGGAAAGTGCGATGAGAACGGCCATACCGCCGTCATCAAACTCGACTTCCTCGACAAAGGTCGTAAGTATAACTGCACTATTTACGCCGATGCAAAAGATGCCCACTACGAGACCAATCCGCAGGCTTACACCATCACCAAGAAGGTAGTAAAAGCAGGTCAGACACTTAAAGTCCAGGAGGCTCCTGGTGGTGGTTTTGCCATCTCTCTGATTGCTCAATAGAAAAAAAAACGGTTTTTATTTGGCGATTTCAGAAAAATTGCTTATATTTGCACCGTCTATCATGGTGCAGGCGAAACCCTCCCATATTAATAACTATAAAATTATAAATTTATGAGACCAGAAGACATTAAAGAGCAGGAGCTCAATGAGGAGCAGCTTGATGAAGCTACAGGTGGTGCAAATCCAGGTCAAAACAAACCAGGAGACGTTTTACTTCCTGATTAAATGTGCGTGTGGATCCAATACACTCATGTAACGCTCTCACGGAGACAGGGTGATGTGCCCCGTCTCCGTTTTTGTCCGCAAAAACAGAAACAAAATAGCTTATGAAACGAGAACTGAAATTCAAGAATGAGGACCAGGAGCTGAACCGCGTGGCGGAGTTCATGGAGAGTGTGTGCGACGAGCTACAGCTTGATATGCACCAGGCCATGAAGCTGCAACTGGCCATGGAGGAGATGGTGACCAATGTCATCTTTTATGCTTACCCCAAAGGTACCAATGCCGACATCACCCTCACTGCCGAGAGCGATGGTCAGGAACTGACTTTTGTGCTCTCAGACACGGGCAAGCCCTTCGACCCCACCGCTAAGGAGGATGCCGATATCGAATCAAACCCGATGGACCGCGAACAGGGTGGCATGGGTATTCTCATCGTGAAGAACATCATGAACGAGGTAAGCTACCAGCGCTTCGGCGAAGAGAACCGACTGACAATGAAGAAGAAACTTTAGATAATTGACAATTGAAAATTGATAATTATGACACAGATTATTAAAGAGAATGGCAAGACGATTGTGAAAACAGGCCAGCGCATTGATACGCTGAACGCCGCACAGTTTGAAACCGACATCCAGCCCGCACTTGAACAGGGCGTCGATCTTGAGATCGATTGCACCGAGTTGAATTATATGGCCAGCTCCGGTCTCCGTATCCTACAGTCGACTATGCGCACTGTTGTACGAGGTCTCGGTGGACAGATGAAGCTCACCCACGTCTGCGATGACATTTTCGATGTACTCAAAATGACTGGTTTCACCCGCCACATCACTGTCGAACGGGCTTAGCCTATGAGCGATATTTTTAATAAGGAAGCCCTTGAGGCACTGGATGAGCACAATGAAGCGGAGGAGATGGCCCGTGTGGCATCGCCGAAGTTGCGGTTAGTGCTCGGTGCGATGGTCGCGATGATGGTCGTGGTCATCTACTGGTGCGTCTTTGGCACTATCAACTACAAGGTAACAGCGCAAGGCGTGGTTTTCCCCTTTGGGGAAGCTGCGGCCGTGAGTGTACCCTATGAAGGGGCCATCAGCCGCGTGTTGGTGAGTCATGGTGCAACTGTAACCAATGGTGCAGCAGTAATGGAAATTCGCAACGCGCTCTCGACAACGTCCGTGGCTGCCCCGCGTGACGGTGTGGTGATCTCGACCCTCCCCCTCGGAGCTGCCTTCAAGGCTGGTGAACCTATTGCCTGGCTTCTCCCTCAGACGCAACAGATGGCAGGGCGAGAGATGCTCTGCTATGTGACCTATGATGACCTTCGGAAACTGAAACTCGGTCAGCAGGTACAGGCCACACCCGCCAACATGGAACGTGAGAACTGGGGTTATGCCTATGGCAAGGTTGTGGGTATTGAACAGTATCCTACGACACGGCAGGAGATTATCAGCCGGTTGAAACTCGATCCCTTGGCAGCGTTTATCCCCGACGGTCAGGCAATGTATGAGGTTCGTGTCACGCTCGATGAGCAGGACGGTGGCCTCGTATGGAGCCGTGAAAAGAGCCGTGATGTGAAGGTGGGCAATGGTGCCCTTTGTAACATTCAGGTCATCACTCAGAAAAAGCCTGTCTGGCGTGTTCTTATCGGCGCCGTCGACAATGCCGTGGAATCTGTTGTAGGCAATTAAAATATGAGCAGGAATAAAGTCGCGAAGGTGCCAATGGTAATGCAGATGGAGGCCGTGGAATGCGGTGCTGCTTCGCTCACCATGATCATGGCTCATTACGGCAAGTGGCTCCCACTGGAACAAGTGCGTGCTGCTTGTGGTGTCAGCCGTGACGGTTCTTCTGCGAAGAGCATCCTGCGCGCGGCCCGGAATTACGGCTTAGAGGCCAAGGGCTACCGCACGACACCTGAGGGACTTGAAGGCAAACAGCCTGCTATCATCCACTGGAACTTCGAGCACTTTGTGGTGTTCCGAGGCTTCGACCGTAAAGGTAATGCCTGCCTCAACGACCCTGGAGCTGGACCCGTGAAGTGGCCGATGGAAGAGTTCCGCAAACATTTTACTGGCGTATGCCTGACGTTCAAGCCTACAGAACAATTTGAGAAGGGCGGCGAGCAGACCAGCATCCTCTCGTATGTGAAAAAGAACCTGAGTGGTGCTGGCGAAGCTTTTTGGCTGACATTCACTTTCGCCCTCATGGCTGCCTTTGTGGCGCTGCTGACACCCTTGTTTACCCGTATCTTCCTTGATGAGATACTGTCGGGTAAGAATGCCGATTGGGCGAAGTGGTTCTTCGCAGGAATGGGTGCGCTGGCCGTATATCAGTTTTTTGTGGTGCTGTTGCAGAACCGCTATGCCAAGCGCGTGGCTGGTGCGTTGGCCTTGAAAGGCAACAAAGAATACCTGCACCATTTGCTGCGACTGCCCATGTCGTTTTTTGCCATGCGCAATGTAGGTGATCTGCAACAGCGTATGCACCTAAACGAGAAGATAACCCATTCTTTAGTAGAAGTACTCGCTCCTCAGGTTATTAACATCGGACTTTTGGTGCTCTATCTACTACTGATGCTCAGCTATTCGCCGTGGCTGACATTGATAGGCGTTTTGGCAGCAGGAGTGAACCTCGGTCTTGTGCAGTATTTCTCGAAGCAGCGCATCAACCTCATTCGCTCGATGGAGCAGAGCGAGGGACAGTATTTTTCAGCCACCATCTCGTGCATCGACAATATGGAGAGCATTAAGGCTGCGGGTGCAGAGACTGGTTTCTTCAAGTACTGGAGCGGTCTTTGGGCACATAAGTTCAATGTGAATGGCAATGCTGACGAAGAACAGACACGAATGGCGTTACTACCTGTGCTGGCAACTGGTTTAGTGAATATGGCTGTGCTTGTGCTCGGTGCATATCTTATATTAAAAGGTGAACTGACAGTTGGTATGCTCATGGCCTTTCAGGGCTTCATGGGTTCGTTCCTCGAACCGGTGAACGCCATCGTCAACGCCTCGCAGACCATCGTTGAAATGCGCTCACAGATGGAGCGTGTCGAGGATGTGATGAAATATCCTGAGGATCATCGGGAGAACAAAGGAGAGGTGACGCAGGGCAAACTCGGTGGACTGCTGGAGTTGAAGCATGTCACTTTTGGCTATTCACCCTTACAGCCGCCACTTATTGAAGATTTCAACCTGAGGATTGAGCCTGGACATTCTGTCGCTTTCGTCGGCTCGTCAGGCTGCGGCAAGAGTACGCTTGCTAAACTCATCTCAGGATTATATAAACCGTGGAGTGGGGAAGTCCTCTTCGACGGTCGCCCCATTGAGACCATTTCTAACGAGGAGCTGACGAACTCTGTGGCCGTCATCGATCAGAATGTAGTGCTCTTCGATGACACTGTGGCGCAGAACATCCGCATGTGGGACCCGAGTATCGAGGACTTCACGATGATGATGGCCTGCAACGATGCACAGATCCGTGCCGATATCGTGAGCCGTCCCGAGGGCTTCGGCACGAAGATCATTAAGGGCGGACAGAACTTCAGCGGTGGACAGCGACAGCGTATGGAGATGGCAACGGCCTTAGCCAAGGAACCTGCTATCCTTATTATGGACGAGGCGACCAGCGCCCTCGATCCGAAGACAGAGGACGAGGTGATGCGGCGCATCCGTCGCATGGGACCGACACAGATCATCGTGGCTCACCGTCTGTCGACTATCCGCGACTGTGACGAGATCATTGTCATGGATCAGGGTAAGATCCTTCAGCGCGGCCGGCACGATGAGCTCATCGAGCAAGAAGGCATGTATCGTGACCTCATGAAGAGTGAATAACGACTATGGCAGTATATATAAGTCAAATCAACAAGCGGCGGGCGGCTGAGAAGGCTGCATTAGCCGAGGTGAACGAGAATACCAGCAAACGGCTCGGTCTGCTGGATAAGAAGCGCGTCGTACCGCAGGATGATGAGAGTGCGCTGCGCCAGGTGCTCGAAGCCCTCGGCATCACCGACTATGAGTTGGAAGATGACGACATGCTGACTCCAGAGGAGCAGTTGACCGGCATCCTCCGTCCCCGAGGCATTATGATGCGCGACATTCGTCTTACTGGCGAATGGTGGCGTGAGTGCGTCGGGCCGCTCTTGGGCTATGCGAAGGACGGCCGACTTGTGGCACTGACACCTACGAAGACCGGCCTCGGCTACCAGTATCGCCAGCAGGATGGCAGCATCCGTCAGGTGGGTCGCCGCGAGATGGCCGATGAACTGAAACCCACAGCCATCACCTTTACCAAGGCACTGCCGCTGAGACCGCTGAAGCTGAAAGACCTCATCAAATTTACGTGGAGCGTGGTTTCCGGACCGAATGCGTTGCTGCTTGTGTTGTGCGCCCTTGTGGTGGTGCTCCTTGGCATGTTCACCCCAATGGCCAACAAGCTCATTTTCGATACCGTGATACCTACGGGCGATGTCGCTGACCTGTTGCCGATAACCGGACTGCTTATCGGTGCCACCATCGGCACGCTGTTGCTGACTCTCACGCGTAACCTATATATAATAAGGATACAGCACATCGTGGAACTGCATGTGCAGAACGCTGTGATGGCTCGTACGTTTCTGCTCTCCCCGACGTTCTTCAGTAAAAACTCCAGCGGTGAATTGTCGGCGAAGCTCCAGAACGTCTCGACGCTCTGTTCGTTAGTCAACGAGAATATCGTCGGCGCTCTGCTTTCGGCAGTGCTGAGTATCATCTACCTCGTGCAGGTCTACATCTATGGCGGTAAGTTGCTCTGGCCGGCTCTCGGTATCATTATCGCGCAGGCTGTGGTACTCGTGCTGAACTACCGTCGCACGGTCAATGTGCTGAAGAAATACACAGAGCGTACGATGCGGCTCAGCGGACTGGAGTATAACCTCTTCGCAGGCATTCAGAAATTAAAGCTGACGGGTAGTGAGAACCGCGCCTTTGCCCGCTGGCTCGACCATTATGGCGAGGCCGTGCGTTTCATCTACAATCCTGCCTTCACAGGTCGTCTCTACCCCGCACTGAGCGCCATCCTCGGTCTCGGAGGTTCGATGCTCATCTTCTGGAGCACGCTCTCCAATGGTGTCTCCACCTCCGACTATATCGCTTTCAGTTCTGCCTTTGGTATGATCACGGCCTCTATCGTACAGCTCAACAGCGTGGTGCCGAGCTTAGCTCAGATCAAACCGATGCTTGAGAGTGTGAAGCCGATATTGGAGGCTGTACCCGAAATGGAGGATAAGGCACCGCAGGTAGAGGATCTCTTCGGCGGCATCGAGGTGTCGGGCGTATCGTTCCGCTATCAGGAGGACGGACCACTGATACTTGACGACCTGTCTTTGAGGATCGATCCTGGTGAGTATGTCGGCATCGTGGGTAAGTCAGGCTGCGGCAAATCGACGCTCATGCGTCTGATGCTCGGCTTCGAGAAACCGTTGACGGGTGGTATATATTACGACAACTACGACCTTGCGAAAGTCGACAAGGCCAGTCTCCGACGGAAGATCGGCTGCTGTCTGCAGAGCGGCAGTCTCTTCACCGGCGACCTGTTCCATAACATCACCATCACCGCCCCATGGGCCACCCACGACGATGCTTGGGAGGCCTTGCGTATGGCCTGTCTCGAAGACGATGTGCGCCGGATGCCGATGGGACTGCACACCGTAGTCTCAGAGGGCGGCGGAGGCTTCAGCGGTGGACAAAAGCAGCGCATCCTCATTGCACGGGCACTCATCTCAAAGCCCGATATTATCTTCTTCGATGAGGCGACATCAGCACTCGACAACATCAGCCAGAAGGCCGTCAGCGACAACCTCGACGAGCTGATGTGTACACGTGTGGTCATCGCCCACCGACTCTCGACCATCCGACACTGTGACCGTATCATCGTACTCGACCACGGTCGCATTGCGGAGCAAGGTACCTTCGAGGAACTGATGGAGAATAAAGGACTGTTCTACGAAATGGCACAAAGACAATTATAATTACAGAGATATGAGAAAGATAGTGATGATATCCATCGCGGCAGCGATGATGGCAGTACTGCCGGCAAAGGCACAGAAGAAGATCATCTTCACGCCTCAGTGGACAGCGCAGGCTCAGTTCGCAGGCTACTATGTGGCCCAGGAGAAAGGCTTCTACCGCGAGGCTGGGCTTGACGTGGAAATCGTACACCCCTCCGTCACTCAGTCGGCCGTCTCCCGTGTCCGCAACAATGAGAGTCAGGCCACCACGCTCCAGCTTTGTCAGGCCTTGGAGATCATCGACAACGGCATCCCCTTGGTCAATATCCTCCAGACGTCGATGAACAATGCGATGGTCATTGTTTCCCGCCGCGATGAAGACCCGCTCAAGCAGCCGGGCATGAAGGTCGGCATCTGGAATGCCGGCTTCGGACAGCTCGCCATCTGCATGAGCATCAAGGATCACCTCAACTACGAGTGGATACGCTTTGCCTCGTCCATCAACCTCTTCGTCTCCGGAGCCATCGATGCCACATTAGCCATGAGCTATAACGAGTATTACCAGCTCGCTCAGGCTGGGGTCAAACTATCTGAAAAGAACGTCTATCGCTTCTGCGACCATGGTTACAATGTGCAGGAAGACGGTCTCTATATGACCCGTGAATACTACGATAAGCACCGCGACGAAGCCCTTCGTTTTGCTGAGGCCAGCAAGAAGGGCTGGGAGTGGGCTGCCGAACATCCCGACGAGACAATCGACATTGTGATGCAGTACGTACGCCGTGAGCGCATCGGCACCAACCGCATCCTTCAGCAGCTGATGCTCAAAGAAGTGCTGCGCCTGCTCGTCGACCGCGAGTCTGGCAAGCGTGAGTACCGTCTGCGCCCCGATATGGTGAAGAAGGCCAGCCAGCTGATGCGGGAGAATATGATGCTCGAGAAAGAAGTTACTTACGAACAACTCATAGCCAAATAGACTTATGAAGAATCCTATGACCTACATCCGCCAGTCGCTCTCCACGAGGCTCAGCCTTTGGATAGTGCTCTTTGCCTCCATCATCTTCCTGGCTGCGCTCGGCTATATGTTCTATGAGTCGCGCCGTGCTGTGTACGAGGAGGCTATGAACCGTGCCACTCAGGTGCTCGACAATACGGTGCAGCGTGTGACCAATATCCTCGACCGCGTGGAAGTGGCTGCCGACAATACCGAATGGCTGATCATCCGTCACCTTAACGCACCCGACTCCATGTTTGTCTATAGTCATAACATTCTGAAGAACAATCCCGACCTCAACGGCTGTTCCATCGCCTTCGAGCCATACTATTTCAAAGACCGCGGCAAATATTTCTCTGCCTTCAGCTACAATGATGGCAAGACCATCGAGACCATTCAGGAGGGCAACGACCACTATGAATACTTTGCCATGGACTGGTATCAGCTGGCAAAGCTGCTCGACCGTCCCGTATGGACGGAGCCCTTTGTCGATTTTAACCCCGAAGGCATCTATTCGCAAGACATGATTGCCTCCTACTGTAAGCCGATGAAGGACAATACAGGCAAATATATCGGCACCCTCTCCGTGGATCTCTCCCTCAGCTGGCTCTCGAACACCATCTCTGCCGTGAAGCCCTATCCCAACTCCTACAGCATCATGGTTGGTGTCGGCGGAACTTACTTCGTTCACCCTGACACCACGAAGCTTTTCTACCATACCATCTTCACCGAGACCTTGGCACAGGAAGACACCGCCCGCACATCCCTCGGCCACGCCATGCTCAATGGCGAGGAAGGCATGAAGCGGCTCAATATCAATGGCGAAGACAGCTATGTGTTCTACAAGCCCCTCGGCACCACAGGCTGGAGTGTGGCCCTCGTCTGTCCTGAGAGCGATATCTTCAGCGGCTACGACCGTCTGCGTCGTGTCATCTTCGGCATCGTCATTGTCGGCCTGCTGTTGATGCTGTTCTTCTTCAGCCGTTTCATCTCAAGGGAATTGAATCCCCTCAAGGAGCTTGCCACCCAGGCCGAGACCATCGCCTCCGGACATTTCGAGGAGACCATTCCTCCCACCACACGCAGCGACGAGGTGGGACAGCTCTGCCAGACGTTCAGCAACATGCAGTTCTTCATCGTCAACTATATCGACATCCTAAAGGAGACCACAGCCTCTAAGGCAGCTATCGAGAACGAGTTGAAGGTGGCCAGCGACATTCAGATGGGCATGGTACCGCGCATCTTCCCGCCGTTCCCCAATCGCAACGACATCGACCTCTTTGCCTCGATGACGCCCGCGAAGGAGGTGGGTGGCGACCTCTACGACTTCTTTGTGCAGGATGAGCGGCTCTACTTCTGTGTCGGTGATGTCAGCGGCAAGGGTATTCCTGCCTCGCTGTTCATGGCCGTTACACGTAACTTGTTCCGCATCATCGCACAGCAGGGTCACAAACCGGAGGAGATAGCTACGCAGATCAACACCTTCCTCTCGAAAGACAACGACCGCGGCATGTTCGTTACGATGTTCATCGGTATGGCCGACCTCAAGACCGGCCGTCTCGACTTCTGTAACTGCGGCCACAATCCTCCGGTCATCGTCGACCATTCAGGGGCAAAGGCCTGTTTCCTGCCGTTGCAATACGACAACCAGCCGTTAGGTCTTTGGGAGGACGATCCGTTCTACGGAGAGTCGGTCGACGATATCCGCGACAGGCTGATGCTGGTATATACCGATGGTCTTAACGAGGCCGAGAACCAGCAGCAGAAGCTCTTTGGCAATGCCGCCATCCTCCGGTTGATGTCTGCTACCGACAATATGTCCTCTACCGAGGTCATCACCAAGATTCAGGAGGCTGTTGAGGTTCACCGCGACGGCGCCACACCTAACGACGACCTGACGTTATTGTGCTTAAAGATAAAGAGTTAATATGAGAAAGACAATCATGATGATAGCTGCAGCTGCGATGCTGGTTAGCTGCGGAGGAGAGCCCCCCCGGCAGGCTCAGGCACCGGCCTCTGAGCCTGTCGAAGGGTCAGTAAACGACACGATGAGAGCACCGGCGAAAGCTGCGGCCCCTGAGCTTGTCGGAGTGCCCGTCGCCATGCAGACCATGGGAAAGGTGGTGGCAGAGCGCTTTGCCGACCTGTCGTTCGAAACGGCGCTGCCCATCGAGCGGGTACTCGTACGCAATGGCCAGCACGTGCGCCGCGGACAGGTGTTGGCCCAGCTCGACCAGTTTAAGCTCCGTCATGCTGTCGCCCAGCAACAGCGCGCCATCGAACAGGCACAGCTTCAGATGGAACAGGCCCACCTGCAGATGCAGGACGTGATCATTGCCCAAGGCTACGATCCCGACAAGGCCGCTCAGGTGCCTGCCAGCGTGATGCATAATGCCGATGTGAAATCAGGCTACGCCCTCTCAAAGAGTCAGCTCGCCTCGGCAAAGACACAGTTGGCCGCCGCCCAGCACGAACTGCGCAGCGGTGTCCTGACCGCCCCCTTCGATGGTGTGGTGGCGAATGTCGCCGTGCAGGCCCATCAGTTAGCCCAGGCCGGACAGCCCGTCTGTCGGGTGATAGCTTCGGGCGGTATGGCCGTAGAGTTTCGTGTGATGGAGGCCGACCTCAGCCGCTATAAGGTTGGCACGCCGGTGCGCATCATTCCTGTGGCCGACAAGTCGCAGCACTACGATGCAACAGTCAGCGAGATCAATCCCATCGTCGACCAGCAGGGTGCCGTCACCCTCCGTGCCCGCCTCACCAACGCTGCCCCGGACCTCTTCGACGGCATGAACGTGGAAGTAATCTTAAAGACAACGAATGAAGTATAAAATATTAATAGCATTTCTGATAGTGACATTCTCTGCTGTGGCGCAGCAGCGCGTGACGCTTGATCTCGACCGCACGGTGCGGCTCGCCACCGACAGTTCGCTCTCGGCGCGGAAGTACCAGAGCGTCTATGATGCCTCGCGCTATCAGTACCTGTCGTGGCAGGCCTCGCGCAAACCACAGTTCTCGCTCGAGTCCACGCCCGTGATGTACGAGCGTTACATGACCCAGCGCTACCTCTCTGAGGAAGATATCGATGTCTACCGTCAGCAGCGCATGTTCTACTCGCAGGCCGGCATCACCGCCTCACAGGTGATGGAACCCTGGGGTGGTGAGTTCTATGGCTCCACCAAGCTCGGCTACCTCCGCACGTTCGGCGACCAGAACCAGACACAGTTCATGACCATCCCCATCTCTGTCGGCTACAGGCAGGACCTGCTCTTCTACAATCCCCTGAAGTGGGACCGTCAGATAGAGCCGCTCAGGCTGGCCCGCGCCGAGAAGGAGCTGGTCTATGGCATCGAGACCGCTTCTGAGCAGGCAGTAGAGAAATTCTTCACCCTCGCCTTGGCGCAGGATTTGCAGCGCATGGCTGAGGAATATCTTGCCTCGTGCGATACCATCTACGCCATTGCCGAGCGCCGCTACCGCATTGCCAGCATCCCCAAGGCCGAGCTCAGCATCCTCGAACTCGAGAAGACCAATGCCCGCACCGCACTTGCCAATGCCCGCATCGCCCGCAGCCGTGCCGCGCAGCAGCTCGCAACCTATTTAGGCATGGATCGGTCGACGGAGATTGAACTCGTCATCCCCACGGTGGTCGGCACCCTGCGCGTCGATGCTGCCGAGGCCATCCAGCAGGCCCGCGAGAACAATCCCAAATACTTAGAAGTCCGCCAGACCACTGCTGAGGCCCGCCGCAATGCCGAGCGCGCCCGCGTGGAGAAGAATTTCAGCATGAGCCTCGACGCCAGCATCGGTCTGAACCAGGTGGCCGACCGCTTTGCCGATGCCTACAGCCATCTGCTCTCGCAGGATATGGCCACCGTCAAGCTCTCCGTACCCCTGAAAGACTGGGGCAAGCGTAAGAATGCCTACCTCGCCGCCCGCAGCATGGTTGACGCCAGCGAGCGCGCCGAGCAGGAGACCGCCCGCGATACCGAGCTCGACGTGGCGCTCACCGTAGCCGACTTCAACGAGCGCCAGACCATCGTAGAGATTTCGCGCCAGGCCCTCACCATCGCCGAAGATGCCTACGCCCAGACCCTTCAGCGCTTCATCCGCGCCCAGGCCAACGCCTACGATCTCTCGCTCGCCCAGAGCCACTGGCAGACAGCCCGGCAGAACCAGATAGCCTCACTTCAGAACTACTGGCTCGCCTACTACCATCTGCGCCGCCTGACGCTTTACGACTACCAGCGTCACACGCCAATCCGCAGCAGACGGTAATCTTTTCTCGTTTTTATTTCAGGTAATCGGCAATAAACTGCTCTCTGGGATGTAAGAAATGTGCTTCCCAATAGGGACGCAAACGGCCGGAAGGCCAGGCGTGAGTCCGGAAGGGCACGCAGTTGACAGTCTTCTTGCCAGGTGCGCCGTTGAGGGAAGACCAGACGGCAGAAGGCGGGCAAGTAGTGTCGATAAGTCCTATCTCACAATAGATTTCCGCTTTCGAATGACGGATGAGCAAGGCACCGTCGAAGTAGGGCAGGGTGGCGTTAAGCATATCGGCACTCAGGTCATTGTGGTTCTCAATGGGATGAGGCCATCCCCCGCGCCGTCCCACTAACGCGCCGCCCCAGTCCTGCATGGCAGGCACATTCAGCACCACAGCCGTGACGCGCGTGTCGAGTCCCGCTGCCGCCACAGCCTGTCCACCCCCCTGACTCTCACCGATGACGAGTATGCGTTTGCCGTCCCACTCAGGTTGCTGCGTCATATATTCTATGGCGCGTAGCAGGCGCAGGTACATCCCTCGGAAGTAATAGGTCTCGCGGTCGGCAGCGTTGTGCTCGTAATAGTCGCGCAACAGCCCGTTTTCGAGCATGCAGTAGTAGTCGTCAGTCTGTCCGTTCAGCATGCCGTGGGCATTGAGATCCAGGCTGAGGGCACCATTGCCAAGCATCGCATTGCCCACACACTCGCCCACCTGACACCGGCACCAGGCACCGCTCACGCCCGCCGCCCTACAGAGGATGACTATCGGCAGCGAACCTTTCCCGGCCTTCACCGGCTTGGCCATATAAGCCCGCACAGGCGCAGGGCCGAGACAGTTGATCTCAATATCCTCGCAGACGTATTTCCCCCGATATGGCTCAGCCACTTCGAGCGCCGTCGTCTTCACCTGCATCGGCAGTGCCTGCAGCAGCGCCTTCTGGTTGTTCCAATAGTCCATCAGGTCGGCAGGCTCCTCATAGCCCGTCCTGAATCCCTCGGGCGCCACCACAAAGCCGATGCCCTCAGGAGCATCTTTGCCACTCACTTCCACGCTTACGGCGCAAGTGCTGTCGATGGCTGCATCGAAGAGTGCAAACGCCTGCTGCTGCGGCAAGATTTGCTCCTCGCGCTGCAACTGGTTATTTACCCACATGCGAACCGTCATCGAATCCGCCGTCAGCGAATCCATCTGGCACATAATCACCGCCCGCTCGCCCTTGCCATACACCCCGCTCTCCTTGTTCAGCGAGAGCTGGAACGACTGGGCTGCCAAGGTCATCGTCGCCGATAATGCAACGAACAATAGTGCTATTCTATACTTTGCTTTCATACTGAGTTCCTTTTTGTGGGAGCAAAGATAAAGAGATTATCCGATAATCCCAAATATTCTGCAGATTTTTTATAAGCCGACGAGCCGAGAGACAAAAAAGACGGGAGACAAAAAAGAAAAAAAAGACGTTTTGAGCATTTTGCCATCATACGCTTTGTTTATCTGCTAAAATTAAAACTCTTCTTTTCCAAGAATCCCTATAGCCAGCCCGCGTATATATAAAGTATTAATATTCAAAGAATTACATATTAAACGATAGAAAAGTGGCATTGGGGATTCTTGGGTGTCTCAAAAGCATGAAGATTTAACGTATTTAACGTTCTTAAACCTCGGCCGAATACCAGCTACATCCGCGATTCTCGGCAGGCTTAGGTACAGGTATCTCCAAGTGCGAACACCTGATGATTCCCCTATACGCTACACTCCACTGGGACATCACCCGACATCATCTCTTTA
>Ga0310786_10008047_pt1 | contig 13618 bp, 7 predicted proteins | sample AusTroGonzalo_MG_FD_203881 | JGI IMG/M metagenome (GOLD analysis project Ga0310786, IMG submission 203881) | Bovine rumen microbial communities from tropical cattle in Woodstock, Queensland, Australia - Gonzalo_03 (v2) (version 2) | ecosystem: Host-associated > Mammals > Digestive system >... | reverse complement strand
AAGGAACTCACTTGTATCAGCAATAAGATCGTCCTGAACGTCATACTCCCATTCTTGCTCAATGTACTTCAGGATTCTATTAACACACTCCACCTGTTCACTGATTGTCTTTTCCCTTTTTTCCGACTTGAACTTCTCATTAAGAACAGCGCTAACCGTACTCGCTAAATACTTAGCAAGCCATTCATTTGAAGAAGCTGAATCAATTGGCTCTTTAGCAATCAATGTGCGAGAAGAATCAGTCTGTTCCAATTTATTATGTATTGCCTTATTAATTAAGGCCTCATAAACTCCTTGTGTGAGTTCCATATTGTATGATATTTAAACAGCATGTAATCTTATGTACTAACGTAATCTCGTTATACAAAAAAAATAGCATCTTAAATCCAAATAGCTTACTTATTTGCGAATCAATTCTAAATACTTGCCAACTTCTCCTGCTCGCAACACCTGTGATATTTCTCAATCACATCCAGAAGTGGTTTTATCCTGGGATCTTTTGACACATCTGGCGCAGCCTGGCCTATCTGCTCATTATACAGCTTCTTACTCCCCTTCCGGATCAATTCCTCAAACTCGTCCGGAATCAAAAACTCCGCTCTCTCTCCAAGTACGCTTCGGAAAGAGTCTATGTAGACTTTAAGCCCACCTTTGTCAAGGTCGCCAAAGTGGATATATCGGTTCGGTATTCTCTTGAGCCAGGTAATCCATTTCCCGTATGTTTCTTTATCAGAAGTTACTCGATAGGTGAACAGGTAGTCACAACTTTCGGTAAACAAGTAGGCATAATCCTTAATTCGCATAAAGGTTGAGTAATTCTCAACTCCTACTACAACTACCTCTGGAGCAATGCGCAAAATAGCCTGTTCATCAACCTCCATGCACATCCCCTGCAGTGGATTCAAGGCATAGGCCACACCGTCATACTTGATTTCAATCGGCTTAATCACATTCAAGCGTATTCCATTCATGACATCCTTTCCGAACGCTTTCGTGTCATTCGTGAGTTGAGCAGACGAGGTTCTGGATGGCTTAATGCCCACCTGCATACCTTCCAGAGTATGGAGATAATCATCCAAGTTCTCAGTACCGGCTAAATCTGCCGCAATCCCCCGAACAAGCTCCGGCCGTGTTGTTTCTATGTACTTAGAAGTACCCTCCCTGGAAAAGAAGGCCACGTTTGCTTCCAGCAGCTTATCCCGGATAGCCGCGGAAAGGTCACCTTTTTTCACTTTCCGCTCATTAATCAGAGCTATCAGCCCACGGGTATCCTTGAGTCCCAGTTGTCTCATATCACCTTCTGTTTAAAAGACAGTCCGCTCTTGTATTATCTGTACCAGGAGCCCGGTAGAAGCGGTAAGCTCGCTTGAAGCTCTCTTCAGTACCGACAGGCATCGTAGGAGAATTGGCTAGGATAAGGATACCCAGCCTGTTGGCCAGATCCATCAGATGGTTGAAGTTGCCGGGAGAAAGAGAAGCCTGCTCATCTACAGGGCAGTGAATCAGGAACGTCTCTCCCTTATGTGAGAAGCGCTTGCGAATATTCTGAATCATAAGTAGATATAGAATATTCTTGAAGATGGTATCAATACCGTTGGAACCAAGCTCGCGAATCTCTTTCTTTCTGCCAGACTTGTTCATGCCCTCATCGGCCTCGATGTATAAGGTGAACATATCTTCAATCTGAATCGTGTCATAGCTATACGTCCCCAGCTTGGTTGCAAGACTCTGAATATACCCGATGAATCGTTTGTTCTTGTTTGAACCGTCCAAAAGGTTACGATTCTCTTCTGCATCATCGCAATAATCACGATGAATTGCCTCAGAACCGTGGATAAGGGAAATCAATTCCGTACCAACTTCCTCAACAGACAATTCAAATCGCTTAATCACCTCGGTGAAGTTATTGGCTTTAAATGTCCTATTGATGTCACGTACAATCTCACGGATGCTGTCTATATCTTTCTTAAAGTCGGATGCGGAATAAAATATATCACTAACAAATGGAATTGCGTGGGTATTCCAGCCTAAAACATGCGCCTCGATATGATTCTCATTTATAAAATCATAAACGTCCTGTTGAGCGAATTCGTCATTCTTGATGTCAACGCAATTGGCAGAAGACGGGAAGAAAAGCTTCAAGCCATAATCACCAAGTACTTTACCAAACTTAATCCAGCTGGTCTCCATGGCGTCCTCCAATGCTTGAATCTTCCCAAGAGCATCTGCGTCGTTCTTCACTATAACCTGCGCTCTATAATCGGTCTCAATAGGTTCTGCTACAACATATTCTTCAGAACGATGCTCACCATAAAATGTGGCAACCGCATTTATATCCTCGTCGCATTCATCTATGGTCTTATCCAAGTCTTCGATAGCACTTGCTATTTCTTTCGCCTGTCGGTCCTCCTCCCCTCTAAGGATCTCTTCATTTTTCTTCGTCTTTTCGATTCTGATTGTCAGGTCTGCAATGGCACTATTCCACTCCTCCTCGTGGTTAAAGTAGTCTTGTTTTGCGCTTTGGTACTGGTAGTATCGCACTCGATTGTCATCGATAGTTTTAAGTTCCTTTTCAATGGCTGACAGCTTCTTGCTCAATTCGGCAATCTTCTCCGGCTCCACACCTTTCTCAGATAATAACTGTGTCAGGGCCGCATCGAGCTCGTCCTTTTTCCTTTCCACACTCTTACGCTGATTCTCCAGCTTGTCAGAAAGGACGCTCCGGTCCATCTTAAGCTTGTCGGCAAGTTCTTTTTCCTTGTCTTTTTTCCTATTTACAATTGACGTTGTGTAGGATTCAAATTCCGTATTCTCTTGTTTCTTCTGCTCTTCAACTGCTTCTTGCTCCTTTTCGGCAGCGGCAATCTCGCTGTTCTTTGAAGCAGACTGCTCCGCAACTAAACGAGACTCTTCTTTGACCAGCGAATCTATTAGCGAATCAATCGTATCACGTTCTGCGGTCTTGGTGTCGAGCGCTTTTTGCAGGCTCTCTATTTCCTTTTCTTTTTCAGTGATAATCGCATCCTTCTCGGCAATCTTCTCATTGATTTCTTTTTCAATGACGGCATTCTCTTCATCCCTTGCCTTAACTGCAAGGACCAGCTTATCTTGAATGCTTTGTAATTCTTCTTTTAACGCAGAGGGCGTAGTTTGGGTCTGAGGCAGTTTAGACAAATCGACAGAAATGCCGAAAATGCTTTTACCGCTATCATTTTTAACTGAAGGAGATAAATCGGAACGCAATAGTACTTTTTCTGAGACGACCTTACCGATAGAGCCAGTCCAATTGTCTTGATTATCATCGAGCCACTCCGCAAGAGAACCCTTGTAGATTCGAATTTTATTATTCTGTTCTTCTTCTTGCTCAGTTAGTCTCCTCACATCATCATCCAGCTGATGCCTGGTTTGGGCGTGTTCAAGCTTGATTCTATCCGGTATGCCTTTCTTCGCCAGTTCCGCAAAAAGAATGTCATTCCTCAATACTTCTATTTCCTTGTTAGCCGCCTCTATCTCTCTAATAAGTACGGAATGTTGCTTCTTTGCATCTCCAATCTCCTGGGCCTTGGGATGAGACGCTTGGATTTTATATAATTCCTCCTTAAGATGGTTTACCTTCTCATTGACATTCTTAAATTGAATGTCAAGTGCAGATATCGTTTTTTGATGAATCTCGTTGTGCTGATTCCACTCCGCATCGATAGCATCGGAATGCGCCTTTGCTTCCTTGGCAATTTGGGTTTCCAAACCGGCAACCTCAGTCTTTATCTGAGCTTCGAAGAGAGAAAAGTCCAGATCCAGTTGCTCTTTTTGCTTATCGAAACCTTCTTTCAACGTCTTTGATTCTTCTGTAAGGCTTGCAACAAGACCCTCTGTGAAAGATTTATCTTTTTTCTTTTCCGCCTCTGATTCAATTAGGGGGATAAGGGGCAGTAATGACTTGAACGAATTCTTTTTTTTCTCGGATTCTGTTAGGTTCTGTTTTAAAACTCTAACTCTACCGTTCATTTCGTCGAGTTGATTATCAATATCAGCTCTTCTGCTCTTTACAGTTGCCTCGAAAGTCTTCTGTCCCTCAATTTCCTTTTCACGTTCAGCCACGTACTGCACTTTATCCTCTTCGGCTATCTGACGAGCATATTTTGCCTGAGCCGGATAAAGCCTATAGGCTTTCTTCTCGGCGTCGTGTTCAGTATAAACTTTAATAAACCGATTTTGAGCCTGAATCAGAACCGGATCTGACCAATTACGAATTGCGTTATACTGCTTCAGGAGTTCCATGGCACCTTCTCTGTGAGTATTCACATTGAATGGATGTGACTCGGACTCCAATGAACTAACTATCATCTTTTTCAAAACGTCCCCTTGCACCTTCCCCAGATTTAGCAGCATCTGCAGCAAGTTCGCAATTCTGTCATGCGGACGTCCGGTGATGCTGGGCGGGCAAGTACAGAGGCTAAACTTTTCAAGGCCGAGCTTTCTTCCTAAGGTCCCGTTTTTCCAACCATATAGCACGTCTAGATACTCCCTAGTACCTTTGCTGGCATGGATATCAATATCTCCATGAATTCTTTTTGCCGCATTCTTTACGCTTTCTATATTGTCATAGGCTGCGTTATTCTCATCAAAGAAAATATCCTTTGAATAAGGGCAATCGAAGAACGTGAAAGTGGGCCAGCTGGAACTTCGGAGGACTACCATAAAGTAATCGCCAGGCTTATCGGAGCGCTTCACTTCATAAACGATATAGGAATATGTGTGTTTAAGATGGTACTGCTGAAAAGGGAGCTTGCCATCCCCAATCCCGAGTTTTGTGCGTGATGGATCCCCGGTATAGAATAGCATGACAATTTGCAGGAAAGAGCTTTTCCCGACGCTGTTATCACCGGCAATGTGAGTGTTACCGTCAACATAGACTTCGGAATAACGAAATGTCGAAGAATTAATGAGAACAATCCGTTCAAGTCTTCTCTGTTCAAGTGTTTTCTCCATAGCTCACTCCATTATTCCTTTTAACATCCGTTTCCTCATCGAACAATGAGGGGGCATTCTCCTGTTCACTTTCGACGGCGCTCTCTTCGTCCTTGGAAGAGAATTTAATCGTCTCAATGAATGTCGTGTAGTATTCAAAGGCTTCAGTAACCGGGTAGAGTTCTTCATACTGTTCCTCGTTCATGAAGCAATCCACTATTTCCAGTTTTTTCAGTTCGTCAATCAGCGCATCGGCCCACTCATCTTTTGTCGCACCCTTGTAGCGTACCTTGCATATTTCCTGAGCCGCAGGATTCGCATCTAGACTTGTAAGAGCCCATGATTTTGTGATTATCTTTCCTACGCCGAAGGACTGGTCCATTGAATATAATAAATCGATGACCGTAACGTATGTCATGTAGTCCTTGGCAATATCTTCAAAGTTACGCCTGTCGCCAGTCATTTTTCTCCTGAAGTAATAGTAGCCGTCTCCTCGTGCCAGTTCCAAGCCAGTCGTTGCTTTCCAGGCTTCCGCATAGCCATCCCAATCGGCCTCTAATGCATCAAACCACTGCTTCTGCTCATCATTTCTGGATGATGCGCAGATAAAGTGCCCGCCATTGAGTCTGCGGAAAATCTGAGGGGCATATTTTAGATTGTTCAGGTCCATATCAGTGTGCATTTACAATCTGGTAATCAAGTATTACAGGTTCTCCTGTGCGCTCCGCGTTATATTTGTACGTGCCGTATTCGCCAGGGGCAAAATCCAGTGATGTCCCATATTCTGGGGCGGAACAATAATAGAGGAAAAGCTCAAGGCGCTGTACGATTGAGACTTCTTCGGGGAACTCATAACCCATAATGAAAGCGAACAGGTCTTTGCCTTGGGCCATGAAGGAACGGAAAAAGACTTTGTAATCCGGTCGGTAAAAGGATGCCTCTTGAGGGGCAGGAGATGTCTCCTCGTCAAAATCAATAGAAGGAGATACCCGTTTAATATCCTGACCGGCAAGTCTTTCCGCTGCTATATCAACCAATTTTTCACTATAGAGACCACTTTCTGCGATGGACGGAATGTCATATTTGTCCACCAGAATGTAGGTCTCGCCTTTTATTCCGCTCTCATCGTATTGCTCAAGAACCTCCAAGAAGTCGGTTTCGGCATTGATGGTTCCGTCGTAGATTTTCCGGGCCAGAAGGTGGGCACGCTTAGCAACGCGAGACGCCCGCTCAACTTTTGAAATATACTCTTGAAGCCTGCTGGTTACAGCGATTAATGCTTTTGATGATAAAACCAGCTGAGATTTGGCCCGGTTCAGAATATGGGGAATCAGAGAGGAGTCTACTTCGGGGTCTTTTAGAATGACGGTACGCAATTTATGAGTATCGTCAGATAGGAGTTTATGACTCTCATCCAGTAACCTTTGAATCTGACGGGCCTGTTTTGCCAATGATTCTAGTTTAGCCCTTTTTAAGCGGAAACTGATGGCGGCTTTATACTGCTCTTCCGTAAAGCGGGAAAGATCGGATATGCTCTGTTCCAGACCGTCGGGTATCTGCTCTAATGTCTGATAGAGTTCGGTCACAAGCACCTGCTTGTCTTGTGCATTTTCACAGTCATCCCATTGCTCGCAAATTTGCTCGACATCAGGGCGGATACGCGAAATCACATCGTCATTAATAGTAGTATTCGTGTGCATGATTCGCTCATACGCCTGGCGAAGAGTCGGATCCAATACGATGCCAGAGTCAGTTTCAATGCCCAATCGCTTAGAGTTCAGGAAAGAAATGAGTTTTGCTTCACCCTTTTCGTCTCCACCGCATAACTCGATTGCCTCACGGTAGGAAACCGGCTCTAGCTTACGACGGGTGTACAGAGCAATAATCAATTCCGAATATTGCCTCTGTGCATCTAAGAAGTCTTTTAAACTGTCAATTCGCATGAAAACCGAGCTGATGATTGGTTAATCTCTCAAAGTTACTAAAATAACTTTCCCCTCGCAATTATATCATTAACAATTCTTAAAAACAACTCATTACTGGCTGCAAAGTTACGCCCCTTATGTGACAGGTTTTGTCACACGCAAAATATTGTTGAGAAATCACTCTAATTTGATGTTAGTTTTATATCTTTGTACTATATCATATCAAACCACATTACCCTGAAGCGAATGAAAACGCCAAAACCCACTGCTGAAGAAACAGCTGCGCTCAAGTCAAAGGTGGAACCTTTGCTTCAGGATTGGATTAGCAGCAAGACGAGGCGAAGAAGTCCTCATTCATTAATGCCATCAAAACTAGCCAAACTAATCAATCTTCCCTCCAAGGATTTGGAAAGGTATTTTGACTACTGCATTCCTATTGGCTTTTATGGGTGGTGGGCAAGGACTAAAGTGATAGTTGCCGAAAACGTCATGCGCGCACATCCGGATTGGGAGGATCAAATAATCGCAGATTTCGTGGGCTACGATTCTGAAAACGAATTTGTCGGAGCCTATGAATCGACATATGGAGTCTCACCGGCCAGGTGGCGGTTTATTAATCTGCCGTCAAGTAAAAGTAAGTTTTATTATACTGGCGAGCTGTTTCTCCGACTTAAACCATTAATTGCAGCTTGGGAAGAGTCTAAGGATTATTGCCTTTTTTCCGCATCAAAAAAGCTGCTTGCCAAAACTCTCGAGATAACCGTATCCGAACTCGAACTATTTTACCAAAAATGTTATAACACAACATTTGAACAGAGAATAGGAGAACTTCGCATACAAGAAGCAAAGAGACTCATTCTTGAGAATCCTACACTAAAAACGGCTGAACTGGCTGATATGGTCGGCTATCGAGACGCATTCTATTTTAGCCAAGTGTTTTATAGAATTACTGGCCAACTGCCCAATGAATGGAAAAAGAAAAATGTTCCGGGGTACCAGAATTATAAGCGCGAACACATATTCGATGATGAAGGTGTTGTAGAATGGACTCGTAAAAAAGGCTATTGTACCCCAAACCTGACTCTGAAAGCAGTAGCTCGACAGGTGGGTTTTGCAGATTTCCGCTTTGCTCAGTACTTGGCACAAGTTGAGAATAAAACATTTGCTGAGTGGATATCTGATTTAAGACTTAAGGAGGCCAAGCGACTTCTACAATACTATCCGTCTCTCACAATTGAACAGGTGGCAAGTAGAATAGGGATTTCCGGAAAAACCGGTTTTTATACATGGTTCCAACAGAATACCGGAATGACTCCCGACGCATGGAGAAAAGCCCACAGCTCGGCTATGGCTGATACTCCATCCGAGACCAAACGCCCGGTCATTGTATCATTAGATCCCACAAAGATTAAAGCAGTTCAAAAAGAAACTTCAGAATCCCATTCCATTTTATCTGATATTTTTGTGGATGAAGATGAACAACTTCCTGACAATCAGAATGGAAATGAAGCCACACTCGTAGAGCTCCTGCAGACCCTGCTAAGTAAAGACAAATGGGATAAGCCCGAGTTTAATGAACTATGTTCCAGTCGTTCACTGCTTCCTGGATTTGTAATAGAGGTAATAAACGATATTGCCTATGAAAAGGTGGGAGATATCGTGATTAATGATGATGGTGACTGCTTACTCATCAACACCGAATATGGAGAAATGCTTTGTAATTCTTAAACGGGATTACTCCATCGGTACTAACCTCTCTAGCACTTCCCAGGCACCTTCAATATCAAGTCTTGCTGCAGCATATTCCATATCCAATAGAGACCCAGATATTAAATAATCATATTTCTGCGCCCGTTTAAAGCTTTCTGGGACAAGCTCGGCCAGTTTCTCCGGAGACGGCTTTCCTGCTGCGAGTAGCATCTCGGCATCGTCCCTGTCGAAAGAAACAGTCAAGAATGTATGTGACACTGCCTTACCCGTTCCGAGAAGACGATATGCAAGCGCAAGGGTGTGATTTATTTTACTCCCAGCCCACGTAAAGACGCCACCGCCATCCATGAACGGGGATTTATCAAGTCCGGCTTCGTAAAACGTATTTCTCCCCTCTTCCAGTGCTGCCAACGCGTCACTATTCTTGTCAAGATACGGGTATAATTCTCCGCTTTCATACACCTCTCGCATCTTTTCGGCGACAATGCGGTCCACATCTCTCCCTGAACTAGCGTACTTCGCCGTTCCCCCCTTAGGCGTACGCTTGACGCCAAGGGTCAACGCACTGTCATCACGGGAAACAACGGTCCAACGGCGTCCTCCCAAAAGAATCAAATTTCCGATATCCTCCATTTGCTGCACAGTTCCAATTAGTTTACTAGTAGAAACATCGTAAACAGGAATCTCCCTATCGGTAACAAAAGCGGTATAAAAGTCTAGTCTATGGACAATTTTTTCTCCCTCCTCCCCTATTACTATCTGGCCTGTATTAGTTTGTGCAACTACATTCTGTTCACCAAGCTGCCTGAGCAATTCAAGGAACATTTGAGCTGAAACGTTTCTAAAGGCTCCATCACGGCAGAGGATGATCCAAGCATCTTTGGGATAGAATGAGCCATATTGGCAGAGCAGCGAGAGAACCTGCTGTATAAGGGTGGATAAGTGATATTTGCCTGCGGGTAATGGCTCATAGCGCTGCTCCCTAATCAGCTCAACAACAGCAATGTTCTGAAACAAGCTGGTGTTTAATGTGTCAAATGACTTCCCCGAGTGGTTATCTATTGAGTATATTCGAAGAATGGAAGGTTCTCCACGCCTGCCAGAACGCCCAAGCCGCTGGCGGAGTGATGAGACACTGGTGCAATTCTCAAGTTGGGCAATTGATTTGACGGAACCTATATCGATACCCAATTCCAAGGTGCATGTGCAAACAGCCGTTACAGGATATGTCCCTGCCAACAACTCATGTTCAACATGCTCACGCTCCATCTTTGAAACGCTGCCATGATGAGCACGGAAAGGATTGGGGACACCTTCTTCTTCACACATACTGGAAAGATCGGTGGAAAACTGTTCGACCGTTACCCTAGAGTTAGCAAAGACAAGATTATTACTCTTACGGAGCCTCGTAAATATGTCTTTTTTAATCCTCTCAAGGATTTCAGCTTCATGGCCTTCGTTAGCCACCCAATCCTTAAGCGAAATCTGTATTTCATGGTTATAGTCTCCAGCATCCGGCACGTCACAGGGTAACTCGGCGCCAGGACGCAGGGCCTTCTTTACCGTATCGTAATCGGACAATGTCGCACTCATTGCCACGCGAGGAATCAATCTTCCCAGCAGTGATTCGATTCTCGCCATCTGGGATTGTAACTGGCGGCCGCGTTCCGTTCCGACAAAACTATGAAACTCATCGATGATAACATACCGCAAACCGGCGAAAGCATTCTGAACCTTGTCCTTTCGGTTGACAAGCATTGACTCGAGAGATTCAGGTGTAATAATCAGGATTCCTGAAGGATTCTTGAAGGACGACGCTTTTACCGATTGAGAAATATCTCCATGCCAAGGGGTGATCTTGATATTCATATCCGCCGTCATATCAGTGAGGCGGCGATACTGGTCATTGATGAGGGCCTTAAGTGGACTGACGTACAATACACCATATCCATTCTGGATACCTGTTTCGAGCAGTTTGGTCAATATAGGCAAAAAAACAGCTTCGGTCTTCCCGCCTCCAGTGGATGCGCTGATAATAAGATCCCTATCTGCGTTCAAGACAAGCGGGATCGTATTCTCTTGAATAGGCTGAAGCGCAGTCCATCCTTGTTTCCAAACCCATCTCTGAACCTTGTTATCCAGAAGGGAAAATGATGTCGTTTCAGACATAAGCTACAGTTTAAATGAAGCAAAAGCCTCGTCTTCATCAGCTTTAAGAGGCCCGTTATTTTCCGGAATGATATCTTCTACGCCAGACGGTTCAACATCTTGCACAACTTCAACCTTATCAATTATGTTGTCCCATTTCACACTTGGATTCTGTTCCAGGATTGATAAAAAGTCAACGAAGGATTTAATTGTTGTACGGGGCGTCCTGAAATAACTCTCCCCAATCTTCTCGGCACAATGTGAAAGAAATGATGTCAACGCCTCATCTGGGACAAGGTATTTTTCTGTGTCACCTAATGCGAATACGTTCCTGATGTTCTCTAATAGCACGTAAAGCTCTTCTTTGGTAAGGCTTGCCAAACGTAACACTGTTGAGTTATAATCTATCACACCAAGTCTCTTGGCGAAAGAGTTCTCTGCCAAGCGTGAGCGAAGGGCTTCATAACTATATAGACCACGGTTTGTATCAGTCAGGAACTCAGGAGTGCCACTCATAATAAAACCAATTCCTGGGAAGGTCCCTTGAATGGTGTTGTTAAGGATGTACAAGACTTCTTCATAATTAGCTTTTCGTGAAACGGAACTCGTTATTTTATAGAGGTTTACCATTTCATCAAGGTTTACGAGAAGACCTTTATATCCAGCTTTTCTTATTAGAGCAGTGTATAAACGGAGCACATCATAAATGGAAACTTCCCCTAGGAACTCTCCAACACCAAGGTCCCTTCGAGCATCGGTCTTTGTAGTATACTCGGCGCGAAGCCAGCGGAGTGCATTGCATTTAAGGATGTCATCATCATTTTCATATCCTTTCCAATACTGCATAATAACGGCGGCAAAACTGTACCCGCATGAAACATCCTTAACGTCTGCGAGTTCATCTCGTATAGCGCGTTCTATGTCCCCTGCCCTTTTAGTCTTCACGGCTTCGATAAAACGGTCAAGAATGTTAGGAAGCGCATTGCCGTCCTGCTTGGTTCGCGTAGAAAGCGAAGACACAAGTTCTGAGAGCAGCATTCTCGACTGACCATCTGAGCCATGGAGTCGTTTTCTTGGTGACAAGTCTGCCTGCATCGTAACGAGGCCTTTCTCCAATGCGATGGTACGCACAAGAGACAAGAAGAATGTCTTTCCCGAACCATATTCGCCAATAACCAGCCTGAAGGACGTTCCGCCCTCGGCTATTGTATCAATGTCGTGTACGAAAGAACGCAATTCCTCACTTCGCCCAACTTGAATGTGCTGAAGTCCCAGGCGGGGAACAACTCCGCTGCTGAGTGAACGTATGAGGGTTTCTCTCTCCTTTGGTTTAATTGGCCGCGCTATCATATCAATTGATCTTTATATGCTGTAGTAACGTATATCATTTCGCCATCATCTTCTACAACGGCGTCATCCACTTTTTCAAAAGACAGGTTGTTGATTTCTTCGAGCACAAATCCAAGCATAAGACCCTTTTCCTTACACATCGCATCAACCTCTTTTCTCTCCCAAGAATCCTGGGTCAAAAGTTTGGAAAGAATCTCCTGGACAGGGTTGGCAGATGAGACCTCAGTTTCGGTATTTCTGCTATCCTGTTTTTCTTCTTCTACGAATATTTCCGAGAGGAGAGTCTGAGCTTTACCTGTCTGTTTCTGGACATCCTCAAGGCGTTTCTCATCCATTTTGAACTTCTTCTTTTCGGTCTTGGGGCCTGGAATTGAGAAGCCTCCTTTACCCTCTACCTTTTCAATTGTCGCGAATGTCTCCTCTTCCGGAGTTGTCATCAGTTCGTGTATTCGAGAATGGACTCCTACCGGATCTATCTCAAGCTTTTCGAAATATTTCTTTAAAACAGTCATACGTTTTGGACTGATATCACCGGACGAGAACAACAATCTGATTAGAGAGTCGGAAATATCTTTTTTGTCTTTTGGGTCAAGGTCATTAGGGTGCTGAATCCGTGGAATTGCTTGCTCGGAAACCGTATAAAAGCGATACAAAGCGAGAAGGTAGGATTTCGTTTTGTCGACAGTAGGCAAAGAAGCAATATATTTCCAAATAATTGAAAGATCTTCTTCTCTTGGACTGTCGGCAAGCACCATACTAACTGCAAGTCTCACGTAATACCGTCCTAGTGCAAGAGCCTTATCATCGTAGCGCTCTTTGTCACCTTTTGGAAGGGTATATAGGCAAAGCCAATCTCCTTCAACATATCGTTTCTCATTTAGTGACAGGTCTGGAGCTATGCCAAAACCGCATATCCTGGCACCTTCGCGAATCTTATCAATGGCGGTTTTCCCAATCTTTGAATAGTCATCTCGCACATAACCGATCTCAGACAAGAAGTCGTTTACCTTCATCAAATGTTGCCCCCGGATATCCATGGATGCTTTTTCATTTTCAATGAATTCCCTAACCATTTCATCCTGCTTGAAATCGAATTCTTCAGGAAGCATAAAAAGGGAGTATACCGTAAAATGACCAGCTTTTTCCGCTTCAAACCTGGCACTCCGTACCACATGGAAAACGCCACCGGCAATTTGCCAAAGTAGATTCTTTAATTCGTATTGCTCAACATGTTTATCGTCTACGAGGTATGAGATGTCTTTTTGCTCTTTGACATAATAATCGAATCCATATTGTAGACTATATGGAGTTAGTAAATTTTGATGGACTGGGTATGGTGAAAAATCCCTTATCCGCCTGCTTTGAGCACCGGATTTTTTGCATACCGATTCTGCATACTCACGGATCTGTTTCTCCATTGAAGGCGTCAGCAATCCACCCAAGCCGAAGAGCTCCCAAGCCAAGTCGACTGTTTCTTGAATACTGAGTTGCTTCTTCGGTATTTCCGTTATTATTGC
>Ga0310786_10008046_pt1 | contig 13618 bp, 9 predicted proteins | sample AusTroGonzalo_MG_FD_203881 | JGI IMG/M metagenome (GOLD analysis project Ga0310786, IMG submission 203881) | Bovine rumen microbial communities from tropical cattle in Woodstock, Queensland, Australia - Gonzalo_03 (v2) (version 2) | ecosystem: Host-associated > Mammals > Digestive system >... | reverse complement strand
CCTGGTGCTGGAACTCGGACGGGGAGGCAACGGCGGAAAGGGAATGGTTGTAGGTCTCGCAGAGGAATTCGACCTTGCCCGTCGCGGCAAGGGCCTTGAAGCTGTCAAGCACCTCCGGGGCGTAACGCTCGAACTGCTCGAGCGCGGAGCCGGAAATCGAGAACGCCACCTTGAAGGCACCCTTGTTCGCCTTGATCAGGGACAGGAGCTGCGCATTCATCGGGAGATAGCACTTCTGCGCAATGCGGCGCAGGATGGTGCGGTTGGTAAAGTCGTCGTAGTAGTGCGAGTCCTTACCTATCTCAAAGAAACGATAGAGTCTGAGCCGGGTCGGCTGGTGTACCTGGAAATACAGGCAAATACTCTTGTTGGCCATATGCTGTGTGTTACTTAACTACGGATTCATAAACTTTTTTCAACTTGGCGGTCGCGCCGTTCCATTTGAGGGCGTTGACCTCGTCGTAGCCTTCCTTCGCGGAGAAGGAGGACAGGGCGGGATAGCTCAGCAGGGCGTAGATGTCGTCTGCCATCGCGTCCACATCCCAGAAGTCCACCTTGAAGGCGTACTTGAGCACCTCGGCAGCACCGGACTGCTTCGAGATGATCGAAGGAACGCCGGTACGCATCGCCTCGAGCGGCGAAATGCCGAAGGGCTCGGAGATGGAAGGCATAATGTAGACATCCGACAGGGCGAACATCTTCTGCACGTCCATACCGCGGAGGAAGCCCGTGAAATGGAAGCGGTCGGAGATGCCCAGACGTGCGGCGTGGCGGATACAGCGGTTCATCATATCGCCGCTGCCGGCCATCACGAAGCGCACGTTCTTGGTCCGCTTGAGCACCTTCGCAGCAGCCTCGATGAAGTATTCGGGGCCCTTCTGGTAGGTGATACGGCCGAGGAAGGTAACGACCGGCTCGCGGACGCCGCGCTCGACCTCGAGATTCTCGCGGCCACTGAAATCGACGGCGTTGTGGACGGTCACGACCTTCGCGGGATCGATGCCGTACTTGTTGATCACGATGCCGCGGGTCAGGTCACTCACGGTGACGACGCGGTCGGCCTCGAGCATACCGCGCTTCTCAATCGCGAAGACGCGGGTGTCGATGTTGTCGACGCTGCCGCGGTCGAAGGAGGTCGCGTGGACGTGGATCACGAGGGGCTTGCCCGTCAGTTCCTTCGCGGCGATACCGGCGTAGTAGGTCAGCCAGTCGTGCGCGTGGATGACGTCGAACTCATCCTTGTGCTGCATCGCAATCGTGCCGCCGACCATCGCGTAGCGGGCCACCTCTTCCATCAGGGAAGCACCGTACTTGCCGGAGAACTTGTATTTCTGTCCGTAGGACACCTTGAAATCCCGGATCTGCCGCTTCCGGTCTTCCTCCACGAGGCGGGAGAATTCTTCGGGATCGGCATAGGGGATCATATTCGTGCCGATGTGCACGAACTTCACTTTGTTGAGGAATTCATCAACGGAGGTCGCTTCCGTTGCAACGGCGACATCCGAAGCGTTGATGATCTTCGTGTAGGTCTGGTCTTCGTCACCGGAGGCGGAAGGCATCACGAAGAGGGTCTCGACACCGTTATGGGCCAAACCCTTGACGATGCCTTCGCAGGCCGTACCGAGACCGCCTGCAATGTGGGGAGGAAACTCCCATCCGAACATTAAAACGCGCATACTACTGTTCCTCCTTGTATTTATTGATCAACCAATTGATATTCAGCAGCGAAGCGGTCGTCATCGCAGAGGAGATGGCTCCGTGCGGCTCGTGCGGCGGGTCGCCGTCGTAGAGCTCGGAGAAGGCACCGACACCGTGCTTGGAAAGGTCCTCATAGAAGCCTTCGGTCAGCCATTCGGCGCGCTTGATAAAGTTCTTGCCCATCATCCGGAAACTGATGTAGGCATACTGCGCGAGCAGGTCCGGATAGGCGCAGCCGTTGTGGTACGCGAGGTCGCGTTCGGTCTGCGAACCCTCGTAAACACCCTTGTAGCCCGGATCGCGCGGGGACAGGGAACGGATGCCGCGGCGGGTCACCAGCTCGGCGTTGACGATGCGCATCACGCTGCTGATCACCTCGTCGGAGACCGCCGTATAGTCCAGGGACACGGCCCAGAGCTGGTTCGGGCGGAGGGACAGGTTCTGTCCGTAGTTGTCGACGTAGTCGGCGAGATAGCCGGCGTCGGCGTTCCAGAAGGTAGGCTGGAAGCTCGCCTCGATGGTCGCTTTGACCGGGGCCCAGCGGCGGACGAATTCACCGTCGGGATCGCCGAATCGGGCCTCATTTTCGAGGGCAAAGCAGATGGCGTTGTACCAGAGGGCGTTCGTCTCGACTTGATAGCCGGCCCGTTCGGTAACAGCGCGGCCACCTACGTAGGCGTTCATCCAGGTCAGGGCGACACCGTCCATCTGCGCCCAGAGGAGGCCGTTGGGCTGCATCGCCACCTCGCGGCGATGACCGGGGGCGTAACTCGCGATGATGCCCTTGAGGGTCTCGCCATACTTCTGCCAGACGTGCTTCTGCTCGCCCGTGAAGGCGATGTACTGCTGCAGGGCGACGGTCATAAAGAGCGGGGCCTCGACCTGCGTGGTGCGGCGGAAGAGGCGCTCCTGCTCATCGTGGATCAGGTTATCGAGGATCTCCTCGAACTCCTTAGGATCGTTCTTGGCGTAGAGGGTCAGGCCGGCGAGGGAGTAGAGCGTCTCGCGCAGAAGGCCCGTGTACAGCCAGGAGAAACCGGCCGTAATCTGCTTGCGACCGCCCCGGTTACGGATCAGCAGGTCGGCGCAATGGACGAGCTGGTCGTGGAAGGAGGTGATCGCACCGACCTTCGCAACGGCGCTGGTGAAGCGGCGCTTCAGCCCGGCGGGGGCGGTCTCCTCGACGGAAGCGGAGAAGATGACGCTCTCGCCTTCTTTCAGCTCGAGGGAGAAGTTGCCGGGAACGAAGAGGTCCTCACGGCAGTCGAAGCCGCGGCGGTACTCGTCGGAATAGGTGATGCCGTTGTACCAGACCGGGGCAGACTTGAAGGCGGCCTTGCCGCTCAGCTGCAGGTGCAGATCCGGGAAGCCCTCATAGAGCCGGTAGGCCATACCGCCCGGAATCTCGACCCCGGCGGTATTCGCCTGCGGGTTCTGCGACGTCAGGGCGTGCATGCTGCGGAAGGCCAGGAAGGGCTTGAGATTGAGCTGGACCTTGCGGGGCGACTTGACCAGTTCGTACTTGATCAGGATCTGGTCGCAGTCCGGGACGAGGACGAGGCTCTTGCGGAAGACCATCTCACCGATCTTGTAGGTGATCTGCGGCACCGGGTCGGCGTCGAAATCGACGATGTACTTGTGTCCGCGCGGTTCGTAGATGTCTCCGTAGCAGTGGATGCCGAGGTTGAACTGGCGTCCGCCGAGGACGAGGGTCTCGTCGAGCGAGGACAGCAGGAGGTACTTCTCCCCGCCGAAGCGGTCAATCGGAACCCCCAGCAGGCCGTGGTAGCGTCGGGTATTGCAGGTCACGATCGACGTGTTGCAATACGCACCCGTCTTGTTCGCCAGGATGATCTCCCGTTTGAGCGAATAGGACAGGTTGACGAGCTCAGACTTGTTGAATTTCAAAAAAGCCATATCGTACTTGTTTATACACTATTTTTCCATCTTTTTCAGCACCAGGGCCACCCGCGAAGGCAGATACAGCTTCAGGCTGCTGTCGTACTTTTCGGGCCCGTTCGGCGATTTCTCGGCGAGGGCCGGGTGTTTCTCTCCTGCCTTGACACGGTCAAAGCCGTCGAAATCGAGGGCATCGGAACTCAGTACGACCTCCCATTCCCCATCCGGCGCGGCAAAACCGTAATCGGCATAAGAACCGACGGCGTTGAAATTGAATGCAAAGATACAGTTTTTCCGCCTGAAAATCAAGATTTTCTTTTCCTCGTCGAGGACGAGTGCTTCGGGACGTTCGCCGAGGATTCCCTCCTTGCGCAGGAGGTGGACCATCGCGGCGTCAAAGGCGCGCAGCTGCCCGTAGCGGAGCAGGCCGTTCTTCGGCAGCGACCACTGCCGGCGGGCGTACTTGAAGGACCAGCCGTTCCCCTCGCGCGGGAAGTCGATCCATTCCGGATGACCGAATTCGTTGCCCATAAAGGTCAGGTAGCCATCGCCGGCTGTAGCGGCCGTAGCGAGGCGGATCATCTTGTGCAGGGCGACGGCGCGGTCCACGATCGCATTGCCGGAGTCGCGGCACATCGAGAAATACATTTCCTTGTCCGCGAGGCGGAAGATCAGGGTCTTGTCGCCGACGAGGGCCTGGTCGTGGCACTCGGCGTAGGAGACGGTCTTTTCGTCGGCGCGCTTGTTGGTCAGCTCCCACCAGATCTCGCCCATCGACCACTGCTCGTCGCTGCGCTCCTTGATCCACTTGATCCAGTGGTCCGCGACGCCCATCGCCATACGGAAATCGAAGCCCACGCCGCCGGCCTGGAGCGGAGCCGCAAGGCCCGCCATACCAGAAACATCCTCCGCGATCGTAAAGCCGTTCGGGTTCATCTCCCGAACCAGGATGTTCGCCAGGCCGAGGTAGGTCACCGCGTTCTCATCGACGCCTTCGTCGAAATAGAGGGCATAATTGCCGAAATCCTTGCCCAGACCGTGGTCCCAATAGAGCATCGACGTGACGCCGTCGAAGCGGAAACCGTCGATCCGGTACTCCTCCATCCAGTATTTGACGTTCGACAGGAGGAAGTACTTCGTCTCGTCCTTGCCGTAGTCGAAGCAGCGGGAACCCCAGGCGGGATGGCGCCCCTGCGGCCCGTTGTAGAAGTAGAGGTCCTCGCGGCCGTCGAAGCGGGAGAGACCCTCGGCCTCGTTGTCCACGCTGTGGCTGTGGACGATGTCCATCACCACCGCGATGCCCTTGCCGTGCGCGTCGTCGACCAGGCGCTTGAACTCCTCGGGCGTACCGAAGCGGGAGCTGAGGGCGAAGAAATTCGAGACCTGATAGCCGAAGGAGCCGTAGTAGGGATGCTCCTGCAGGGCCATAATCTGGATCGTATCATAGCCGAGCTCCTTCACCTGCGGCAGGACCTCCGTGCGGAAGTCCTCGAAGGATGCGACCTTCTCCTTTTCCGAGCTCATCCCGATATGGCACTCGTAGATGAGCGGATGCGGGCGCTTGCCGGCGTGGCCGTGCTTCCAGACGTAGGGCTCGGCCGGGTTCCAGACCTGCGCGGAGAAGACCTTCGTGTGCTCATCCTGCACGACGCGGGTCGCGTACGAAGGGAGGCGTTCCCCTGCTCCGCCGGGCCATTCGATCCAGAGCTTGTAGAGCTCGCCGTGGTTCAGGAAGAGCTCGGGAAGGGTCAGTTCCCAGTTGCCGCCGCCGATCGGTTTCAGCGCATAGGCCTCGGTCTTTTTCCAATTGTTGCAGTCGCCGATCAGGAAAATCTTCGTCGCGTTGGGCGCCCACTCGCGGAACACCCACGAGCCGTCGTCGCAGCGGTGCAGGCCGTAGTACATATGGTTGTTGACGGCATCTTTCAGGAGGCCGTCGCCGGCGATGTGTTGTTTCATCCCGAGGATGCGCGCGTGCCGGGCTTCAATGGCACCCTTGAAGGGGGCAAGCCAGGGGTCGGTTTGATAGATCTTTTTCATATCGGTCGCTTGCTAATCTTTATCCAGGCTGTCAATCTTTTCGCGTACCGAGCGCAGGTAGGCCCGGCACTGCTGCAGGAGTTCCCGGCTCCGTCCGATGAGCTTGTCGATGTCATCGAGCTTCGTCTCGGGGTTCTCCACCTTCGCGGCGAGCGTTTCGAGCTCAGCCACCGCTTTCGCGTAATCGAATTTCTCTTCCATAAACCCTATGCAATGTTTTTGTTTTCCTCGCTTTCCTCCATCACGCGGTCCACCCGGGCCAGTAGGGCGCCGTCCGAAAAGCGCACCCCGATCCGGTCGCCCACGGCCGTACCGCGGACCCGCTTCATAATCCGGTTGTCCGGACCCGTAACGAGCACGTAGCCGAGGCCGAGGATCTTCCGGGGGTCCGAGGCCCCGATCATCGCCTCGCGCAGCGCCAGTCGGGACACTTCCTGTCCCAGCCGGGCCTCAGCGGCAAAACGCAGCCGGTGCAGGGCGCGCTCGTGGCCCTGAGCAGCCGAGGCATACAGCTTCTCCAGCGCCCGGCCGATGCGGGAGAGGGTCCGCTCCACGCGCTGCTCCATCGCGGCGATGCGTCCCTGGACGGCCCGTCCGATCCGGTTTTCCAGACCTTGCAGGGTCAGCTCCAGAGCGGCAATCCGCCGCTCGGCTGCCTGAGCAAACCGGCCCTCCAGCGCATCGAGGGCGGCATCCGCCTCCGCGTACGCATCGAGGAACAGGTCGGCCAGCGCGGTCGGGGTCTTGACGAAGCGATTGGCCACCTGGTCGGCAATGTGAAAGTCGCGATCGTGCCCGATCGCCGTAATCACCGGCAGCGGACAGGTCGCAATCGCAACGGCCAGGTCGTAATCGTCGAAGCAGGAAAGGTCAAGGTCCGATCCGCCGCCGCGAAGAATCAGCAGGGCGTCATAGCCCCCGCGCTCCGTGACGTCCAGGATGGCGGAAATGATTGATGCAGGGGCGGATTCCCCCTGCATCAAAGCCTCAAAGAGTTCCGGCTGAAACACGTAGCCGGCTTCGTTTCCCATCAGATGGCGGCAGAAATCGCCGTAGCCCGCGGCCGTCGCGGAAGAAATGACCGCCAGGCGGTACGGAAGCGCCGGAAGCGCCAACTCCTTCTGCATCTCGAGATAGCCGCCCGCCGTGAGCTTCTCCAGGGCCCGCTTCTTCTCCAGGGCCGCTTCGCCCAGGGTGAAGGCCGGATCAATGTCGTCGATGAACAGGCTGATCCCGTAAAGCTCGCTGAAATTCACTTCGACGCGCACCAGGACGGAGATTCCGGCCTGCAGGGTCTGCCCGCTCGCCTCCTCGAAGAAGGCCTTCAACCGCGGATACACCCATTTCCAGATCATCGCCCGGGATTCGGCGACGGCCTTGCCGCCCCGGCTCTGCACCAGGCTCAGGTAGCAGTGCCCGTTTGCGCGGGGACTCCACTGCCCGATCTCCGCTTTCACCCACAGCCGGTCAGGAAAGGCATCCCGTATGCCCTCCTTGATCTGCTGCTGCAGTTCCAGCAATTCGACGTAGTCCCTGGCCATAGTTGCGAACCCAGATGCTAGTTCACAAATATAGCATTATTTTCGAAAAAAACGAGACGTTTTTTACCGGACTAGAACTGGTTTAGGAGGACCAGAAAAAAAACGACGCCGAGAAGGATGAAAAAGACCAGAAGAACGGTCGCAATCGCGTTCGAGGTGCCAGAAACGGCGGGCGGTCCCTGGTACTGCCGTTGCGGCGGATAAGGGGTCCGTATCGGCGTCGGAGTGGGGGTCGGCGCAGGGGCCTGGGCCGGTGCAGGTGCGGGTTCCGGGACAGGTTCAGGCTCGGATTCCGGTTCTTGGATGGGCTCGGGTTCCGAAAGGGGTTCCGGCTCTGGCGCAGGTTTAGGTTCCGGCTCCGGCGTAGGTTCCGGGATAGGCTCCGGCTCCGGGATGGGCTCCGGTTCCGGGATGGGCTCCGGTTCCGGCTCGGGGGCATCGTCGCTGAGGGCGACGGTGCTGGGGCAGCGGTAGCCGATTTCGAGACGGCCGACCCGCGCGAGGGAGGCGTAGCGGCTGAAACGCATCAGGGCATCGAGCTGGGCCGGGCCGGTGACGCGGAGCGAAGCCGGTTCGGTGCCGCTCATCACCGGCAGCGGAAGGGGCCGCGTCTCCAGGAAGAAACGGCCGAGGATCCGACGAAATGGAGAATTATCCAACTCCTCCGACGGCAGTTTCCCGTCCGGAGCGCCGATCACCGCGAAATTGTCGTGCAGCGAGGTCAGCAGCGCGAGCGGGCTCTTGCCTCCGCCCAGATACTGTCCCGCCGGGATAAAGAGGCAGATCAACAGCTGGGCCGGCTCCCCCTCCCCCGTCAGGAAATCCCGGGAGTATTGCGCATAAAGGGTGAAGTCCTGCCCGTGGGCCAGTATCCAGGACAGCGGCTCGTCCACAATCGTCGGCGGTCCCGGACGGAAACGCTCCGGGATGGCCCCGACGGAAACGAGGGCCGTACGGCTCAGGCCGACATCCAACGGGCCTCCATAGATGCGAAGGCCGAGTCCAACCGGATCACCCATAGGCTAGAAGAAGGCGGTAATGCCGAAGCCCAAATAGAAATGATCGCCAAAGAGGCTGAAGAGGCGCATATCAATGCCTTCCGCACCGGTCGTGAGACCGATCTGGCCCAGGACGCCTTCGTTACCTAGTTTGCCGAAATCCCACTGATAACCCGCGCCAAAATAGAATCCGCCGAGGTTGAGGTTGAGCGTTACCGGGACATACAGGTAGTAATCCACCGCAGGATCGCTGTTATCACTGTAATAGTAATTCTGCCCGTCCGACGAATCCGGTATATCGGACAGGAAGCCCACCCGGCCGCCGCCGTCGATCATTACGACCTCGTCGAAGAGGGTCAATCGCAGCGTTCCACCGATACCGAGACCGTATTTGACCGGATCCCCGCCGAATTCCATCGTGAAGTCAACACCGAAGGAAAGGGTCGGATCGAAGACGCTGCCGCCGCTGTAACTGCTGTTGTAGGAAGAGGAGGTCGAGGTACTCGGATACGGATCCTGCGAAATGGAAACGTTCCGGGTCTCCGTACCGGCTTTCACCGTCACGGTCGCATAGCGGTAGGAACTGCTGTAATTGGTGGACGGGAATACATTGAAGTAGCCGTTGTACTTATACACCGTGCACCAGCTCTCGCTGCTTTCCACCGTAAAGTCGGAAGCGTCCGTGGTTACATCCACCCGTTTCGAAGAGAAATAGACCGTCTCCGTGCAGCTTCCGTCCGCCGTCTTGATTTCCATACGGCCCGATCGGGTCGTCGCCTCGGTATTGGCACTCGCCGTAAGCGTATATTCCTTTCCGTTGGAACTCCGGTTGCACCAGCTCGCAATCCCGTAGGTCGAGTAGCTTACGCTCTGGTTACTGGACACCTTGACGGTATAAGTGCCGCCGCTCGCCGGGAAAGTGTAGCTCTTGTTGGAAGGCTGGTCCACCCGGAGGTAGGTCGCCTCGGGCTCGGCCGCATCCTGACGGATCGTCACCTTTTCCGACTTGGCTCCATCCGAAGTCTTGATCGTCACCGATCCCGAACGGGCGGAGGTATTCGTATTGGGCTGTACCTTGACCGTGAAGTTCTTGCCGTTCTGCGAGACCGTGCACCAGCCGCTCAGGCCGGAAGGAGAGGCCGTAAGGCTGATGTTACTGCTCGCCGTAATGGTCGCCGTGCCGCCGGAGGCGCCGAACGAGAAACTCTTGCTCGTCGGCTGGGTGATCGACAGGGTCGTCGGGGTATTACCACCGACGCCGCCTCCGCCTCCGCCGCTGCCGCCGCCATTGTTGTTGCCGCCGTTGTTGCCGGCATTCTTGGCATCGGCGATCGCCTTGTCGCATTTCGACACACCGGCCTTGGCGTTCGGATCGTTGGGGTTCACGGCCAGCACTTCCTCGTACTTGGCCTTCGCCTCGCTGTACTTGCCGGCATTGTAGGCCGTATTGGCCGCCTGCATCTTGCTCTGGCAGTCCTTCGCCTTCTTGAGCAGAACATTGGCTTTCGGGGCAGACACGGCATCCTTGGCCGCTTCGGTCAGTTTCGCGATAGCAGTGGCGTAATCGCCCTTGTCATAGGCATCCCGGCCGGCCGTCAGGGCCTGTTCCCCCGACTGGGCAAAGCCCAAAACTGCGGCGCAAAGCAGCGCGAACAAAGTGACGACGAAATTTCTCATATCGATCAATTGTAAAAATACTTATAGGCACGGTCGCGAACACCTTCCCAGTACTTGATCTGCTTCTTCAAGGCAGAAGCAAAGCGGGTCTCGTCCACGCCGAAATGGTTCTCATAATTCTGAAGATCCTCCAGGATGGGCTCATAGCAGTACTCCATAAACTCGCCGTAACTCGCGATAAAAGAGTCATCCTTATACAGGTCGGCATTCTGCCGGAGCGCCCAGTCCAGATAGGCCATCTGCTTGTCAAAGAGCAGATCCGGAATCTTGTTCAGCATCAGCTGCGCCTCCACGGCGGCGCGGCGGGCATAAGGATTATCCTCTTCGGCCACGACGTCGGTGTACAGGAAGCGGTCCATATACTCGTCCGCCTCGGAGAAGTTGAAATACTGCGGCGTATCCTCGCAATATTCATCCACCTCCCAGTACAGCCCGAGGGCTTCCTCGAAATCGAGGATGGCATAGTCGATTTCTTCCAACGCACTGGAGCTGAAGCCGGAATAGGGATCAAAGTCCACATCCTGGCACTCGTACGCGATCCATTCATAATCCAGCTCGCCCCAGGAGCCGATCGGGGAATCGAGCAGGGCGTATTCCACCTGGCGCTCCAGCAGGTCGGCATAGGCCGCGTAGGCCTGGTAACAGAGCCGCTTTTGCTTCGCTTCCGAACCACCCTGCGCACGGATCTTCCGCAGCAGGGACTGGAAACGCTCCGGGCAGAACTCCGTGACGGAGGCCTGTCTGAGCGATTCGATCTCACGGTCGATTTCCGAGCCGGAGGAGGAAGAGGAAGTCAGCTTCCAAATGCCGACGCCCAGGGCCAGGACCAGGATGATCCCGAAGGCGATCAGCGGCGCCGGATTCTTTTTCTTCCGCGGTGGCTGGGGCTTCGGCTCCGGTTGGGGCTCAGGCTTCGGATCAGGCGCAGGTTCCGGCTGAGGAGCCGGTTCCGGCTTCGGTTCGGGCTTCGGCGCAGGCTGCGGCTCAGGTTCCGGTTTCGGTTCCGGCTGGGGTGCCGGTTCGGGCTTCGGTTCCGATTTCGGCTCGGGTTTCGGGGTCGGCTTGGCGGCCGACTCTTTCTTCGCGCCTCCCCCACCCATCGGGAGCTTGACCGTCGATTCGCAGTTTTCGCCGATTTCGAGGCGGCCGACCTTCATCAGCGCGTCATAGCGGCTGTGCCGCATCAGCGCATCGAGCTGGGCCGGGGTCTCCACGCAGAAGGAAGCTGGCGCTTCGCCCTGCATAATCGGGAGCAGGACCGGACGGGGCTCGAGGCCATAGCGGCCGATCAGGGCCCGGAAGCGGGAATTGTCGAGTTCTTCCTCGGGAAGCGTCCCGTCCTCGGAAGCGAGGATGACAAAGGCATCCAGCAGGGAATTCAGCAGGGTCAGCGGACTCTTTCCGTCCCCCAGCCGCTGCTGCGGCGGGAAGAAGAGGCAGATCAGCAGCTGTCCCGCTTCTCCGCTCACGGTCCGCCACTCGCGGGAGTGCAGCGCATAGAGCGTGTAATCCTGCGCGTGGACGATCATCCACGACGGACCCTGGTCAATCAGGGTCGGCGCCGAAGGGGCGAAGCCCTCCGGGGCCAGCCCAACGGATACGAGCGGCAGCTTGTTCAGCCCGCCGGAAAGAGAGCCTCCATAGATACGGAGGGAAAGCGCATTCTCCTGCATAAAAGCCTATCGGTTCGGACAGTTGACGATGTATTCCCAGTTGGAGTTACCCAGGTGTGTCGACGTTTCGACAACCACCGTGACGGCTCCGTTGGTGAAATGGAACGGAATGGCGAAGCCGTTCGGAATCTCGCGGTGCTGGATCGGCTGGCCCGTCGAAGAATCCCGCATAATCGGATAGGAGGTATCGGGGCCGTTATAGACGGTCAGCCAGTCGGGATAGCCGTAGAAATCGCCCGAAATCGAGGCGTCACCCTCCTGCATACCCATATTGTAGGAAGCCTGGTGGTAGTTGCCGGTCTTCGGGACCACGATGCCGCCGCTGCACGGAGGCAGGTCGAGGCGAAGCGGAATGTCGCGGCGCTCCTGGTCCACCTTGAGGTAGTCCCAGGTCTTCGCGTTGACCTTGTCCGTCGTCGGGACATACTGTTTCTTCGAGGCGCGGATGGTCAGCTGCTCGTCGCGGCGGAAGGAGACATTGAACTCGCCGCTTCCGCTGTTGGTGGGCGGAATCTGCCCGCTGATCGAGCCCGTGCATACGAGCGTACAGCCGGGAACCAGCTGCTGCGGCGCATCGGCGTTGACCGTCCGGAATTTCAGGGTCACGAGATCCGGTTCCATCCGGATCACGCGGTCTTCGTCTTCGGTCTCGCCGAACTTCGGGATGGTGGTCTCTTTCGGCTTATAGCCCGGATCCTGGCGGGAGATAATCTCCACGCGGTCATCCTCCATCGCCGTCACCGGGAAGACGCCGTTGCGGTTGCTCGTCTCGGTGATCAGTTCTTCCGTACCGTCGGGGTGGATGATGCGGATCTCGTTCGTCGCACCGGCGACCGGACGACCGGTCAGGGAGTCGACGGTGACGAATTCCTGCTGATATGGCTCAGGGCGAAGCCATACCGTGCGGGTATCCTCATCCTGCACGCGGAAGCGCTCGACCGTCCAGGGACCGCCCTGGAGCGTGGAATCGCGGTAATGGACCTTGTGCGCAAGGATATCGATCGTCGAAAGGATGAAGGCCTCGTCGCAGAAGGCGACGCCCTTGCCGTCGATACTGGTCAGGACCTGATGGCTCTCCGTATAGTGGCTCTCGCCCGGCCAGGTAAGGGTCACGAGGCACTCGGCCGCCGGAATCGGCTGCTTGGTGATGTCATTCTTGACAAAGAACTCGATGCGCTCCTTGATCGGGATCAGGCGGAGGGCCTGCTCCTCACTCGGAATCAGCAGGTCGGCGCAGGGGATGTTGCAGAGGGTATCGTCCTCATAGCCATAGCTGCTGCCGATCAGTTCCTCCACCTCAGAACAGACGCGCATCCCCGGGATAATCGCCACGCCCGCGGCATCGGCGCGGGATGAGTCACTGACCTCCTCCCCGTCTTCGATATAACGGTAGATCAGGCGGGCACCCGGAATCGGATCTTCGGTCTCCCGGTCGAGGATCAGCACGCGAAGATCCTCCCGCAGCGGGAGCATCTTCAGTACCACATTCTTGACATAGTGGAAGTTACGCGTCTCGTCCTTTGCCTCGTGGCAGTCATTGACCGCCTGGTAGGTAGCCTCGCTCAGGCAGTAGAAGATGTAGCTGTAAACGCTGCACGGCAGATGCTTGAAGACGGCCTGTCCGTTCTCGTCGGCCGTTTCGTACCGGGTCACGGGCTCATCGACGAAGAAATGCCAGTCCTTCATCAGGTAATGCGCCGTGTAGGCCATAGACACTTCCGTCCCGGAGAGCAGGGCGCCGTTCTCGGCATCGATGCAGGTTACGTTCACCTCCCGCTCGCACTTGACAAAGAGCGAAGCGAAGAAGAGCAGAAGCAGCCCGAGCAGAAGCCATTTCCACCAGTTGCGCTTGCGGTGGACGAGCCAGAAGGTATAATCGTCGGCATTGGCCTGATAGCCGGTGCTGTGGTCGAAGGAAATCGGCCGGAGATTCTTATCACTTGCCATAATACGCTTTATTTTTTCTTTTTGGCATCATCGTGGAGGTCGTGGGCGGCCTGGTACTCGGCGGAGATGCTGAAGCTGATGCGCATCTTCTCGCCCGGGGAGAACCATTCCTTCGGAATCCGGCAGCGCCCTTCGGCGTCGGTCA
>Ga0310786_10008045_pt1 | contig 13618 bp, 11 predicted proteins | sample AusTroGonzalo_MG_FD_203881 | JGI IMG/M metagenome (GOLD analysis project Ga0310786, IMG submission 203881) | Bovine rumen microbial communities from tropical cattle in Woodstock, Queensland, Australia - Gonzalo_03 (v2) (version 2) | ecosystem: Host-associated > Mammals > Digestive system >... | reverse complement strand
AAGTGGTGAACAAGATTGCTGAAGGCCGCCCGAACGTTCTCGACATCATCCTGAACAAGCAGGTGAACCTCATCATCAATACGCCGTGGGCAAAGCGCGACGCCATCAAGGACGAAAGCGCCATCCGCAAGGCCGCCATCAAGTACAAGGTTCCCTACATCACGACCCTCGCCGGTGCCTACAACACCGTTAAGGGCATCGCCGCCGCCAAGAAGGGCCACGGTGAAGTGAAGAGCCTCCAGGCCTACCACGCAAGCATCGAAGAAGTGTAAGAGGTCGCGACTTCGTCGCTTTGAGCGATGAGGTCGTTCGCTTCGCTCTCTTTGAGGAGTATGCGGTGAGTAATCGCTGCGATAACCTCTGCTGTCATCCTGAGCGGAGGGCGTAGCCCGAAGCCGCGATAGAATCTAAAAGCATTAAAGACCGTAGCAGTAAAATGCTGCGGTCTTTTTTTTGTGGGGGAGGGCTCCCCCTGGTTCGCACTTCGTTGCTCTCCACCCTCTCTAGCGGGTGCTCAGACGCCGCACCCGCAAAACCATGCAAGGCGAATGCCGCAGCCATGCTCGCATGACTATGGCTGAGCCGCAGGGGTTTCTGTAACGCCCGGGCTTATTTGACTTTTTTTATGAATGATATTAAAAAGGTTGCCGAATAAATCAGCATCCATTTTGATAAGGGTTAAATTGTTTATACGACCAAATCCAATGGTAGGTCGCTGATATCTTTCAATCGTTTCCCTTTAATAAGAACATCTAAAAGTTCCTTAGAATCTTCTGCTCCGCTTTTCTCGACAGCTTCGATTAGTTCGTAAAGGGCAAAGTGGTACATACAGTCAATGTCGCCAGTGCCTAGTGCAAGAGATGCTAAGCGACCTGGCATTGGTTCGCCTGTGACAACGACAATGTGGGGCAGGTGTCCTTTTCGATTTCTTATTAAGCCAAGTGCTTCTGTTCTGCTATTTTGCGCACGGTCGCTCCTCATTGTCCATTTTGCAGAAATTGAAGCGTGTAGAATTGGTAATCCGCCTGTTTCTTTCCTAATGTATGCCATTTTTGCAGTAGAATCGTCAACAATAAACAAATCCTTGTTTATATCTGAATCTTCAATAGCGTCTTGATAAATTACGACATCCGGTGCAACCATATAATCGTTGCCCATGCTTGCTGCTAACTTGGCGTCTTTCTCTGTCAATTCGCTTAGGTATTCTAAATGCTCGTATTGGACAAAACTGCTTGTCTTTATGGAATTACGATTCCCGAGTTTTATGATATGCCAGTTACCAGGACGAAGACTTTGCAACTTGGGAAATGTGGCTTCAAGAAATTCCATATTCACAAGTTCAAATTTTGCTCCTGTTGTTTGACCAACGGCTTTTTCTGCTGTTTCTGCCATCAATGCTTGTGCAATTCCGCTTGCAATAGAAACAGATAGCTTTGATGATTTGTCTGCGTTGCTTGGAATTCCGTCCTTATCGATGGTAAGAACGCCTTTTTCTAAAAGAGCCTTATGATACTTTTTTCGCTCGATAGCAAGTAATGCTTCCATTCTCTAAGGTCTCCTTAATTTGCATCCCTACTGCCATTGCTACAGGAGGTGGAAATGCGTTTCCTATCATTCGACACGCTGCGGTTTTTTTTGTGCCAAAATTCCAGTAGTCAGGGAAACCTTGTATGCGGGCAATCATTCTTGGCGTAAGCCGAGGCATCCCTTTAAAATCAGGTTCGGGAGCTTCATTGGCAACGCCGATTCCATCGACACCTAATTCAGCCCATGCTCGACGAGCGCGCGCTGGCCCTAAGTCGGGCCCCCCATGTTTCTTTGAGCCTCCCACAATGGTTGGAGCAATCGTCTTTGCCTGTGCGACCCATTTGTCTGCATGCTTCCAACCATTGGCTTTCATAAGGTCTGCTAAAGTTTGACCGACATTTGCAGTTTGTTTTGGATTTGGCGTTGGATATTGAAATTCCGCATTGATATCATTTCTTATGCCGACGATAATAATGCGTGGGCGCAGCTGTGGAACTCCATAATCAGATGCATTAAGGAGCTTTATTTGGACATCGTATCCAAGGTTTGTGATTTTCTTTAAAATAGATTTGCGGTAATCGTCAAATTTTGGATCAAGGAAACCTCGAACATTTTCCAACATTACGGCTTTAGGATTGATTTCTCTTATCAATCGTAACGCTTCTGGGAAAAGGTCTCTTTCGTCATTCTTTCCAAGTTGTTTCCCTGCAACAGAGAATGGGGGACAGGGAACCCCTCCTGCGAGTAAATCAATTTGATTGTAAAAGGGCTTGCCAGAAAAGTCTTTGACATCTGCACATATTACATTCCAGTCTTTCCGATTATTTTTCAATATGGAGCAGTAATCGCTTTCGTATTCAACAAGAGCTACATGTTCAAAGCCAGCCATCGACAATCCGAGGGCTTGTCCGCCTGCTCCTGCACAGATTTCAATACAATTCAAATTGTAATCTCCTGATTTGAAAGTGTCCTTTTTACAACTATACAATATACTTTTTCCCAAATATATTGACAATTGACTTGCTTCGGATGGGGCGAAAATCTCTCAAAAAAAAATTGCCAATGATCCTTGTTCGCCCCAAAATATAGATTATGCATGTGTCATAATATGACAAATTGGCAAATTTGCACATTTTTATCCTCAAAACATCAAAATTTTAACAAGTGTTGACTCTGATTAGAGTTTTGGTTATATTAGGATAAAGTATTATAGGAGCGATGTTCCCAATGGTTCTGCTGGACGAATTGACTTATCTTGGAAATCTTTTAAAGGCTGCCGGCGTTAAAACGCGGATGAGTGACGGTTCAAACACGAAAATGTCGGTAGAATGCGATGGTCATTACTATTTGATAACTTTGGATCCTGTTATGGATTCTCTGAAATTTCTTGATGCAAAGGCGTCTGTAGAAGCCGTTTCATTAACTCCTGAACATGCTTTCTTCCGTATAACAGGAAAAGACATATAAAGGGAGCGTTTTTAGAGATACGGTGTTCTCCAGTGTTCTTTGCCGATTTGCTCAATGGCGTCAGCTCCTAACACGCCGCTTTCCCATAACGCATCCGCTTCTTTTTGGACTTCTCTTTCAAGCAGTTCTGAACGAGGGTCTTCCTGGATTTTTTTGTTTTTATCGGTCATATGGGATTTGTCGTTATAAAAATGGCGGGACAGTCTGCCCGCCGAATTAGGTTGAGCCTGGGTCCTTCGACCAACTCAATTTACCCTAGCGAATTTACTTCGGAGGATATCCTTTTTTTGACAGTGTCCCAGGAGTAGTCTCGGAACATCGTGGGCATGGGGTTGTCTTCGGCGTCTTCAAACCAGGTAAGGCTTTTTAGAGTTATGAACGGAACGCCGTCGGTGTAATCTTGAAGAATGATGCAGATTGGATTTGCCTTAAAAGACCCAGGGTGCTTGGCTCGATTGTCTCGTAGAATAGCATCGGAATTCCCTTATGTCGGTCTGGGTGATGCAGGCAATAAAACTCAGTGCTCGCTTTTCAAGAGTCCGCATGCCCATGACAGCATCTTTGATTTCTTTAAGCGAATAAATGGACTTGAGGAGGCTCCAGTCGTTGTCATAACCGTATTCAAAAACCTGCTTGACGATGTAGCCTCTGTTGTTCTCGGCATTCAGCGATGACCTGTCCGTATCCCAGAACAAGTGTTTTGAAAATTTGCTGAAATCGACATTCGTTGAACACATGGATATATATAATTATTTGTAAGTGTAAAAGCAAGAATGTTGACGTGCTTGAAGTTGTAAATCCATGGTTAATAGATTTTACTCCGCAATACTATACTGTGCTAGCGTTCCTTTCCATGAAATCGGGAATGGCAGGAACAGCGTGTCCAATTCCGGCAAGTCAAAGCCTTCTCCGATATAACGCCCTGTGGCGAGAATGACTATGTTTCCGTTTTCTTTCGCATTACCGATATCTTCAAAGATTTTCTTCAGTTGCTTTTTGCCGAAGCCGCCTTTCAGAACAAATAGATTTGGCACAGAGTCTTTCATGGTTTCATAGAACCGTTGTATATGTTCTGTGCGTTCCGTCAGCAACAAAATTTGCCGACCATTGCGGTATGCGTTGATTACGTCTTCAATAACCATTGCATTGCGGGCATCGTTGTTCCATAGTTCTTTTTATAATGAGCCAGCAGTTCTGTCAATTTGTCTAGGCAGCCAATCGGAAGCCCGATATATTTCGCCTGAATATCATAGCAATATAAAATTCGGGGCTTACCCCAAACTGGCAAACGCAATGCCTGTGCTTGATAGAATTCCGGATTCTGGAACGATGCCAGTCGCAAAATGCGGTTTCTCAAAATTGCAGGCAAACCTGTATAGTCGATGAATATTTGGTTGGATAGAACTATATCTATCTTGCTTGGAAGAGGTGCTTCAATTTTTGGAAAATCTGCTTGCTTGGATTGCCACGGAACGTCTTCATCGCTGGTTTCATTTTCATAGGCGGGCAAAATTTCGTGATGCAATCCGGCTAAGGAAACTTTTTGCTCTACAAACGCATTGGCGTTTTTCTTTATTGAGGCGAGAAACGCCCACTGGTCTTCGTATGCGTTCGATGTTGCTGGATCAATGAAAACGGAATGATTCTTTTCGCGAGCCTTCTTTTGCAATGGGAGCGCGATTAAATTGCCCAAGCCACCCTTCGGCATATAATCTTGATTCGGGAAGAACCTGTCGAAAGATGCCAACTTGATTTCGGGGCGTGCATCCAGCGTTTTTGTCAGCAGGAATGTTCCTAAATCACGCGCTGTTTTTGCTTTCGCAGGTCGCTATAAACGCCCTTGCGTCATCAAGCCAAGTCTGCTCGTCATAATCAACCGCAAGGAAATTGCAGCAGTCGTCATTCAATAGGGGGTAAATCCCCGCGACAAATGGTCTTGAAAAATTGCCGGATTGTTCAACTCCGCGCAAATGCATTTCTATGACGGAATCACCATATGGCACAAATTTGCGGTGTGAGCAAAATGCACATTTCACTTTCGGCTTTTCGCAGATACCTGCCTTCCATTCATTTTCGCAAACAGGCTGGTAGCCGGATTTCCCTGTTTTGGAGCTTTCAAATCGTCTTGCAAAAACATCCTGTCGCCCTTGGAATCGACTCTTGAATAGCTTGATCTTTTCTTCGACAGGGGAATACTTGTTGGCTAGAGCATTTGCAGGCTTAGGAACTCGCATTTTCTGTTCTACTATTGTATTTTGTTCTGCACGAGCCTTTTCAAGACGCTGGTCAATTTCTTTTAAACGCTCTAGTAGTTTAGAACGTTCTTGCTCTAGAGCTGCGATGGTGTTTGTAATATCCATTATTGATAAACTCGCTTTATCGTGTGCGACAATGTCGGATTGCCCTACAATATATAACTTTTGACAAATGTAGGGTAATGTGTCTAAATTTTTGTGAGAAATGCCTGTTATGCGTTAAATTCGTTTTATTTGCAGTAATCGTGTTAGGTATTTGGCCACTTGCGGCCTTTTCATTACTGTCACCCTGGCCACAGTACCCAGCTACATCCATGACGAAATTAAAATTTCTATGAATGTGCAAGTTACATCGGAGCCTGTTTTCGTCATAAAAGAATTGTAAACGGAACTAAAGTTCCGAGCCACACAGAGTGCCGGGGCCGCCTTTTGGTAAATATTCTTTTATTGACGTTTGTCAACGATATTTTTTCTCCGTTTTGGTACAACTTGGAATAAACGGGAATAAATTCATAATAGGTGTGTTGGTTTTTAACCAATAGGGATGTGATGATGAAAACAAAATATTTGAAAGGCGTAGTGTCTGCTGCGCTTATTAGTGGGGTCGTTAGTACTTTCGCAGGCCCCGGCATGGCCGATGGCGGTGCCAAATTCCTTGGAAATATTACGACTCGTGGTCAAGTCCAGTCCGATTTCGGTACATACTGGAACCAGATTACTGCAGAAAATGAATGTAAGTGGGCCTCTATTGAAGGGACCCGTGGCCGTTACAACTGGAGCGGCTGCGACGCTTGCTATAACTGGGCCAAGAAAAACGGCGGCAAGTTCAAGTTCCACGCTCTCGTGTGGGGCTCCCAGTACCCGAACTGGCTCAACGGACTCAGCACAGAAGAAACTAAAAAGGCTATTACCGCTTGGTTCGATGCCGTTGCAGCTCATTACCCGGATCTTGAAATGATTGACGTGGTGAACGAAGCGATTAAATCGGGTGGAAGCTACCACTCTGGTTACGGTAAGGGCAACAACATTATTCCGGCGCTCGGCGGCGACAACGGCAACTACGAATTCGTAGCGACCGCATTCAAGATGGCTCGTGAACGCTGGCCGAAGGCTATCCTTATCTATAACGACTATAATACGTTCCGTTGGCAAATCAACGAAGGCATTGACCTTGTGAACAAACTTGTCAAGCAGGGCGCTCCGGTCGATGCTTACGGCCAGCAGGCTCATGACTTGACCGACATGAGTGCAAACGACTTCAAGAACGCCTTGAACAAGATTCAGACAAGCGTGAAAAACGGCAAGGGCGAACCGATGCCGCTGTTCATCACCGAATACGATATCGGTACGGATAACGATAACCAGCAAAAGCAACGTTATTCGGAACAGATTCCTGCATTCTGGGAATCTCCGCAGGTCGCAGGCATTACCCTTTGGGGCTATATCTATGGCGCCACTTGGACCACGAACGGAAACTCCGGTATTATCAAGAACGGCAATGACCGTCCGGCCATGACTTGGCTCAAGGATTACTTCAAGCAGCATCTTAAAGACGGCAAGGACAACACGGGCCTCTTCGCTCCGTACGTCGAACCGGATCCTGTACCGCGTAAACCGTTCAAGGAACTCACAATTCCGGGCAAGATTGAAGTCGAAGACTTTGATATCACAGGCGTTGGCAAGACGGATGGCGTAAGCAACGTTTCTTATAACGATGCCGATACCGAAAACCACGGTGACGCCAAGGATTACCGCAAGGACGCACCTGAAGTTGACATCTATAAAAAAGCGACGAATTACGTTGTCGGTTACAACAATGAAGGGGATTGGCTCGAATACACCGTCAACGTGAAAAAGGCTGGCGACTATACCGTGTTCGCTTCGATTGCAACCGAAAATTCAACTTCAAGTTTCTCGCTTTCCGTTGACGGCAAGGTTGCTGTTCAGAAAGTCTCCCTTTCTGGCTCTAGCTTTGATAATTTCAGCAACGTAAAGGCTAACATTACTCTCCCGGAAGGCAAGCATATCCTCCGCTTGGAAGTGACGGGTGCTTGGTTCGATATCGACTACCTCAACTTCGTCGAAGGCAAGGATGCAAAAGATCCGGATGACAAGGGCAACGGTAATGGCGGTGACAAGCCGGGGCCGGGCGAAGCAATCCACACGTCTATCCACTTGGAAACTCCGGTGCTGAGCGACTACTACGTCTTTGACGTGAACGGTGTCCGTATCGGTCGCATGAGCGCTTACTCCATGGACGAAGCGGCTTCGATGCTCCAGAACACGAGTGCCATCAAGGTTCAGGGCGTATATCTCCTCCGTTCTGTCAAGAATGGTGCCGTGAAGAGCGTCCGAATCGCTCGCTAAAAAGTTCCTAATCCACACTCCTCATACCCATACAACATGGGGAGTAATACCCAAAGGCCTTCGAGGTAACACTCGAAGGTTCTTTTTTGCCTTGTCACCCCGGCCTCTGTGCCGGGGGCGGTTTACACAATACCCTTTGCCTTTAATACTCCAAAAAAAGGAATTTTCCTTACATGTTTTTGCTCAAATGCTCCAAAAAGATTTATTTTAACTAAGAACCATCGCAATGGAGAGCAAATGAGTGATAGTAAAAAACAATCCGCATACGCAGATCTATTTGCCGATATCTTTTATGAACAGTTCATTTCGGCTTATTACCTTAATCTTGTTGACCATACGTATGTCGTTTATTACCGTGAAAAGGAAATTGAAAAAAAGTATGGGAATGATGAAGACGGTTTCGATGTCCTAAAAAAATTCATATCCGAAGGTGTCCATCCCGATGATCGAACTCAACTGCAATATATTCAATCGCCGGAGTATATTCGAGACCGTTTGAAAAAAGAAAGTTCGTTCTCCTATGTGATTCGAGGACTTTCGACAGGCTCGGAGCGTTATTGCAGACTCCAGATTTCGCGTGGCCGCGACGAAGATCATGCCGCTATTTGCTTTTTGAACGTCGATGATGAAATGCGGAAACGCATCAAGATAGAAGAAGGAAATCGTGTCATTCAAGCTTTTGCATCTGAATACGAATCCCTTTACACGATTAATCTTGAATCAGAAAAGATGATTCCCTATGTAAAAACAAACACGGGAAACATTTTTGAAGAAACTGTTCGAAATAAAGATTTGTATTCTAAAGCCCTTGAAAAATATGTTGAATCGTCAGTCCTCGCCGAAGACCGTAAACGAGTCCTTGACCTTGCTTCTATCCGAAACGTCCGTGCTAGACTTTCTAAACAAAATAATTTTGAAGTCGATTTCAAGAACGATAAGGGCCGCTATTACGGGATGAAGTTTGTTCGTTTATCGGACGAACGTTTGTCTAGTATTGTGTTGGGCATCGCCGACCGTGACGAGATTACGCGCTCGAATTTGATGAACCGCGAGTTTTCTGAAATTGCAAATGCGCTGAGCGTTGAATATGAAATCATTTATTACGTGAACTTGAAAGACGAATCGTATGATGTATTCAACAAAGAAGACAGCTACATCAAGCTGAAATTGGCAATGTCGGGGAAGGATTTTTTCCATGAATGCCTTAGGGATATCAAGAGTATAGTTTATACGCAGGACATTGAAAAAATAGTTTCTGTCATGAACAAGGAGTTTTTGCTCTCGCAACTTGTGGGGGATAAGTCCTATTCCATAGAGTACAGGCTTGTTGTCGATGGAAAGCCCCAGTATTATCGCCTTAAGGCTCTTTGGTCTAAATTAGCAGCCGACCACATTATTATTGCCGTCGCCAATGTCAACAATGAAGTTTTGGCTAGGCAACAACGCGAACGCGATATTGAACGTAATTTCGATATCATCAATGTGCTTGCTACGGAATATTCGTCAGTTTTTTACATAGACCTCGAAACGGATAGCTTGACTCCATACACGATGAACGCTTATACGGAATCGAAGTTCGGAACCATTTTTTCGAAGGGCATTCGTTATTCCGATGCGTTCAAGATGTATGTTGATAACTTTGTTCATGGTGACGATAAAAAAATGGTGCTCGACGCGGGTTCCAAGGAAAATATCGAGTCACAGCTCAATGCGCAGAAGTCTTTTATTACGCAGTACCGGAGCTTTGATGGTGGCGTTACTCGCTATTGCGAAATGAAGTTCGTGAAGGTCGGTTCCGAAGAAGACAAACCGAAAGCTGTTGTGCTTGGTTTTGCTGACAAGGATATCGAAATCCTCAATCGTTATGTCGATAGCAAACTTTATGAGGATTATTTCGGAGTTTATTTCGTGAATCTCGAAGATAACACGATTCGCAGCGTCCGTGATTCAACCGTTTATGCAAGAGGCCGTGATTACGGCGGATTCGCCCCTTATAGTGCGTCTATCCTTGAATTCAGCAAGGTGGTGCTCCCGGAATATCGCGATGCCTGGGTGAAAATGTCGGACGTCGAATACATGCGTTCTTACTTGGCAAAAGACGATAAACGCGAATACAACTACAGAGCCATCAAGGGAGAATGGCGTCGTGTGATTACGTTTGTGGTCGAGCGTAAAAACGGAGTGCCTGTCAGCTTCATTCTCGCATTTATGTTTATTGATAACGTAACGGCACAAAAGATGGAACTGGATGCGAAAATTGCCGAGCAGAAAAAGGCACTTGAAGAACAGCAAGTCCTTTTGGAAAAAGCGCTTGTGCAGACGGAAGCGGCGAACAAGGCAAAGACGGTGTTCCTCTCGAACATGTCGCATGATATTCGCACACCGATGAACGCCATTATCGGTTTTACCAGACTCGCGCTAAATAATTTAGAAAAACCTTCTGTTGTCAAAAATTATTTGGAAAAAACGGTCGTTTCCAGTACGCATTTGCTTTCGCTTATCAACGACATTTTGGACATGAGCCGCATTGAATCTGGAAAAATCGTCCTCGAAGACGTAAATTGCAGTTTGTCCGAAATTATGCACGACCTAAATACGATTATTCTAGGGGAGGCGAACGTCAAGCATCAAAAGCTTTGCATGGACAGCTTTAATATCCGTAATGAAAATGTTGTCTGTGACAAGTTGCGTTTGCATCAAGTGCTCATCAACTTGCTTTCCAATGCGGTCAAGTTTACGCCGGTGGGCGGGAACATTCATGTGCTCGTTCGTCAGACTGCGACCCATGACAATGTGGGTTCTTACGAATTCCACGTGAAGGACGATGGCATCGGCATGAGTCCCGAATTCTTGAAAGTCCTGTACGAACCGTTTGAACGCGAACGCACTTCGACGCTTTCCAAAACGCAAGGGACGGGGCTAGGGATGTCCATCACGAAGAAGATTGTCGATATGATGGGCGGAACAATCGATGTTACCAGTGCGCCGGGAAAAGGAACGGAATACGTTGTTCGCTTGGATCTGAAGATTCAGGAAACTTCTGTCGATTTGACAAGTTTGCAAAAGTTGCAGAACGCCCGTGCTCTTGTCGTCGAAAGCGATTACAACGCTTGTTCCAGTGCAACGCAACTCTTGCGCCACCTTGGAATGCGTGCCGAATGGACGATGTATGGCAACGAAGCTGTTCTTTTGATGTATGAATCGGTCAAGCGTGGCGAGCCGTACTCGGTCATAATTGTCGATTGTGACATGCTGGACATGGGCGCGATTGATGTGGTCCGCGAAATCAGGCGGATTCCTGTAGAAGAAAAGCCTGTTATCATTATGACTTCTTACGATTGGACGGAAATTGAAAAAGAGGCCCGGACAGCCGGAGTGACAGACTTTATCAGTAAACCGCTGTTCCTTTCGGAGTTCCGCGATACTTTGGCGCGTGGCATTGGCGTTTTGCCTTGCATTGACAAAAATGATTCCGAAGAACCGTTAGACTTCACGGGGAAGAAAATCCTTCTTGTCGAAGATAACGAGCTGAATCAGGAAATTGCCCAAAGCCTTCTCGAAGATATGGGGCTGGTCGTCGATTGTCTTGATGACGGCTCCTTGGCTGTGGAAAAGCTCAAGACGGTCGAGCCGAATGCTTACGACTTGATTCTCATGGACGTGCAGATGCCTGTCATGAACGGTTTGGAAGCCGCGCATTGTATCAGGGCGATGGATAGCGAGTATCTGAAAAATGTCCCGATTATCGCCATGACTGCAAATGCGTTTGACGAAGACCGCAAAGCCGCCATCGATGCCGGTATGAACGACCATATCGCAAAACCCATTGACGTAGCCAAGCTAAAAAAAGTGCTAAAGCGGTTTTTGAAGCCGTGAGCGGCGAGGTCGCTCCGCTTTGTTTAAATGAAGTCGATATAGAAACAGGTGCTCCGTTTGGAGCACCTGTTTGAATTTTTAGGAGATTCCCGCCTTAGTTCGACTAGCTCACTACAGGTCGCAGGAATGACGCAAAACAAACCGTCATCCTGACGCCGAAGGCGGAAGGATCCAGTGACGTTACTTCAGCTCTTTGAGTGCTGCCTCATTCTTAGCAATGATGTCTTGCTGCGTAGCGAGCTTGGTGCGTTCGGCGTTCACGACAGCTTCCGGAGCTCCGTTCACGAACTTTTCGTTGGAGAGCTTCTTTTCGATGCTGGCTGCGAATGCCTTTGCCTTTTCGATTTCCTTTTCGAGGCGTGCAATTTCTGCAGCCGGGTCAAGGATACCTTCGAGCGGAATATAGAGTTCGCCACCCGGCACCACGGAGCTTGCGCTGAACTTCGGCTTTGCGGCCTTGACAGCCACAGAGAGCGATTCGAGTCCACCGAGTTCGGTGATGATGGCCAAGCAGTCCTTCACGCTTGCTTCCGTTGCAGCGTCGTCGACGCTCACCACAGCCTTGAGCTTGGTAGCGGGGCTTACGTTGTAACGACCGCGGACGCCGCGAACGCTTTCCACCACGGCGAATGCCTGGTTGAATGCGGCTTCGATGCCTGCGTCGATGAGGCTTGTGTCGGCCTTCGGCCATGCACTGTTGATCACGCGTTCAGAACCCGGGAAGAGCGTTGCGTTGAGCTCTTCGGTAATGAACGGCATCACCGGATGCAACAAGTCGATTACGCCGCGGAGCACGTGGCTGAGAATTGCCATAGCGTTCTTCTTTTCGGCGGTGAGCGTTTCACTGTTGATCACAGCCTTCTTGATTTCGAGGTAGCTGGAGCAAACGTCATCCCAGACAAAGCGGTAGAGGAAGCCGGCGAGTTCAGCAAAGTGGAACTCTTCGAGCATCTTCGTTGCGTCCTGGATGGTGGAGTTCAAGCGAGAGAGAATCCAGCGGTCTTCGAGAGCGAAGAGTGCCGGGTCCATCGGGAGAATGTCCTTGGAAAGTGCGCCAGCCTGTTCCAAGTGCGGGAACAAGAAGCGGCAAGCGTTCCAGAGCTTGTTCGAGAAATTACGACCAATTTCGAACTTTTCGCTGGTGTTGATGACCGTGCCATCTTCCTGCTTTTCCTTCTTGACCGGGAGACGAACGTCCTGGTTGTCGGTGCAGAGGCTAGCCATCACAAAGCGGAGAGCGTCGGTGCCGTACTTCTTTTCGATATCCATCGGGTCCACGCCGTTGCCCTTGGACTTACTCATGGTCATGCCATTCCCGTCCAAAATCTTCGGGTGGATGTAAACCGTGTGGAACGGAACCGTACCCATGTTTTCTTGGCTAAAGAGCACCATGCGGGCGACCCAGAGCGTAATGATGTCGCGGCTCGTGACGAGCACGGAAGTCGGATAGTACTTCTTGAGCGTGTCGGTCTGTTCCGGCCAACCCATCGTGGAGTGCGGCCAAAGACCACTGGAGAACCACGTGTCGAGCACGTCTTCTTCCTGGGCAATCTTGTGACCGGCAACTGCATCTTCCTTGAGGTTTTCTTCTTCGGAGCAGATGAGCCAAATGCCGTTCTGTGCCTTGTAGTAGTAAATGTCGCTACGGTCGCCGAATGCAGCCTTCAAGTCTTCTTCGGTCGTCGTTTCGTCGGCGTGCCAAATAGGAATGCGGTGGCCCCACCAGAGCTGACGGCTGATGCACCAGTCGCGCTTTTCCTTGAGCCAGTCGAGGTACTTGTTCGCATAGCGTTCCGGAATGATCTTGATTTCGCCGCTCGTGACAGCCTTCATGGCGTTGTCGGCGAGAACATCCATCTTCACGAACCACTGGTCGCTCAAGTACGGTTCGATCACGGTCTTGGAACGGTCAGAGTGACCCACCTGCATTTCGTGATCTTCGACCTTGATGAGGAGGCCGAGGTCTTCGAGACCCTTCACCACGGCGTCGCGTGCGGCCTGGCCCTTCATGCCTTGGAACGGACCCGCGTTTTCGTTGAGGCTGCCGTCATCGTTCATGATGTTGATCATCGGGAGCTTGTGACGGAGACCCGTTGCATAGTCGTTCGGGTCATGAGCCGGAGTCA
>Ga0310786_10008043_pt1 | contig 13621 bp, 11 predicted proteins | sample AusTroGonzalo_MG_FD_203881 | JGI IMG/M metagenome (GOLD analysis project Ga0310786, IMG submission 203881) | Bovine rumen microbial communities from tropical cattle in Woodstock, Queensland, Australia - Gonzalo_03 (v2) (version 2) | ecosystem: Host-associated > Mammals > Digestive system >... | reverse complement strand
CGATTTCTCGATCAACAATGATACGTAAGGCAACAGATTGAACCCTACCTGCCGACTTACTCCCCGGTAACTTACGCCACAAAATCGGAGAAAGATTAAAACCAACCAGATAATCCAAAGCTCGACGCGCAAGGTAAGCATCAACCAGTGAATTATCAATATCTCTCGGATTTTCTATCGCAGCCTTGATCGCACTTTTTGTAATCTCGTGAAATGCTATCCTTTTAAACGGAACTTTTAACTTTTTCGCTTCCTGCAATACTTCTTTTATGTGCCAAGAAATAGCCTCCCCCTCTCGGTCAGGGTCAGTTGCGAGCAACAATTCATCGCAATTTTTCAATTGCTTAACAATATCCTGAACGCATTTCTTTCCTCGAGCACTCATCTCCCAAATCATTGAGAAATTATTTTCAGGCTGAACACTTCCGTCTTTAGCTAACAAATCTCGGATATGGCCGTAACTCGCCATAACCTTAAAATCCGATCCCAGATATTTATTGATCGTCTTGGCCTTTGCCGGAGACTCCACTATTACAAGACGCATATCAACCCTCTAACCTTTTACTAAACTCACTCTCTGTCCGCTAAGTCTTACGATTTTATTTTCTATTTCCAATTCCATCAAAATCGGCAATACATCTTGGGGAGACACCCCAAGGGCAGAAACCAATTCCTCGACAGTTATAGGGGTAAAACTCAATAAATTCAATATCTTTTCGTGAATTTCTTCATTTTGAGATTCAAATCTTACTTTCGAATTATCAAAAAGCAATTCCTCCTGAATCACTTTTCGCGGGAAAATATGATCCAAAATATCCTGAGCAGACAGAGTTAAAACAGCACCTTGCTTCAGCAAATTATTCCCGCCTTCACTTCTGATGTCAGACGGAAATCCAGGAACAGCGAAAATATCTCTATTATATTCGAGAGCGTATTTTGCTGTAATCAATGATCCCGACTGCTTAGCTGCCTCGATTATCACAGTTCCCGAAGACAAACCCGCGATAATTCGATTTCTTTTCGGAAACAGGTGTCCTTGAGGAGCAGTGCCCAACGGAGATTCTGCAAATATAATTCCGTTCTTTTTTATGTCCTCGTACAACTTTTTGTTTCCCAGAGGATAGATTACATCCACACCTGAAGCTAACACTGCAATAGTTCCCGTAGAAATACTTGCTTTGTGAGCTTCCGAATCTATGCCTCGTGCCATACCTGAAACTATGACAATGTTATTTCGTCCCAAATCAGCAGCAACTTGTTTACAAAATTTATTTGCAACTATCGAAGAATTTCTCGCCCCAACAATTGAAATCGAAATTTTCTTATTGAATTCTTCTAATTTTTTCTTGCCTCCCAAAAAAGTCAGAACAGGTGGAGGATCAGCAATTTCTCGCAGCAATGGCGGATACAATTCATCTTCGAAAAAAAGAAATTCCGCCCCTCTTTTTTTTGTATTTTCTATTTCTTTTTCAATTACAGAATCTTCGCAAATTTTGTATTTTCGAGGATGATCCTTAAGTACTTTCAGAGATTCCACAGCGCTCGAATATTTCTCAATTAGCCGCCAAAACAGACGAACTCCTATCGACTCACTTCGAGTTAACTTTAAACGAGCAAATTTTTCTTCATCCGAAAGCTGTTCCAAACAATTCCCCTATATTTTTTTCTCCTGATTATTATGCAATCTGATCAAATTATCTTTATGCCTTATAAAGATCAGAATGACCAAAAATATCAGAGCTCCCATTACAAAAATATCGTTTTGAATATATCTGTATATGAATAAGCTGCACGAAACAGAAATCAAACATGAGACAGATGAAATTCTGCAGATGAGAAAAACTGCTCCCCAAATTAATCCTGTTCCCAAAAGCATCGCCCAGCTAATTGCCCCAATTGTTCCCAGGAAAGTTGCAACTCCTTTTCCTCCGTTAAATTTCAACCAAATCGGAAACATATGTCCGATAGTCGGAGCAATCAATATCAATAAATTGCTTATCGGATTATTCGCGTCTAAAAAGTAGCAAGGGATAAATGCTTTTAAAAAATCACAAATCAAAGTCAGGGCTCCTAACAGCTTTCCCTGAGTTCTGAGAACATTTGTGCTACCGATATTTCCTGAACCCTTTTCGCGGAGACCTCCCGAACCCCACAACTCAGAAAAAATAAGCCCAAACGGAATAGATCCGAGCAAATAAGCTAATAAAGGATATAAATACTGTTGCATAGGCATTAATTATTACTCCTCTTCTGTCTCAGAATTTCGTACAAAGAAACGGTCGCTGCTTGAGCTGCGTTCAAAGTCGTAAAATCACCGCTACTCGGCAACTGAACAAGGAAATCGCAATTTTCCCTGGTTAATCTACGCATCCCCTGCCCTTCGCTGCCAATTATCAGCACGAACTTACCTGATAAATCCATTTCTCCGATTGTTTTATCGCCTCGCTCATCCAATCCCACACACCAGTAACCTGATTTTTTCAACATCTTTATGGATTGAACAAGATTCTTTACTTTTATCAGCGGAACACTTTCCAGAGCTCCTGATGCAACTTTTGCAATTACCGCCGTCACTTCCGGAGAATTCATTTCCGGCAGAACTACCGCCTTTGCTCCAAACACAGCAGACGCTCGCAGAATGCTACCGATATTTTGAGGATCTGTAACTTGATCTAAAAAAACTATCGGACGATCGTCATCAGGAAGATCTTCCAAAAAGATTTCATCCAACGGCAGAACCTGCGCCGCACATCCTTGATGAATAGTGTCCTTACCAAATAAAGACGAAAAATAATTTTTATCAACAACTTCAATTTTTACCGATAAATCTGATAAGAAATCCCTATTTTGAGGCAGAACAACCACCTTAAAAACTTGACGATTTTTATTGAGCACAGCTGCGCGCACCGCATGCTTGCCGTAAATCCAAACCTTATTATCTTTCGCCATCACCTAAACACAAATCAAACATCATCGAAAACCAAACTATCTTATTTTGATCCAATTTAAAAGAATGAAGTTTAATGTACTGCTTCCACCAGTTTCTGCAAAAAATATGACTTCAGATTTTTGAGTAAGTTTTGTATAATAGAACGGTTTTGAGTTCAGGAAATTTGTGATGGCAGAAAAAAAGAAGAGTTATAACGCTGAATCTATTACGGTATTGCGCGGATTGGAAGCAGTAAAAAAGCGTCCGGGAATGTATATCGGAGATACAGACGACGGCACCGGGTTGCATCATATGGTTTTCGAGGTAGTAGATAACGCGATTGACGAATCTTTAGCGGGGTATTGCGACTTAATAAAAGTAACCATTCACAAAGACGGATCTGTTTCTGTTTTGGATGACGGAAGAGGAATTCCTGTAGACATTCACCCGGAGGAAGGCGTTTCCGCGGCAGAGGTTATCATGACCCATTTGCATGCCGGTGGAAAATTCGATCAGAACGCGTACAAGATTTCCGGAGGTCTTCACGGGGTCGGTGTTTCTGTTGTTAACGCTCTTTCCGACAGATTAGATTTATCCATCTGTAGAGGAGGAAAAGAATACTTTATGCAGTTTCACGACGGTGTAGCTGATGCTCCGTTAAAAGAAGTCGGATCTTGTGAAACATCCAAGACCGGAACTCTTGTAAGATTCTGGCCATCCGCAACGACATTCAAAATCACGACTTTCAGCTTTAATACATTGGAACACCGTCTGAAAGAATTGGCTTATTTAAACTCTGGTGTCCACATCATGCTTATCGATGAGAGACCGGATGAGGAGCCTCGTGTTTCCGATATGAAATACGAAGGTGGCTTGAAAGAATTCATCAAAAACGTAGATAAAAGCAAGACTCCTTTGATTTCAAAACCAATCTACGTATCTACAGAAAAAGACGGCATCGGAGTTGAGTTGGTCATGGAATGGACTGACAGCTACAATGAAACGATGTACTGTTACACGAACAACATTCCGCAATCAGACGGAGGAACTCACTTAGCGGGATTCAGGAACGCGTTGACCCGAACCGTAAACTCATATCTCGCGCAGAATATGAAAAAAGAAAAGTCGACACCTTCCGGAGATGATGCCCGTGAAGGATTGTCTTGCATCTTGTCCGTAAAGGTTCCGAATCCAAAATTCTCTTCGCAAACGAAAGACAAGTTGGTGTCTTCAGAAGTTCGTGGAGCTGTCGAAAGCGTCGTAAACGAAGTTCTTTCTACTTGGTTTGAAGAAAACCCTGTGGAGGGAAAGAAAGTTACCATGAAAATTATCGAAGCAGCAGCAGCCAGAGAAGCAGCGAGAAAAGCAAGAGAATTGACGCGCCGAAAGAATTCTTTGGAGATTTCAACTCTTCCGGGAAAGCTTGCCGATTGCCAAGAGAAAGATCCTGCACTGAGCGAAGTGTTCCTCGTCGAGGGAGACAGCGCAGGAGGAACGGCGAAGCAAGGTCGCGACAGAAGAACTCAGGCGATACTTCCGTTGCGTGGTAAGATTTTGAACGTCGAAAGAGCACGGCTCGACAAGATGCTGACTTCCGCAGAAATCGGAACAATGATCTCTGCTTTTGGAACGGGAATTGGTGATGATTTCAACATCGATAAAATCAGATATCACAAAATCATCATCATGACAGATGCTGATGTCGACGGAAGCCACATCAGAACGTTATTGCTGACTTTCTTTTTCCGTCAGATGCGCCCGATAATCGAGAAAGGGTATTTGTACATCGCGCGTCCTCCTCTGTACAGAATAAAGAAAGGAAATTCTCAAGTATTCATTCGAGATGAAAAAGCGTTAGAGGATTATTTATTGGATTCTGCTGTTCCTGTTTCGTGCTTAAAATTATCTTCGGGAGAAACAATCGCGTCGAACGATATTCGTCATTTTGTTGAGCAAGCTGAAAAGTTAAAAATCGCAGTAAGCCATATAAATAATAAAGTAAATAATGCTCCATTAATGGAAGCTTTGGTTTTATTTGGATTAGGTCGCAAAGAGGTATCCAACGAAGCCATCTGCGATTATCTCGGAAAGATCGACAAAGGAAATTGGAGTATTTCTGAAACGGAAGATAAATATGTCTTCAGTAAAGAATATCGAGAAGTTGTTGAGCATTTCGAAGTTCTGAAAAGCTTGCTGACTTCACCGGAAATAATGAAATTATCCGAGCAATTGGAATTATTCTCATCATTCATCGATGGTCCTGCTGTGCTCACGATGAAAGAGGCTTCTATCAGCATAAAATCTCCGATAGATTTCTTTGATAAATTCATGGCTCAAGCGAGAAAAGGAATTACGATCAACCGATACAAGGGGTTGGGAGAGATGAATGCCGAACAGCTTTGGGAAACAACTATAGATCCGAATGCTCGTGTGCTGATGCAGGTAAAGATGTCTCATTTGGACGAACTAGATGACGTTTTCTCCACATTAATGGGAGAAATAGTCGAGCCTCGTCGTAACTTTATTCAAGAAAACGCGTTAAGTGTCGTTAATTTGGATGCGTAATGGCTAAAAGAAAAATCTTTCACCGAAAAGAGTTGAGAAAATTTATTTTTTCGGTGATGGGTTTCTTTTTTCTTTTTGGTTTATTCGTGTTCATATTTTTGATTCACGATATGCCGAATTTAAATAATCTGGAATCGAAAGGGCGTCGAGCCAGCATAATTTTCGAATCATATGACGGAAAAAACATCGCGACCTACGGCGACTTATTTAAAGAAGTCGTTACCGTCGATAGCCTTCCGAGATATGTCAGCGACGCCATAATCGCAATTGAAGATCACCGTTTTTATCAACATAACGGTGTAGATTTTTTGGGAATTTTAAGAGCAATGCTCAGAAATTTGATTTCCGGAAGAATTGTTCAAGGCGGATCAACTCTAACTCAGCAATTAGCAAAAAACTTATTTTTATCTCCGAATCGATCTATAAAAAGAAAAGTTCAAGAATTAGTTTTAGCTCTTTGGCTGGAGAAAAAATTCACAAAAAAACAGATACTCTCGATTTATTTGAACAGAGTTTATTTCGGATCAGGAGCTTACGGAATAGACGCGGCGGCTTACCGATTTTTCGGGAAAAGAGCAAAAGATTTAACTTTATTTGAAGCTGCGAAACTAGCCGGAATTTTAAAATCTCCAACCAGATATTCTCCTTTCTATAATAAAGAGCGATCGAATAAAAGAACTGCCTTGGTTCTATCATGCATGAGAGAGGGAAATTTTATTTCAGAAGAAGCGGAACAAGAAGCTCTTCAGGAAATCGAAAGACCTCATACAATCGCGGCATCCATGGATGAAAATAGATATTTCACCGATTGGATTATGGAACATCTGGAAGAAATCGTTCAAATAAACGACGAAGATTTAATTATCCGCACAACGTTGGATTCTAATCTGCAAAAAAATGCGATTTATATAATTCGAAAAACTCTAAACGAAGAAGGATTTAAAAATAACGCAAACCAAATGGCTCTGGTCGCAATCGATAAAGTAGGAGCTGTGAGGGCGATGGTCGGAGGACATACTTACAGCGAAAGCCAATTCAATCGAGCTCTTGCAACAAGATCTTTCGGATCAGCTTTCAAATATTTCGTATATCTCACCGCATTAGAACAAGGCATGGATATTTACGACATGGTAAGCGACATGCCATTGAGCATCGGGAATTGGTCTCCGAAAAATTACAAATATAAAAGCATCGGACACATTACATTGTTGCAAGCTTTTGCGAAATCCGTAAACACATGTTCTATTCGTTTAGCTCAGAAAGTAGGAATGCCGACAATCATTCGAAAAGCCCACGAATTAGGAATTAATTCTGAATTAAACAATAATTTTGCAACTGCTCTGGGCGGAAGCGGAACAAATTTGTTAGAAATGACAGCAGCTTACGGAGCAACCATGGCTGACGGAGAAAAAATTACTCCGTTCGGAATTATCAGCATAAAAACACAAAAAGGAGAAGTGTTATATCAAGCTCAAAAAGATGAACATGAAAGAGTTATTTCCGAAGAAGTCTGCGAAAAAATGAAAATCATGATGAAAGAGATCGTCGAAAACGGAACCGGAAGACGAGCCAGAATGCCAATCACTTGTTACGGAAAAACTGGAACCAGTAACGACAGCAGAGATGCGAGTTTCATAGGATTTGCTCCTCCGTTAGTCACCGGAGTTTGGATCGGAAATGATGACAACAGTCCGATGAATGAATCAATGACCGGAGGAAGAATTCCCGCCACCGTTTGGCGTCATTTCATGATGGCAGCTTTTGAGTTAGAATCTCCTTTTGAAAAAACTTCCATTGATCATTCATCAGAAAAAAAAAGAAAACCAAGACTTCGATCATTTATCCAAAATTTATCTTCGAAAAAAAAATAAAATAGTTAAAAAGCTAAATTAAAAAAAGTATAATAGCTTCGGTCTTTTGTGATATTCGAGGAGATATCAAAAGAGTCTGTTGGTAGTTTGTATGGGAAATGAAGGAGATATAATGTTCAAAAGTCTGGCGAATGCTGTTCGTTTTCTTTCGATAGATCAGGTTGCAAGTGCAAATAGCGGTCATTTGGGAATGCCGTTAGGAATGTCAGATTGCTTAACCGCTCTATTTAAAAATATTTTGAAATTTGATCCTGAAAATCCGACTTGGCCGAATCGAGATCGTTTCGTTTTATCGGGAGGTCATGGGTCTGCAGCTCTGTACGCTTTGTTACATCTCACTGGATATAAAGATTTCCCGATAAAGGAGCTAAAAAATTTCAGAAAACTAGGATCGAAAACTAGCGGACATCCTGAATACTGTCCGGAATCAGGAATTGAAATTACCACCGGACCTTTGGGACAAGGCATCGCAAATGCAGTCGGAATGGCCATCGAAGAGAGACTTTTGAACGCCCGACTTGGTGACGATTGTATCAACCACTACGTATATGTTGTCGCGGGAGAAGGCGATTTGATGGAAGGTATTTCTCACGAAGCATGTTCTTTGGCGGGGAATTTATCTCTTGGACGTTTGATCGTTCTGTTCGATAAAAACAACATCACTATCGACGGAAATACCAACATAACCTATAACGATGATGTAAAAAAGCGATTTGAATCCTACGGGTGGGACGTTCAAGAAACCGATGGATACAACGAAGATCAAATTACAAGAGCAATCCAAAAAGCGAAAGATTCTCAAAAACCATCAATTGTTATTTGCAATACAAAAATCGGGTACGGAACTCCGCGAGAAAATCTTCCTAAAGCTCATGGCGGAGCGTTAACTTTATCCGAAAGAGAATTCGCATGCAAATATTTTGGTTGGGATTGTAAAGCTTTTGATATTCCCGAATATATCGGGAAAGCTTGGAAAGCCATAGGCAGAAAAAATCACGAAATTTGCGAAGACTGGTACAAAACTCAAGGGAAAAGATACACAAACTTCGATTTCAACCTAAACGTGGAAATGGACAAAGTTTTAAGGTCTTTGAAAAAGGAATATTTTATTTCAAGACCTTTCGCCGCGACGAGGAGTATATCAAAAACCATCTTAAACAGGTTATCCGAAATTAATCCGTTATTTATTTCGGGATCTTGCGATTTGGGATCATCTACCGGCTGCAAAGGTACAAGTATGCAACCGATTTCCGCGGGAGATTTTTCAGGAAATTATATTCATTATGGAATTCGCGAGCATGCAATGGGCGCAATTATAAATGGAATTAGCGCAGGTAAAAAAATCAAATGTTGCGGAGGAACTTTTCTTTCTTTCAGCGATTATATGAAGCCGGCTATTCGCATGAGTGCATTGATGGATATTCCTTCGATTTTTGTTTTTTCTCACGATTCAATCGGAGTCGGAGAAGACGGTCCAACCCATCAACCAATTGAACAATTGGCGATGCTGAGGTCCATTCCGAATTTGTTAGTATTTCGTCCGGCGGATGCAACCGAAACTTTAGAATGTTGGGATCTAGCGATAAATAGCGATCATCCTTCGGCAATAATATTAACGCGGCAAGAAGTATTAAGCACAAGATTCAGTGATAAAAAAAATCTCTGTGCAAATGGTGCTTACTTATTGAATGACGACGGCACCATAAAATTTACTATTATCGCATCAGGATCTGAAGTTGGTATCGCATTGGAATTGAAAAAAATGCTGAACAATGTAAATATTTGCGCGAATGTCGTAAGCATTCCGTGTTGGGAATTGTTTGATCAACAATCTGAAGAATATAAAAATCATGTTTTGGGAAATGCGGTACGAATCGGTATTGAAGCTTCCAACGGATTTGGTTGGGAAAAATATCTCGGATCAAATGGATTATTTTTCGGAGTAAATTCTTTTGGAGTTTCATGTCCCGGGAAAGAAGCTTTTCAATATTTCCAACTTACTGCAAAGGATATCTTCAATAAGATAATAAATCTATTTTAGTGAAGCTTTGAATGTGCTAATTTTAGCCCGTAATATCTGAAAGGGAGATGGTATGAGATTAGCTATAAATGGTTTCGGAAGAATCGGAAGATTAGTTTTGCGGGCGATTTTTGAAAACCAAAAAGAAAAAGATTTAGAGGTTGTCGCAATTAATGATTTGCAAAATATCGACACATCGATCCATCTTTTAAAATATGATTCTGTTCATGGTTGTTTTGGAAAAGAGATAAAAAAGATTTCCGAAACCCAAATTTCTATTCATGATAAAATTGTGAATTATTTTTCAGAAAAAAATCCGAAAGATCTGCCGTGGAAAGATTTAGGTGTAGATTTAGTTATGGAATGCACGGGAATTTTTAAAACGAAAGAAGCCTGTTCATTGCATTTGGAAGCCGGAGCGAAAAAAGTGTTACTGTCATGTCCCGGAAATGATTTAGATAAAACAATTATCTATGGAGTGAATGACGAAATTTTGGATAATGATAAAATCATTTCATGTGGATCATGCACAACGAATTGTCTCGCGCCGATAGTTAAGGTATTAAATTCTGAGTTTGGAATAGTAAAGGGATTCGCCTTCACCATACATTCTTACACCGGAGATCAAAATATCATAGATAGAGCTCACAAGGATTTGCGCCGAGCTCGAGCTGCGGCTGTAAATATTATTCCGACAACTACAGGAGCGACAAAGGCTATAGAAAAGATATTCCCGGAACTCAAGGGAAAATTATCTGGTGTCGCCTATCGCGTCCCTACCCCAAATGTCTCACTTTTGGAATGCAATTTTGTGTTGCAAAAAAATACGACATTAGAAGAGATGAAAAAGGCAATCATTAATTGGGCTGATTCTAAATTTAAGAAAAATGTCTTGGGATACACAAATGAAAATCTTGTGTCATCAGATTTTACTCACTCCCCGTATAGTTCAATGATCGATTTATCTTTGCTGAAAGTTATCGACGGTAATTTCGTAAATATCGTGTCGTGGTATGATAACGAATGGGGTTTTTCAAATCGAATGATCGATAACTCCAGCATCATGTTTTAGAAGGAAGTGCCAATGAAAAAAAAGATTGAAACCATGGAATTCGAAGAAGCTATGGATGAATTAGAAAAAATCGTTACAGCTTTAGATGAAGGAAGTTTATCTCTTAAAGATGCTTCGAATTTGTATGCGAAAGGAATGCAATTAAAAAATCATTGCACAAAACTTTTAGAAACTGTCGAACTAAAGTTAAATCAAATATCGCCAAATAAAACCGAAACTGTTAATATGGTAGAGGAAAGGGGGAGCGATCTGTGATGGATGTAATTCTTGTACCATTTCTTTTTTTGATAAAAACGGTTTTGTCTCTTGCCGTGTGGGTAGTGGTCGCTGACGTCATTTTGAACTGGTTGTTTATCGCGAACATCTTCAATACAAGTAACAGATTCATAATTGTTATTGGCGATACTTTGGAACGACTAACTAATGTTATGCTGAATCCGATTAGAAAAAATCTTCCTTACATGATTGGATCGTTGGACACATCCCCTGTTATTCTGATTTTAGCACTGACTTTTTTAGAGAACATTGTTATTAGGATATTAATGAAGATAGCTTGAGGAAATACATGGCTAGGATTATTGATGGATCAAAAATATCTAATGAATTTAATTTAGCGATACGGGAACGAGTTAAAGATTTAAAAGATAGCGGAGTTACTCCTAAATTGGTGACCATCACATTGGGAGAAAATGAAAGAAGTGCTTTGTTTTCCGCAAAAAGAGACGAGCTAGCAAAATTTACCGGAATTGAAGTTGTTAATTATAATTTAGATGCAAGAACGAAGTTATCCGAGCTAAAAAAGCTTGTTATTCCGTTAAATGAAGATAAATCCGTTCATGCGATTTTTATGCGTACAGCCCAACTGAAAGGTTTGAGCCTCAGAGATGCGGTTAATTTGATTTCTCCGGATAAAGATGTCGCTGGATTGACTACTCTCAATCAGGGCAGATTGTTTTTAGGAGAGCCAGGAATGATCCCTTGCGCTCCACTTGCGGTTCTGCATTTATTGAGAATTGTTCACGAAAATCTTGCCGGAATGCACGCAGTAGTTTTAGGAAGATCATCGTTTGTCGGTCGCCCATTGACTCAGTTGTTGCTAAATGCAAACTGTACCGTTACTTCGCTGCATTCTTATTCAAAAGATCTGGAAAGCGTTTGCAGAACTGCAGATATTTTGGTCAGCGCAATGGGAAATCCGAAATTTATAACTCGACATTTTATTAAAGAAGGGGCTACCGTAATTGATGTTGGCCTTAATCATCTGGCAGATCAAAATGATAATTCTCTGACGATTGGAGATGTGGATTTTGACGATGTATTCGAGGTCGCCGGAGCAATTACTCCTGTTCCAAATGGAGTTGCGCCAATGACGGCATCTTATTTGATGCATAATACGTTGAAACTCGCTTGTTGCTTTTAGAGATGTTGCGGAGCTTTTTTGAGAAGTTATGGAGAAAAAGATGAAAAGTGTTTTTTTATGCGGTTTTGTTTTTCTTAGTTTGTACGGAGCAGAAGCGAAAGATCTCGTCGATACCAAATCAGATAATTCTGATCTGGAAGAATTAGTTCGAGATCACGGAGGAGAAATCGAAGAATTAAAACATCGCATCAGCGTAATTGAGCAAAATTTAGGAATCTCTCATCAGAAAAAAGTACCTTCGAAAAGTCCCGAACAAATCGCTAAAGATATAAAAGGAAAATCTCCCGAAGAAATCATTACAATGGCGAAGGATTTAATTGACCTGGATAAATGTCAAGAAGCCCGAGATGTTCTGAACGCCTTTATAAAAGAACATCCGAAAAATCTATACTGCGGAAGGATGCACTTTTACATCGGAAAAAGTTATTTTAAAGAAAAAGATTATAAAAACGCAGCGCAGGCTTATATGGAAAGCTTTGAAGTTAATCCTAACGGGACTAAAACACCTAAGGCTTTGTTTAGATTATCGCTGTGCTTCTTTAAATTAGGAAAGCAAGATCAAAGAAAAATAACTTTAGAAAAATTAGCAGAGACATATCCTAAATTTAAGTACGGAGAAAAAGCCATTGCTAAACTTAATGAAAATCTTAGTTGAGGTATGTATTTTAAATTCGATAGCTTGTTTTCGTTTTTTGAAAAGCATTACGATCGATTAAATAATCGAAAAATATGCGCAGCTGTTTCCGGAGGATCGGACAGCTTATCGTTGTTAATTCTTTTGAAAAAATGGAGTAAACAACGTGATTGGAAATTATATTGTTGTACCGTTGATCATGGATTAAGAAAAGAGTCACTTGATGAAGCTATTTTTGTAGAAAATATTTGCGAAAAATTAGAAATTGAACACGATATTTTGCATTGGGATCATGATCCGATAAATGATGAGGGAAAGTTAGAAAATCTCGCTCGAGAAGCCCGCTATGATTTAATTCAAAAATTTTGTGAAGAAAAAAATATTCCTTTCGTCGCAACCGGACATAATTGGAACGATCAAATTGAAACCTATGAGCTTCGAAAAAATGCCGGCAGTCACGAATTCGGATTAGCGGGAATGAGTCAGATAAGAACTCTCGCAAAAAATTTAAAAATCATTCGTCCCCTCCTCCATTTCTCAAAAAAATTTTTAGAAGATTTTTTGAAAAGCCAAGACATCACGTGGAAAATCGATTCTATGAATTTTCAAGATACTTTTCAGCGCGTCGTCGCAAGAAAAAAAATCCAAGAATATTCATTTGAAAAGATAAAAGAAATTTCACAAAAAATATTTGATTACGGAAAATTGCGATATGAAATCGAACGAAACGCAGTTGATTTTTTGAAATCCAATTGCAAAATCTCCAATTTAGGATTTGCGAAAATCGAAAAATTTTTAAATCTGCATTCCAGCGTTCAAATCGAAGTTTTAAGAAGGCTCATTTGGAATATCGGCATGAAAAAATATCCGACATCACTTAACAAAAATGTCCTCTCCGCAATTTTAAGTTCCAAAATAAATACGATAGGGCGATGTTTTATAAAAATAAAAAAAGAAAATATATTCATATTCAGAGAAAAGCGAAATATTCCGAAAACAAATTCAGATATTTGGGATAATCGCTTCATAATTAAACTTAAATTAACAAAAAATCAGTATATATACTCATCAACAAGGGAATTTAATGATACAATGCTGTATGATGTTTTG
>Ga0310786_10008042_pt1 | contig 13621 bp, 6 predicted proteins | sample AusTroGonzalo_MG_FD_203881 | JGI IMG/M metagenome (GOLD analysis project Ga0310786, IMG submission 203881) | Bovine rumen microbial communities from tropical cattle in Woodstock, Queensland, Australia - Gonzalo_03 (v2) (version 2) | ecosystem: Host-associated > Mammals > Digestive system >... | reverse complement strand
TTGCTACTTACGACACTAATGTCACCGCAAGGTACATCCGCATCTACAGCACCAAATTCAACCCCGTAGACGTTTACTATGCCGGTCTCGGTGAAGTTGAAGTATTCGGAGAACTGGTAGAGGAAGATAATTCAAGAGTGCCTTTTGCTCCTGTTCAGGACTATAACCCGAGAACACTTGCATCGGCTGATGCCGGCGGTCTCTCCGCTTGGACCGGATACACTACGGGCGATCTTGACTTTAAGTTCACATTCAGAACAGACGTTTCTTTCTATGCAATAGGATTCCCCGCATTCTGGTCTGCTCCTCAAACCCCTCTGCAGATTACGTTCTACCAGGACGGTACATCTGTTTACTCGTTTGAGTATACGACAGCAGGTGACGGCGCAGTTGTTATCCCGCTCGGTACCACCCTCCCCGCAGGAAAATATACTTGCGAAATAGAGATAACTGATGAATCTATAAATTCCGAAACAGGAGCCTATAATAAGTACATGGTTCTCGGTTATGCTACGGAAGGAACTCTTCTCGATAAGGATTATTTTGAATTCGAACGCGGAAACGTTGCATTCGACCTTTACACCGAAGAGACCGGCGGAAAAGGATTTATTACCCTTGAAGATCCTTACGTTCCTGTAACGCGTGACTTCTCAGCTGATGCAGGCGACAAGCTTTCCTACGACACGATTTACGTAAACGGCGTATCGTTCGCAGAAGGCAACGCCGCTATCATCGCAGCTAAGAAACTCATCGACGGTTCTGACGGATCCATCACCAGCATCGGTCTCCGCGGCTGGTACGGAAACAAAGATCTTGCAATCGACCAGTTCGGTTACATGATCGACGGCGGCGAGCCCGTATTCGGTGAATACAAGACAGAAACAGAAGCTGCAGTTCTTGACAGTTCTAACGGCGGTCAGTACGCTTCAAGATTTGAAATGACGATTGACGTTAGCAAATTCGCCAAAGACGCAGACTATGAGATTCGCGCAGTTGTCAAGCTCTCAAACGGCGACGTGGTTATCCTCAACAGAGTTGACAACCCCGGAACTGAAAAAGAGAAGGATCGCGACATCTACGTTATCTACAGATCTGAAGTAACTCCCGAGCCTGTAAAGACCTGGGTAACAACAGGCAAGATCGTTAACACCGATACATTCGCTATCGTTGACGGTTCGGGCAACATAGTTGCTACACCTGCCAGCAAGACTGAACTCGGACAGCTCAAGTCAACTGTTGAAGCAGGCGGCACAAAGATCAAGCAGTACGGCTGGGTTTACCCCGAAAAGGCAATTCTCACGATCGGTTACATGACCGACGACGGTGAAATCACATGGGGTATTGAATACTATGATCAGGCGATTGTAGACGCATTCAACGCTTCATCTCTGCCCTACGCAGCACTCGCATTGAGATTTGACACTTCAAGAGTCAACGGCGGCGCTCCGATTCTTGAAGGCGAACATGAATATAAGCTTGTTGTCAAATACTCTGACGACACTTACGAGGTTCTCCACAGTGCTACATACTTCAACAACGACGAGCTTGTTCCTGAGTGGGTAGCTCTCAATCCTGCAAGTCAGAACACCGTAGGTCTCTGGCTCAACCAGGCAGACTCATATGCAATGGCAGCTTTCACAGCTAACTCTGCATTTGAAGCTGTCAAGATTCCTGTAGCATGGAGCTCAATCCCTGCTCAGTCAAAGGCTGCTACATTTGAATTTGCTCTCTACGCGTTCGACGATAATTTCGACAAGACTCTTGAAGGAACTCCCATCGCAACCGTTACAAGGACTCCTGCAGGCGACGAAGCCACAGGTTACACCCTTGAGTTTGAGGAGCAGGAAGCAGGCCAGTACGTTATCGTTGTAAAGATCATCTCTCTTGACGCTGAAGCTTACACTGTACTTCCTGTTAACGGTGATGAGGCAGGTGCGCTTTACAAGCTCAACAAAGCATTCAACGCTACATCGTTTAACTTCGCAGTTAAGACAAAGTATCCCACAGATTTCTTTGGCGATGTTCCTCAAGAATACTTCCCGCCTTACGTTCCTGTAACACGTGACTTCTCAGCTGATCTTGGCGATGCCCTCTCCTACGACCAGATTCTCGTTAACGGAACAGAAATTGCCAACGGTAATGCTAACGTTATTGCCGCCAAGAAACTCATCTCCAATGATGACGGCAACGTAACAACTATCAGCATGCACGGCTGGTACGGCAACGCAAATCTTGCTATCGACCAGTTCGGTTACACCGTTGACGGCGGCGAGCCCGTATTCGGCGACTTTAAAGTTGTTACCGAAAGCGGCGTCTATAGCGCAGGCGGCCAGTACGCTTCAAGATTCACTATCACAGTAGACGTTTCCGGTTTTGCAAAGGATAAGATTTACAAGATACAGGCTGTCGCAAAACTCTCCAACGGCGATGTTGTTATACTCAACAGATTTGACAACCCCGGTGAAGCAAACGAGAAAGACCGCGACATTTACGTCAACTACAGATCGCAGCGCAACTCCGGATTCTCGCTGGATGCATTCTCAACGAATAACACTTATCCCGCAGCAACCAATCCGAATTACAACACCGCTGCAGAGTTCTCAATCAACCAGGGCGACAAGCTCTACGCTCTCGGCTGGGCTTACAGAACACTCACGAATCTGAATAAAGTTGTTTACATAATAGACAACGGCGACGACATCGACTGCACAGGCACATTCAGATCCCGTGCAGAGATTGCTACCATCATAGGTGTCGACGAAGCTTATCTGCAGAATTCAGGATTCGGTGTTGACACCGGACTGATTGAACTTGCCGGTATCGATCAGCTTGAGGCCGGAACATACAGACTCAGACTCGTTGCAATATTCAATGACGATACCAGACTCAATATGTACGACGGATCTTTGACTGTCGAAGCTCAGCAGGCCGGTCAGCCCACTTGGGTAACAACAGGCAAGATTGTCAACACAGATACATTCGCTATCGTTGACGGTTCGGGCAACACAGTTGCTACACCTGCCAGCAAGACTGAACTCGGACAGCTCAAGTCCACAGTTGCCGCAGGCGGCACAAAGATCAAGCAGTACGGCTGGATTTACCCCGAAAAGGCAATTCTCACAATCGGTTACATGACCGACGACGGAGAAATCACATGGGGTATTGAATACTATGATCAGGCGATTGTAGACGTATTCAACGCTTCATCTCTGCCCTACGCAGCACTCGCATTGAGATTTGACACTTCAAGAGTCAACGGCGGCGCTCCGATTCTCGAAGGCAACCACACCTACAAACTGGTTGTTAAGTATTCGGATGACACCTACGAGGTTCTCCACAGCGCTACTTACTCCAACAACGACGAACTCGTTGCCGAGTGGGTTGCCAACAATCCTGCCAGCCAGAACACTGTAGGTCTCTGGCTCAACCAGGGAGAATCCTATGCATATGCTGCATTCACAGCAAACGCAGCATTCACAGGTGTTAAGATTCCTGTGGCTTGGAGCTCCATACCCGCTCAGGGCAAATCTGCAACATTCGAGTTTGCTATTTACAACTTCTCATATAACATTGAGAATTCCGTAAAGGGCACCCCGATAGCAACAGCTACAAGAACACCTGCAGGCGATGAAGCCTCCGGCTACATGCTTGAATTCGACGAACTCCCCGCAGGAGAGTACGTAATAGGTGTTAAGATTGTAAGCCTTGACGCTGAAGCATACACAGTTCTTCCTGTACAGGGAGATGCGACAAAAGCTCTCTTCAAACTCAACAAAGCTGCAAATGCCGAAACATTCAACTTTGCAGTTAAGACAGTTTACCCTGAGGGATTCTTTGGCGATATTCCCGAAGAGACAGATGCTCCTGCTTACACATGCATTGGCGGATCATTTGACTCCTTCTACGTTGACGGCGTGCTCAACTTCGGTCAGGGCGACGGACTTGCTTCGTCTAAACTTGACGCAGTTAACAGAACAGTTGAAAGTCCTGTAGAGACATTCGTCATCCGCGGCTGGATCGGATTTGAAGAAGCTATCGAAGCTTTCGGATACAAGATCGGCGACGCTGATCCTGTTTATGACGCAAGCTTCCTCAAACCCGCAGAAGAAGCTGTTCAGAACGCAGGCGGAAAGAATGCAAAGAGATTTGAGATTTCAGTTCCTGTATCTGATGTTACCGAAACATCGGCGATAGTCGCTGTTGTCAAACTCGCCAACGGTGAAGTTGTCGTTCTCGACGGCAGCGCAGCTGCAGCAGGTGTTGACGTGCTCATCAACACATCATTCACCTACTCTATCAAAGTAGAAGTTCCTGAGGGATCCGTACTCGTTGATCCCGGAGCTGTTGAGATTAAACCCGGTGAAGATGTTGTTATCAACGCACCCGAAGGCGGCGATTCTGTTGACGGCGTAGTTCTCGAAGGTCAGACAGTAGGTCAGATCATCGCAAACGGTAACGAAGACTCCAAACTTGAGATTAACCTCACCGACTCGACTATCGTTCTTGACAATGATTCGATCGGCGCAATTGCACAGCAGAGCTCTTCTGCAGATGCACCTCTTGCAATATCTGTAAAAGACGTTGATCAGCAGGACCTCACACCCGCTCAGCAGCAGGCTGCAGAAGGAACAGAAGGAGCCAAGATCTTCAAGTTTGAAGCAACTATCGGCAGCACAACAGTTTCTTCATTCGGCAGCGGAAACGCAACTGTTACCGTTCCGTTCGCAATTCCTGACGGAATCGATTCACCTGAAGTCAGGGTTGCAATCATCACCGATGACGGTCAGACAGAGGATGTCGAAGCAACCTTCGAGAATGGAAAGCTCACGTTCAACGCAACACGTTCCGCAACATTCATGGCTTACGTTGTTTCGAACCCGATAGTTCCTCCGACGGCTGACACAGGCGTATTCGCAACAGTTGTTGTTATCGTAATGCTCGGCGCTCTCGTTGCAGTTCTTGCAATCAGACGCAAAGAGTCAGAATAATAACTGAGTAGTTTCAAGGGGAAGCCGGTCCCAAACCGGCCGGCTTTCCTGAGACAAAGTAATTCCAAAAAGTCCTCGCGAAAGCGGGGATTTTTTTATTGGGAGTTAGGGCTTAAGTTACAAGCCGTTTGGGAAGTGGAACGCATCGGCGGCAGTGAGGAGGAAACCGTAAAATCTTCCGAAAAATAGCTGATTTTTGAAAGATGCAATTGCTTTAGACAGTAGCCATGTAACAAAAATACTATTGACCGAGAGCGTTTTTTGTGCTATAAAACTAAGGTTAGGGAGGGATGAACAATTGCAGAAAATCAGAGTTCTGTTCCCGTATGTTGAAGCCGGTTATGGGCACATAATGCCCATGAAATCAATACTGGATTCATTTACTAAAAAGTATGGCGACAAAGTTGAAGTTGTCTCAGTTCGTTTTTATGCCGACTCAGGAGATTCTCATCTGGTTAAATACGAGCAAATGATTTCAAGACAGGTCAGACTGTACAACAAAGTTCCTTTCATCGGACATTTGGGCACATTTGCCGATGAGTTTTTCGGGGCTTATCTATCGTCATTCGGCGCTTTACGCATCATCACGCCTTTCGCTTACAGCCACGGCGTTAAGCATATGAGAGAGCTTGCCCCTGACGTTGTCATCAGTACGCACTGGGCTACAAACTACTACGCAAAACATCTCAAAAAGGACGAGATGCCTCTGACTATCATGTATTGCCCCGATGCGCAGCTTAACAAGCTGTTTGAGTATCCGAGCGACCTGAACCTTATCAGTGCGCCCTACGGGTATCTGCGCGCCCTTCGCAAGAGAAAATACAACATGGACAACATGAAGATGGTGCCCTTCTTTATCCGCAACGAGGCTTTCAGCGTCAGCACCGACAAAAAAGCGCTGAGGGAGAAGCTCGGTCTGCCCGTTGACAAGCTGACGATAGTTCTTGCCGAGGGCGGCTACGGAATCGGAAAGATTGAGCCCATCACGAAGCTTCTTATAAAAGAGCACATTCCGCTCACGGTCATTTCGATCTGCGGCACAAACAAGAAGCTTCACGAAAAGATGCTTGGCTTTGAATGCACCGACGAGGTCACGTTCAAGCCAATGGGATTTGCCGACAACATCCTCGAGCTTGAGGCTGCGTCGGATATATTCTGCGGTAAAGCCGGCAATATCCTTGGCGAGTCCACGTTCTTCGGCAACCCTTCAATCGTTACGCACTGCGCGAACATGATTGAGCACAACATATGCGACCACTACATGAACACGGTCGGGTGCACCATCAAGGAGTACTCCCCGAAGAAGGTTGTGAAGATTGTCAAAAACTTCGTGAACAATCCGGAGCTGCTTGAGCCCTACAGGAAGAGAGCGCTTGCATATCACGAGAATTTCGGGTCCGAAGCAGCCGCCGATGTGATCTTCGAGAAGATTGCCGAGGTCTATCCGGATCTTAAGAAATAAGCTTGAAAACAGGCTTATTCATTTTTACTAAGGAATAAAAAAAGGTTAAAGACATCATGGATTATTATCAGATAGTTAAACTCTTGACAGACATACCGATCTGGATCCTCAGCGCCGTAATGATTTACTTTGGCGTGTTCGGATTTGTCGGTCTCTTCTTCAGGAAGAGATACAAGAAGACTGACAAGATCAACAGATTCGGAATGATCATACCCGCAAGGAACGAGGAGAAGGTTGTTGCCGGGCTCATCGAGAGCATCAAGAAGAACAACTACCCTCAGGATATGATCGAGATTTTCGTCATCGCTCACAACTGCACGGACAGGACAGCCGAGATTGCGCGCGAGCACGGGGCAACGGTATACGAGTACAACAACCCCGACGAGTGCACGATGGGTTATGCGTTCAGGTATCTCTTCAAGTGCATCGAGAAGGACTATGGAACCCAGAATTTCGACGGTTTCTTCCTTTTCAACGCCGACAACATTCTTGATATCGACTACATCTCCAAGATGAACGACGCGTTCGAGCACTACGAGAGAAAGTCTGTTATCACCTCCTACCGCAACTCGAAGAATTTCGGTTCAAACCTCATCTCAGGCATGTACGGTATGTACTTCATCATGGGCGCGCGCGTCGAAAGTAGCGGCAGGACCATTCTGGGCTGCTCCACGCGTGTTCAGGGTACAGGCTACCTCATCAACTCAAACGTTGTAAAGAACGGCTGGAACTACGTAACGCTCACAGAGGACTGGGAGTTTACGGCCGATCAGATCCTTGGCGGCAACATCATCCGCTACTGCGACGATGCTATTTTCTACGACGAGCAGCCTACGTCCGTTAAGATTATGTGGCGCCAACGTGTCCGCTGGTCAAGGGGCCACCTGCTCGTATTTTACGCACGTTTCAAGGAGCTCTTCCGCGCAATCTTCAAGAAAGACACGAAGCACCGCTTCTCGATTTACGATATCACGGTTTATATACTGCCGTCACCTCTCATGATGATGGTTCTGCAGTTCTTCCAGATACTGGTTCTGATGACTGTGCCGCTCGTGACTTCGACTTACACGTTTAAAGACATTTTCCTTGGCAATACCGCCAATATATGGGCAAACAACGGTCTTCTCGTTGCGACCTTAAAATCAGGGCTTATCTCGTACGTTTTCCTGGTGCTCGGAGCCTTTGTAATCTACTTTACGGAGCGCAAGAGGATCAAGAACGTGAGCGTGCCGATGAAGATTCTCGTCGCCCTGCTCTGGCCGATATTCCTTCTCATACAGCTGCCGATGGACATTCAGGCATTCTTCTCAAAGAACCTCGGATGGAAGCCTATCCCGCACGCAGACCAGACGACTTTTGAACATGTGAACCAGAAGAAAGAAAAGAAATGATTTAACTTATAATGAATAAGGTTACGCGGCCGCTCCTAAGCAGTTTGGGAGCGGCCGGCTTTTATATGCGCGCGTTTAGGGGCTCATACAGGCGCTTTAGCGGAAAGACGTGAAACAAATAAGGGTTTAACGGGAAAGCGCCTGCACGACCATTCTCGCGCAATCAGGCCCGGGTCAGATTACCTTATATAAGACGAGCCGGATTCACCCTTGCATAAGGTCAATCCGGCTCGCGTTTTTATTCAATTACAAAGCTTATCAGAAAACTTTCTTCTTAAGAAGAACGAGCGCCACTGCCGCAGCCGCTACCATGAAGATAACGATCGATGCGTCAGCCGTCGGCGGGTTCTGAGCTACAGGTCCGTTGTAGATGACGTAGACTTCTCTGTCTTTCTCATTACTCTGGCCCTTGTTGTCAAATCTGTTGAGCTTGACTTCGTCGCCGTTTTCAAGTTCTGCCCAGATCCAGATTGTGTTCTCATCTGTGAGTCCGGATACGTCAATCGGGATGAAGAATCTGCGGTTGTTTGCGCCGAGGTTCGTAACAGCGTCTTCGGTGGTTGTGAAGTAGTCGCCGTAAACAATCGTGCCGTTGTTGATCTGGTAACCGAAGGCTTTTGTCGCAGAGGTTCCGTTGCCGTACCAGCCGTAGAGTGTGAGCTCCGTGATGGATCCGTCCTTGCCGTTGATGCCCTTCTTGGTTTCGATGACCTGGGTGTTGCCATTGGCGATTTCGCTGCCGTTTGCAAGAATCCAGTCGAAAGAGAGGCCGTCGCCTGCGGATGCATCAAAATCACGCTTCTCAGCTGTGTGGGCAGTGTTGAATGTGATCGACTCGATAACAAACTTTGCGCCCGCTGTAGCAGCTGCAGGAATTCTGAGACCGTTCAGCATCTTGTCGGTGAAAGGTGCGAAAGAATCGGCAAGAACATAAGTATAAGACGTCTTACCGTTCATTTCTTCTGTAGGTGCCCAGGATCCGTTCATGGGCGAATAGGAAGTATTCAGCACGGTGTCGCGGAGATAAACGTTGTTCCCGTAAATCGCGCCTTCTACAGTGTAGTTGATTGTGAAGCTGACGTACTGTGACGCGTCAAGATCGCCAAGGGGAATCGAAACCCACGGATCGTTTACAGTTTCATTTGTTGTAACAACGAGCTTGTCTCCGTCCTGCGAAAGCGTAACGCTGCTCTTTCCGTCAGGAGCAACAGCGGTTCCGTTAACAATGACCTTGGGCTCCACTGCAGGAGTTCCGTCAATGACTTCAAGGATGAACTTCTTCTTCAAAACTTCCGTTGTTCCGTCAGCGAAAGCTGCAACGAGACGCACATAGTATTTGCCTATATCAAGTTCCGAAACACCCTCAAGATTCATGAGCGAATTGTCAGCGCCGAAGCCTGATTTTGAAAAATACTGATATGTGCTCGGATCAAGCTGGTAATATTGGGCAACATCTTCCCTGGAGCGGTAGTTGTTGCTGCAAGCTCTCTCAGGCTCGTTCTTGAACTTCGAGTCGGCATCAACGCTGAAATACTGCCAATAGACTCTGTCAAGAGTTGTTCCGATCTTGTAAGCCCATCCTTCGCACTTAAGCGTCTCACCCTTGATGATAGTGATATGAACGTCTGTGTCATGCGCATTACGGTCGTTGTAGTTGGTTCCCTCGCCGTTGACCATGAAATAGTCAAGGAAAGCGACCGGGTCTTCCGCATGAACCGTAAGAATACCCATTGAAAGCACAATTGCAACAGTCAAAAAGACTGCAATCAATTTCTTCATATTCAAACCTCCTGTTGTTTTAATGCACAAAACTCCATGCACTCTTTAGCTGTCTAAAATAATATCATCTTTTCGCCTCACAATCAAGAAAAACTCCATTTGGTTTGTGAAATTACTGCCGCCAATGAAAAACCCGCCAATGGAAAAAGCACCCTCCGCAATCCGTTCAAGACGCGGAGGGTGCTTTTCATAAAGCTATAGCTTTAACGAAGTTTGTTCCGATTATTCGGCGTCAACAACTTCTGCATCGGGAGCGTTCTTCTTAACGCTGTTGATTCCGTTGATGCAGGAAACCTTTGACTCATAGCCCTGTGAGGAAAGAACGATCTCGCCGTTCTTAGCTTTGAGGTTGAAACGGAACTTTCCGGCTTTGTCCTGTGTGACAACGAACTTCGGATGCTTTACAGCTTCGAAACCTTCAACTGTTGTATCCTCAATATCGCCCTCAGAGCACTTTTTAACTGACTCGATACCGTTTTTGCAGGCTGCCATAGAATTGTAAACCTCGCTGGTTCCGATAACCTGGCCGTTGGTAGCAAGAAGGTTAAAGTGAGGATTGCCTTTGTCGTTAACAACAATAACAAATTTTCCCATGATGTTTTCTCCTTTCAGGAATTTGTTAATCTGATATGATTATAGCAAAATTTACAACGATTTACAAGGCGTCAAAAACGATTTTTGTCATAAAAAACGCCAAGGTGAGAAATGACCATTTCCCACGGAAGCTTATTCGAACTTATGAACGTATTATAAACAAGCTGTGAGTAACCAAAACCCGGGGCCTTATGATTTAAGATTTGATTCAAATCTTTGCCTCAACCACCACCGGGCAGTGATCGCTGAGCACAAGAGCTCTCATATCGGAAATAACTTTATATGATAATATTTCCGCATTCCCTTTGAAAACAATATGGTCGATTGACTCGGAGTTCGGTCTTTGGGAAGAATCTGCGGGAATATATTTCCCCGCATTTTTATCGTAAACGGGGTTAAGATGGTCAGTCCTTATAAAATTCACCTTATTTTCGGCAAAAAGAGAGGCGCACCGTATCCCGTTTTCGTTAAGAAACCGGAAAGGAGCGGAACCGATGTCGCAATTAAAATCGCCGCCGCAGAAGAAAGGAGTTCCTTCCGGGAACAAGCCGCAAATGCCGGCAAGCTGTCTTGCATTATCCAGTCTTGCCTTTTCGCCCTCTTCATTCTGAGCAAAATACATGTGCGTGGAACAAGCCGCAAATGTTTCACCCGAATCTTTCAGTTCAAGCAGCGAATAGGAAACCGATTTTGAATCGTAATCGTTAAGTCCCTCATAGAGCAAAAAGCCGGAAGCCTTTTCCGCAAATCGACTCTTTTTGTAGAAAAGCGGCGTATAATTAAGCTTTTGTTCCGAAGGAAGTACCGGCTTTGACTCTTTATAGCCAAGTTCCTCAAGAGCCGGTTTCAGCCTGCTCCCGTGCCAGTTTGGATGCATTTCCTGAAGAAAAAGCACGTCGGGCTCTTCATCGCCAACGATCCCCGCAAGATAAACGTCCCTCGGACTGACAGGATTACCGAAAACGTCAGCCCAAACATTTGAAGTCATTAATTTCAGGATTCCGCTCATATCAATGTCTCAGTTACAAAATTTTCCGGGGGCAAAAGGTCTTCTCCCGCCCCCGGACTTATGATACATGATGCAGGAGGCTAAAGCAAACGTTTTAGCCTCTTATTCCGGCTTTCAATCACTTTTTCCTTTTTTTAAAGCCAAAATCGAAACCGCCAATGCGGCGGCAAGCGCACCCGAAGCCAAATAGCCGCCGCACCCTTTTTTGCCGGCAGGTTTTGATTCAGGCTGCTCGGTAGGCACCTCCCCTGCTGTGGGATCGGGCTCTTTTGTAACCTCAGTTGTCTCCGCAGGCTCGGACGGAACTTCCGTTGCTTCTTCGGTAGGCGTTTCGGCCGGCGCAGACGTTTCCGGCAATGTCGTTTCGGAAGGATCTTTTATTTCCGAAAGACTTCCGTATTCGATATATATGTCGTCAAATATGACCTCGCCGCCGGTGCCGTCAAGATCGAGCCTTAAGGCCTGAACGCCGTTAAATTCTTCCAGATAGTAGGAAAGGCTCCCTTCTACCATCTTGCCGTCAAGCATGACCACGTAGTTTTTGGTCCCGTTGAAAAATGCCGCGCCGACGGTCACCGTCTTGTCCTTTTCAAAAGAACAAAGTGCCTGTCCCGAGGTGTTAACAACGGATACCTTGCCGTCATCAGAAGGCTCCAGCTTTAGTACCATGCCTCCCCTGTCGGTGCTGTCCGTGGACGTGGGGCCGTCAGTAATATTGGTGACGCAAAGGTCAAAGCAGCCCGTAAGCTCTTTGACTTTTATCTTAAAGGAGACGTAAATATCCGCGTCCGGGTCGTCTGCGGCAGGAATCATCCAGAATCGCATGTCAAGGAAATCCTTGGCGGCAAGAGCAATGCCGTTAAAGTCCCCGTCTGCGTCAATAGGCATCACGTAAGCAAGGCGGTTGACGAAAGGCTTCATGTCAGATTTCAGGAAGGGAAGCTCGTCAATAAAGTTGAATGTATCCGACTCAGTGTTTGGCTGCTCATAGTCGTCCGCAGTATCGAGAAGCTCAAACTCCTCAAAAAAGCAAAAATCATCGTCGTTGAATTTGTAGAGCTTATTGTCAATCACAGAAGGCTCTCCGCTTCCGAAAGCCACAAGGGAAATGTCGTCAAAATACACTTCGTTCACATGGGAAGAACCGGGCTGGGACCTTGAGATGTCATTTTCCTCCGCCCAGTCGTGGCAGTCAAACCTTATTGCCGTAATATTTGTAAGATCGCCAATGTATTTATAATTTCCCACAAGCTCCCCGTTTATGTAAAGGCTGTACTCGTCGCTTCCGAGCTTAAAGACCGTCTTCACATTATAATCCGTGTCAGGCTTCAGGAAATCGGCAGCCGCCAATGACCCGCCCTCGGGATTCACCACGTAAAGAACATCCTTTCCGCTCTCGTCGTCAGTACCCGACGAGAAAATGTTTTTCGTGCCTCCGCCGTAATCCTCAACGGAAGGAGATTCGGGAATTCCCGCAAGGAGCACCGAAAAGCCGTAGTTGCCCAGCGTTTTATATCTGAAAGTGAATGAAAAATCGATCTCCGAGCCCTCGCCGAAAGCGCCAAGACTAAGCCCGGTTATGCGCATATTGGCAACGCCCCCGTCATACCTCATCAGCCTCAGCGACTTGGAACCGCCAATCTGTCCCCCGCCAATAATCGCGCCGCTCCGCTCGCCGTCGCCAACAAAAGCCGTAAAGCCTTCAGGCTTGTTGCCCTTGGCGTCATTGAAAACGACAGCTTCAGAAGCTTCCTCCGCCGCAGGGAACGACTCGAAATTCTGAGAATAGATGACCTTTCCCGGCTTTTCCCCGTCCTCCGCCGAAACGCAGAGCCCCGCAAACGGCAAAACCAAAAAGCACGCTGTCAAAACAATCGCCGTGACTGCAGAAAACCTTTTTTTCATTTTCCAAAATTCCTCCTTAAGCTGCCGGGAACCCTAAAGGCCGCACCGTTTACCGTTTTTCATATACCGCTAAGATCAAGACTTTCCCCATCACACGCCAATGCAAAGCACCTGCCGTAAGTGGTAAAACCTCTCCCCGCTTATTTCAAATCTTTAAGGTTATTATACAGAAAACCGGTGGGTTTGTATAGATAAGAATGAAAATTCTGGGCTGCGTTAAGATTCTGCAACAATTTTCATTGCCGGGCAAAGAATCAATTCATACCTTGCTCGCACATATGTCTTGTAAAAATCCTTTTGCAAATCTGTAATTCCGGAAACCCGGTCAATAAAGTCTTCAATCAGCTTTAGGTTGATTTTTGGAACTATTCTCTTTAACGCTTTATTGGCGTCTTCATTTTCTCCTCGTGTCAGAAAATCATAGTAGTTGATTTTTCTGCTATTTACCTTAATTGCAGACGTTGGGAACTGAAATACTCTTGCATGAAGTTCT